>Ga0114956_1000760_pt1 | contig 24435 bp, 10 predicted proteins | sample MaitaG_FD_87304 | JGI IMG/M metagenome (GOLD analysis project Ga0114956, IMG submission 87304) | Marine algal microbial communities from Maine, USA - Maine_Asex2 metaG | ecosystem: Host-associated > Algae > Red algae > Unclassified | place: Maine, USA | collected 2015-01-05
GGCAACGCCGTCGCCGTCTGTATCAAATACCGGTAATGCGTTTACTTGCAATGCGTCATCATTACCTTTCTGATCTGCATCAACAAAGTTATCAATACGACCATCGTTGTCAGCATCTACACCACCGGCTTCAACCAAATCGGTTATACCGTCGTTGTCACTGTCAATGTCCATGAAATCCGGAGTACCGTCACCATCCGTATCCTGAACAGAATAATTAATCGTGCCTGAATCGGCGGAAGTCTCAAGGACATCAGCAAGACCGTTGCTGCCAACAGCCACCGAGAGATCAATTGAGCCATCGAGCACTTGGTCTAGTGACGCTGCAAATGCAGCGTCAGGATGAGCTTCAATGATATCGAGGATACCGTCGTTGTCACTGTCGAAGTCCCAACCGTCGGGCGCGCCGTCACCATCAGTGTCTCTGGAGTTCGCGTCGGCGATACCATCACCGTCAACATCAAGCAAACCTTCCACGCTATCAGGGATGCCATCGTTGTCATCATCAAGATCGTCCTGGTTACTGATGCCGTCCGGGCCGATAGTCGCAACAGCACCGGTGTTGAGTCCGCCGCCAGTGTTACCTGTACCAGTGCTGGTTGTCTGGCCAGTCGACCCAGTACCGGTGGTCTGAATACCGCCATCCTGAAAGTCAGGTCGTCCGTCACCGTTCGTGTCAGTTGGCTCAGAAGGGATTTGACCCGCTTCAACAGCGTCACTTACACCGTCCGAGTCGCTGTCATTTTCGCGATAGTCAGGAGCACCATCATTATCTGTGTCAGTCGGGTTGGCAGAACTTGAACCATAAGATTCAACCGCGTCGGGGATGCCGTCATTGTCAGAATCGGAATCACGATAATCCAGTGTGCCATCGCCATCGGTGTCGAAGATTGCCAGTGCTGAAGACTGGACCGCATCGTCAACACCCTTGCCATCAGCATCGGAAAAAGAGTCAATGCGACCGTTCGCATCGTTGTCGGTTCCGCCAGCTTCAGTCAGATCGAAAATGCCATCGTTGTCGCTGTCTGTATCGCGGAAATCGGGCTGGCCATCGGCGTCCGAATCCAACAGGTTGTAAGTGAGCACCCCAGAATCTGGTGAGGTTTCTATTGCATCGGCAATACCGTTGTTACCAACGAAAAAGCTAAGGTCAATTGCACCATTAGGATTTTGATCGAGTTCTTTTACAGCATTGCGATCGGTACGGGCTTCAAGATTATCAAGCACGCCGTCGTTGTCACTGTCCAGATCGAGTGCATCAGCGACTCCGTCACCATCTGTGTCTGTGGAATCTGCGTCGGGTACCCCATTGTTGTCTCTATCTACGAGGCCTTCGTCGGTATCAAGAATACCGTCGTTATCGTCATCCAGATCTTGCTGATTTACAATTCCATCGCCGTCATTGTCAGGACTGTTTTTATCCTGCGCAAATGCCGTAGACGCCGGTGCCATCAAGACAGCCAGTACCAATGCTGAAAGAGTTGTTCGGCTGAATCGAATCTTCGATTGCTTCTGGGTTTTTATTTTGATCACCATAATTATGCTGCGCTCTCCGCCAAATGCGGATTTGAAATCCTTTAAAATCATTTAAACCGAGCCGGTTTCTGCGAGCTGCTGCCTGAAATAGGTAGACAACGGGCGCAACAGAAATACAGGCCACGGAAAAGTTCCACGACAGACAATAACAGGTTAGTTGGGCCAGAAGCGCGACTTAAGTCACTTTGTTGACGAGCAGAATGCGCGTGCAATGGAGCAAATTGTGAAATTTGCCTGCTGTTTAGAAAAGCGGTAGCGCAACGGTTTGCAAGAGCAGCTAAATAGAACAGCAACTTGCGTTGCGATACCGCGCAAAATGTAGACGTTAAATCGTAAAATTTCAGTCACGGAATGCAACTGCAACAAACTATTAAATCTTATAAAACCGGGGAAAACGAAGGTGCTTTCCCCTGCAGAAACACGTTGAACTCAAGCGCCTAATCGAGCACCCGAAGCTCAATTCGCTGATTTCTACGCCGATCGGCATCGGTCAGATTTTGCGCTATTGGCAAAGCCGAACCAAAACCTTCTGCGCTTAATCGCCCGGCATCAATCCCCAGCGAAACCAGATGATTGACCACACTGTTAGCACGCTTTACAGAGAGCGTTAAGCTTTCCTCCGTATTGAGTTTGTTGTCTGTATGCCCCATTACAATAAGGCGAACTTTGGGGAACCGGATCAGCTGATCACTGACAGCTTTCAACGCAGGCTTTGAATCGGCGGTTAGTGTTGCCGAATCACCCTTGAATGCCACATCATGAACAATGCCCCCAAGCGAAAGACCGGCAACGTATGCCGATTTTGGCAGCGGCTCTATTTTCACCCCTGACATCGGCGGAAAAACAGGCTCCGCACGCCATGGCACTGCCGGCTTGTTTGCCACATTTTTCTTGATCGGCACCACTGGATCTATAACCATGTTTGCTGCTGCGAGCATGGGCGCGTTGTCCGCGATTGCCTGCTCGTCGATGTTTTGCAAAGTCAGCAGCTCTACGCGCCGATTACGCTTTTTACCCTCTTTCGACTCATTGGTGTCGAGTGGTGTTGATTCACCTAATCCAAGTGTTTCCAGCTGAAGTTCGCTAACACCCTTCTCTTTAAAATAGGTAACAACAGATTCTGCGCGACGTGCTGAAAGGCCAAGATTCACATCCGCAGGACCATCACTGTCAGTGTGCGCTCTGACCTGAATTCTTGCTTCTGGAAAAGCCAGCAGCGTAATCGACACCGTGTCCAACACTCCGCGTGCTTTTGGCGTTAGCCAGGCTGAACCAGACTTGAAGGTAACATCACTCAGTACAGCGTCAAACAGGCCGCAACCATTGCTGTTTACCGTTGTTCGCGGGGCCGTTTGCGCACAAGTATCAGCCTCGTTTCTTACCCCATCGCCATCGAGGTCGCTCTTGGTTATTTCCGGCGCCCAGACTTGTGCAGCCAGTGATTGAGTTGTTCCGGATGAATGAGTAGTTTGTCCTTGCACAGGACCTTGTCCAGTTTGCGTGCGTCTATTGAGAATTCGTCCACCAGCAGCCGTTTCCGCAGCTCCCAATGCTGGTTTGGCGGCATTCACAAATACCTGACCAATGCTTTTTGGAGCCATGCCAAAGCGATAGACACCACCCAAGCCAATAACAGTGGCTTCGTCATCAACGCGAGTTACATCAGCCCGTAATGCCAGTCCATTGTTGAAACCGTATTCAGCACCTAGTCCGAGCAAGATACTGTTGTCGCTGTAGTCAAAAGGCTCAACAATTGATCCGTGTTGCACGATACCGTAGCCAAGTCGACCATAGCCGCTCCAGCCCACGCGACGTGAACGGTTTTGCACTCCCGTTAAACCGTAAAAAAGTGCACTAACTGAGGCCGAGGTGTAACTTACATCGGTAACGCCTTCGTTAAAAACTGCCGAGCCCAAAACGGACGTATCCAGCTCTACGGATAGTTTGTTATGAAGATCCATACCTATCCGAAACTGAGTCGCAGTAGATGAACCATTTGCTACGGTAAAAACAGTGTCACTGGTATCCGGCTTGAGCGTGGAGCGACCAAATGAACCACCCGCGTAGAGTCGTTTTCTAAATGAAGGATCATTGTCGGGGATAGAAACATCAGGCAAAGAAAGCTTTTTCAAAACGTTTGGCGTCTTTACAGAAGAGCAGCCAAACAGGCCGATAGTCAAAACCAGGGTTACAGGCACCGAGGTTTTGATTCGGCATAAGCAACCAGGCAAATATGTAGACAGGCTCAGGCTCATGTAGTGGTAATCCGTGTCGTCGCTAAAGCGAGTTTATTCACGCTGAACGAAGCAATTTCCACACCCGTCAAAGCCAAACAGGTCTACGCCGGTTAATCGGTAACCTGTTGTTTTTTATCAATTTTATACACAACTAAGGAGCCGCACCAGATTCTCATTGTGCGGTAATTTCTTATAACTGAGAAGCCGGTCACAGCACTGGCACGCGGAAAATTGCGAACAGCCATTGGAAACCCGTTAAACCATGTTAACGGGATAATAATCTGGCCTGTTCACCAGCCTTCGTGCTGAAACTATTGAAGTAGTCGAAGTTCAATTCGATTGTTCTGTTGTCGACCCGCCGGTGAATCATCCGCCGCAACTGGCTGCGAATGCCCGAACGCACGAGCACGCAAGCGCTGCACCGGAATACCACGACCAGCCAGATAACGGGCAACTGCCAGCGTTCGTTGCCTGGCAATGGATTTGGCGCGCGCTTCACTACCAAACGATTCGGTGTGCGCCTGAATCTCGATAACAATATTGGGATAACGCAACAAATTTTGGGCAAGTCGATCGAGCAACTGAGAAGCACCTGGTGTTGGTTGAGCTGTCCCGCTATTGAACTCGACACCACTGAGTTTGCCAGTGAACATTGCGCAGCCACGGCCATCAGCCGGTTCATTGGCTACCGGCGCGACGCAATTATTTTGTGTATTCGTTGTTGCCGGCTGAGACGACACTCCAGGTTGCGCATTAACTGAAGGTGTAGCAGGATTTGGCACCGGCGTTTGCGGCGCGGGCTGCATTCGTGGTGCTTTTGGTGCGCGTGCTACCGGGGTTCCCGGACGTGAGTTGGAACGAGGACGATACAAAACCGATGCTCGTGCAGCTTGTGCATCGCCGTCAAAACTGGTCAATTCGCCGCGTAAACTCAAATTGTGCGAAAACGGCCACTCAACACCAACACCTGCCAGGATGGCCACACCGTCTTCTCTATCGAGTGGTATGGTCGCGCTATTGTTCATGGAGCTTGCACCGAATCTTATGTAGCCTGCGAAACCGGAGCGATCGGCTAAATCGCGGGCATCGCCAAACAGATACATCAGCGCACCGGCAGATAACGCCGAATAGCCGATGTCAGTTTTTCCAGTGTCGCTGCTTAGTGTTGCATTTCCCAGATAGTTATAACCCAGCTCCAGACTGAATCGTCTGCTTAAGTCATAGCCAACAAACGCACCAGCTCCAAACGAGATGTCAGAATCGACAGTGAATGGCGAATTCTGCGTTTCTGGCCGTAACGAAGACACGCCGCCGGCAACACCTGCATACCACGACAGGTCTGCGGAAAATCCCACAGCTGGTATGCCGAGAAGAACGACGGCAATCAATATTTTACGTATTTTCATGTATCACTGAACTCGAACTGAAAACTGCAAGAAGTAACTATCACCAGGTAACAGCTGGTCAGTTTCTGCATTGATCGTACCGGTCTGATCTGCAGCCGGCTCGTTAATCCAGCAAGGCGTCCGTGAGCACGATGCAGCCGGGAAATACAGCGTGTATGGCGGAGTATAGTCGCGGATAACAACGTTGTAAGAGGCTTGACTGCCGTTATTGGTAGCCGTGAGGCGGTAAAGAATACAATTGTTACCAGGGGCCACATTGATTTGGGCTGGACTAAATTCATTACCAGGGTCTGGCTGGCCATCGCAGCCAACATCAACTGCTTGTTCTTTTTTTATACTGACCTGAGATTCGCTCACCGTTGTTACATCGGTAATTTGAGCATTGGTATTGTTACCTGATTGCGATGACGCACCCAAAGTACTGACATTGCTCTGACCAACAGATGCACCGGCAGGCGCAAAAACTTTCAGAAATACATCAGCCGACTCACCCGGTTGTAAACTGATCGGGCTATTGATAATAAGATCGTCTGGACTAAGAAAACCATTCATGTCTGTGTCTGCGTATAAGCTCGCCTGCCACTGGTTATCTGATTGTTGCTGATTAAAGACAATGTCGTTCAAGACAACGTTACCGCTGTTGGTTAATAAATGCTCATAAACAACTGACCCGCCTGGATTAACCTGAGCACTCAGACTCGGGGTTAAATTGAGTTGTGCGTTTCGTGCAATTCTCAGCGCATCGTGCTTGATATCGCTGGCACCGTTCAATGGCGAGATTACTTTAAAATACACACTACGCTCACTGAATTCAGGTGACGCAGGCACGCTGATGCGCGCAAGCAAGTGTATTGACTCGCCTGAAGCAAGCAGACCTGTGTTGGTTAAAGTAGCTCCGGTATTAGCATCGGTAAACAGAACTTGCCAGCCAGGCGGTAATGCACCGCCATCCGGATTCGCGTGAGCACTCAAATCGTAAGAACCATCGAAGCCACCTTGATGCCTTACGTGCAAATCAAACGTCGCATGACCAGCACCGTCAACCGTCTCTGTACTCACCGGCAGAACTTCAGGGCCCGGCCCAGTGCCCAATGCTCCTGCAGAACCTGCCGGACTTTGATTGGTTAGATCAACTTGATTAGACACTATCTCATCCAGATGATCGATAACATCGTTAAACACACCCGTATCTGTTACAGAGCGCGCCACTTTTCTAATATCAAAGCCGACTCCGCCATTGTTACCAGAAACACCAAACGGTAATTGCAACTGCATAACAACTATTGCGTACTCCCCGGGCTGCACCGGACCAGTATCGACAACCCCGTCCTGATTAGTGTCGAGTAATGGCGTAGCCGCATCGGCTTTCAACAGTCGATAAATTGTGTTGGCGGGAAACGTTGTGGTGACGGTATCGACCTCCATGTTGAAAGTATCAACCGCATTGCCTGTGTTCCAAATGATGTTTTTAAAATTGATTGTTCCAAATAAAGGCGCACTTGCAACCGTTACTGGTTCATTCATTCCATCTATGGATGTTGCTTGAGAACCGTTTGCAACTACGGCGGCATTTGGCAATACCGTGAAGCTTACAGCGTTACTGTATGTTCTTGGTCGCGTTGCACCACCAGAATCAAATTGCATTTCCGCCTGATTAACCAAGTCGCCGGCAGTTAATTGAGGAGCTACGTTTACATCAAAACTTATTGTGCCAGTCTCACCTGCCTGAACTGATTCAACTATGGCGGTGACCTGATTAACCGAGCTGATGTCTGGGTCGAGCTGAGCTTCAGGCAAATTCTCGCACGAGTTATGATAAGCACAATATCGCACGTTAGTACTGCCACCAATATGCACATCGCTTGGGTCAGCATCACTGAGCGGTTGAGTGCTTAAATTCCAGCGTGCCGAGCCCGGCACATAAACCATGCCTGGTGGAAGTGCATCAATCAGAGTTAATTGATTAGCCACAACCAAGCCATTATTCCGATACTTTAACGTGACCGTATAGGACCCACTCGGGGAGCTACCGGCACTACTGCTAATAGATTTTTGAAAAGCCATTACTGCGCCTAAATCAACTTTCACGGTATCTGTGTTGCTTTGCTCCAGACTTGACGTGAATTGACTTAGTGCACGAATATTCACTTTGGCAGCATTGCCATTTATTGCCGTTGTCGGGACAGTACCAGCGACAACAAACGAGAAATCACTATCGGCACCAACCCACGGAGTTATAACTATAGCTACGTCACTGTCAGCTACACCGTCTTGATTCAAGTCGGGATAGATTGCCAAGTCTTCAAGATCAATGTTGTCACCAGACAGATTGACAAATTGCAGATTGAATCGATCATCACCGTTACCGGTGTTGCGTAGTCGATGAGAGAATGAAACACGACTGCCCGGGGTCGATAATTGTTGTTGGTCTTGCACCAGCTCCATACCAGCAACCTGCTCGATAGTGGTTTCGACAACGTTCGATATAACGGTGATTTCACGACCAGTTTCATCTTTATAAACAGCCGACGCCTGGTTTCTAATAATCGTACCAGCAGGTGTTGCCGCCCATGTTAACGAGCACACAAAAAGCAGCAGCAACAAGCTAGCTGCTGAAACACCTCTTCTGCTTATGTTTAATCGAATATTCACGTTTTAGAAACTACGGTTGACCCATCGCATAAAGCACTTGCATTGGCCGACCCTCGTCATCAAGCAACATGAGTTCGACACGTCGGCTCACTCGTCTTTCGGCCCTGACCTCCGAATCGATCAATGGCAGCTGCTCACCAATTGGTTGCAATACAACTCGATTTGACGCAATGCCATTACCTTGCAGATAAGCGCTTACGGCAAGTACACGCCGCTCAGCCAGAGCTTTGTTGTATTGAACCGTGCCTTTGGTATCGGTAAAGCCCTGCACACCAACAATCAGAGCTGGAAATTGCTTTAAAACCTGCATTGACTTATCCAGTCGAGCCCGCTCTTCTTCGGCCAGCTCACTACTATCGAACGCAAAATACACTGCCGGCTCCCATGGATAGTGAGTGTCTGTGTTCTGCTCATGCAAACTGATCGCGCCAGCTTCATCTTTGGTTGCCACAATATTGCAATCGGCTGCATCGTATTGCGCGTAAAGCGCTTCAGTGCTGACACATCCGGACATGCCAACAACGACCAGCGCTGCCGCTGCGACGCGAATATAAAGACTACCTATTACTCCAACCATCTGAACCAATCCTCATCGAACTTGACTTGCAAGCCTATCTGCACACCCTGCGCGTTATAACCCTGCTCATCAAGGTCATCTTCACGAAATCCAACAACGTTGTAGCGCAAACCCAAACGTAAATTACGTTCTGCAATCCACGCCAAACCAAAACCAAACGAATAACGCCCGTCACCAGACCCACCAGTACCTAACCAGCCACCACGCAGATCTATTTCCCACCGTCTGCGAATGTCGAACGTTGCGCGCACATCACTCATAAGCACACGGCTTGAAATCGGTGCATTGTCGAAATCTATATGAGTCCAGCGCGCACCAAAGCGTCCGCTTAAATTTGTGTTACTGCTAATCTGTCGATTTTGATGAGTCGAAAGCAAATAGGTCGTGCGGTCCTGACCATCGCGGGGACCATAGTCAACTTTCCAGTCCGCCATGTACAAAGCATGATGTTCATTGTCTAGTTTAGGTCGTCGGGCAAACCCGATCGTCATGCGATGGCGTGATGTCAGCTCACCTATGTCTGGTGTTTGCCGAGTAAACTCTTCGCGCAACAATCCTGTCCATTCAACATTGAGTCGCTGAGCCACTGTGCCTCGAAAGCCGTAGTATCGACTAGACTCCGTTTCGCGCACTTCAGCCTGAGCACTCAGTTTTCGATTAGGATTTCTGTTATCCGCAATACCAAACGACATGGCAATGGAGTCATCTGCATTCGAGCCCTCAAGCACATTAATGAATTCCAGGGCTGGCGATATCGTCAAATTGGGTTTAATTTCATAACGTCCCCGTACGCCAGAGGCGGTCTCAACACTATTACGGCCAATATTTCTTCGAAGACGATACTCGCTGTAGAGTTTGGTTGATGGCAAAAAGTCTGATTCAAGTCCCGCTGTGAACGAGCGGTTCCTGTTCGCATCAATTTCATACGACTGAAACGAGAGACCCTGATCAAGCTCATACCGCGCGTAAGCAGTAACGTGTTCATGCAACTGCAATCTTGCCGACAGACCAAGGCGATAACGTTCGCTGGTAGCCAAGTCTTGTTCGTAGTCCACACCAAAACTGCCGCGCCTGCCATTTTTCAAAGTGAAGCGCTTTTCTGCTCCAAGTAAGACCGTATTAAAAATTATATTTTGTGCTTGATTCTGGCTACGAACATACCTGCCACCAGCGCTAAACGACCAGGTTGCAAACGTTTTTTCAAAGCTCAGGCTTGCGCTCGTGTTGCGATCGTGTTCACTTAGCGAGCGGCTATGCGATGCCTCAATGGTCGCCTTGAGCGTGTTACCAATTGGTTGACGGTGCTCAATTCGCCACTCTTCCCGACCTTGTGATATGCCAGCTGCTGGATTATCGAACCGTTTAGATGCCCGGGCCCAAGTCATTACGGTACGGTAGTCACGTCGACCACGCCAGGTATGTTCAACATTCACGCGCTGAGCGTCTGCATCATTCTGTTGCGCTCTGAGCGTCTGATAGGCAGATGTCGCACTGAACTTTGTATTAAGAGATAGTTGCGCGATAGCACTGACACTGCCAAGTGTATAACCAGAGATTGGATTCTGGTCGTCAGTAAGACTGGCTCCGGCACTAAAACGCGGATGAAATTCGTGCATTAACCTCAACCCGGATACCCAGAATTCGTCTGTACTGTTGTTAAGATCGTAGCTAATGCGAACAAACACCGGGTTCAAGTCAGAGTCAACCGTTGGTACCACGTCAGCAAAGCGCAATAAACCAGTCTGAAAATCAATTGAGTAGTCTGTGTACCGGGTAAACGATTCCGATTGAAGAACCAGACCAGGATTATTCCTGTCACGCACAATCAGCTCGACTACCTCGCTGTTAATAACGATTGGCGAACGTTCAAGCTGATAAAGCATTGCCGTGCCATTTCCTGGAATTTCTTCACTTTGATTAGATGAACTCTCCTGAGCTGCAAAGGTTTGCAGTCTGGTTTTACCGTTATCGAGTACACCGTTTATACCGGTTAATGTGCGCTGCACTCGGCCAAGATCATCGTGATTGGTATTATTGTCAGTGAGATAGTCACCCCACATAATACTGTTTCTGTTTTTCTCGACCTTCACATACAGCTTACTGCGACTTTGCGCCTCAACACCACGACGCGAAGAGTCGCCGTAAGTCGCGTAGTGCTTGTTCGGGTTCAGATCTCGCAACACATCTGTGTTTTTATTTTTTGCGCTATCGTAGGCCAGACTTAAATGAAGATCGTTTTTAATCCGGCCCTTAAGAAAAAGAGCAACCCGAGCATCAGTGTCAAAGCCATCCTCAAGATTCGCACGCTGATCTGTACCACGATTGACGCGGTTCCACTGTCCGCCAATATCAACCAGACCAGCCCCAATCAATGGTCTTGCAGCGGCTATTTGCACAACATTCAAACTCGCATCCAAAGCACCCGTGCGGGCCTGGATCTGGATGTTACCGGTTAACTCGGTGCTGCGAAGATGTACGCGACCTCGTCCATTTTCAACCCGAACCTGCATACCAGCTTCGCTTACTTGTAAGTCTTCTTCTTCAAACGTACCACCGTTACTACGCAAGGTAACGAAGTAAACACCATGAGCCGGATTGTTATGCGCATCGGTAATAACGATATCTATTGGCAGGCTACTCTGCCCACCATCAGCTTCAAGCGTGTCCTGAACGGTACGAAGAAGCAAACGTACCCCGGCTGAGGGTCGGCGAAACGAACCTTGCGCTAGTACTCTTTGGTTACCAAAAGAATCTTTCGCTTTAATCTGCAGCTGATTCGGCCCGGGTACAAGACGTACCCCGTACCACGCAACAAGCTGCGCTCGCGCACGTCGATTAATGATCTGCTCACCAATTTGTGTGCGTGCAACCGGTCGATCGTTGACGTACAAAACAGGGTCCAGCCCTGCAGGTACGACCGCCATAAAGCGACCATCCCAGCTTAAATCCTTCTGTGGCCAAAGCCATGTACCCTGTTTTGCCTGTTCTTCAGTAATATTTCTGACTAATTCTTCCGGGTCACCCATTTGCGGTTTTTCCAGCGCACGAGCCGTTAATACTGAGTCATCATTGTTCTCACTTTCATTGCTCTTTTTAGCAATCTGATTCTTGTCGATGGTGGCGTTTGAACTTTTATCCTCATTAGAGACCCGAGGGAAGCCAAGCATGCCTTGTGACAAGTCACCGTCTGTATCTGCCCGCTTGCGAACATCAAGTCTTGGCGCTTTTGCTTCGGGGTCGAAACGTGATGCCTCATTCAGCAACCAACTATCACGCAGATTCAGATTACGCTCTTTGAGTTGTGCAAAAACAACATCTGCATTTTTCGCCGGGCAGTAAGTAGCAAAGTCAGCCCGCTGAAAGTCCCCTGCGGATAAATCCACAAACCGACTTTCCGGATCAGCAGCCTGACGAGTATCGGTAGGCTTTAGTATCAGGCCTTCAGGTAAAGTCAGTTTATCTAGCTTGAGAACCTGCAGACCCGGCTGTAAACCGTACAAACTGAACTGACCGTCTTCATCAGTAACGACAAAGGTACCGTCTTGCAAATAAAGTCGAACACCACCAATTGGCCATTCGGCCTTGTTCTGTATGTTATCGCAACTGCTATCAACATAAACCTTACCGAACAAGATTGCCTGATCTGACATGACGCCACTACGTTGAATGTCCACCTTGGCAACACTGGTTGGCGTTGACAATACCAATCCGCTCAACGTTGTAGCATTGGCATTCGCCCGATTGACACCACTACCATCACTTGCACCTGCAGTGGCACGCATGTGATAACGCAACACACCCTCTGTATTAGCGTCGAGTTGAGTCAACGTAAAACGTAAACCAGTTACATAGTCTTCGGTTTGATCCTGGTCTTCGGCGGTGCTACCCGACGGAACCGATAAGCGCTGCGGGTCGTCAACAGCAACACCTTCGAACGTTGCACTGCCAGCAATGTAACGAAAACCAAATGCCGGGTAGTCAATTATTGAAACGCTGCCGAGTGACCCATTACTCCGGTTTTTTATTTTTATGGCGTAGGCAAGCGTTTCACCCACGTCTACACTGTTCGATTCAGCCGATTTTTCAACGACCAATAACGCGTTGCGATTCTCAGGATCAAGTGGTATGTCAATAACTGGCGGCGCTGCACCTGCCGCTACTGCAAACACACCGTCGCCGGAGCCGGACAATCCGCTCACTCCGTACGACGCTGCTGTTACCACAAAGGCACTAAATCTTGCTGGTTCAACCGTCGATGGAAAAACATGACTTTCAGGTGCACGTACTTGTACGCTATAGCTTTCACCTTCAGGCAATCGAGGAATTGTGTACCGGCCTTCACTATCGGTCGTATACACCATCGGCTTTGCGCTGATTGGGTGTTCCTGCACCTGGCCATCGACAACAATGCTAACGATTGCGTCAGGTATTCCATGTAAGCTGGTTGAGTCGAATACGCGACTGATTGGGTCGACAACTGCTTTGTCGCTGATCACATCACCCGTACCTTGATTGAAAAAACTGACGGCAATAGTGTCGTCTGCTTCACTACGCAAAGTACAAATGTCATCATCATTTGTATAGTCTGCAGGTATAGGCAGTGCACCATTACTATCACCGGGACAAAAGCTTCCATCACCCGACAAATTCGTGCTTAACAGCACAGGCTTAATACTTCTATACAAGTCGGAACCTGGCTCCGTCTCTCGAAGCACCAGATGCAATTCGTCACCAGTTAAACCGGATTGCACGAGCACAACAACGTAATTAGCGCCGCTGGCATCAACAATAAGGTCTTCAGCAGGAACGACTGCATTCAGCTCAACATAAACACCGTTCAGATCAAGCCGGTAATTATTTTCTGGTTGGTTTGTTTCGATATCAGATTGCTGTAAACGATAAACCGGCGCATCAACAAAATCTACATCACTTGAAAACTCAGGTGTTTGCGCATTTTTCTGTAGTTCAAGCGATGGCTCGACAAAACGAATCTCTCTGGCTGAGACAGGCCCGAGCATTGCCACATCTACGCAGGCCGGGTTAAACTCAACATCATCAACACCATCGGATTCAAAATCTATACCGCCATCAACAAATATCTTCTGGCCAGTCGCTTGCTCATTAATCAGCATGGAAAAGGCAATGCTGACTGGTTCTTGCGCTACAAAACTATCTGCAGGCACCAGCAACGCGAGACGATCGATCATTGTTGCACCAGTCCAGTGTTCGTATCGCATCCATTGGTCTGTTGTTCTACTCTCCGCTATAATTGGTATCCCTTGATACGCAACAATATCGAGAATTTCACCGGATACCAGCGTTAGTCCAGATGGTAAATTGACTTCTAAAAGCACACCCGAGCGTTGTTCACCATCAACAAGAACGTCTCGCTCAATTGGTAAAGTATTTGTTTGATTTTCTGCAGCTAACGTAAAGTCAATGCGCTCGCCCACGCTGGACAACACATCGCAGGCGTGAGTACTCTGCAAGTCCATAGTTATTCTGGCGCTTGGCTGTATTCTGATCACATCGTTGTTTGACTGAACAGCAAGATCACTGTCTACGGCTTTTGCATAAAGAACAACTTCAACTTCATCATTGCCAGCAAGTTCAGCGGGTAACATACCTGTGATAACTAATGAAATAGTTTCACCGGCAAGAACGCTTAACTCCGAATCAACAACTGACTCACCCGGATCAACAATACCGTTATTGTTTACATCAACATAAAGCATTAGATTAATCAAATCACCACTATCAGCGAGTTGATTTTCAACGCTCAGGGAATAACGATCGGCGACGTTGCCGATATTTTGTAAGCTATGCGAAAGTGAAACACTCTGCCCGGCTATAGCCACGATAGAGTTAGACGAGAGTAGTTCGAACTGACGCAACGGCGCTACCTGAATGGTAGACGTGTTGGATTTTAGCTCCACAAGCTGCCCCGTTGCACTGTCCATATAGGTCAACGTAGCTTGATTGATGATAGCCGTTCCAGCATCCGTGGCAGCGTAAGCTTGGGTTATTGAAAACCACAACACGCTTAGAACAACAATCAGTTTAGCCCAGAATGGCATAGCTGAAGTTCTGTAACTGAAAGTGTATGAGAAACGAATAGTGCGCATAGTTAAGGCAGTTGCGCATGAATACCCCGCCAAACAAACTGGCGGGGTATATGTCGAACGATAACTACTGAACTTTTACACTGAACTGTGCCGTAGCTTGTTCTCCAGGAACCAATACTCCCCCCTCACTAGCAGCGGGATTGGCATTTGCGCCAGCGTAGAAGACAATATTATTTCCTGATATCTCACCAGAATCATCAGCAGACTGGTCTGATACAGCAGCGGGTGCACATGCGTTGCTAATGCAATACATCAAGCTGGAAGCCTCGTAGCTACTAAATGCAGGAACAGCATCCGAGATGATGACGTTACTGGCGTCAGTCGTTCCCTGATTTTCAGCAGTAACTCTCCAGATTGCACATTGACCAGGAGCAACTTCAGTTGCCTGCACTGCATCAAAGTTACTATCTGCAATACCATCACAGTCAAGATCTGCGGCAACTGCTTTGGTCAATCGAACTGCGCTATCAACAACGGTAGTCTGATCAGTCAGCGTTGCACTTGGAGCACCTGCATCGGTATCAACGTTAGTAACAGCTATTGTTAAGCTATCGGATTGCCCCGAAGATGCGTTTGCAGGAGCAAATACAGATGCACTTATGGGCAAGCTAACACCAGGTTCTAGTTTGATTTGCTCAGCAATACCGTCACCGTCACCATCAGTTACTATCACGGTGACCGTTGAACCGTCAGTCTGTTGAACAGTGATCTGACCAGGCACAAGTGCGTTCATTGGCGTATCTGCAATGCCATCACCATCGGTATCAATACTCAAAGCATTAGTCCAGCCGGGCTGCGAATTGGTAGCTGAAATAACAACCACTTCATCAACGTTACCGTTGTTCGCCAGAGTATGGCCATAAGTAACCGTACCACCTGCTTCTATCTGATTTGCACTCGGAGTCACTAAAGTTAAGTCACGATCGGAATCAACATCAATGCCATCCAATACAGTATCAGTAGCGCCCGTGTTCTGAGACAAAATCTGGAAGAACAATGGGTAATCGCCATCGCCATCGGCATTTGCATCAAGTACGTCAACAACAGCATCGCCATCATTATCAGCGCTATAGTCGTTAACCGCCTCAGTACCATCTGCCGATATCGAAACTACTGCGACAACTTCATAATCAACAGTCAAGCCAGGCAGCAAAGGAGTTGAGGTTATAGCTGAACCGACCGGGTTGCCTGCACCATCAGTGAGAAAAAACTCGACAGACCAGCCCGCTGGAAGCGCACCAAGTGTAGTGCCGTTAAACACAGAACCAACGCTTAACACATAAGAGTCGGGACCACCGCTTTCATTGTCGATGTATAACGGAATATTTACCGTCCCACCCGCATTTCCAACATATACATTGGCAGCAACATAAGCAGGCACACCAAGAGGATCTTCATCGGTTCCTATCGTGCCGTTCGCAACATTATGCAAATCAGATGCAGCAACGACAATAGTTCCAAGACTGATTGATGTCAGGTCTGTTGCTGGAGTCGTAGCAGGATCATTCGCTGAAACAGCTTGAACAGTTGCCTGATACTCAGTTGCCGGAGCTGGTGCGTTACCTGAAGCCGAAGCCGGAACCAGCGCTTTGACAACAATATTTTTTGATGCTCCACTGGCAATTACGCCGGTGTCCACACCTGAACCATTTGAGTCAGATAGCTGAACATTGCCAGATGAATCGAAAAACGTGAAAATTGTTCCAGACGGAAAGTTGCCAGGATTAACCGTCAGTTCAAAAATATCGTCGGCATTGCCGTTGTTAGTCACGATATTAGTAAAAACAACCATTCCGCCAGCTGCGATTTGATCAACAAACTGATCATCATTTTCTGTGGCATCATCATCACCACCATCGTTAACACCAGCACCGGCAGCAATCCCTGTATCAGAAATAACAACGCCGAAACTTGGATTGATCACATCCTGTCGAACGTTGGATGTGGACACAGTATCAGGAATACCATCCTCGTCTGTATCACCAGAAGCAAAACCCTGATTCTCAATAATATACCCACCACCAAGTGCCGCCGGATCATATGAAACTGTGAAGGTTACAGAAACGGTAGTTTGTGGTGGAAGTACATCGTCTATCGCATAAACGCCGTCGATAGCACTATCGCCAGTGTCACCATCAGTATTCAAATCAATACCCAATGCTAGTTCATCAGCATCACTTGTATCGCCATCGGCATTCAAATCCAGAGACAGACTTGTCTCATCCATCAGTGCAGAAGCTGCGATAATGTCGCCGTTAGTTGCTAAAATGCCCGAAGCACTGAAGCTGACGAGTGAAGTATTCGCCGGCAAACCATCAAAGATAACAACATCGTTAGCAGGTGAATTACCATTGTTCTTTACCGTCAATGTGTAAGTAATTTCATTGGCAGCAACGTTGTGAACCGAGCTCTTTGTTGTTACCAGTACAGCATCACCCGTTACCGTGATCAAAGATTCATTAGTATCATCAAGACCATCTCGGCCCGAACCCGGACTCAGGTCAGTTACGCTACTGGCTACAGTTGCTGCACCACCTTCGTAGGCTTGCGCTGTTAGTGTGACACCCAATGTTTGACCATCGGTAGCGCTCGCTGGAACTTCGACAGCAACTACCAGATTTGCAATGTTGTTTACGTTGGCAGGCAACGTAACGCTCGTAATTGCAGGCTCACCAGCATCAGGTTCACCACTACCGTTGGTATCTTGATAAATAGTGATATTCGATGCGTCAGTGGTATCGCCACCGGTTATGCCATCGATAGCAGTCAAATCAAATGTATCAGTACCGTTACCAGTGTTGGTTAGCACATAGGGCAGGTATATTGTCTGACCCGGCGCTGCATTTACGTCTACGTCAACACCAACTGTGGCAGAGTAAACTTGAGCAACGGTAACAACCGCTTCATTTGATTGTGCAGAAAAAACGTTACCTGCAGCATCTTCGTAAGTTACGGTAGCCAGGTTTTTGATTTGCGTGCCCGCTGCTGTTGCAGCAAAAACGGCAGGTGTAGATACACCAATCCCTCCGGCCACCACAACCGCTGCGATGGCTTTCGCCAGCGGTTTTTGTGGTATATTCATCCACTTCATCTAACTTTCCTCAATATATTCTTTGGTCCTGAAATCAAATTGACTTCAGGTCGGGTTCTCTTCACGTTGCAATTATTTTCGCCGTAAACTTTTAGCATCGATGCTTGATTACGATCGGCATTCAAACGTGTTTATTCCACTGACACGCGGTAGCTATAACTATGCTTTCCACCTTTCGAAGAAAGCTCTTCAGCGGCAACCCAACGAACATGTGTGTATTGCTCGGGCGGCACTACAACTTCTGTTTGACTCCCGTCCGCTTGCGTTTCAACACGCTTTACTGGTTCAGATTCAAATGATTCACCACCATCGATACTGACTTCGAACCTTGCATCAACATCTGCAACATGCGAATCCCCGATAAAACGAGTGTTTTCGGGTATTGGGTCAACGACTTTGATACCACTGACTCCGGCATCACCGTTGTTGGTAAATACAATCCTGAATTCCATAACCTGTCCTGGAACGGTCTCTTCGGCTGGTAATATCTTTTCTTTCCCGTCGCTATCCTTGGTGACGATAAATGCCTGGATTTCTCCGGTAACCGGGCCTTTTGCATAGGCAAAGCCTGCAACACCCAGAATTAGAGCCAGAACAAATGTAAGCGAGGTAACTCGCATGGGACGTCTCCTGATTTAAGTAAAATTAGATCGAGAAGCGCAGAAAAATCTGCACGTTACTTCGATGGGGGAGTTAGTTGCAGATTGTGAGCCGCAGTGCACACGCACAGCAGGAAAAAATGTGAACTGCTTCGGTTTCTGATCAGGTAATTTGAACCAGTTCTGTGAAGCAGTTCCATTCCTAAACTTTAGTAGCGTCAAAAAAGGATGAAAAATCGAGTTCTATTTGACACAGCAGACGTAACTGCGGGATTGGTTTAATCCGGCTTAACCACAACGTGCTAATCGACAGTGATTCGGTAACTAACCTGCCCGCCAGCCCCTGCGATCAAAGCGCCTTGAAATGACCAGTTGATCTGATTTCCAGATACGGCCGGTGAACAGATGAGCGCTTGCGGAGTCTGGGAACATTCAGCTGAACCAGGGTCAACACTGGTGAACGCTGGCGCCTCATCATTGATAACAAGATCACTGATTTGTCCAGCACCAGAGTTGATATAGGCAATCGTGTATTCAAGCACGTGCCCCGGTAACGCGGTGTTGTTGGTTACCGGCTGTCCTCCCAGCGTAATGTTATTGACTGATTTTTTTAATACCAGGTTACCCGCTGAATCTGTAATGACATTACTCATATCGGTGTTGGTATTGCTGAAAACCACACCATGGCCAGCAGATACAGAATCAGATGGGTACATAGTGGATGTCAGTTTTAACTGTTGAAATTCACCCGCAATACTATTACCCGGCACATCAACCGACAACACAATGCACACCACTTCATTAAACGACACCGGCATACTTGCGTTAACTGCATAGTCACTACCGTCTACGACCTGATTACAATCCATGTCATGAAATACTGTTTCAGACCATGTATTAGATTGAGTTGAATTAATTGTTTCGATAGAAAATTCAACAGTGCCGTGGGTCGTTGCTGTATAGCGATGGAAATAATTTACTGATTCACCCGGACCTACATTTGCCGTTTGATCTAACACCAAAGACGGGCGTTTTACCAGACCAACGAGCACACGGTTCTCCGAAGAAACGGCTTGAACAATCAGGCTCACTCGACCATCAGTAACAACTGCATTACCTGAAACAGGAGATTCGCTAATAAACTGTGTTGTTGAAGTCGGTATAACCACTATTTCTACTGGCTGGCCAATGTACGCAGGCTCAAGTGATGCCGTCCAGCTGCCATCTGCCGCGGATATTGCGGTGGCTATTTCGACACCAGTGGCAACATCGATAATTCTGACCGCTCTGCCTGCTACACCTACTTCCTGAGCTTGCTGAATACCATCATGACTGGTCTGTTCATTCGGAGAGGTATCTACGAACACAACACCGCTAACTTCCAATAAAGAATTCATGGTAATGGTGGTAGGGTCATCGTAATCGACAGATAGATCCAGACCTGTGCCGGATAAATCCTGAATTTTAGCACCCTGTCCACTCACCGCATTAACGATAGCTTGATTCAGATAAGTTTCATTAACCAGAGAAGCACCATACTCAACGTCAACGCTAAATATCAATTTAATCTCATCGTCAGGTTGCAATACGCCGTTACCAGGTAACAGTAAGTTTGCATCTGATTGCCCGGTGTAATCTGCATCTGCAGAAAAACCAGCTGGCGCTGAAAGCAATTGTGGCGCAGCACTGATCTGATAATTCCCCGCTCCGAATACAGAATCAAGATTATCTACAACGCGTACACTCGACATGGATGTGTTTCCAGTATTTTTTACCAGCAAAGTCACTGTCGCGGTGCGACCAACGACTTCAACCACCTTGCCAATTCGGATATCAGAAATTGGTACCTCCATGCTCAACGCACAAATCTCCAGAGCCCAGTTATTCAATCTGCCAGAGTTGGTAGATTGGAAATTATAAACTCGCATTTGCCACTCACCTTGCGCGTCAGTTCCATCGTATGCTGACAGTACTCTAAACGGTCTATAGCTTTCGCTGTTTCCTGGCGGACAGGAAGCTCCACTGGCTGCCTCATCGTCGAAGCCCATATTAAAACTGGTGTTGCGAACACATGTATTGCCATATAAGTATGTTTGCTGGCCACCGTGATTTAACAAAAAATAGAGTCGGCGCTGTGAATCATGTGTGGCTTGAAGGTCAAGTACATTCACATCCGTGATGATCAACGAGTCAGGAATATCGATGACAGACCTTGTAGGGTTATTACTAGTGCCACTATAGGACTTGGGGACATCGGCTGATTTATAGATATGACTGGTACTGCCAGCAGGACAATTTCCGGACACTGATGTAAGAGATTTGAAATTAACTTCATAATCTTCAACCTCACCGGTTTCTACGTAACCAGTTGGTTTGTATATGTCTGCAGATTCAGCCGCTACTCTAATACGTACAAAACTATTTCCAGCATCAGCAATATCAAAACCGGACCAGGTCAAAACGGTATTCTGAGACTGACATTGGGCCGGGTAGTTGCTATTGCGCTCATCAAAATCGAACTTACCGTTTAAATTAAAATCAATCCAGGCGGCCGCAAAACCACCTGTACAGCTCAAGCTCAACTGATACTCACTATCGCCAACGTTCAGATCGTTCAGCGACGAAAGAGCATCCTCATCATCAACTCCGGTTTGATCATCACCTCTTCCATCAACGCCACTTGCATCTGCATGCAAACTATAAGGTTCGTTATCTGGTGGCATCTGCCCTAGAAAAACTGAACTGGCAGCACCTGCAACTAGATGTGAAGCTCCACCATAGCTATCTGGTGCATCGCCAAAATCGTAGCTATAACTCCCGGAGAAATCCCAGATGGCATTGTTTGTGTTCATTAATGTTTGGCTTGAAATTTCTCCGGTACTGACGTTGAGCTCTCTAATATTGTTACCCACATTCGTGTAGACGCGAGAATCCAGACTGTTTGCGACCTGACCACCATTACCTTCACCCAACCTCTTCCAACTATTCGTATTTAATTCAAATCGCCAGATTCCAGCGTGAGTTCCCTGTCCATTGTTGGTTAGATCAGCAGACGAGCCATAAATAACAGGACCACCGCCTTCTTCGACGACGGCAATATCACCAAAACCACCTAATTGAACCTGCGAGCAATTACATGCGTTGAGAATATCCAGGGGCCTCATATCAACCATTTGTCGTCCGTCGGCAGACATGGTTAATTCGTAAATATCCTCTATAAAACCATTGTCGGTTTCCGATCCCACATAGTATTTCCCATTGAGAAACGAGCCACCAGTGCTATTAATGTTGTGAATTGGAGCCTGAAAGAACCCGTTTTCGAAATTATTGATCAGTGCGTGGGAGTTTCCACCAAGGCCTAATGCCGGGTCCCAGTAATAAATACTGGTGCCGTCCCCGTAGTAAATAAGCCCGTTCTCAGAATTTGCCGCCAATGCATTGACAGCCGGAGATAAGCTGGCGGATGTCAAAAAGGTCTGCTGACCAGACGTCAAATTTATACCGTAAAGGTTATTTACTGATGAATAGATAAATACGGTATCAGCAAAGCCGGGAAACGGTACGAGCAGCACCAGGAGCCCCATCCCAACCGATAGCATTGAGCGGCAGATAGAATTGACGCGTAGCGTCAAGCTAAACAAGATTGATGTCAACAGGACTTTCACGCGATAGAAGAAAGGAACGGCCCACTACGTTTCGAGCAAGAAACAAGCCCTGTAGTGGTTACTGACTAACAATCGACAGAATCGGCAGATAGATTAGATTAAAGCAACCGATTGGCGCTTAGAACCATAGCGAAGACGTATTGGCGACCCGGAGATGATTGCCTGTCCGAAGGTAGAAGATGTGTCCCCTACACGATGGAGCGCAGTTCTAACCGGCTCTGGACTTCAACGATCTAGAATTATCAAAATTTGATTCCATATCTGTATCAGTTTTATTTCGTTTAGGATCACCAACAATTTCTTCGCGCAGAATAGACACTTCCGAAGGCGCTTCTATTCCCAACTTTACCCGATTATTTTCAATTCCCAGCACCACAAGCACAACATCATCGCCGATGAATATTCTTTCGTTAGACCTACGGGTAAGAATCAACATTAACTTTCCTTTTCAAATCGATCTGGATTGCACGAATTAATAAATGACAGTGCGCAATCATTAAAGCCGCCATCACACGACGAGCGTCACTGAGCGTATGTGTTGCAAGTTTAGTGGCGAATTAAACACAACATAACCCTACAGCCTCCTTCTAACATGTTCCTTAATTCTAAAAACTCGCTGCTTGTTACATGAAAACTTGCTAGTGGCCAAACGCAGTCAAAGTGGGACTATAAGTTTCACTATAGGTTGCACGCGTATTCTACAACCCACTACGCTGAATAAAAATCGCCAACAAACCATCGAAACCTACTTCAATTTTGTAAAGTACGGACAATCTTCAATTTCAAATGCTTCCTGGAAACGTGCATATAACATAAAGAATTGGGAATGCATGGCACAATGAAATCAAAGTGTCTGACAAAGCATCAATTGATTCATTCTCTGACAAATACTGATAATAGTATTTCATTAACAAGCTGAAAAATCTCTGAATATACTTGTATAGAAGGGCTGAACCGCAATGATAAAGTCATTGCTTACGTTGCATAAGATTGATGGGTCACAATACCTAAACTTGTTTTTTGTTTTTATAATGCAAATATTGTTCGGCTAACCCATGCATTCGTGCACAGCTAATATACCTCTTTGATATTAAACGCCATTAAAGGTAGGTAATTTTATGATGGAGGTAGTACACTTGTATAACAGCGTATTTGGTTACAACGCAAGCTTATTCGAAAAAAAGCCACCTAACTAAATTCTGCTTTTAAACACGCCTTTAATCTTCCTGTCAGTGGTGTGGGCTAATTTAATCTTATACAAACATATTCGAGAATCATTGGATGCGTAATAGATACCTCGCGTAGAAAGCACCACTTCAAAAATTTAGAGAGATACGTTAGATGATTACCGCCCTGAACTATTCTCGTTAACTGTGAATAGTTTTAAGATTTATAAAAGCGAGTGTAGAAAATTTTTTTATGTAACTGAACTAGTCAACTCGTTCTGAAAAACTTAAAATGTTAAAATCGATGTAACACTTGCAAATATTAATCTTGATGAAAGAGAACTATTCTTGCAGTTCGTGTGTATACGTTAGCTAATATGTTAGCCGACTTACAAACGGACTTATTGTTCGTACTTATATACGTAATAGCCATGGAGTAAATGATGCAGCACTCGTATACCAGAGAAGAAGTTATTTTGTCCCTAGAAACAGTACTGCAAGATGCCAAGTTTGCAGCCGCGCCTCAAATGTCTGCTTTTCTGCGATTTGTTGTTATGCAAACTCTTGACGGTAATGCCGATAGAATCAAAGCCTATACTGTCGCAGTAGATGCTTTAGGAAAACCATCCACATTTGATCCGCAAAACGATCCGTCGGTCAGAGTCCTGGCCAAGCGGCTACGAGATACATTAACGGCTTACTACCAAAGAACAAATGGCCATCAACTGGTTCTACTGCTAAAGAGTGGTTCGTACATCCCAAGCTTTGTATCTGTTGAAGCTGCAGGGATAACCAGCTCGCAGTCAAATGTTACGTCTATTAAGCCGGTAGTAAATGAACAGTTGGAAGCGACATCAAAATATGGCGAAGTAGCCAGAATTGAGACCAGCACTGACGACAATAGTTTTAGCGTAGTAAAAAAACTCGCAAAACCTTAATGTGAAACGCAGGCCAAGGTAGTAATTATCAGCAATCCAGCTTAGTCGCCAACGTTAACACATTAGGTTATCTGAGCACGTATGAAGTCAATCTGATGTGGTGCCGTCGGTTTGATCAATATATCGTTTGTACAACCACCCACCAACCACGACGGTGATAGCCAGCATGGACACGCTGTACAAAAGATATGTGTTTGAGCCTATCCTCACACCTGCACCTAACAAACAAAAAACCATCATTTGTGGCAAATAGCCAACCCACGTACTCGCCAGAAATTGTGCTGCTGATATGGTCGTGACGCCTGCGCATAGATTGGTGACCAAATTCGTACCTAGCGGTTGCAAACGCAAAATCAGTATTTTCAAAAATACATCATCATTTAATAAACTATTTAACTTTTTCACCGCGTTCGGATACCGGGACTGAATCTGTTTCGATAACC
>Ga0114956_1000763_pt1 | contig 24410 bp, 21 predicted proteins | sample MaitaG_FD_87304 | JGI IMG/M metagenome (GOLD analysis project Ga0114956, IMG submission 87304) | Marine algal microbial communities from Maine, USA - Maine_Asex2 metaG | ecosystem: Host-associated > Algae > Red algae > Unclassified | place: Maine, USA | collected 2015-01-05
GCTGCAAAAGCGGCGGCTAAATCTGTTTCAGCAGATTTTCACTTTCCTTTATTGGCACATGCGCCAATGGAACCTGTGAACTGCGTTATTGAGCCAACTGAAGATGGCGGCATTCGCTTGCATGATGGTTGTCAGTTTCCAATGATCACGCATCCAACACTCGCTGCCATTATTCAAATACCGATGGAAAAAGTTGAGATCAAAACCTATTATGCCGGGGGATCATTTGGTCGCCGAGCTAATGGCGCGTCTGATTATCATGTGCAGGCCGCATTGGCCTTCGTCGCGCTGGGTAAAACTAAAGCGGTGAAACTGATTTGGACTCGGGAAGATGATTTAGCCGGTGGGTTTTATCGTCCGATGTTTGCTCAACGCGCCCATATCGGCATTGGAGATGATGGGAAAATTTCTGCCTGGGGTCACCGGTCTGTCGCGCAATCGATATTTAAAGGCGGTCCAATGGAAGGCATGGCGGTACACAATGGTGTTGACCACTTTTCGGTGGAAGGTATCGTAGACACCCCTTATCAACTCCCATTGGCACTTGGATTAACTGACTATGAATCTCCGATGCCTGTGCTGTGGTGGCGCTCTGTTGGTCACAGTCAATCTGGCTATACAATGGAAGTACTCATGGATATGGCTTCAGAAGCTGCCGGCACAGATCCAGTTGAGTTTCGCCTTGCACATCTGGACGAAACTAATGAGGACCAAGCGCGTTTTGCAGGTGTACTCAGGCTGGTCGCGACGAAGGCTGGCTGGGATGGTGCACAGGTAGAGGGCAAAGGTCGTGGCGTAGCAGTGCATAAATCGTTTAACACCTATGTTGCTGAAATAATGGATGTGTCTGTTACAGCTGATGGTGCCATTTCAATTGATAAAGTAACCTGCGCGGTTGATTGCGGTATTGCTGTAAATCCTGATGTGATCCGAGCACAAATGGAAGGCGGTATTGGCTATGGCCTGGGAGCTGTGATGCGAAATAAAATTACCATGAAAGACGGTGTGGTCGAGCAAGGTAACTTCCCATCATATCAACCACTGCGAATGACCGATATGCCTGAAGTGGAAGTGCATATTTTGCAATCAGACAAAGCGCCCACCGGTGTTGGTGAACCAGGTTTGCCACCGGCCGGTCCGGCGCTGGCTAATGCAATCTATGCCGCAACAGGAAAACGCATAACCAAGTTGCCAATGACGGACAACGGTATAAAGTTCGTTTAATGTAGTTGCCCTTCGCTCTGCAGCTGAGTTTAAGCCGTGCCCGATTTTATATCGCAGGTACGGCTGTTATGCTGCTGCTCGTTTGATGACCTACCAGTGTGAGCATTAACAACTCAGTAATCACGATGTGCAAGTCAATTGTCTCCCCAACCGGTCTTTTCGCCTGCGCTCTTTCAAATTACCGTCCCTGTAAACGAAATTGGTTATGAAATTCCACTTACTACGTTTGTGCCTGCTACTTTCTCTGTCAGCATCTCTGCAGGCGACAGACGTTGAAAGGGAACAGCGCTGGGTGGATCAAACAGTCGACATGATTTTTGATGGAAAACCGGTTTTTCTGGAAGCTGTAGGACATCGATTTTTAAGTATTTATATGGAGTCAAAAACTGCGACCTCTAAAGGCGTGATTGTACTACACGGTACCGGGTTTCATCCTGACTGGGAACAGGTGGTGCGTCCTGTCCGAGTGGGGATGACTGAGCGCGGTTGGAACACGTTGTCGATACAACTGCCCTTACTGGAAAAAACGGCGGCTTACGAAGACTATGTTCCTTTATACCCTGAAGTTCCTTCACGAATGCAAGCTGCCACTAACTACTTAGTTGACCAAGGTGTGGAGACTATCGTGGTTGTAGCACACAGTCAGGGTGCTACTATGGCTGGCTACTACCTCGCTCGCACTGAACACGAGGTGCAAGCCTTTGTAGCAATCGGTATGAGCTCGCAATATAAGCAAGCAGAAATTAACAGTGCAGAATCTCTCAAACTCATCAAAATACCGGTGCTGGATATCTTTGGTAGCAGAGATTTTCCAACCGTTTTAGAAACGGCGGAGGCAAGGCTGCAAGCCTCTAAGCATAACAGCGCCTATGAACAATTGATTGTTGATGACGCGTACCATTTTTTTGATAACACAAACCATGAGCGACAATTGCTGAAAATCATGACTCAGTGGCTTGAAGAGCAGTTATGACATTCAATCTTGGATCATTGGTCAATATGCCAAGCTACGTTAGCACACGAAACAAAAGAGACACTTATCAGCAATGACTCGCAACAACGGGTTGGATATTAAAGTAGTTCAATACCCAACCCGGCATATATTGTCTTACTCCATAGTTTCAGACAATTTTAACGTCAGAAAGATTGCGTTACCAGAACGATTCACAAGCACTGGAATAGGCTTGCCGACCGGTAAGTTTTGAGTAATCGATAGCAGCTGATCGATCGTTTCTGTTTTTACTCCGTTCAGTTGCATAACAATATCACCAGCAACTAAACCTGCACCAGCAGCAATGCTGGACGGTGCAACTTGCACAACAGCTACGCCATGACCAATATCAAGTTTTTCCCGCTCGTCATTACTGAGTTCAGCTAACTTCATACCAAGTGTTGTATCGTTAGCTGGTGCAACCGCAACTGCAGCATTACCTCGTTGACCAATTGTGACATTAAGATCTTTGTTCTCACCGTCTCTGAATACTTTAATCATTGCAGATTGACCGCTTCGAACAGCGCCAACAAGGGAAGGTAATTCACCTGAACGGTTAACGGTTTTACCGTTGAACTCCAAAACAATATCACCCTCCAGAATGCCTGCTTGTTCAGCAGGGCTACCAGCGCTAACACTTGATACTAATGCACCGGTAACTCGGTCAAGTCCAAAAGACTCAGCCAAATCCGGACTAACGTCCTGTATGCCTACACCCAACCAACCACGGCTGGTCTGTCCACTCTCTTTAAGTTGCTCTGCGACATTCATGGCCAGATCAATTGGAATGGCAAACGCCAGTCCCTGATAACCGCCCGTACTAGAATAGATCTGCGAGTTAATTCCAATCACTTCCCCGTCGGTGTTAAACAACGGGCCACCTGAGTTTCCTGGATTAACCGCAGCATCTGTCTGAATGAACGGCACATAATTTGCCGATGGGAGATTTCTGGACACAGCAGAAACTATTCCCTGCGTAGCTGTTTGGTCGAATCCAAAAGGTGAGCCGATGGCCAGCACCCATTCACCAACTGCAACGTCATCGGATGATGCAATTTTGACTACCGGCAGTGCATCGGCCTCTACTTTAATCAAGGCAACGTCAGTTAGTTCGTCCAGACCAATCAGTTCTGCATGAAGTTCTGTTCTATCACGCAATCGAACTGTTATACCCGCGGCGTTGTTTACGACATGCGCGTTAGTCAGAATATACCCGTCGTCGGAGACAATAAAACCTGAGCCCACTCCTGCACCCGATCGAGGTCCACGTCTGTCGCGAGGGTCTTGCTGCTGTTCGAAGAACTTGCGATATTGTTCCGGGACTTGCTCGAGATCAAATTGGTTGGATAATGAGGCTGGCTTCACGGCAGAAGTCACGGCTATATTAACGACAGCCTTGCCTTCATTCTCGACGAGTGTTGCAAAGTCTGGTAAGCCATCTGCGTAGGCAAAACTCGCAGCGCTGCTTGAGCATAGTAAAATACCTCCAAGCATAACGTTTTTGCTTCTGCGCATAGCTGATTCTATGTTACTGATAATCATGTTTACTTATATCCTGTTCAAAACTTGTCAATACTGAGTTGAAAATTTGGTGATAGTTTCGTTACTTGCAAGTAACGTTGACCACATTTCACAATTGTGTTTGGCAAACATACTCGGATCTGGTGTTTTGGATGACCAGGAATTTACTGTCGTATCTACAATTAGTCATAATATTAACGCGTAAGCATTGAATAATGAGACAATGATCCCTACTGTTCTTTATGAACTTTCTTGTACGAACAATTCGTACAAGCCCAAATCGCAAGCTTGAAAGGCGTCTCACAAGATGGCTAATAAAGGAGGACCGCCAGATCTGGAGGATGTATTCAAGGATATTGTCAGTGCCATTTCCGGACGCAAGAAGTCTGCTGCAGATCGCAAACCCACATCTGAGTCAGGTGCTAATGCGTCAGGTACTAAAAGTTTTGATACGCAAATGGACAGCAATACCCGAATAACAAAAGAGGTACCACCACGTAAGAATCGGCGAACACCATTTGTTTTTTATATCATCCTTGCGTTTGGCTTTTACACCGTAGCATCCAATGTTTTTCCCGAGTGGTTTCGAGCTCTGAAAAACGTAACATCAAATACAACGTTAGACGGGCCCGCATTCCCAGAATCCTTGCCTGTTATCAATAAAATACGAGAATTCACAGGAGGATTTAATATGTTTGAGTCAATGGGATTAGCACTGCTGGTGGGTGCGGTTATTATTCTGTTCCTGTTCTTGCGTTCGTTCGTCCGCATCGTTCCTCAGAATGAGGCGTTCGTGGTCGAGCGACTAGGCAAGTACGACAGAACCCTACTGGCGGGCTTTCATATCACCGTTCCAGTGATTGAGCGAGTCGCCTATAAGCATTCGCTAAAAGAATATGCTATCGATGTGGCATCACAACATGCCATCACCCGAGACAATGTTGTCCTTGGAATCGATGGTGTGTTGTACCTGAAAATCATGGATGCGCGAGCAGCTTCCTATGGCGTTGAAAACCTGCAATTCGCAATTACCCAATTGGCTCAGACGAGTATGCGTGCAGAGATCGGTAAACTCTCACTCGACGACACATTTGAATCCCGCGAAGTCATCAATGCACAAGTAACTCGCGCAATTGACGAAGCGTCCGAGGCCTGGGGTACTAAAGTTTTGCGTTACGAAGTCAAAGACATCACCCCGCCCGCCTCGATACTTGAAGAGATGGAAAAACAAATGGGTGCTGAACGTCAAAGACGTGTTGCTGTAACAACCTCTGAGGGTTATCGACAAGCGCAAATCAATCAAGCCGAAGGTGATCGCGAAGCGCAAATACTGCGTGCTCAGGGCTCGGCCGAATCGCTCACCATCGAAGCAACAGCTCGAGCGGAAGCCATCCGGAAAATTTCCGAAGCGATCAACCAGGAAGGTGGTTCTGCTGCGGTTGCCCAGCAATTAGCTGAGCAATACGTCACCGCATTTGACAAGCTAGCACGTGAAGGCACCGTCGCGCTTCTTCCCGGCGACGCGTCCGATGTGGCCAGTATGGTCGCTAAGGCCTATACCGCATTTGACGGATTAAAGGACACGGTTGGTGCCGGTAAACTGGCACCAGGGAATCAACCAAGTCAACCGGGCCCGGCACGATGAGTATGAATCCTTTCTGGATATTTCTAATCACTGGTGTCGCCCTGGTTGCCATAGAGTTACTGGTATTTCAATTTACAACGTTCTGGTTATTCTTTATAGGTCTTGGTGCGCTGGTTGCGGCGGCTTACGCCTGGTTATCTGGTGATGTTACTTACACAGCTACTATTGCTGTCTTTCTGGTTGCATCTGTTGCTATTACCGCCTTGTTGTATGCGCCTATTCGTCGATGGCAAAACAAACCATCTGCCATGTCCGATCACAATGCGATCGGGCAACAGGTGGTTGTCATCGAAGCAATAGGACCTTCCAACGCTGGCAGTGTGAGTTGGTCCGGTAGTGATTGGCAGGCAGAGCTGGCAAAAGGTGAATCCGACGCGCTCGAAATTGGCCAGAACGCAACTGTTGTCTCTGTGAAAGGTATTCGCCTTTTTGTTAAGCCAGCACAGCGATAAGACCGATACGACACTGGCTAAATTTCTGACAACTCATTCACGCCTCGCAATCACTAATAGGCGTAAATATTAACCATATACACTACGGTACAAAGTAATTGGGTGAATTTGCTCCAAATTCGTCCCAATTGCGTGTTTTCTCCAATTGACCTGTTCTGCTTCATAAGACATCATATACGCAGTTGATTTTCCAGTGCCTGAACACGCTGGCACCTGAGCAGACCTGTCGAGAAATCGGCATGTCATCATTGTATCGGGTGCAAAAAAGATCGCTGGCTCGTGGTTAGATCGAGAGTCGAAGGAAAACGAACTGATTCCTGTCAATGTTCCGACCGCAAGGTCCAGTAAATGTTTGCGGAAATAAAAAGTTCGTCGAAAACTACGCAAGTTCTGGCGTATTGCCGGCCTCGGCCACCGTCAGCTTGTGTAAAACAATAAACAAGTGAGGAAATAAATGCTTAAGTCCACTAAATCAACAATCAGCTTGGCTGGCGCTATTGCGCTTGCTTTTGCTGCAAGTACCGCACAGGCAGAGGAAACAAAACTTCGCATCCAGACGCACTTTTCACCAGAAACTCTGTCTGGAGAATTGGCTGCTGAGTTCATCGAAGACATCACCACTATGTCAAACGGTGAGATAAAGGTTGAGATGTTTTACGCATCGGCTGTTGTTAAATCAGCTGAAACTTTTGATGCTGCAGCAACAGGTATCCTTGATTGCGATATGACAGGTGGTGCCTACCAGACTGGTAAGAATCCAGCATTCCAATTTACTGGTGATTTAATGGGTGGATACACTAACCCGTACCAGCAAATGGCTTGGTTACTGCACGCTGACGGATACACTCAACTCAACGCACTGTACAACGATCACGATATGGAATTTGTTGGTTGGTGGATTCCGGGACCTGAGTCTCTGTCGTCAACTAAGCCTATTCGTAACGTCGAAGATTTCAAGAACTGGAAGTTCCGATCTCCTCCTGGCATGGCCACCATGGTTTTCGCAAACCTGGGCGCATCTCCAATCGTTATGGATTTCAACGAGATTTTCACAGCGCTTGAGTCAGGCATTATTGATGGTGCAGATGCTGCGAACCTGACCAACAATGTTGGTCTTGGCTTGTACGACATTGCTGAGCACACAAACTTCCCTGGCTTCCATTCTATGCCTGCTGATCACCTTGCGTGTCGTAAAGATGTCTGGGACAAAATGCCAGAAAGTCATAAAGCCATAATGAAAGTTGGAATGCAGGCCTTGGCACTGAAAAACGCGACGGCTAATGAAGTTAAAAATGCACAAACGGCGAAAGACTTACGTGCAAAAGGTGTCAACCTGTACGAATGGTCTCCTGAAGAGCTTGCCAAGTATCGTGATGCGGTTCAAAAGGGTTGGGTTGAATTTGCAACCACTCCAGAAGCCAAAGCGCTGCTTGACAGCCACATCACTTTCCTGAAAGACCTGGGTGCAATGAAGTAAGTTTAATTACTTTGTAAAACAGGTAATAAACAAAGCCATTCGGCTTTTTTGAAAATAGCGGCAGAGCGATTGTATTCGCTCTGCCGCTATCGTTTACACGTATGAAATCTTTGCCTGCAGAATAATTTTCATCGTTGTATAAGCGACTCCAATGTAGCTCGCCTAGCAAACAGGAGCAGAGAAGTGAAAGATGAATCCGGCCGGACCTTTTTAGAGTGGTTCCTCCCGTTCGCATTTGTATTCTGCACGGGCTGGGCAATATGGCACACGCCAGCATATATACTGGACTTCATTCCACCTACAAGCCAAAGCCTGCTCGACCAGATGAGCAGTTTGCACGGCAGAAAAGACGTCACACCTAATTTGCCGGGCTTGTTTGGCGGCTACGCTGATGCCATAGACTGGGCTGCGCTGATACTCATACCCATTATTTTCTTCTTTGGTGCGCGAACTGTTCGATGCGCTCCAATGGAATTCGAACACTGGCGACCGATAGATCGTGTTGCGTTGTTCGTTGGTCGCATCACTATGGTACTGATCATATCCATGACCGGCGTCATGTTGTACGAAGTGTTTCTACGCTATGTTTTTGAAGCACCAACGCTATGGGCAAACGAACTGACGCTATGGATTGCCGGATTTGTATTCCTGCTTTCCGGATTTTACGCAATGCAGCAGCGCTGCCACATCCGCATATTTTTACTCTACGATGCCGTTCCACGATGGTTGCAGCATATCTTCGATATTATCGGAGTAACACTTGTCTGGATATTTGCGTTCTTTCTGATCTTTGGAAGCTTCAAACAAGTATTCGTCACCAAATTTTATAAGTGGGAAATGTGGGGTACCGCATTCGACCCACCCATTCCGGCTACCATACAACCGATGATATTGATTATTATTGCACTGATCGCAATTCAGGCGCTTATTAATCTGATATCCGACTGGAATCTGAAGCCCGCACAGCACACGGGTATCGATGATCTTGATGAAGAAGAACTAGAAGCTATTAAACGCAGCGTAGGTGGAAACTGATGAAGTCAATCAAACGTAGCGTGGGTGAACTCTGATGGACCCTTCAGTACTACAAGATGTTGGTACCATTTCGCTTGTTCTGGTACTCGGCCTGCTTTTTTCATTAGCTATCGGCATGCCGCTTGGCCTTGCATCGGCTGTGCTTGCATTGCTGGTTTTGGTAATGAAGTTTGAACCCACCCTGCTGCTCAATCCGTTGAGTTTTGGTGAAGGTATGCTCACCTCCAATCCCGGGACCGGGGCGCTGTACATATTGACGCAGAAAGTATTCGATTTAATGACGGAATATGTGCTCATATCTGTTCCGTTATTTATCTTTATGGCAGCGCTGCTTGAACGTTCCGGTGTAGCTAAAGCCATGTACAACTCACTCGACTTCTGGTTGAGCCGGGTTCGCGGTGGTATAGCGATTGTCACATCCGTAATGGCTGTGTTGCTTGCTGCCATGTCGGGCATTATCGGTGGTGAGATTGTGCTGCTTGGCTTGATAGCGCTGCCCCAAATGCTGCGCTTAGGTTATGACCAGAACCTTGCCATAGGAACCATTTGTGCCTCCGGTTCGCTGGGTACTATGATTCCACCGTCTATTGTTTTGATTATCTATGGTCTGATAACAGAAACCTCTATCAAGGCATTGTTCACCGGCGCATTTATCCCGGGCTTCATGCTGGCAAGCTTTATCATTATTTATATTATTATTCGTACGCGTTTAAAACCATCTCTGGCTCCACTCTCAGAACCCGCTGCTGACGACCCCGAAGGTCTTGAGAAAGTAAAAATGTTTGCCGCCTTTATCGTTATCGCGCTTGCTGGTATAGCGGCTACGCTGTTACTAAGAGTAGTCGCTTATACCTTAACCGGCGTAAATGCAGAAGTATCTGAAGACGACGGCCCGCTATGGATGGGGATGACTTATCACCTACCTTATATTGCCGGTGCGCTGCTTGCCGCTATCGTTGTTCTTTTTGCATTGTTTGGTAAAGAACGAACATTCAAAGCGTGGAAACACGGTAAAGGGCTGCTGCCACCTTTGATCATTATCGGCATTGTTCTGGGTTCTATCTATGGCGGTATAACCGGTATTACTGAGGCTGCAGGCATGGGCGCTCTCGCCGTGTTTATTATTGCACTACTGCGCGGAGAAGCCTCGGTAGCTTTGGTGTGGGAAAGTTTAATGCGTACGCTACGTTCAACCGGGACCATCATATGGGTAACTGTTGGTGCAGCTGCCTTATCGGGTGCTTACACATTGGCCGGGGGTCCATCGTATATTGCACAGATGATCGTTGGTGCTGAAATGCCAACCTTCGTGGTACTGCTAACCATGATGCTCATTCTTTTGTTTATGGGCGCGTTTATGGACTGGGTGGGTATTGTGTTACTGATTATCCCGGTATTTCTTCCCATAGTCAGAGCTATGCCTATCGAAGAAATTGGTTTCATTGGTCAGCTTGAACCCAAACATGTGTCAATCTGGTTTGGCGTGCTGTTTTGTATGAACATGCAGGTCAGTTTTCTGTCCCCGCCATTTGGAGGAGCCGCATTCTATTTAAAATCCGTGGCACCACCACATATTTCGCTCACCGATATTTTTAAAGGCTTCTTGCCATTTATTGGTTTGCAACTATTGGCGTTGAGTGTGTTGCTGATTTGGCCAGGTATTGTGACCATTTGGCTTTAGGCCATTTGGCATCTGCATAAATCGAGGGCAAGCCTTGTTTTTCCGAAGCTGTTACTCGGCTTGCCTTGTACCCTGGTGAAATAACATGCGCCATCTGGTGTCCACTAGCTTCCAAACTGTGCTCCTCAATGTCGATACCAATAAACCATCTCGTCGCTCTGATAACTGGTATGTGGCCAGAATATGGCCTTCACCAAGTTCAACGATTTCGTAATCGTTTATCGTGTAGCCTGCGAACTCGGTACTGATCATCACGGACTTAAGCACTTCCGCTCTATTATAGACTTTACCGCACGTTCCGAATTCACGAAAACCATCGGATAGCAATGCGCCCAGTGATTCAGAGGAAGAACGCACTGTTGAATCCAGATGTTGTTTTTCGATATCAAGCATTTGCTTACGTGAAGTCATCGATATCTCCGGTTTTTCTATCATTCTATTAGTATCAGTGACAAAGCCGCGGTTTGCGGCAGACAGCGGTTCTAAGCGAATTCTAACGAGAACCAATCTGATAGATAAATGCGGTTGCAGGACCAAAGAATCAGTATTATTAAGCAAGAACTAAGCAGGAAATTCACGGCTAGTTTGATACCGCCATTGTTCTTGAATCTTTGACCATAGTAGCAACAGATAAACGCATAGAATAGCAGGAGTGCGATCCAGTATGGTACGAATTTAGCTGATAAAACAATCATCATCATGACTGGAATTGCCAGTAATATTGATTGAACTCCCACAGCGACACAAAAAATTAAAACGCACGCAATGTAGATATACACAGGAAGCCAAATGAAAGTGAGCGGATATTTATCAAGTAGTTCAGTGACAGGTTCAAATTCAAACTGCAAAAAATAATTGTTCTTGTCAGTTTTTTCTACTTGCAAATAATCGTCAATGTGTAAACTACAGTAATCTTGACCAAGAACTGAATCGTTCTTGCATTTCTCGCCTGTACGAGTGAATGCAGTACAACGTGATGTACCTGGATTAGATGAATTCATAATTCTATGGTTTATCGTGCGAGCGTGAATAACTAGCCTTGGATAAACTAGTGTTCTAATTGTAGCTTCGGAACACCTTACTGAATAGCTTCCCACACTAAAGCTGATGGTCGACCATCTATTCGCCTTGTAATTAATATTAGCAAAGGGGAACAATATAATAGATAAAATCTTAGGCCTTTGAATGCCTGTACAGCGTTACTGGTGATAAAGTGAAGTAAGGATTAAAACGATCGCTATAAACTGTGTGGCGATGCAACATCGATTAATACTGGTAACGCACGGGCTAGCGCAGTCATACATTTTTCTGCAGGGGAAATATGGCTGCACTGGATGTGTTTCCAGTACAGCCAACTAAGATTATTACTGAGCACGGACAAACGGCACTGTAAGGGCCAGGCTGCCACCATCTGAATTCGAAGCTGGAAACCGTCCCGAATCCAGATATAAAATATCGGCATCATTGACGTAAACCAGTAGTTCAGCAGGTTCTCCAGACAGTGGTTGAGCAGGCGTATCAGGACCATCAATGCTATTTGTAACCGAGATAGTGATACTTTCTAAACTGTTTGCATCCAGTCCTTCAGGTGTAGTTATTATGCCCTCGTCTGTGTACATAGCGGTATAGACAATGGTGCTAGTGCGCATACTGCCTTCATCGGTTATGATTTGCTGAACAGAGCAATTCTCATCGAAGTAGCTATCAATAGTTAATTGCCACTCGGTTTCATCAATGGTAATGCTATACATGAAATAGGTGGGTTCTTCTTCCCCTATGAATTGAAACGCATTACAGCCAGCATTCCAGGTGCCAATGTACGGAACGGCAACAGCTAATTCTTCTGTGTTGACCGTGTCGGAATTGCCAGTGACATTGTCTGGGTTGGCTGAATTATTGGTATCTGCATTTTTTGTGCTGTCACTACTACTACAAGCAGTGACAATCGTTATGGCTAAAAGCGCAGTGGCGTATGTGAATAATTGTTTATGCATTTTAAACCTCATGTTTGGTTAGCAAGATGACTATGCTTTCAATCCGAGCATGCGACGATTCGCCGCTTCATCGGTACCACTATCAGCAAAGTCATCAAACGCTTTTTCGGTTACACGAATAATGTGATCACTAACAAATTGCGCACCTTCCCTCGCACCATCTTCTGGGTGTTTCAGGCAGCATTCCCATTCAACTACCGCCCATCCATCAAAATCATGGGCTGAGAGTTTTGAGAAAATGCCTTTGAAGTCAACTTGTCCGTCACCAAGGCTACGAAAACGACCAGCGCGATCAACCCAGCTTTGATAACCGGAATAAACACCTTGCTTACCGGTCGCATTAAACTCGGCATCTTTGACATGGAACATCTTTATCCTCTCATGATAGATATCGATGTTAGCCAGATAGTCCAATGCCTGTAATACATAGTGCGACGGGTCGTAAAGCATATTGCAGCGGCTGTGGTTACCAACACGCTCCAGAAACATCTCAAATGTAATGCCGTCATGCAAGTCTTCACCCGGGTGAATTTCATAGCAAATATCAACATCATGTTCGTCGGCTTTATCCAGAATGGGTTTCCATCTTTTTGCCAACTCATCAAACGCGGTTTCTACCAAACCGGCCGGGCGTTGAGGCCATGGGTAAACATAAGGCCAGGCCAATGCGCCAGAGAAAGTGGCGTGTGCCTTTATGTCCATGTTGCCCGAGGCTTGAATGGATTTCATGACCTGATCGACTGCCCAGGCTTGCCGTTTTTCCGGATTGCCACGCACCTCAGGTGCGGCAAACCCGTCAAACGCTTCATCGTAAGCCGGATGAACCGCAACCAGTTGTCCTTGCAGATGCGTAGACAGCTCGGTGACTTCCACTCCATTGTTTTTTGCCACACCTTTGAATTCATCGCAGTAGTCGCGCGAGGATGCGGCCTTGTCCAGATCAATTAAGCGTGCGTCCCAGGTGGGTACTTGGACACCGGCATAGCCACAATCAGCAGCCCACTTTGTTATGGAGTCCCAGGAATTAAATGGGGCTTCATCACCACCGAATTGAGCGAGGAACAGGGCTGGGCCTTTGATGGTTTTCATATCAGATTAATCCTTCTAGCAATTTGGCTATGGCTTCGGCACCGGGGTCATTGTGCCCTTTTAGCTTATCCGCCGAGATGTAACTTGCTCGGCCGGCTTTCGCTTGAACAATGGTGGCAGTAAACTCTGCGCCTTCTCTGGCTGCTGCTGCAGCTGCCTCTAACCCATTCGGCAATGCTTCTAGTGCAGGCTTAAGAGAATCTATCATAGTACGATCACCCGGTTGTGCACCACCTACCTGTTGAATTCTATTCAGCCCGGCGCTTAATGCACCTACTTCATCATGACCTGATGCCGAGGCATCACCGGCCGCGGCAAAAAATATGGCTAACAAGACACCTGATGACCCCCCCATGGTCTGGCTTAACTGCATACCTATGGCGCGATAAAGCTGAGTCATGTCTGCTAACGGTAACTCGTCAACTGAATCTTTCATTGCGCGTGCTGCTGAGGCCAGCGTTGAACCTGTATCGCCATCACCCGATTGCGCATCCAGTGCATTGAGTTGCTTCTCATAGCTGATCAATATGTCGCAACACTTGGTGATAAATTCGCGTCGTTCATCATTGGCTGACGGAACGGCCTTGATCGGCGAAAGGCCATCAGGAAGTGGAACCACAGATGAACGCTGCACCTTTTTCATGCTCGGCCAAACATCCGATACAACTTCGCTGGACAATAGTTTTTGGTTGTCTTTGTTTACGGGAAGTAACGAGATTGAAAACCCACGCATGTCCAACGATGTCATCAAAGGCGCCGGACCAATTACAAATTTAATTTTTTTGGCTATCGAAGACTTGAGCAGCTCGTTGGCTAGTATGGACATTTCCAGAGGCGTGGCACCACCCAGATTATTAATCAGTGCAACGTGTGGCTCTGCTGACATGACTGTCGATAGTTTGTCCACTACTTGGCTAACAGCTGTTTTCGCATCGGTAAAATCCACTTGTTCCACCCCGGGTTCACCATGAATGCCCAAACCAAGTTCGGCTTTGCCTGAACCAATACGTTCTTCTTTAGGTGAACCGGGGATAGTGCACGTGTCGAGCGACATACCGATACTAATGACTTCCTCGATAACATCATTAGCCGCTTTTGTTATGGCATCAAGTGTTGCACCCTGCTCTGCCATCGCACCCGTTATCTTATGGACAAACAAGGTTCCGGCAACACCACGAGCCTGTGGCAATTCTGGCAATGCAATATCATCATCCACAACCACCATATTGACATCCAACCCGAATGCCCTTGCCCGCTCTGCTGCTAAACCGAAGTTCAACCGATCGCCAGTGTAGTTTTTTACAATAAGCAAACACCCAGCCTTGCCGGTAACAGCAAGAATACCAGCAAGCACAGCATCAACTGATGGGGAGGCAAATACATCGCCACAAACGGCTGCGGTTAACAGTCCTTCACCGATAAAGCCTGCGTGCGCCGGTTCATGCCCTGAACCACCACCGGATACTAACGCCACCTTACTCTTGTCCCAATCACTTCTTACGACTACTTTTATGTGCGGGTAGCCGTCGACCCGGGCTAAATTTTCACCGCCACAGCTTAACAATCCATCGATGGCATCTGTAACCAGTGTCTCTTTTGTGTTAAAAAACTGATTCACTTCTTCCTCCTAGCGCAGGCGCATTCCGTTCCGATCAAAAAACAGCGGGTTTTGTAGCGATACAGTGACCGCATCACCCGCATTTAAATTTGAGTGTGGTTCAACAAGCGTGACCAATGCCTGCCCGGCAACGCTCAAATGTAATCTGGTCTGATCACCAAGTGGCTCGATTCGAACAACGTTGCCTGCAAGGTCAGTTTCACCTGATGGTTGATTAAGCACGATATGTTCAGGCCTCAGGCCAATAGTTTCAGCATTTTCCGGCCGAGCATTTATCAGGCTTGCAGGCAATGTATTTATCCTGGGTAGCCCCAGGCGAGAAGCAACATACACACTATCCGGGTTCTCATAGATTTCTCGAGGTGTCCCGAACTGCACTAGCCGCCCCTCGTCCAGTACACCTACGTGTGTTGCCATCGTCATCGCTTCAATCTGATCGTGAGTGACATATAGAAACGTTGCACCTAAATCGGCTTGCAATCTTTTGAGTTCCAGGCGAAGTTCTGAACGCAGCTTTGCATCCAGAGAGCTTAATGGCTCATCCATCAAGAAGATCGACGGACTTCTAACCAAAGCACGCCCGATAGATACTCTTTGCATCTCACCACCAGATAGTTCAGTCGCTTTGTTATCGAGCTTGTCTGAGATTTGCAAAACTTCTGCTACTTCAGAAACTCTCGCTTTAATATCTGCTTTCGCGGTTTTTAGCATTGGCGACTTAAGTGGAAACGCGAGGTTGTCCCGAACAGTTAAGTGCGGATAAAGAGAATACTGTTGAAACACCATTGCAACGTTTCTTTGTGCAGGTGTTGTGTCGATAACGCTATGCCCACCAATATGAATATCACCAGCATCGGTTTTCTCTAACCCGGCGATGAGTCGAAGGGTTGTGGTTTTGCCAGCGCCAGTAGGTCCTAAAAGAACCACAAAACTCCCGTCCGGAATATGTAAATCCATATCGACAAGGGCTGCAACACTGGACTGTCCAACGCCAAAAGATTTATTCACACCACTTAGAATGACGTCAGCCATGCGCCCTCCCAGTGCTTGAACGTTCGGAGTTCAATGCAGTGCCACTCGACTGCTCAAAAAGCGTTATAGCATCGGTATCAAACTCCAAAGCGGCTTGCTCTCCCACTTCAACATTTATATTCGAACCTATGCGAGCCTTGGTCAGCCCATGCTCAGTTTCAAGCGTCACTATCTGAGTTGTGCCTAAATACTCGCTGGCCAATATACGCCCTCGATACTGACCATCAGTATGCAGAGACACGTGCTCGGGTCTTACGCCCAGTACCAGCTCACCACTGGCTTCCTGTAGTTGTTTGGGTATGTTAATGCGACACTGCCCCAGCAAAACATCACTGGTACCAACGTTGACCGAGCCAGCGAACGGCATCAGGTTCATTGCAGGTGAACCGATAAAATTTGCCACGAACAAGGTCGCTGGCCGATCATGAACTTCCTGCGGCGTGCCAAACTGTTCAACCACGCCATTATTCATTACAACAATTTTGTCACCCATCTGCATTGCTTCAAGCTGATCGTGTGTGACATAAACCGTAGTGGCATTCATTCGATCGTGCAGTGCACGAAGTTCCTCAGCCATATGTTCACGAAATTCAGCATCCAGTGCACCCAGCGGCTCATCCATCAAAAAAGCCTGAGGGTCACGTACGATGGCTCGACCCAATGCAACCCGTTGCCTGTCCCCGCCCGATAACCCACCAACAGAGCTACTCAGGATATTTTCTATATCGAGAATTTTTGCAACCTCAGCAACTTTTGCTTTCACATCACGACGACGCATACCCTGGCTGATTAACGGATAACTCAGGTTCCGTCGAACATTCATGTGTGGGTAGAGTGCAAACATCTGGAATACGAACGCTATGTCTCGCTTAGTCGCTGGTAAGTTACTGACTTCCTTATCACCAATATGAATCTCGCCACTGGTCGGTAATTCCAGGCCTGCAATCATTCGAAGTGTGGTGGTTTTTCCGCAACCCGATGGTCCAAGGAGCATGAAAAACTCCCCGTCTTCAATCGTAAACGTGGATGACTCAACTGCGGTGAAGTCGCCAAATTGCTTGCACAAACTCTGTATTCTTATTTGCGCCACGCTCTATTCCCTGAAATGACTAACGACGATAAAAAGCACCGTGCCAACAAGCGTTGTAATAAACGAATAAGTGAACGCCCACATGACAAATGGTTGCATTAGCATTACCACACCAACAGATATGATGATCGTTGCCACCATCTCCCACGGGCCGCGCCTGAAGCCGAATAATCCAGAGAAAAATGCAATCATTTTCTGACAGCTCCAAACGTGATACCACGCAACAGATGCTTACGAAGCATGACGGTAAAAATCAACACCGGCAACAAGAACAACGTTGCCCCTGCAGCCATAGCTGGCCAGTCAAGACCGCCAACGCCAATGATAGTGGGTATAAAAGGTGGAGCAGTTTGCGCTGTACCTGATGTAAGGAGAACCGCGAACGCATATTCATTCCACGCAAAGATAAGACAAAATATTGCAGTGGACGCTATGCCCGTTGCAGCTTGAGGTAACACCACTTTATAGAAAGCCTGAAAGCGTGTGTATCCATCTATTAACGCCGCTTCTTCATACTCCGTTGGTATCTCATCAATAAACCCTTTTAATAACCAGACTGCCAAAGAAATATTTACTGCTGTATAAAGCAGAATCATTCCAAGGTGCGTATCCGACAGACCTAGCTTTCGATACATCAGGAATATTGGAATAGCCACCGCTATAGGCGGCATCATGCGCGTGGACAGGATAAAAAACAATAAGTCGTCTTTAAGCGGTATTTTGAATCTGGAGAAGGCATAGGCTGCAAGCGTACCCAGAAATATAGATAAAAAAGTTGAGCCAAAGCCAATGATGATCGAATTTAAGAATCGCGCCCCGTACTTTGACTCCCCTGCAATAACCATATTGCGATTACGAACAATCTCTTCGGCAAAGTTTTCTGGTGGCGGTAGCTCGGCCAATCGCTCAGGTGTTACCCGCGTTCTGGTCGTAAACAAGTTCACGTAACCTTCAAGCGAAGGCTCAGAGAATATTTTTGGTGGATAACTGATGCTGTCTGGTGGCGTTTTAAAACCTGTCATAAATACCCAGAACAAGGGCACCAGCGTAATAATTGCATAGGTGATGACCAGAAAACCAGCGATGCGTTTTTGCCGACCAGACGGCTCTGTTATGGAGTAACTCACCGCTCTTTCACCTTGTTCAGCGCTTTAACGTAAATACTCGCAAGCCCGAACACGGTGACAAACAAAATAATGGCGAAAGCTGAGGAATAACCAGTACGCCATTTTTCAAACGCCTCACGTTTTAAATTTATCGATGCAAGCTCTGTTGTGGAACCCGGACCGCCGCCGGTGAGTTGCACGACCAAATCGAACATTTTGAAGTTTTCGATGCCACGAAACAAAACAGCTAACATTAAGAATGGCAAAACCATAGGCACGGTTATTGTCCAGAACTGTCGCCACCTGGAAGCCCGGTCAATTGCTGCTGCTTCGTAAATGTAATCCGGGATTGATCTGAGTCCAGCCAGACAAATTAACATGACAAACGGCGTCCACATCCAGGTGTCTACAATGACAATGGCCCAGGGAGCTAGATCCACTGACCCGAGCATGTCGAACGAGGACGGGTCTGCACCCGTAAAGAAACTGACTACATAATTGAAGATACCGATTTGAGGCTGATAAAAAAAAGTCCAGAAGTTACCAACCACAGCCGGAGACAGCATCATTGGCAGCACAATAATGGTTGTCCACACGTCGTTGCCTTTGAATTTTCTATTAATAAGCCACGCCAATGCAAACCCGATGATAACTTGCAGAACGATGGTCCACACTAAGAAGTGTGCTGTGGCCTGCATGTTTAGCCATATATCAGCATCATTGAGGATGCGTTCATAGTTTCGAAAGCCAACAAACGTTACTTCGCGGTTGGGCCTGTTCGCTTTGTAGTTAGTGAAGCTAAGGTAAATGGTCCAGATTAACGGAAATATGTTAATCGCCAGAAGTAGAAATATTGTCGGGCCGACGAACAACCAGGCTATGGTTCGGTCAGAAAAGCCTTTGACACGACGTGCAATTGTTGGTGGAGTCAATTTTGCAGCCGTGTCTACTGGGTTAGTTGACATTCACAAGTGCTCTTAAAGACGTACGCTGTTTGGAAACAATAGATGGCAGTGCAGACATCGGTAAATTGAAACGACAGCCCTCCCTTGATGCTCAAGGAGAGAGCTGCCTTATTGTTGTCAAACTCAGGTAAACAAGCCTTACAGCTTACCTTCGTCTTCAAATACTTCAGTCCAGTCTTCGATCAACATATCCAGCGCTTCTTGAGCTGTGCCCTTGTCAGCAACGATATAGTCATGGAGACGTTTTTGCATGGCCAGTAGCAACTCAGCATAAGCTGGTTCCTGCCAAAAATCCTGGACATTTTCCATCGCTTTGAGGAAGTCTCCAGCAAACGGTTGGCTGTCAACAAAACCAGGATCATTCAAGACTGCGTTGTGTGCTGAATACCCACCAACTGACCACCACTTGGCCTGTACATCAGGGTCGGCAAACCACTTGATGTATTCAAGCGCTGCATCTTGCTTTTCCGAATAGCTAACGACCGAGATTCCCTGCCCACCGAGTGTGGACCCGGCATTGTTTTGAGGCGGGTTAACGAAGAAATCAATTTTGTCGCCACCGGTATTCGGGTCGGCATAAAGTCCGGGGAAAAATGCAAACCAGTTCATTGCCAAAGCAACTTGACCTGATTTGAACGCATCCAGGCTTTCACCCATGTACGAGTCGGTGTAGCCAGGTGGTGTGCAGCACTTATATAATTCCTTGTAGAACTCAAGTGCCTCTACCGCTTCAGGTGAGTTAACCGCACCTTCCATGTCATACTTTCCGGGGGTGTTTTCGTACTTAAAACCCCATGTGTATAAAGCGCCTGTGGCGCCCATGGTGATTCCTTCCGAACCACGTTCAGTAAAAATCGCCGCACCATAGACTTTCTGGCCGTCTATCTCACGACCTTGAAAGAACTTGGCAAGATCAAGTAACTCACGCTGCGTTGCTGGTTCTGCCAGGTCTCGACCGTACTCAGCTTTAAATGCGGTTTGAAGATCTTCTCTTGCAAACCAGTCTTTTCGATAGAACCAGCCATTAGCATCACCCATTGCCGGTAGTGCGTAGTAGTTTGGAGTACCCTTTGGCCAGGTTGAATAGGCATAGACCGTCGCTGGAGCAAAGTCGTCCATGCTAATCGATTCTTTATCGAAGAAATCATTGAGTTTTACATAGTGCTCAGACTCAGCACCACCGCCTATCCACTGACTGTCCCCAATAAGCAGATCACACAACTGCCCGCCCGAGTTCAGTTCGTTAATCATGCGATCAGCAAAGTTCGGCCATGGTACAAATTCAAGACTCATTTTATGACCACTGCTGGCTTCGAAGTCTTTACTCAATTCAACCAGTGCATTTGCAGGGTCCCATGCCGCCCAGCATAAAGTTAAATCCTCAGCCATTGCTGGGGACGCACCAATGCCCGCTCCGACACACAATGCTGCGGACGCAAGTTGTTTAAATTTCATTTTGTTCCTCCGGTAGGTGAGCAATGACTTGTTTGCACATGCCTGTTACTCGAATTTGACAGACCTGAGGTACGTACCTCAGTCACTGTGATATTATCGTAACGAAATCTGGCCATGCTTGTCCACCGATTTTTCACATGCGTCCAACTACAATCGACATTGCGAATGAAGCTAAGGTCAGTCTGGCTACTGTTGATCGAGTGCTAAATGATCGAGCAGGTGTTAGCCCAACGACGCAAGCGCGAGTCAATGATGCAATTAAAAAGCTCGGGTATACCCGGGATGTATCAGCAGCGAACCTTGCCAGGAAACGACAATACAAATTTGCTTTCGTCATACCTGACGAGCAATCTCAGTTCCTGTCCACCTTAGTTACCGAAATTGAATCGGCGGCAGCACGCGGTATGGCCGATCGTGCCGATATCCAGCTTACGCAATTCTCTGCGAACGATCCGCACACGCTAGTGAGCGCACTGAAAAAAATTCAGCGCAAGCAATTTGATGGCGTCGCCATTATGGCGCCCGAAACTCCACATGTACGTGACGCCATTAGTGAACTAAAAAAACATGATATTGCTGTGGCGGCGTTAGTTTCAGGTCAGCCAGGTAGCGAATGCGATCATTTTATTGGAATTAACAACGTTGCTGCCGGTCGTACTGCTGCAGTTCTGATGGGGCGGATGCTGCCCGAGAAAAAAGGCAAAATAATCGTCCTGACCAATTCAATGCAATCGCACGACAGTGTCGATCGTCGACTAGGATTCGACGAGGTTATGACAGAACGGTTTGCGCACCTTGAAGTGCTGCCAACACTTGAAGGGCATGGTGATAACGACCGAGTCAAACAATCACTGCGAAACGCACTGAAGGCAAATACAGCGGTATGTGGCGTCTATTCCTTAAGCTCAGGTAACCGCGCATTGACTGAATACCTGCGCTCCGCGGGTCCGTCACAAGAACTGGTTATTATCGTTCATGAACTGACGACACACACACGACTTGCATTGCAGCAGGAATCTATCGATGCCGTGATCACTCAGAATACCGGACATATCGTCCGTAGTGCTCTGCGTATACTCCGCGCAAAAAGTGACCAGCTTGCTATCGATAATGCGCAAGAGCGAATTCGGATTGAAATTGTGCTCAAAGAGAACCTGGCGTAAGCGCCTCCTGATATCAGTACCTGTTATCAGCAATGTAGTACCATCAACACCAGACTCTTTTAACTCCGCCCCGGCTAGATTATGTCCATAAATTCACCTGAAATTGCCCGTTCCAAGCCACCAGAGCTGGTTTGGGAAGATCCATTTCTACTCGAAGATCAGCTCAGCGAAGAAGAGCGAATGATTCGCGATACTGCTCGCGGATATTGTCAGGATCGATTGCAAACGCGAGTATTAGTCGCCAATCGAACTGAAACATTCGATCGCGACATCATGACGGAGATGGGTGAACTGGGCTTACTGGGTTCAACCATTCCTGAGCAATTCGGCGGTGTCGATGCCAGTTATGTCTCTTATGGTTTGGTCGCTCGTGAAGTAGAGCGTGTTGATAGTGGTTATCGCTCAGCCATGTCAGTGCAATCGAGCCTGGTTATGCATCCGATATTTGCCTACGGTACAGATGAGCAACGTGAAAAATACTTACCCAAACTTGCCAGCGGCGAATGGGTTGGTTGCTTTGGATTAACCGAGCCTGATCACGGCTCTGACCCAGGAGGTATGTTAACCAGAGCAAAGTCAATTGACGGCGGATATTCAATCTCAGGGTCAAAGAACTGGATAACCAACTCACCGATTGCCGATGTTTTTGTGGTTTGGGCAAAGTCAGATGCGCACGATGGAAAAATCAAAGGCTTTGTTCTTGAAAAAGGGTTGAAAGGACTGAGTGCACCAAAGATTGAAGGCAAATTCAGTTTACGTGCGTCCACTACCGGCATGATTGCGATGGATGACGTGGTTGTCAGTGAAGATCATTTGCTGCCTAACGTGAGTGGTCTTGCCGGACCCTTTGGTTGTTTGAATCGTGCGCGCTACGGTATCGCCTGGGGCAGCATGGGCGCGGCAGAATTTTGCTGGCATGCAGCTCGGCAATACACCATGGAAAGAAAACAATTCGGACGACCGCTTGCACAGAATCAGCTAATGCAAAAAAAGCTGGCTGATATGCAAACTGAAATATCACTCGGCCTTCAGGGCTGTATCCGGTTGGGTCGATTGTTCGATGAGCACAAAGCACCAGCAGAATTAATCTCGTTAATGAAACGCAACAACTGCGGCAAGGCACTCGATATTGCGCGGGTAGCGCGAGACATGCACGGTGGTAATGGCGTATCAGATGAATACGGTGTTATTCGTCATGTGATGAATCTTGAAGCGGTTAATACCTACGAGGGCACGCATGATATCCATGCGCTTATACTGGGTAGAGCGCAAACCGGGTTACAGGCTTTTTTCTAGGCTAGTGTCAATGCAGCACTTCCTTGAATAGCCATTCTTTAAAAGCCGTTACGCCAGTATCACTTTGTGCACCGGCCAGGCTAACCAGGTGATAACCATTTTCAACCTCCATGGGTAAATCAAACAGCTGAACCAGATGGCCTTTGTACATATCACTTTTTGATAACTGATCAAGCGTTAGTACTACACCCTGCCCTTCAACAGCAGCAGTCAATGCCAGCAGCACACTATTGAAGTACAGATTACGTGGACAGGTCAGCGATTCCAACCCGGCGTTAGCAAACCAGCTCTTCCATTGAGGTCTGCCTTCATACGGACTTTCGTCATGCAGCAAAGTGTAGTGCACAAGGTCTTTGGGTTCTTTCAATGGTGGCAATGAGTCATTTTCCAGCAATCCCGGGCTGCACAAAGTAATAGCATTGACTTCCATGATTCGATCGACGACACAGCCAGGGTAATTACCACTGCCAAATCGAATAGCCACATCAATATTGTGAGACTTTAGCGTATCGGCACTTAACGAGGGCGCAGTAGCATCTGAATCAATAAGACCGGCACTGCCGGATATACGTAAATCTATTTCCGGATGCGCATCCCTGAACAGGTGCATTCGCGGCACCAGCCACTTTGAAGCAAAGGACGGAGATGTCCATACGTTAAGCTCTTGTTTCTCATCACCCACCTGAATTTGATTAACCGCCTCTTGCAGACTCTGAAACCCGTGCTGCATTTTGGCCAGACCTGCCTGTCCAGCATCGGTCAGCGTCAAACCGCGATGCAGTCGATGAAACAGTTGCACACCAAGCAGGTCCTCAAGCACCCGAATCTGTTGGCTCACCGCCGCAGGCGTTACATGAAGCTCCTCGGCAGCCTTGCTGAAGCTGCCCTGACGAGCCGCCACAACAAAGGCATGCAGGGCATTAAAAGGTAGCGGACCAGCCATTAAAAGTTGCCTATAGATTTTCTAATCATGGGTACAAGAAACTATCGTTTGTTCTAGCCGCTTTGAATCTCTATCTTTATCACCAATGGCCGAAACAAGAATCGATATCTGTGTTTTGGCTTAACACTAACAATACTCGAATGGGAGTTTCAAATGTTTAAACAATTTGCATCAATAGGTACAACTTTCGAAAACTACATGACCAGACGCGGTCGTGTTGAAGCACATAAAATCCTTATGGCACAGGACGATAAGACTCTGGAAGACATCGGTATCGATCGTCATGAGCTTCAAGGTGGCGTTAAAAACTGGCCTTGGGATGGTTCAGTCACTCTGGAAAAAGTAGTACCGGTCGCGAAAGCGCCAGTTGCCAAGGCCCGTGCTATCCGCGAGCTCAATAATTATTCCGATCGTGAGCTGCATGATATCGGTATCAATCGTGGCATGATCGCCGATGCTGTTGCCAACGGTCGAGCAGGAATTGACAATGTTGTAACACCTGAGCGTCCAGTCACAGGTGATGATCGGCAGGCCGCATAATAGCAGCTCGTCGCTGCGGACCATACGGTACTCGGTAGATGTTGCTCCACCCCAATGGAGCAACCCAATGGAGCAACCCAATGGAGCAACCCA
>Ga0114956_1000764_pt1 | contig 24366 bp, 20 predicted proteins | sample MaitaG_FD_87304 | JGI IMG/M metagenome (GOLD analysis project Ga0114956, IMG submission 87304) | Marine algal microbial communities from Maine, USA - Maine_Asex2 metaG | ecosystem: Host-associated > Algae > Red algae > Unclassified | place: Maine, USA | collected 2015-01-05
AATAAAGATTGTGAAAAATTTCAACAAAGCTTCATTGAATGAATCATTTCAACCATACAGACGATAGAGCGCGCCTCTGGTTGTAGGAGCTATTGAGCCAAGCCACATCCAAGGTCGTGACAGTCAAGACCGAAGCACTGCTTGAACGAACTCCAATCGTGTGCGACCAATTTAACGTCGGTGGGTTGGCCGAAGATTGCTCGACATTTCGAACAACTTTATTTTGTTCGATGCGTTTCTGACACTTGCAGTCGTCTTGGCAAGTCTCACAGCCGGCATCAGCAACACCATCGTCATCCGATAATGGTGGGGTCGACGACTCACAGCAACACCCGTTGCACGCACATGCATTGGCGCTGCCACTGGAACTGGCCGCCGTCACGTCGGCGCAGCAACAGGATCGCACCGAGTGATAAGGCAACGCCAGCAATGCGAACACCAGCATCGCAATCCAATGGCATTTCAAATTTGCGTGACGTGAAAACATGGACCTATTATAGCCCCCTGACCTAACGCCGTGAGCGATTTATCTCCCAGATTTTAATGAGCCGTTGTGGCGTTAGGGGTTTGTTTATTAAGTGAGCCGTTTAGGCGCTAGCCTCGGTTTGGTCATCGCAAAACCGGGGCTAACGCCCAAACGGCTCACATTAAAAATCGAAAGCCGACTTAATTAACAAGGCGTTAGCCACGGTTGCTTTGCACAGTGAAACCGGGGCTAACGCCCAAACGGCTCATACTTATTTGCGTTTTTCAAGCGAAAATCTCTTCACGGCGTTGCCCCCTGACCGCTTAGAGCAAAATCTTTTGTAAATGGCCACCAGAAGCACAGTTTGCTTTAGGCTAGATCAACCGGCGGTTGGGGCAAATTTAACCAGTCGTCACGATCGAAGGATCATAATCCTCCGGCGGCTCGTAGCCCAAACACGTGATCGACGTGGCGGCGAGGCTGCTGATGCCTAAGCTTTGCTGATCGCTGAGTTCCAAATTTGACTTGCCGCTGCAATCGTAGATGTAGCAAGGCACTGGGTTGAGTGTATGGCTGGTTTTCATTTCAGGTAAACCGTCATCGTCGAGCTTCGGTTTTCCATCCTTACCCATCGCATACATTTCGTCCGCGTTGCCGTGGTCGGCGGTCACGATCAGAATGCCACCGGCAGGTCTGAGTAATTTCAATATACGCGCCAGGCAGAGATCAACCGTTTCAACAGAAATCTCTACCGCTAATAGATTGCCCGTATGTCCGACCATGTCGCCATGCGGATAGTTCACTCGAATGAAGTCGTGTTTCTTGTTCTCGATCGAATCAAGAATTACATCCGTAATCTCTCCGCCTTTCATCCAAGGCCGTTGTTCAAACGGTAGAAGGTCTGAGGTGATTTCAACGTAGTCCTCTTTGGCGTCATCAAACTTTCCGCTGCGATTACCGTTAAAGAAGTAAGTGACGTGACCAAACTTTTGTGTTTCGCTGATCGCTAATTGACGCACACCCGCGTTGGCAAGGTATTCGCCCATCACGTCGTCAATTTCGGGCGGCGACACCAAATACTGTTTTGGAATTTGCAGTTCCGCCTCATATTGCATGATGCCAGCGAACTGGACGTCGGGAACTTCCCCCCGATCGAACTCGGTTAAATTCTCTTCGTCAAACGCGCGAGAGATCTCAATCGCGCGATCCCCGCGGAAGTTGATCAGCACGACACTGTCTCCATTGACAATCGGGCCGACCGGTTGGCCATTATCGGCAATCACAAATTCTTTAAGGTCTTGGTCAATCACACCCGGCGTTTCGTCGCGCAGCGTTTGAATTGCGATGGCGGCCGTTTCGAATTGCCGACCTTCGCCCCGCACGTGTGTGTTCCAACCACGTTCGACCATCGGCCAATCGGCGTTGTAGCGGTCCATCGTGATGTACAACCTTCCGCCACCCGATGCAATGCAATAATCGAAATCGCCCGATCGATTGATGGTGTCTAAGTGTTCTTCAAGAATCGCGACGTACTCCAGCGCCGATGTCGGTGGTACGTCGCGACCGTCCAGCAAAGTATGCACGCGAACTTTTTTGATTCCTTGCTGCTGGGCCTGGGACAACATATTGAGCAAGATATCGATATGAGAATGCACGTTGCCGTCGGATAGCAGACCGATGAAGTGCAAAGTATTTTCAGCCGCCAGTGAACCGGTCATCTTCTGCCAGATGTCACCTTTGTAAATATCGCCCGAGGCAACGGCCCGTTTAACTAGCAACGCCCCCTGATCGAACACACGTCCGGATCCGATCGCGTTGTGGCCGACTTCGCTGTTGCCCATGTCGTCATCGGACGGCATTCCAACCGCGGTTCCATGCGCTTTGAGCGTCGTATATAGCGCGTTCTCTTTCAACCAATCCAACGTCGGCGTTGAGGCTTGAGCGACCATGTCACCCGCATCGCCGTGACCGATTCCTACACCATCCATGATGACCAATACGACGGGACCGTCGGGAGCGTTGTAATTTTTAAGTTTGTTCAAAGGCTTCATAGATTTTGCTGTCGTTAGATTTGTATTAGGTGAAAACGTAAAAGTTTGGACTGTCAAATTCGATTGGTCAAACGTCGTTAAATATTCTACAGATGCAAACTTTCTTTTGGAAAATTCAATACCAGAAAAAACAGGCAGACCACAACTTCAATCAGAGCCCAACCATTTTTCTCAATCATCCGTTCGATCAGACAGAAGAAACCTGCTCCTTCAAGTAAGGCAGATCGAATAATCAACTCTGTCTGAAATTTCATCTCTGCATTGTTACTCTCCTTCTCAGTCGGTATGTCACCAGACACCGGCGTTTACTTGTGTATGAACTTTATAATAATTTGCGATCCAACAATTCCAACCACGGTGTAACCGAGCGTCAAGATCGTGACCAACTGATTCCGGTTCAATTCGAAATTAAGATTTGCCAGATCACCACCGACAATCGAAGTAATGACAAAAAAACACACCATGCCTGCAACTAAGGCGCCGGTAAGCCGGCAATTATCTGAGCTGTTTTCCTGAACGCGGATAATTGACCCAACGGCGGTTTCGAGAAGAACGTTTCAGGGCGGTCAAGAGCGGACGCGCGGTAAGCGTTGTCGTTAATTTTCAGCCTTTGGTTTCAAGGGGCAAGCCATCGGAGGACGGATCGAGTAAGGGCGGTCTATACATTGCGACCGACCGCGTAAGGCAAGTCAAAATGTGGCCGGCAGGAACCGGCCCTACAACTATTCTGCCAAATCCACGGCGACGATTTCTTTGTCGTTTCGAGCGAAAAGTGTTCTTTCAGCGTAAGCCGGATGGCTCCAGACGACGTCGCGTCCAAACGCTTCGCCGGTCGGTTCAAGCACGTGGAAACGACCGAGCGACTCAAACTTCTCGCGCGTCATTTTCGCCATTACCAAATCGCCAACTTCGCTCATGATGAAATAAGTATTCGTGTCCCCGATCCGCGTCACAAACCCTGTACCGTGATTCACCTTGCGCTTTTCCTCTGGCCGAGTCGCTTCGAAAGTCTGCCAAAGTCGTTCGCCTGTTTTAGCGTCCACCGCAAATAGGCACCCCATCACGCAATCCGAGCCATAGAGCACGCCATCAACAAAGAGGGGCGTCGCGTTGGCGCTGTAAACCGAATTCTTTGGGTTGCCTCGCCACAACTCTTTGGCCCCCGGTTTTTCGGTATCCAATTCCATCATCAACGAAACGCTGCGGATGCCGCTGGCGTACATCAGGTTCTCGTCAATCATTGGACGTGAGATCGACATTTGGTACATCGGTTCGATGGCCATTTCCCAATACTTTTGCCCATTGGAAGGATTGAGACTGGAGACACCGTGCGGGTGAAACGCAATCAACTGACGAACGCCAGCAGCTTCAATAATCGATGTTGGGCAGTACCCCGCTTCGGTATCTAGTGCTTTCCAAACCACCTCGCCGTTCATTTTGTTAAACGCCACAACGCCTTGTCCTTCGCCACCGACCATCGTGTATAGCAAATCGCCATCAACTAACGGGTGAGAGGATTGTCCCCAGATAAGAATCTCTGCGTTGAACTTTTCCTTGAGACTGAGTTGCCAAATGACTTCACCATCATTCATCGATCGACATTGCAGATCGCCTTCTGCACCAAGCGTATAGACTTGTTCGCCGTCAATGGTTGGCGTGCAGCGCGGGCCAGCAGGATACGAGATACTGTATGGGCACTCGTAAGATTTTTGCCATAGAACATTACCAGTGGCAGCGTTCATTGCTGTGATTCGTTCGTTGCCCTGACGCTCAACGCGCGTTCCCGGATCATTGACGACTTCGCCCTCCGATTTTACGTAATCAAAGACAACAACTTTACCCTCAGCAACCGCCGGGCCTGCGTAGCCTTCGGCGATCGGCTGCCGCCATTTGACCCTTAAACCGGTTTCAGGAATTGATTTTACAATTCCCGATTCTCGATAAACGCCATCTCGATCAGTTCCCATCCAAGCAGGCCAATCCTCGGCAAATGCCGTACTGATCAGCAATGGTATGATTACGCACAAAGCAAATATTGCGGCCAAATTATTATACAAGAACAGTCGCAAATTTACATTTCGCATATCAGTGAAGTCTCAAAAAGGCTAATCGAACGTCTGCTAAATTTTATCATATTAAATTATTTTTTCGACCGACCCATGGCTGCACATATCCATCGAATATTGGCGAAATGACCTGCAAACCTACTAGAACGACGCAATCAAATTAGCGACAATTAGATTTGCATCATTGAACAAAGAACAAATAAACAGATCACCTTTTGAAATCGCAGGATACGCGTAACACATGTCAAAAATTAAGCCAATTACCTTTGATCCCGCCAATGCATTTGTGACTCCACATGGAATCACTCAAGAACAGTTCGATGGCATGGAAGACAAACTCAACGCCTGTCGCGCAGAGATGATTAAGGAAGACCTCACGCTGTGGGCCAGCGGCAAGGACATTCCCGAAGCCAAGCAACCACTGGATGCTGGCTTTCATGAAATGCCTGAGCGTATTCTTGATCACTACCAATCTGATCGCGAAGCCAGTGAACTTGGCCGCATATTGAAGACGGCGACGCGATTGGGAGCGTTAGTCGACAAAGTCGTCGTGCTTGGTATCGGCGGATCCTACATGGGTGCTCGAGCGTTGATGGAAACATGCTGCGCTCCCTACCACAACGAAATGACTCGAGCTCAGCGCGGCGGCAAGCCTCGGATGTATTTCGAAGGTAACAATGTCGACAACGATTGGTCTCAGGCGTTGCTTCAATTCTTGGAGTCAGACTCCCAAGGCGACGGGCCCCAAGGCAACTGGGGCATCATCGTCATCTCAAAAAGTGGCGGCACCCTAGAGACCGCCGCATCGCTGCGAATTTTTATGGACGCGCTAAAATCAAAGGTTGGCGAGGCTCGACTGTCCGAGTTCGTCGTTCCGGTGACTGGCGAAAACGGAAAACTGGCCGACCTCGCAACGGAGATAGGCTGTGTCGATCGTTTCATTGTTCCCGATGGCGTCGGCGGACGGTTCAGTGTTTTCTCGCCAGTGGGTCTGTTGCCCGCAGCAGTGCTGGGCATCGACATTGTTAAAATGCTCGAAGCGGCTGCGGCAATGAACGCTCACTTTCAAACGGCCGATCTCGGCAATAATGCCGTCATGGACTACGTCGCTGTCAACCACTTATTAGAAGTCAACAAAGGCGTCGACATCCGGGTGCTTTCGGTGTGGAGCAAGTCGCTGGAATCGGCAGGTTTCTGGTACGACCAGCTATTAGCCGAAAGTTTAGGCAAACAGGAGAAGGGGGCTTTGCCGCTGACGTGTTTGAATTCACGCGACCTCCACTCCCGAGCTCAGCAGCATCAAGAAGGCGCGCGGGATAAAGTGATGAACAATGTGATCGTTAATTCATGGCGTCAGGAACCTCTGTCCATCGGCAAGAGCAAGTGGGACCAAGACCAACTCAATGAATTGGCTGATAAAACGTTGCCACAGATTATGGACGCAGCCATCAAGGGCACAAATTTAGCATATAAAGAAGACGGCCGGCCAACGACTGACATCTACCTGCCGGCGGCTGATGAAGCCGCGTTGGGCCAACTGTTTCAGATGCTGATGTTGGCGACCGTTTTAGAAGGTCGGTTATTAGGGATGAACCCTTACGGTCAACCTGGCGTTGAAAAATATAAGAAATACATGAACCAGCTGTTACGAGAGGACGTAACGGCATAACGACGCACCCATTTGACGAACTGCCTTGATTAAGATTCTCCTCTCATCTATTCAAGTTTGATGATTCCTCATCACCGCTTTTCATTTAATTTGCGAGTCGACATGTTCCATAACATACATAGGCGTTTGTTCCCTTGGGTAATAAGGCCACAACTTTCCTGTGTGGCGTTGGCTATGACGCTCTTTATGACGCTCTTGATCACACTCATGGGCGACGCATTGTTTGCTCAAAGTGCGAACGATCAGTTACGTTGGCGTTTCGAAGCGGGCGAACGCTTCCAGGTTTCGCTATTTAAAACAGGTAACGTCGAAACTCAGGTCGACACTCGCATTCGCAAAGTAGAGATTAAATCCCAATTGGAGTTCCAGTGGAGCGTCATCAAAGTTGACAAGGGTGAATCCACGATTGAACAAAAACTGACACGCGTGGTTTTGGAATCCGGTTCGCCAGGAGATGTTTCTGATCAACGACTTTCTTATGACTCGGCCAATGTGGTTTACAAAAAAGGCATTTCCAATACGGTGGCAAATCAGTTGAAGCCCTTGATTGGGCTGACCTATCAGTTTGTCATTTCTGATCGTGGTGAGGTCAAGTCCGTGATGATCGCCGAAGAACAGCAGCACATCGTGGAAGCGATTCCCGTCGCTCTGCCAATCAAAGACCTGTTGACTTCGAAGGGCCAAAAATCAAATTTAGGATCTGCGACTTGGGTTTGCCCCGAATCAATGACTGGAGATCGCACTTGGAAAACGAAGCAGTTGCTGGATTCGGAACTGGGAACCTACAACCGCGTCAGTCGTTACACCGCAGGCGAGCCCGAAGATGACATCGTTCAAATTAATTTTGTCACCGATGTGAAACACGATCCCAAGATGGCCCTAAAAATGTTTGAGGGGAAAGGGCAAATTGAATTTGATACCGCCGATGGTTACGTTCGCAGCAGTGAATCGTCGACGCGGATGACCACCGAATCGCCGTACCGGGATCTAATTGTGAAAACAACGATCGAGATGGCGTCCGAATTAAAAATGGAAAAGCTGAATTGAGCGCAGAATATACAACGGTGGCCAAAGTGGGGGATATCGAAGAGGGAACCGGCAAGTCCTTCGAGGTGGGCGATCGAATCATCGCGATCTTCAACGATGGCGGAACCTATCGCGCAATCGATGATATGTGTCCGCACATGGGAGCTTCGTTAGCCACCGGTTTTCTCTCGGAATCGGAAGTTTCATGTCCCTGGCATGGCTGGCGTTTCGATGTCCGCGACGGCACCTGGTGCGACAACCGCAGCTTGAAAACGGATGTTTTTGAAGTCCGCGTCAAAGGCGAAGAAATCCAGGTCACCGCCACGCCAATTATTGACGCCAAAGATCAGTTGGACGCCAACCGCGAAAGCGAAAACAGCTGACCAAATAGCTGACCAAACATCTGGCCGATAAGGTGCCGCAAAAAATCTCCATGAACACTTCTGACGCCAACGACGTATCGATAAAGCAGTTTCAGGATCTAATTCGGAAGATGTATTTCGATAAGGATCAGGCGCGGGGTATTCCCGGCACCTTCATGTGGTTGAGCGAAGAGATTGGTGAACTTTCGTCGGCTTTACGGGAAACCGAACATCTAGCCGAACAATTAGAAGATTTGCCCGATTCAGATCTTCAAATCAAACACGACGCCGTCAAACGCAACTTGGAAGAAGAATTTGCCGATGTGTTTGCTTGGCTGGCCACGATCGCGAATGTTGCGGACGTTGATTTGTCAGCAGCCTTGTTCAAGAAATACGGGGCGGGTTGTCCGGGATGTGGCAAGTTTATCTGCGATTGCCCTGATGCAGAAAAGCCATAGTCGCATTTGTTTTTACATGAATGACTGATGGCCGATCAACCAATTTTTGATTAAGCTCTTAGAACGTTTTGCCAAGCTATCTCGGTCGAAAGAACCTTTACGTTGCCACACACATCCACACCGCGCGTTGCTTCGTTATGGATCGCTGCTTGGGTGGCTGTGGCGATCCTATTTGGCTTCGTTGCCACTGAAATTTCAGTTGCCGCCGACGCTGTTATCGCTGATGTTGTTACACGAGATGTTGACACAAGGGATGTCGAAAAAGCGGACGTAGCCCCTTTGCAATTCGGGTTTGACGGGCATGTTAAACTTGGCCATTGGGTGCCGATTTTTCTTCCCGATGATTTAGCCGCCGACGCCGACGCCTATTCGGTCACGACGATCGACGGCGATGAATCGCCGGTGACCTACAGCGGTAGATTGAAGGATACCAAAACAGCTTATGTGCGTTTTGGTAAAAAGTATGGTTCGGTGAACTTGCAGTTACTTCAATCGGGGCAGGTCGTTAAGTCATTGGAATACAGCCAATCCGATTTGGCTCGACTAAATTTCGCAAGGTCAACTGATTTGCTGACGCTGATCATTGCTAAAAACGAAAACTTGATTGCCAAACTAAAATCTGCCGTCGCCGCTCAATCCACAACCGATGAAACGCTGACCATTGCGCTGCCATCGACCAAAGACCTTCCAGCCGAAGCCATGGGGTGGCAGTCGGTTAATCGGATGATCATCTCAGCTTCGTCGGCAGATGGTTTGAGGGACACCGATCAACGCGTTTGGGACGCGATCCAGGACTGGGTCAAATCGGGTGGGGATCTGATATTGATTGCCGACCCGAATCACGCCGAACTTTTTCGGGAGGTTCCGGGCGTGAGTCGTCTAATACCTGGAACGATCAAAAATACGGCTCAGATGAGATCCAGCCGCGATCTTGAGCGGTTTGTCGGTACCAGTCGCCGTCAGTTGATTGGCCGTGACGACCCACCGATGACGATGCTGAAACTGACTCCTGCGGAATCTGCGTTGGTTATTTCAAACGCCGGTGATCTTCCGATCCTGGTTCGCTCCGCCAAAGGATTCGGCCGGATTTCATTTTGCGCATTGGATCTGGAGGCTGATCGATTGATGCAGTGGCCCAGCCATACGGGATTGGTTGAAAAAGTCATTGCCACCAACGATCGTTTGACCGGTCAGTCCGCCCGCCCCGAAACTCAGCGATCTAAGAAGGGACTAACCCACTCCGGATACTCTGACATGCTAGGGCAGTTGCGAGTCCCGCTGGATGACTTTTCGACGGTGCGGTTTTTGCCCTTCACGTTGGTCGCAATATTAATCACGTTGTATATTCTTTGCGTCGCGGTGGGAGACTATTTCCTGCTGAGCAAAGCGTTGAAAAAAATGGAGCTGACGTGGATTACGTTTCCGTTGATCGCGCTGCTGTTCTGTGGGCTGGCGTTTGCGATTTCAAAGTTCACGCGACCGTCGGAACTACAGATCAATCAGATGGAGATTGTTGATTTTGATTTGGTTGACGGCGCCTCCCGTGGTACGGCTTGGGTCAACTTGTATGCTCCTGTCGGAGAAAAGGTGAACGTCGACCTTGCTCCTCAAACGTCTTTCGGGTTAGACATCGGCCGACAGATGGTCAGTTGGCAGGGTTTACCGGGCGACGGGCTTGGCGGCATGGAAAACGAGGTCAGCACCGGTTTCAAACGGCTCGCGTATCAGCAAACCATTACTACGCAGGAGGAGGGTGGACCGAACGTTTCGATGGAGCAACTGCCTCTGCAAGTCGCTTCGACCAAGCCGCTGTTGATTAATTACGAAATCGCCAATCCGACGCAATTCTCCAGCCAGCTTTCGGGCACGCGCGATCGTTTAGAAGGTACCTTTAAAAATCCATTGTCGGTGCCCATCTACAACGGCAAGATATTTTTCGGTGAGTACGTTTATTTGTTGAAGAAGCCGCTGCTACCGGATGTCGTGACGTTGATTGAATCGGACGCCAAAGAACGAACGCTACGCAGCTATCTCAATCGCCGATCGGCAAAGGGGGAAGAGGGCAATGACGCTGGACGCAGCCAAAATCGGCCTTGGGACCCTGACGAGAAAAGTCTGACGCGCATCGCCGACGTGATGATGTTTTACGAAGCGGCCGGAGGGCAGGGGTACACAGGATTGACCAACGGCTATCATCGCGCGATTGATTTTTCACCGTTGCTGCGTTTAGGCAAAGCTGTTTTGGTAGGACAAACAGAGAACGGCAGTCGAATCAAAATTAATGGGCAGGACGTTTCAGACCGCTACGATTCCAATATTACGATGGTCCGCATGGCGTTGCCAGTGGAGAATAACCAACAGGTTTCACGATGATCAAAACCGAAAATTTAACTCGCAAATACGGCGACATGTTCGCCATCAAGGGCATCGAACTTGATCTGCAACAGGGCGACCTTTTCGGATTCATCGGCCCCAACGGTGCCGGAAAAACGACGACGATGCGAATTATCGCCACGCTGACCGAACCGTCTTGGGGCGAGGCGTACGTTTGCAATCATTCGATCTATAATGAACCTAAGGAGATTCGCCGTCTGGTAGGTTACATGCCGGATTTCTTCGGGGTGTACGACGACATGAAAGTCATTGAGTACCTTGAGTTCTTTGCTGCCGCGTATCGAATCACCGGACCCGCGCGACGAAAGAAATGCAATGAGATGTTAGAGATCGTTGATCTTGATTTCAAACGAGACGCGTTTGCCAACACGCTATCACGCGGTCAGACACAGCGATTGGGATTGGCCAGAGTGCTGCTTCATGACCCGCAAGTTCTGCTGTTGGACGAACCGCTCAGCGGACTCGACCCGCGTGCTCGGATTGAGATGCGAAACCTCTTGCGACGCTTGGGGCAGACGGGAAAGACCATCATCGTCTCCAGCCATATTCTTCCCGAATTGGCAGACGTTTGTAATAAGATTGGAATTATCGACCGTGGCGTGATGAGCGTCTCTGCGGAGGTTACCGAGGTGATGAAGCAAGTGCGCGACCGCACGATTTTGCAGATCGCGGTTTCCGACAACAGCGATAAAGCTTCTGCGGCGTTGGCAGATCATCCGTTGGTGGATTCGGTGGCCGAGGGTGACGGTTTTCTTTCGGTCACGCTCAACGATAACAGCAGCGATTATTCGGAAATCCCTACGATGCTGATCAAGGAAGGTTTTCGCATTAAGCTGTTCCGTGAAGAAGAGATCAATCTCGAATCGGCGTTCATGGCATTGACCAAGGGAACGGGCGCGAATTTTTAAATCCATTTCAATTGCGAACGGAATTGCGCTCGATGAGCAAACAAACGTAGGACCACTCGTTGAATAATTGTCTAATAGTCGCCTTTCGCTCCGCGAAAGTAGCGTACTTTCGCGGAGCGAAAGGCGACATTAATTTCACGAATAATACCTAATTCGTATGGGCAACTCGGTGTATGGCAGGTTGAAAACCTGCCCCACGTGTGGAGCAGGTTTTTAACCTGCTTAACAACCTGCTTAATTGGACAAAGCCACATTTGAATCAAAAGCTTTGTTATTAACGTGGTAGCGAAAATGTGAGCGGCAAGGCGCTAGCCGCCGGTTTTTCCCGCCATTCACCGGCGGCTAGCGCCTTGCCGCTCACCAAAGTGGTGCTGTCCAATTAACAACCTGCTTTAAATTGCAGCGGGGCCGCGTTCGCCGGTGCGGATGCGGATGCAGTCTTCCAATTCCACGACGAATATTTTGCCGTCTCCGATCTGTCCTTCTTCGCCGGTCCGCGCTGAATTTTGGATTGCGTTGACGGTGGGCTGCACAAATTCATCGTTGACAGCAATTTGAAGTTGAATCTTCCGCCGCAAATTCAAAGCGATATCTTCGCCACCGACCAAATCCTGCTGACCGTGCTGACGACCGAAGCCTTGGCAATCCATGATGGTCAAGCGAAACACCTTCACCTGGCTGAGCGCGGTTTTCACGCTCTCTAACTGATGAGGTTTTATGATGGCAAGGATCAGCTTCATGGATCTGCGCGATGTGGGTCAGCGTGTTGTGAGATAGAAACAATAGCCAAGATAAGCCGCCAGCATGATCGTGCCCTCGAAGCGCGAAATTGACCGGTTGCTCCGCATCATCACCCATCCGATCACTGCGGTCCCGATCATAACTGCCAGATCAATCCAATTGAGCTGCGTCGTTGTGACAGGTTGCAACGCGGCGGTAAGACCGCCGACGGCCAAGAGGTTGAAAATGCACGACCCGACCGCGTTGCCTACAACGATGTCACCTTGTTTACGCCATGACGCCATGACGCCGGTCGCCAGTTCGGGTAACGAAGTCCCAAATGCGACCAAGCTCAATGCGATGATTGCCTCTGGAACACCCAAGCTATTGGCGATCGCTTCAGCGCCGTAAACCAGCCGATCCGAACCAATAAACAGCAGTAGAATTCCCAGCAGGATCAGACCGATGTTAATCAGCAAACGCTTGTTACCGCCTGAGAGAACGGCTTCGACTTCTTCGGGGCTGAGCGTTTCATCGAGATCGCTCGCAGGAGCACGACGCGCTTGAAGGACGCTGAGAATGACGTAGGCGATGATGCCGATGAACAGCAAAACCCCCTCAACCTGCGAAAGTGTGCCGCCGAGAATCATGCCGACGAACACTAACGATACCACCACCAAGATAATCATTTCGCGTTTAAAAATTTGCTGATGGATCTTCAGCGGGTAAATAATTGCGGACGCTCCCAGCACCATCGCGATGTTGCAGATGTTGGATCCCACAATGTTGCCGATGGCCAGATCACCTTTGCCCTGAAAGTTGGCTTGTAGACAGACCAACAGTTCGGGGGCAGAAGTTCCAAATGCAACCACCGTCAAACCAACCACCAGCGGCGAGATGCCGAACTTGATGGCGATCTCGGCACTTCCCTTGACCAGCCATTCGGCACCGAAATACAGCAGCACTAAGCCGAGCACGACCCAGCCAAAATTAGCCCAAAATTCCAATGGTTTATCCCTGTTCGATTCCAAGTTGTATCGGCCTTGAAGGTGAATTTGATTCACGATTGGCAGCCAAGTTATATAACAGCTATGAAATCAATGGCAGGGGCGAGGCTGTCGGAACAGCGTTTGCACGACCAGCCGCCCCCCTATCGACGTGGACTCCAAAACTGATTGTCGGCCGACAGAGAAGCCGTTCGGCTCGTCGTTCGGCTCGTCGTTTGAGGTGTCGTCTGAGGCTTCGATTCAAATACGGAAACCTGACGGCTGACTGGAGGCGTTACTTCGACCGAAGATGAGAATTCTTGGGTAAATTCTTCGAACTGACCGCTCACCGCTGAAGTGATCTTCGTTTCTGTGGGCAGCGCGGAGGTGAACTGATTGTCACGAGCAGGCAGAGACGCGGCTGGAGATGAGTAGGACGGAACGTTGGTTGCTAACATCGGCTGAATGTTGTCCAGTGATGAAGGGACAGATGTTTTTGCAGGTAATGGGGTAACCGCGGCGAAGGTGATGGGATCGTCGTTCTTTTTCGAAAACGAAGGTAATGATTTGCTGAAACTGGGCACCTTCCAGTCGCTGGAACGATACGCTGTCGGGCTTCGTAACGATTTGGAGAATGGATTGAGCCGGCCGGTCAGGTCCTTTGTCTTTTGGAACCAAGATGACTTCTTGACCGCTGGCATCTGCGCGGTGTATTTCTGCGCGGTGTAATTCTGCGCGTTGTAATTCTGCCGGGCAACCGAAGCTGCTGCGACGTGAGGGCTTTCCACGTAGGTATCGCCCTGTCTCACAAACTTTTTCCCGTCGTCATAAATGACAGACGGCATGCTTTCAAAACTGGGCGTCGGTGTCGCAATTGTTTCGATGGTAGTGAGATCACGCGCCGGTGTTGTGAAGGAAGATTTCGCTGACTTGGCCGTCGTCTGCACATTGGACTGCACATTGGTCTGCACATTGGACTGCGTGTTGAAGTTCGCATCGGACTTCCCATTGTTTCTGACACGGTTGCTCGCACTGGAATTTGCTCGCCAAGGAAAGTCTTGATTAGAATTCTGAGCGTTTGCAACCGCCGAGAACTCACCCGCTGAGACGGCAATGGCCAGCGCAAATGTAAGTACACGTGATATAGAAAAATTCATCGAGCTCTCCCAAGTATCCAAAAATGGCATCGTCAGCGTGACACGGATTAGTCCCGTTCCACGCTTTGGTATCATCGTACCGTTGGTATCGGAAACACGAGTTGCAGCGGTGAACCGGTCGCGACGATTTCAGGTTGCTCTGCCTGGTCGGGTTGTACGAATTGTTCGGAAAATTTGATGAAGATCCGTTACAAGCGCTGATGAGCCCCTAATCCAAACCACAGTCACAAGCGGAATAGATTAACATGGAGACCTCTTTCCTTTCTTCGGCCCATCAGTAGTTGATCAAAAAATCTCGGCATGGATTCCGCACCGCAAAATCATATTCATGCTCTCACGGGAATCCGATTTGTCGCTGCGTTGGGCGTTTTCGTACATCATATATTGGGCAAGCTGGGAGTCACCTTCTTCAACTGTCCCTTCGGAGATGGTGGCGTCACGTTTTTTTTCGTCCTCTCTGGTTTCATTCTGACCTACGTCTATGCGGACAGGCTAACCGGCGTTGCCGATCTTCCACGATTCTATTTCACTCGGTGGGCACGGATCTGGCCCCTGCATGTGGTGACGCTGGCAATCTACATCTGCTGCTTCATGAAATTCCAGCACATCTACAACAACGAAGAACCGACCCGACGGTTGATTGCCAATGTATTTTTGCTGCATAGTTGGGTACCAAGTTACTCGTGGTGTTTTTCGTTCAACAGCGTCAGTTGGAGTATCTCGACCGAAGCATTCTTCTACGCCATGTTTCCGATGCTGGTACTGAGAAGGACCGGGTTCTGGATCAAATATTTGTTGGCGACCATCGGAATCGCAACCTTTATATTTTCCGTCTACGTCTACTCGGATTCGATTCAGCAGACAGGCTGGGCATCGGTGAATCCGCTGGTGCATTGCTTTCCATTGGTCAGGTTGTTTGAATTCATGACGGGGATGGCAGTGGGTCACATATTCTTGTCGCGTCGGCGGCATAGCGTTGAACGACGAAGCATTTGGCAGGACTCCCTGATCGAATTTGGCGTGATCGGATTGTTGTGCGTTTATTATCATTGGCAATTTAATTTTCCACGGACGGTCCATCTGCCGCAGATGTTTCATGTGCTCCAAGCAAAAATCGGTCCGGTGCTGCTCTACGCGCTGATCATCTTCTTCTTTTCGCACACGCGCGGCATCATCGGTCGATTCATGGGCTGTCGCATGATGGTCTACCTCGGTGAAATCAGTTTCGCGTTCTACATGATCCACTTGATCGTGATTCAATTACTGGAGCAGTATGAATTTCGACCGTTGCCAATGTACCACCACGGATTGATGTGGGCGGCGCTGGTGCTTTCCATTGCGGCCGCATCTCTGCTATATCACTTCGTAGAAATTCCGGCTAAAGGCGCTTTGTTGTCGCTATACGATCGAGGTTTCGGCGCGGCAGTGAAGCAAGCCTTCTCCAGATTAAAAACGGCCATCGCGCGTCCTGCGGTGTGGGCGTCGGTCGCTGTCGTTGGAGTGGCCCTTTTCGTTCTGCAAAACTGGACGGTAGACGGGATGGAAAACAAAGAGGCGGTGCGAATCATTCAAAACACGAAACTGTTCGATAAACCCATTCACTTTGGCAGCGAAGCCGTCTTGTTTGGGTTGGTCACTAATGAGGAAGATTCAGATGTCCAGGTTGAACTGTTATGGGTGAAGAAACGCGATAGGGGCCGCGCCTATTTGGTAGAGATTTTTTCCAAAGAAGACCAGAGAATAGACGTGGTGAGAGGCACGCAACGGAATTTTGCCCAATCTCCTGTAGGCGAACTGTTTGTGGAAAGATTCCGCGTCCCTAAGGAAAAATTCACCGCTGAAGCGCGTTTGTGTGTTGGATTCTTCAGCGCCAAAGAAAAAATGGCTTTCGTCTCTAACGGGCCCAGAAGCTTTTACAACCGCCGTCTGAATGTTTATACGGCACCCACTACCCCTGAATCGTCTCAAGAATAATCGGATCTTCCAGCGATTGGGCCACGTGATCAACATGCGAATAATCGCAGTCAATGCTATGTTGCGTTGGAACAGCGATCACCGTTGCCCCTGACGCGACGCCGGCGCGACTTCCGGTGACGCTATCTTCAAGCACAAGAAGTTGCGAGGCGTCCAGCTTCATCCGCTTCGCCGCCATTAAATAGATATCGGGATGTGGTTTTCCTTTGGCGACGCTTTCGGCGGTCAGTACGAACTTAAAACGTGGCAGTAAATCAAACTGATTCAATGCGATGTTTGCAAATCTTAGATGGCTGCTGGTAGCAACGGCTTTCGGAATCTCCAATTGCTCCAGTCGCTCCAACAATTCCATCAAACCCGGCAAGGTCTTAATTTGCCTCGGCAGAAGATCCGCAAACAGCGTTGTGCATTCACTTTCAAGCGATTCGGGGGTATCGTCAAGTTTGCAATGATCAATCATCACTTTGAATGCCTTGGGGCCCGGCAGACCCATCATCAGCAATTTCAGCTCAAGGGTGAACTGGTGCCCACGCGGTTTCAAGATGGCGTCTCCCACCACGTTGTAGATGTCCTCTGTATTGAACATCAGGCCATCCATATCAAAGATGACGGCTTCGATTTTCGTTTTCACAAGTATTAGCTCAAGAGTTGTATATAACGACCGATGGGTGGCGAACATCACCTTCCACCGTTGTTATTTTGAAACAGCGTTGCTTTTCTGACAATGATGCTGCATTTTTGCATCACCGATTTTTGAATCAAGACGTCTCCGCGAAGATGGTTAAAACATTTCAACATTGCTAAAACTCAATGAAAGGCCTAGCAAAAGACCGCAATTTCGCTTTCGCTGAAGGTTCTTTTGTATGTTGGCACGGGCTGTGCAATACGTCTCCTTCAACAAATCAAATACCTTCCGACGGTAATTTGCTGAAAGATCCCGCTCGACCGATGAGACGAGCGGGATCTTTTTCTTGTTAAAGCTTAACGGTTGCACCGCCTGCGTTTGGTTATCCGGTTGATCGGCGTGTACTAATTGAACCGAACAAGACCAGCCGAAAAACAATGATAACTGCCCCTCATTAACAACAGCAATTGGGTCGCGCAGTATAAATTTCGACGTACATCGCTGAATCAAATTTCATGGAAATCCTAATCTTCATCGCGCTGATCACGGCCCTCGTTTGGGGGATGGTTGCGCTGAAATTTAGCACGATCTTCACGCGCAGGTTTCAGCTGATCCCGTTGATTGGTTTCTTGGTGATTTTGCTGGGCAGTGTTTTTAGCTACGACTTCTTTCACGTCCCTGGCGGCCCAATTCCAATTACGCTCGATCGCTTGATGTTGGGCGCATTGGCCGGAGCGTTCCTATGGCAGTACGCGCATGGGAAACAGAAACTTCGACGATTCAATTCGGTCGATTTTGGAATCTTCATCCTGACGGGCGTCATCACACTCAGCACCGTCATGCACGACTTCACTTATTTGAAAAACATGCCAGCCTCGCGACTGCTGTTTTTTAACCTCTTGCCGGTCGGGCTGTACGTCGTTATGCGATATGCCCGTTTGGGCGACAATGATCTGAAATTGGTCTCGTTGGGGTTTGTCGGTCTGGGCCTTTATTTGGCTGTTACTGCAATCGCCGAAACGCGTGGGTTGGGCGCGATCGTATTTCCGCGCTTCATCATGAATCCGGAATTCGAAGAATTTCTCGGACGCGGACGCGGGCCTTTTCTCAATCCCGTTTCCAATGGTGTCTGCATGGTCGTATGCCTGAGCTGTTTGTGGATGTGGTTTCCCGGCGGCACGCTTCGACGAAAGGTGCTGGTCGTTGCGTTGGCAGGACTGATGTGTTTGGGAATTTATTCGACACTGACCCGAAGTGTTTGGATGGGGTTGGTGGCTGCGGCGGCGATCATGGTCTTCCTGCCCGCTCCTCAAGCCTATAAAGGGGCCATGGTGGTCGTGGCATCGTTACTGCTGATATGCCTCGCGCCACTTCTTGCCGATAACGTCTTTTCCTTCAAACGTGATAAGAACGTCAGCGTCGCCGACATGGAAAATTCGGCACGACTGAGACCCATGTTTCTCACGGTCGCCATGCGCATGATCGCCGATCGACCGATGCTGGGCGTTGGTTTTGGTCAGTATCCGCAATCGAAATATCCCTATCTACAGGATCCCTATTCCGCTGAGCCTTTGTCGATGACAAAGGGCTACATGCAGCACAACATTTTTCTGGCCTACTTCACCGAAACAGGATTTATGGGATTGAGCGCACTGCTGCTGATGATGACGCTGTTTTTAAGGGCCGCATGGACGGTCTGGCGAGACATCCGGCTAACGTTCTGGAAACGCCAGTTTGGGTTGGTGTTGATCGCGATGTTAGCCAACCATTGCATCAACGGCATGTTCCACGACGTTTCGATCATCCCTATGGAGAACATGTTGATGTTCTTTTTAGCGGCGTTGATGAATAATATCTATTCTGGGCGAGCGGCGCTTGAACCGGCACCCGTTGTGCAAACCATTCGGCGCGAACCGAATCGGATGGCGATGCCAACGTCGGGATCCATGGTCACTTAAAGACCCGGTCAGCACGTTGTGTTACGCAAACCCGATGCGCGAGCAAGTGAGTTCTTCCAGCGCTAGGGAACTCACTCACATACTTGCTCACTTCATTGCTCACTTATTTGCGTACGCTGCGGGTTTGTATTGGAACACTTCGTGTTTTCTGACTACCGATTTACCAAAGCTGCCATTGAGCGAACCAGATCACGTACAGCCCCAGCAGCAAATTCGTGACCGCGTGAGCCACCACACAGTCCCAGACGTTTCCTGTCTTTAACATCAGCCACGTCACGAGGCTGAACCATGCGATCGCGGCAACCGCTTCGCCCGGATGCGTCGCAACACCATACACCGTGGGCGCGAGAATCGCGGCCCACGACAGCCCCTGTAATCGAACCGTCTCCCAGTCGGGATCTTGCACGAACCTCACTACCCAACCACGCAAGAAAAGTTCTTCGATGATCGGCACGATGAGCGCCAGCACAATGAAACGTGGCACCATAAACGCGATTTGCCACCCAATGTTTGGCAAATGGAGAAATGGATTGAAGGACGGCCGTGCCGCCGAGCCTTTGCTTAATCCGATCCACTGCATTAATTGCGATTCAATCTCCAGGTGGCAAATCCCCACCCAGACAACAATTCCGACTACGCCAATCACCACCGCCAGCGGTGAAATCTTAAAAGGAAAATGGCGTAGGTAGATAGGCCGAAACCAAACCAGCAATCCTGTCGCAATCACAATCTGCAGCACCAACATGGCCATGTACAGCTTGGTTTCAGACGATACGACACCCGTAGCGGTCTGCTGCGCGTCGGCGAAGCCAGGGTACCACTGAACGATCACCAGGAAAACCAGCAACGGCATTAAAAAAGCGACCGTCGGTTTGTGAAGGAGTGATTGCGATTGATTCATAAAGTTACAACTCAGGGCGAAGCAGAAATCGGGTTGTTACTAGTTGCACAGCGCTACTTTCATGAGCGGTAAGACGCTCACAGTTTCGCTGCCGCTCAAAAAACCAGTGTTTTGATTCAAATGTGGCGCTGTCCAACTAGACGATACTCTAAAATACAATTTTAAGTAACACTTTGCCTGCCGGTTGCCGACCAACTTCTGGAAATGAGAACAACGATGAAATCAACCTACTTTTATCACGCGATCGTATTTTGCGCGATGGTGACGCTGTTCGTTTTAGCCAGCGATGCCCAGGGTTATCAAAACGAACGGTACTGGAGTAAGCTTCGCGCTGAAATGGTGGAGGTCGCTGTAAAAAAAGCGGGCGTCACAGATCCCCGAGTCTTAAAATCGGTGGCTGAGACTCGTCGCCATGAATTCGTACCCCGCAACATGCTCAGCCGAGCCTATCTGGACGCGGGCGTGCCGATCGGATTCAAACAAACCATTTCATCGCCCTTTATTGTGGCGTATATGACCGAAACGCTCGATCCACAGCCTACCGACAAGGTTTTAGAAATTGGCACCGGCAGCGGGTACCAGGCCGCGATCCTCAGCCCGCTCGTCCAAGAAGTGTACTCGATTGAGATCGTAAAACCGCTGGGTCTACGCGCCGCAAAGGTTCTGAAAAAGTTAAAGTATAAAAACGTAACCACCAAGATCGGCGACGGCTATTTAGGCTGGGAAGAACACGCTCCGTTCGACAAAATCATCGTCACCTGTTCTCCTGAAAACATTCCTCAGCCCTTGGTGGATCAGTTAAAAGAAGGCGGTATGATTATCGTACCTATCGGAGAACGGCATCAGCAGACGCTTTATCAAATGATAAAGACAGACGGGAAAATGGTTCAGAAAGCACTAAGGCCCACTCTGTTCGTCGCGATGACAGGCACTGCCGAAGACAATCGCAAAGTAAAACCCGATCCGACCAATCCCAATTTGCTCAACAGTGGATTCGAACAAGGGCTCGATGAAAACGGGTTTGTGAAGGGATGGTACTACCAACGACAGCTTGAAACCGTCCAAACAGGTAACATTCCCGAAGGCAAATCTTTCGTGCAATTTGAAAACCGAGTGCCTGGCCAGCACGCTCATTTGATGCAGGCGATCGCCATTGATGGCAAAGAAGTTCCCGTCGTTTCATTTTCAGCGATGGTGGCGACGGTCAATGTTATCCAAGGACTCTACCCTCAAGACATGGCCGATGTTGTGCTGACGTTTTATAACGAAGGGCAAAAAGATGTCAGTACGACTTACCTTGGCCCAATCACCGGAACCTCAGACTGGCAGTTGTTGTCTAAGCAAGTGCGTGTTCCGCTGTCAACGAAAATGGCGATTGTGCGTATCGGACTCTTTGGTGCCACTGGCGTCGCGAAATTTGACGAAGTACGCCTTTCGGCGTTTAAAGAAGAGCAAAATCCAGAAGAGTGAAAACCTTAAAGCTGTACACCTTTAGTTATTTCGTAGACATTTTATCGACGGGGCAGGGTGCCCCCAGAATTTCGTCCTGGCAATGTCGAACCGGACTGATAACGTCCGCGCTGTGGAATCGTGGTGCTACTGACGCCCGTTCTATAACCGTTTTGACGGCTGGGTAAACTTGTGTTGGAACCGTAGCCGCGGTTGGGCAAACTTGTTCCTGATCGCCAAGGCATACTGGTTCCGTTTCGCTGAGGCATGCTTGTACCGTTTCGCCAAGGCAAACTTGTCGCACCGTATCGCGACGGCATTGTCCCATACGCACGACGCTGCGCCGCCGCTTCTCCGCCGGTTCCAGATAGTTCCATCCAGTTGGTTGGGCTTTCAGGGCGCTTCCAATTCTTTTTGTCCTTCTCTTTACTGGCCACCGCCGTGGCGGCAGTTCGATCGGCCAGTGTGCTGTTGCCGGCTGAACGCCAATCTGCAGGCTTGTAACGTTGAGATTCACAACCAACGAAAGCCAAACTGACGCAGACAACACTCAGCAAAGAAAAGGTTTTGAAGGACATCAGGTTTTTCTAATAAAGGTAAAACATGCTCTGCACGGTTTATCGTCGACAGGAATTCTCCGTGACTATTCAATCTAGTCGTTGGGCCTATTTTGGGAAGACAGGCGTGTAAAGATTTGACGGTTTTTCTTAGCAAAACAACTGGGGAGACTGTTCGCAATAGCATCGTTAGCATGGAGCGTAGCGTCACGGTGTCTACGCTGAAGTTGATTTTGTTAATTGTTTTCGGACGATCACAACGTGTGCGTTTATGTGGCTGATGGCCGCTTTGTGCATTTCTAATCCGAACAGTTTACGCCATTGTCACAACAGGAGACGGTGGCAGACTCAACCTGTTCGGTGTTCAAGGCATTACCATCATGACAGCAACAGCCATCACCAGCGGCAATCGCCCGCGAATCGTAGATTTCTTTAATACCGGTCGACGATGCTGGATATGACAAACTGAACAAAGGACTGTTCAGCGGACGTTCCTCTTCTGCTGAACGCTACAGGTAGATCGAATTAGTTTGAGCTAACGGAAGGCTCTGCCGATTTACTTGACACAAGATCGTTGCGATAGCCGCGCACAACAACCTCAACAACGCTTTTTCGGAAGCGTTTTCCCACGGCATCAACGGGCCACTGACTTAGGTCAGCAACCCGTTGAAGTAATACGGAAGGTGAGGCGGCCGAAAACACCAACTTGTATTGGAAGGGTTCGTTATTCGCTTTCGCAACGGACTGCAAACATGGAGACTAGTCTACGATGAAACTAAAATTAGCTGCGATCGCTTTGATTGCAAGCGTTGCCCTTAGCTGCGACACCAGCTTCGGTTGCGAACTTTTGGACCGCATGCTTGGCCGAGCTGGATGCTCGTCTTGCGAAGCTCCGAGAGCACCGAGTTGTGGATGTGGCGGCGGATTGATGGATAAAATTGTTGGCAAAAGCGCCGGCTGCGGATGCGGCGGCAGCGACATGCTGACTTACGATGCAAACATGAGCTGCGGCCCTGTTGCATCATCTTGCGGCTGCGAAGCTGCACCTGTAGCCGATTGCGGATGTTCTGCTCCGGCACCAGCGGCCGATTGCGGTTGCTCTGCTCCGGCGGCCCCTGCTTGCGGTGGTGGCGGATGTGGTTTGTTTTCAAAACTACGCGGAAGCGGCGGTAACGGCGGATGCGGTTGCGGATCACCAGCACCTGCTCCCGTTGCAGATTGCGGTTGCTCTGCTCCTGCACCGGTCGCTGATTGCGGATGCTCGGCACCAGCTCCTGTAGCTGACTGTGGTTGCTCTGCTCCTGCTCCTGCTCCTGTAGCCGATTGCGGTTGCTCTGCTCCTGCGGCTCCTGCCTGCGGTGGCGGCGGATGTGGCTTGTTCACGAAACTACGCGGAAGTGTTGGCAACGGCGGATGTGGTTGCGGATCTCCTGCTCCAGCACCCGTTGCTGATTGCGGATGCTCTGCTCCAGCACCCGTTGCCGATTGCGGATGCTCTGCTCCAGCGCCTGTGGCTGATTGCGGATGCGACGCTCCTGCTGCTGCTTGCGGTGGCGATGGATGTGGCTTGTTCACGAAACTACGCGGAAGCGGTGGCAATGGTGGATGCGGTTGTGGATCGCCTGCACCAGCACCCGTTGCTGACTGTGGCTGCTCTGCTCCAGCTCCTGTGGCTGACTGCGGATGCTCTGCTCCAGCTCCTGTGGCTGACTGTGGATGCGGCGTCGCGAAGAAACCTTTCTCTCTTGGCTTGTTCAACAAGTTCAAAAGTGGCGGCTGTGGAGCATCTGCTCCTGTCGCCGATTGCGGCTGCGGTGCTCCAGCAGTTTCTGACTGCGGATGCAACGCTCCTGTCATCTCTGGCGGCTGCGGATCTTCTCAAGTCGCTCAATGCGGATGCAATGGTGGCGCACGTGGCAAGCTTTCCTTGCTGGATCGTCTACGCGGAAACCGTATCCCACGGACTCGTGAAGGCGTCGTGATTGGTTCTCAATGCAACGACGGATGCAATCCTCCTTGCCCTAACCAACCTGCCGATTGCGGCTGTGGAGCCCCTGCTTACGAAGCTTCCCCCTGCACAAGCTGTGGTGGCGGCGAAGTAATCTACGGTGACGCTCAGCCTTACGATGGCGGATGCTCTTCCTGCGGTTCAAGCCAAGGGCAGATCATCTACGGCGAACCTGTCGCAGCCCCTATCACTGCAATGGACAGCCAAAAAGCAACGAACGTTGCTCCAGTCGAACCAGCAACAGAAGTCAACGCGACTGAAGGTGTTATCGAATCTGGCGACGTCAACTCAGAAGCTTCCCCTGTTGTCGATCCCGGTGCTTTTGTTCCCGCTCGACGCACAACTGTTGGCAGCTAATTCTGTCGACGGTGAAATAAAGCAATCTGACGGTCCAAGTTCGACTTGTGCAAACGAGTAAAACGAAGACAGTCGATCTTGAAAAGCGTTGTGGTTGTTCGCCAACCACAACGTTTTTTTATTTACCTACCAACTCACCCCTCCAGCAAATCCTCTCCGTATCCCGGTGGAAACGGATTGTCAAAATCGCGCGGCGGCAGATCAACCTCGCCCGTGCCATCGAGGCCATCTCCATCGGCCGCTGCCACGGCATCCACGGCATCCACGGCATCCA
>Ga0114956_1000765_pt1 | contig 24357 bp, 21 predicted proteins | sample MaitaG_FD_87304 | JGI IMG/M metagenome (GOLD analysis project Ga0114956, IMG submission 87304) | Marine algal microbial communities from Maine, USA - Maine_Asex2 metaG | ecosystem: Host-associated > Algae > Red algae > Unclassified | place: Maine, USA | collected 2015-01-05
CCATCACAATCATCATCCAACCCATTCCCACATATCTCCACTTTCACTTGACATTCATCAAGTTCATCACACTGTCCATTCGGGGGATTAATATCCTCACAATCATCAATATCACAAATGATTTCCCCTTTACAACCACAACTAGAATCAATTCTATCATTAATAGTACATGGATTACCATCATCGCAAAGTTCATTTACATAATGTCCATTTTCGCAAAGAATATCATCACAGCTATTTATGGTATTAACACATGGATCAAAATCATTTGGATCACATGCATTTGGTTCTCCATCCCCATCTGGGTCATTTTGATCTAACTCATAATTACATATACAACTATTACTAATACTATCAAATATAACACTATCAAAAGTACAAGCATTCCCATCATCACATATTATCCCTTCACACGGATCTTCACAATCTGGTCCCTCTACCAAAATCTCAAATACATCCGTACAATCATCATCTCCTTCATACGCTACAAATAAGTAATATGTTCCAGGATTTGAAACTTCGACCGTATGGGAACTTAATTCTTGTTGCCCCCAATAAAGAGTCTCATAATTCCCTATAATTTCGATGGTTAATGGATGATCACAACTAACTAGTAAATCGTTAGGCCTTATTATCACACTTTCGTTGGGGCAATTATTTTCAACTTCTGAATAACTACAATCATTCTCAAGGGTAACATTTACCGCTATTTCGTTAAAAATTTCTCCTTCTGAAACAACAGAAATCGTATATGTTCCTTCCCCTTGAATTGCACAAAATTCATCGTTGATAGTCCTGCAATCATAAATTTTCCCATCTGGACTTGTTATACTTATACTGAATTTTTCAGAAATGAATAGACAGCCTAAATCAATAATTAACTCCTCCAATAATACACATTTGTCAACATTCTCACACGGAATATGTAAGTCGATGTCATCTAATTGTTCTTCAAATTCAAAAACATAAGTTGAGTGAATAGATAATTCACATTCTTCTGAAACCACCCATACATAAGTAGGTACTTGATCTACCACTCCAGACCATATAGTTGAAGCATAGTTTTCTATTAATTCATACCCATCACTATAGACTATTAATATAGTAAATGGTCCTGTTGACTCATAAATACTAACTGTCATATAATTGGAATCTCCACTGGAGCAGACCCAGGCTGATAGGTCTAGAGGGCACGAATCCGCAGGAGATGCAGGATTTTCACAAAACCCTGAATCACCAGAAAGTGTATTATAGCTTTGTGAAATCAATAATTCTCCGCCAAGCGGAGTATTGGTCGTAGCATACATTCGCCACTTATCAATACCTACTTTCATTGGTTCTATATCCAGTGCAATCGTATCAGGATTAATATTTAGTATTTGTGCTGAGAATTCCGATTGCATTATGTAATCTGCGTTCAGTAAATTATTTGCAGATTCTTGTAATTGGTTTAAAGTGAAACCACGATTACTAATTTCATTTAGGAATGCTAATGTGTCTTGATTTTCAACGAAAGCTAATTTAGCAGTAAACGGGTCTATTGGAATAACTTTTATAAAACTCAACAACTCACACTCTTGCCCTCCTTCACAACACTCGATCTCCATCTCATGAATATCCTGACAATCATTACTATCTCTTATTACTATTCTGTAATCTCCACATTCTAATCCATCTACCTGAACAACTTCATCTTCATTATTGATCAGTTGTAGACTATGTCCAAAAATTATAAGTCGATAAGGGGCGGTTCCACCCGATACTGAAAGTTCTAAAATGCCATTTTCTACTCCCTGATCTGCGCATTGAATAATTTCAAAGTTAAGCGTTGGGGGATTGGATACGCATGGGTCATTCTCATCACATGCCTCCGGTGGCTCAATTTCTATGCGACAGCCTACGCTTAACAGAGGTCGGTAATGTAATAAGAATGAAATTTGGCGTTATTTTCTACAAAAATTATGACAAATTAATTTTAAACCAACCCATTTCGAAGAGATATCAAGCTGAAGGAAGAGAATAAACAGGAGACCGGCGAGAAATTAAATTTAAAAGTCCTCCGCTGTTCGAAGTTTGCATCTTCGAACTCATATATCATACAACAATACCATACTACAGATGTCAAACTTTGATCCTAAGTTCAATAATTGTTTGTTATTATTACACCGTTTATTTCACTTCAATATCATTTTGTAATCACAACTTATTTCTATTATTTCAGCTTGGATATAAGCCTGAAGTTACAAACTTCAGACAGCGTTGGAGATGGCGGATTAGATGCAAATGGGACATTTTGTTCATTAAAAAAGGAGCATCCATTATTGGACAACTCCTTTCCATATACACTATTATTAATATGACTATTCTTAATTATTTGCTTTTTACATAATTATCTTGTGTTTTTTGCTTTTAGATTCCAGAACTAAAATACTGATCAATTCACTACATACCACTAACCGACTTCGCCATAGAGACTACCTTAGTATTGAAAGTCTTGTTGGTTTTAGCACCTAGTTTTTTTAAAGATTCTGCTCGACTTATCAAATCACCTTTTCCATAACTTAGTTTTTTCATGGTGTCATTATAGGAATTTTTGACTGTATCCAATTGGCTTCCAACCTTCTCAAGGTCTGTGACAAAACCGACCAACTTATCATACATTTTACCCGCTTCTACGGCAATCTCCAAAGCATTTCTTTGCTGCTTGTCATTTCTCCACAGGGTCTCTACTGTTTTTAAAGTGGCTAACAAAGTAGCTGGAGTTACAATGATGACATTCTTGTGATAAGCATATTCGTAGAGACTATTATCAAATTTTAATGCACTACTAAATGCGGTATCTATAGAAATAAACATCAATACAAAATCCGGACTTTCGATATGATATAAGTCATGGTATTGTTTGTTCGCTAATTGCTCAACATGGTTTCTGACGGATAATGTGTGTGCTTTAAGATGTATATTGGTTTGCTCTTCTGAGACTTCATTTATAAATCTATTATATGCCGATAGTGAAACCTTAGAGTCAATAATAATTTTCTTGCCATCTGGTAAGCTAATTATATAATCGGGCTTGTACAGTTTTCCTTCGTCATTTCTCATGGATGTTTGTCTAGTAAATTCCCGACCTTCTTCCAGACCAGATTTCACAAGGATGGATTCTAAGATCATCTCACCCCAATCACCTTGTTGCTTGTTGTCTCCTTTCAGAGCACGAGTCAAATCTAACGCCTCCTTAGACATTTGTTTATTCAAATTTGCCAAACCAATAATTTGCTCTCTCAAGGAAGCATGGCGTTGCAATGATTCTTTATTGGTATATTCTACTTTCTCTTCAAAATGCTTAATCTTAACTTGTAAAGGATCTAATATCATTTTCAAACTAGCTTGTTGTTGTGTGTTTAGATTTGCAGATTGTGCTTTTAAAATTCGATTTGCTATGAGTTCAAATTTTTGCAATTGATAGGCTTCATCATCTTTAGATTCCCGTAATTGGATTCTTAGATTAGAAAGATTTGATTCTTGAATGGTATTTTGCTTATTCAATAGCTCAATCTTAGAGGTAGATTCGTTAAGATATTTTCTTTCTTGGATTAATTCAGTTTGAATAATATCTGAACGATCTTTAAGCATTTTATTTTCCACTAAAATCGAATCAAATTTAGCTTTATACAATAGATGAATGATCAGACCAAATAGTACAGACATGATGAGGCAACCATAAAGTATGGTAGAAGTTTGTAGATTTTCCATTTGAGATAATTTTAATTTTGACTAGCTATGGTATTATTTAGCGGGGTAATTTTAAACAAACGCACCAATATTTCTGGATCAAATTTATTTCCACATTCTCCACAAAGTTCGAACAAAGAAACCGAGTCCAAAACCTCAACAAAGTTATCACCAGTGTTAAAATCATGGCTCATGGTTTCAATATTCTTCAAAATCGAAAAATGTGGGGTCCCGCTTGGGATGGGCTTTTTACATTTTAGGCAATTCATTTCTTTTTAATTTTTGTTACTCTGCAAAGAAAAGAATCTATCGTGCAATTAACTTGCACGATAAAGTCAAAACCTTTATTTTTAAACTTTTTTGACGGAATTCTAGCTTGGAAATCTTGCAATAAATAAATCATTCTTACAAAAAAGTTATTAACATGAAATCACTTATACTAAAAAGTCTTTAGTAAAGCGTAGCCTACTGTGGAACCTTTGTTGTGAGGCCTGCGATTTACAAAGTTCAAGGATCTATCTTAAGAGATTTGATGCTCTTCTCGAAGCAGATTTATAAAGAAATGAAAAGAGGATGCGGCTTGGTGATTTATTTACTTGTTTTTAAACGCCCTAGATCAACCTTGGTCACCAAAGTTTCTTTATTATTTAACAACAATATTTGATATTTGAGTGCCTTGGGAGCCTTGTCTATTTCTTAAGTGTCTTGGAGGTGATTTACTGGCCTGTTTTTAATCCATTCGCATATAATACACAGGAATACTTGTCGTGCAGTATATTTGCACGGACATTCAATTACCACTAACAATAACTACACTTGCGAACTACTAAGAATGCATTAATTCGATACCGGATCATTGATCATTGTCTAAAGGAGAAAAGCAAAAATTATAATTGGGAAGGATTAGCTCAAGCATGTAGTAAACATATTTACGATAAAACGGGAGAACGTTTGAGTTTTTCTGAACGAACGATCAAAGGGGATATATCAGAAATGAGAGACAACGAAGCCCTTGGGTATTTTGCTCCCATAAAATATGATCGGGGTAATAAATGCTATATTTATGAAGACGAAAATTATTCCATTACCCAATCACCCATCTCAAAATCTGAAGCCTCCCAACTTCAGAATGCCATTCAGATTATAAAGCAGTATAGCGGATTCAAACAATTAAAAGGCATTGTAGAATCTTTGCAAAAACTTCAACTGTTAGTCCAGGAATCAGATACGGCTTTAGATGAGAAAATTATCCTGTTGGATCAAAATGAATTGGCCAAAGGAAGCGAATGGCTGGAATTATTATACGAACTGATAAAAAGCAAGAAGGCTGTAAAGTTAAACTATCAACCTTTTTCAAGAGAATCTTTCAATGGAGTAATCAGTCCTTACTTACTAAAAGAGTATGATTCTAGATGGTATGTATTTGCATTTCAACATCAAAAAAAAGAAATGAGATTGTATGCGCTAGATCGCATATTGGGTTTAGGTGATACATTTCAAAAGTTTATTCCGAACGAATCTTTTGATGATAAAGAATACTTCCAAGATATCATTGGAGTAAGCTTGCATACTGATACCGCCAAACAAGATATTGTCATAAAAGTATTTGATAAACAAGTAGAATATCTTAAGACTAAAAAGCTGCATAGAAGTCAAATATTAGTCCGAGAAACTAAACGATATTCCATTTTTCAACTTTCATTATTTCCAAATTATGAATTAGAAAGCTTGCTGTTAAGTCATGGAGAGAAAATTGAAATTTTAGAGCCTCGATGGTTGAGATCCAAAATTAAAGGTAGATTGAAAAAAGGATTAATTCGATATATTTAATCCATAACTAGTTATATTATAGAATAACAATTGCTTTTGCCGCTACTCTCAATCACTCAAAGTTGGCTTTTCTAAATTTTTCATATTCATAATAATATATTACCTTCAAAAGAAAAACGAAAACTCATGATGACTATTAACTTCCCAATCATTCTAGCTACAGGTCTCATTCCTATGTTTATTGGATTTATTTGGTATCATGATAAAGTTTTTGGAAAGCCTTGGCAAAGAGCGTCTGGAGTGACAGACGAAATGATTCAAAGTGGAAATATGGCTTTAATATTGGGATTGAGCTATGTCTTTAGCTGTATGCTTGCCATGATGCTAATGACTTTTAGCATTCACCAATTTCAAGTACAATCTCTATTTGCTTCAGATCCAGATTTTGGGAATCCTGATAGTGAATCCACAAAATATATAGCGGACTTCTTTGCTCGATATGGTGATAAGCATAGAACATGGTCACATGGGGCTGTGCATGGGGTAATCATTTCCATATTTGTAGCCTTACCGATCATTGCTATTAAAGCATTATTCGAGCGTAAAAACTTCAAATATATCCTGATCAATTTCGGTTATTGGTTATTGACTATAACTGCGATGTGTGCTATTCTTTGTGCTTTTGTATAGACGTAAATTAAAAAAAAATTGATCGTCGATAAATTGGGTTCATAGATTCAAAATCTTCAGGCAACGAGGAGACTTTTGCTGTATCCATGGGATGCATCAAAAGAATTCAATCTTGAAAAAGGACTATATTGCTGATATTGTCCAGCATTTAATTATTTGAATTCAATTACAAAATAAATCTAATCCCTTACATTGTATTCTCATCTCTAATTTATTCTTGCTATGCTCCAAATATTTGATGTTAAAGCAAGGTTGTCATAACAAGATGCCAAAGTCCACTCATTCTAGCACCACTTTTTATAAGAAATTACTGGATTAATAGCTCTTTTTCAATTATTTATACATAAGACTTTATTATAATCTCTACTTTTGTGGTAATTTTGAAGTAGATAGATATAATCTGTGTAATTACGGACTATTAGGTTTCTTTATATCGTTACTTATTAGCACCTAAAAGTCTAAATTTGTAACTTTATTTACTTACAATGCTTTTAAGTTTAATTAAATAAAAAGGTCCAATGTATACTATAGATCCTGTTACTACCCTCGCTGTACTAGCCATTACTTTCTTTTTTGGAATGTTACTTCAATGGTTTATTTCTAAGGCCAAAAATCCAAGCTTTAAGACTGAGTACGATGACGCCAATAAAGAAATAAAAAAACTAAAGAATATAGCTGCCAAGCATGAAGAAAATGCTTTGAATGCAAATAATGAAAAAAGTAGTTGGAAGCAAAAGCATGACGCTCTAGCGAATCAAAAACCAGTGGATACAAGTGGAAAATATAGAGATGAAATCGCAAGTCTCAAAGAAGATATTGTAGAACTAAAATCCGGTGCCTCAAAACTTAGAAGTGAAAAAGAAAGGCTTGAGACAAAATATCAGCAGACGCTCAAAGAGACTGAGAATATAAAGAAAAAGTTACTTGCCGATAAAGAATCACGAAAAGAATTGAATAATAAAGTAGATGAACTTCAAAAAGAAACAACAGAACAAAAAGCAACCATAGAAAAGCTTTTGGCCAAAAATAAAAACATGAAGGAAAGTCTGGAAAAACAATTCCAGAAAATGAGCGATGTAAATGATATGATTGTTGCTATCCGTCGATTGAAAGCAAAGAATGTAAAGCTTGAAACCGATAATGAATACTGGCAGAAAAAACATTACGACATTCAACATCAACTAAAAACTGCAAAGGATATTTTGGATAAAAACAATCTTCTTGATGGTCAAATAAAACAATACGAAGGTAGCGAACCTATTTAAATTCTATTCTTAAGATATTCATAAGTGATCTTTATCCAATGTAACCATACTAAGGATATTTATATATTGTACAAGAACGGTGTAAGTGTAAATCTATTTAGATAAGTAGGTGAGTGCTGGATAGAAAGATAGATTTGATTGTGAATCTTTGTTTTCCTAAACCTTAATCCCCTTCCAGAAGGAGAACTTATGCTCTCTTGAGAATTGAGGCCCCTTTCAAACCTTACCAATTTACCATTAAGCTAGGCCTTAACTACAGTTACCATTAGTAAATTACCAATAATTAAATCCATACATTTGCAAGGCAATCATTCACACGAATTGCAAACTTAATTACCAATTTAATTGCATACCTAATTACCAAAATTATTGCAAATTAAAATCATGGATCCTTCTAAAATAAAAATTGATGAAAGTTGGAAATCAGTCCTCAAAGAGGAATTTCAAAAGTCCTACTTTGGTGGTATAGCTGAGCATTTAAAATCACTAAAGGCTGAGAAAAAAGAATTCTATCCACCCGGCTCTTTAATATTCAATGCTTTCAATATCACTCCATTTGATCAAGTAAAAGTTGTTATTTTAGGCCAAGACCCGTATCATAATCCAGGAGAAGCGATGGGTCTTTGTTTTTCCGTTCCTGTTGGTGTAAGATTGCCACCTAGTTTAAAAAATGTTTTCAAAGAAATAAAAGCAGATGTCGGCATAGAATTACCCAATCATGGAGACCTAACTCGTTGGGCAAATCAAGGCGTATTTCTACTCAATGCTATGCTTACAGTTGAACATAAAAAGGCGGGATCTCATAGTAAGATTGGATGGCAAGAATTCACAAATGCGGTCATCCAAATTCTATCAGATCAAAAAACTGGTTTGGTATTTATGCTATGGGGAAACTTTGCGAAAGGCAAGAAACAATTCATTGATGAAAACAAGCATCTGGTGTTGGAATCTGCTCATCCTTCACCATTGGCTGGAAAAAGATTTTTTGGAAATCACCATTTTTCGAAGGCCAATAAATATTTACAAGAAAACAATCAAAACTCTATAGATTGGCAAACATAATATGAAAACAAAATTATTATATATCCTGCTTTTCGCACTCGGTGCTGCCGCAGTTATGATTGGTGCTTTTGGAGCTCATGGACTAGAAAACAAAATTCCAACAGAATCCTTACTCAACTATAAAACAGCTGTATATTATCATTTTACCCATGTGATTGTAGCCTTGATAAGTTTGATCCTTTTTGACCAATATAGAGTCAAGTGGTTTCAATATGCAAGTTTACTTTTTGTTATTGGGATCCTATTTTTCAGTGGTAGCCTTTATTTGCTAACTACAAGAACCATCACAGGCATTAGTCCTGGTATTTTAGGACCCATGACCCCAATTGGTGGTCTCTTCTTTATCCTAGGATGGATTTTTAGCATTATAGCTATATTAAAATGCAAGGATTTGCAAAAAGTTTAATTTGCAGTTGTTAGATTAGAGTACATTTAGGAACAAGCAAACACTCCATCATTATTAACATCAGAAACCAGTACCTTCTATAATCCTTCTGGGCTGATATCAAATTAATAAAAATGAAAAGATTATCCTTCGCAATTTTAGTAATACTGATTTCATTGAGTCTAAATTCTTTGTATTCTCAAGAATATTATAAATCAGCAGCCGGGCTTCGATTTGATTGGGTACTAGGAAGTTCTAGTGGACCATCAGCAGATTACAAAGTTTTCCTTGGAGATAAATTTGCGCTGGAAGGATTGGCCTCTTTTAGATTTAGCAATCCTAGTTCTTTTAGTCTAACCGTTTTGGGAGAAATTCATAATAATTTAGGAATAGATGGCCTTCAATGGTATGCAGGTGCAGGACCTGGATTTATAATTTTAGACAGTTCTACTGATTTCAATTTGGTAACGGTTGTGGGATTAGATTATTCGTTTGGTAGTATACCAATAGGTTTATTAGTTGACGTATTTCCAACGATACGCTTTAAGCCAGATTTTGATGTTAATTTGCCTCTAAGTTTTGGAATCAGGTACATACTTGCTCGCTAAGAGATTCTTACGTATAGTTATTTAACTTATATTATAATTATTTCATTAACTTATATTTTTTTTATTAATGTAATAACCGAAACTTAACGGTTCTTAACACTTCATAGACACATCTTTGAGTTATAGTAATAAACAAAAACGAACAAAATGATGTCTAAGAAAAATTTAAGTTTAGCTAGCTATCTTCTCATATTTCTATTTACAAGTTCAATGCTATCTGCCCAAAGATCTGGACAAAGAGAAGGTGGAAAATCGGACGAAGGTAGAACTGAAATTGGAGCTAGAATTGGGGGTAATTTTGGAAGTGTCGGAATATCTGGCATTGATAATTCTTCCATCGATGGACATACTGGTTTATTAGCCGGAATATTAGTGAGACAACCCATTGACGATAATCTTGCAGTTACAAGTGGGATATACTACAAGCAGAAAGGATTTGGATTCGGAGAAAGTTTCCAGGTAACTATTCTTGGATTAGAACAAAATTTAGGAGCTTCTGCAGTAACAAAAATGAATTATATAGAAGTCCCTCTATTGCTGAATTATACTTTCAGAAATGTAAAAGTCATTGAGCCGTATTTCGAAATCGGGCCTGCATTCTCATATGCAACTAGCGCCGAACTGAATACACAAGCTAATGTCATTATCAATATAAATATATCAAGTACTGATTTAGATCTTTCTAACGATAGATACAATCGTTTTGAAGTCGCAGGTCAGGGAGTCGCCGGTATAAAAATACCTTATGGTATAGGTGCATTCGATATTGGACTGAGTTATACTACTGCATTTACTGACTCTGTAAATGATATCGTAGCCGGAATTGATGCATCTATAAAAAACAGAGGTTTTGGGATATTTGCAGGATTCAATATTAATATATAATATTTATACATATATTTTACATGGTTCTTGAAAGGTCATCGGTTACGATGACCTTTTTTTAGGTTATCTTTTTACTATTAGTTTCTTGACAGAAGAGGATTTAGGGCAGTCGTGGTCAAATTCCTTTTTTTGAAGAGAAGGTTGGAATAAATACTTCTATCTTGTTCAACTAACCCAATAAAACTTTCAGTTTCTGACCCTCTCTTGACAAGAGAGGGTTTAGGGCAGTAGCGGGTCGTACTCCTTCTTTTTGAAGAGAAGGTTGGGATGAGTATATCTAAAAATTATTATAAAATTAGTTGTTGTATAAATACTTCTATATTGTTCTACTCACCTTACAAACTTTTCAAGTTTCTGACCCTCTCTTGACAAGAGAGGGATTAGGGCAGTCGTGGGTCGTACTCCTTCTTTTTGAAGCGAAGGTTGGCATGAGTATATCTAAGAATTCGACTCATCTATTTTTGAAATAAAATCTGTCGCAAAAGTTTTTATTTCTTCTCTTGTTTTTCTGAAAGCAGCAATCAGATCTTTAGATGTTCCCGACCCTGCTGAAGGATCATTGAATGCATGGTGCACGACTCTTTTTGCATTTGGAAATATAGGACATACTTCTTTCGCATGATCGCAAACCGTAATAACTACATCAAACTGAATGTCATCATATTTATTGACATGATTGCTTGTATGCTGATGAATCAATACCCCATCTTCAGCCATGACTCCTATGGCAAACGGATTAACTCCATGTGTTTCTACGCCAGCACTATATACTTGCACCTGATCCCCTCCATAATGCTCCAAATATCCATGCATCATCTGACTCCGACATGAGTTTCCAGTGCAAAGTACCAGTAACTTAATTTCCTTCTGCATATTTCTTAAATTGTTGCATATTCTGTTGTTCGCTGTTCTTAAATACGATTTTCATAATGACAAACATACATTTACCTATGTAAGTTTCCGATTCACATACATGCGAAGATTTTATAGTAGTCTTTCCATTCGTTTCTGAAAAATAAAATACGTCATCCTTCCTCATCATATCCATTTCAAAATTCAAAGATACCATATTCGGTGGATCAAAACCGGTAACTAATTCTTCCAACTCGATCACTCTTCCATTATCTTCAATGACCATTTTAAACATAGACCCTAAGGTATCCGGAGTGAGTCTTATAGGCTCAATAGATTTAATTCCTTTAATCCACTTTGATGCATCATCAATATTATTAAATTTATTCCAAACTTCTATTTTTGGTCCATTGATAACTATCTCAGAATCATATGTTACTTTTGGAAAGAAAAATCCTAGTGACAAAAAAACCAACACCAACAAAAGCATTATGAATAAAACTGTCTTTATTATTTTCATGAAATCTAGGTTAAATCAAGAAGCAAATTTAAATGACAATTGAGTGAAAATTAGAATAAATACTAAAATGCACATCAAAACCAAAACGTAAATGAATATAGAAGTAAATTGCATAAATATACAGAACAGATGAGTCAGATACCCGGTCTATATATAGAAAATTCTGGAAATAAAGGAAGATCTGTGCTTACTGCATTAGACATTCCAGAGGGGAGCACAGTTGAGGTTTGTCCGGTACTTGTAATTCCAGAAAAAGAGGTAGATATTATTCACAAAACGACATTACATGATTACTACTTCAGATGGGGAGAAAAACTTGATCAAGCGGCTATTGCATTAGGATTTGGCTCTATATATAACCATTCTAATTCGCCAAATACGAAAATCATCTTAGATATACCATCTAGACATATTATCATCGAAAGTACACGGTTTATACTCGCAGGAGAAGAACTTACATTTAACTACATAGATGACGAACAATCGAAGGACCAACTATGGTTCAATGTAAAGTAGGTTACAGTTTTTTAAAATTAATTCGTCATTTTCATTATTCTCTGAACTTTTTGTGATTTTACACTTGTTTATCTGTGTGATGAAGAATTTTCAGATCAAAGCCATCGACTTTTGACTTTTTGCACAAATTGCATCTCATATGCTTGAATAAAATCATATGATGAGTCATTGCTTAAAAAATACACCCATGAAAAACTTTTTAGCTTTTCTACTTCTATTATTATGGTTGAGCCTCGGGGCTTGGTTTTATATATGTAAAGTTAAAAATTTATGCAATGACGGACCTTTTCTGAGCAGCCTCAAAAGCAATTCCAAAGTGGATCAAGAATATCCTGATACTCTCTATTCAGGAATTGCCACAACAGAAACTTCTAATATATCCGATACTAAAAATCAAGGTAATAAATCTGACATTTCACAGAATGGGAACGTTGCTTCACCATCTGAATCGGATGCTTCAACTTTAATTACAGCTGCTCCTTCCATAAAACAATTAAGACAACCAGAAATTGAATTTGAATATGGACAATATTCTCTTTATGGTTCTGGCCCATTGACAAGATATGCTGCTAATCTCAAAATATATTTAGACGAAAATTCAGATCAGATAGCAAGGATAAAAGGACATACTGATTCTTTTGAAGAAGGAGATTTTAGAGGGGATTTAGGATTGAAAAGAGCAGAATATATAAAGAAGTATTTAGTCTCAGAAGATATTGGTGAAGATCAAATAGAGGCTATTTCGATGGGATCTAAAGAGCCTATTATTTCTAATGCTCTTATCATTGGACGAATAAAAAATAGAAGAGTCGAGATCGACATAATCAACAAACAATAATACTATGACACCTCAATTAATTGCCTTTTTAACGGTTTTTATAATCGGCTTAGGTGCTTTTTTCATTGGTTGGCTTCTTACTTCAAGTAAGTGGAAAAAGAAACACGATATACTCCTTGCAAAAAATGAATCTATCATTCATGACAACACAAAGCTTTCTAGAAATTTTAAATTAGTCACTGATGACTTAAAACGGAAAGAGGAAATGCGTAAGTCTGACCTAAAGACGATAGAGGAGAAAGATGAACATATAGGTATTCTAAATAATAAGTTTAGATCAGCTCAACAGCAAATTGATCCAGAACTTATTAACAAATTGAAAGTTCAGCGAGAAAATGAGAAGATACGAGCCGATCAATTAGAAGAGAAGGTAGCAGTTTTAAAAACTAAAGTAGCAAATCCTATTACGATCATAAAGAAAAAGAAGACAAAGAAAAAGAAGAAAGGATCTTCAAAGAAAAAACTATTGATGTTGATGGATCGAATTAGCCTTCCTAATGATCCTCAAAAAGACGATCTGACACAAATAATAGGTATTGGCCCACAAGTAAATGAAAAACTTAAGGACATGGGCATTATCAATTTCAGACAGATTACAAAGCTGAAAAAATCAGACTTATCCCTCATAGACAAAGCTCTAAAATTTTTTCCAAACAGAGTTGAAAATGATAATTGGGTCTCTCAAGCAAAAATTTTATATAATAATAAATACGGCACTAGATTTTAATAATTTGATAAAGCGATTTAATGGAAAAGGGACGGTAAGTCCCTTTTTTATTTGGGGAAGGGGAGTTTTGGAGTCCTTAGAAATTAATTCACAGATCAATTTTATAATGCAAATGTCAGATAGCGAATAGCTACAAGCTACAATTATCAGGAATTTAGAACTTGGATGCTCTTTTGGTTATAGCCATTTTAAATTCCCTAGCGACAGACAACGCTGAACGAAGTGATTAATATTCGCCTTAAGTTACAAATTCCACAAATCAAAAACCTCCATTAATCATGGATATCCTTTAATCCTATAAATCATGATTCAGACAATTTCCATCTTGTCAAGTCCTAAAAAATCAACTATATTTATTCAAGGCAGGATCCGTAATTAAAGGATAACTTAGGCGGCTCATCACAAAGCTTAGCGACAAACAACACTGAACAAGTTTTTTATTACTGTTTCAATAAAGGATTATGATTTATATATAATTTTGTGGATTTGTCATTCTTAAATTCCGCAATTAAGAAAATTGGTTCTCGAGGTTTTATAGTTCCTTTTGGTTTACCTAAATAATAGGCGCAATAACTTTTTGAAACTTCTATAGGATTCCCTAATAGATCAAAAATTTCCTTTTGCTCCATATTTTGGGCAAATTTTGAGTTATTTAAATCATCGACTAGTAAATATCGAAAATCCTTGTTTTAGTACCATAGTAGTTTGTCAAAACCTAAATCACATTTATTTTTACAACCAATTATAAGTAGAATTAAAATACAAGAAAAAAAATTACTTTTTATCATAGCCACATGATATTGATTTTTAGCCGATATACTAACATATATCAAGATAACTTCACCGATAATCGTAGTTTATACCTACGATTTTTATTTGCTCAAATAAACATTGACATCAGCATAATTTTATTCTTTATTAAAAAAATCCATAAAATAAGCTTACCTCATTGCTAAACCCTAATTCTCCCCTACCCTTCCACTCTCATCCTCCAAGCCGGTCTTTCTATCTCGATAAGCCTTCACACTATCTTGTCCAAATTTATAGCTCAAACTTATACTACCCCGTTGGAAATCAAAATTACCTGTGCCGTAGGACTGCAAACCGTCGAATTCAGAATTTCCACTCCAGAATGATTGATTGAAGATATCTGTAAAACTGAGTTTTACATTGAGCTTATCCTGTAAGAATTTTTTCTGTAATCCTAAATTTAAAGAGTAGCTGTTGTCATACTTAAATACTCCGCCCCAAATACCAGGACCTGAATACCATCCTGAAACTTCACCTACAAAACCTTTTGGAAGATTGATCGTATGTTGCTGGTAAATGCTGTAATTCCAAGCTTGCAAATCAATAACATTTCCATCCGGGTAGGAAGCTTGATTGTCTATGTGACTACCAGAAAAATTCAAATAGGCACTCCATTTTTCCGTGATTTGCACCGGTGCACTTATATTCAAACTAATGATATTTTGTTCACCTAAATTATCCCAATTGATGAAACTAGCTTTCGCATCACTGTTATCCGTTCCTATCAGTCTGGTTATTTGATCTGTAGTCTTGCTATAGGACAACTTAAAATTATACCTATATTTATAAGTCCAACCCAACTCTAAATTATTTACAATCTCTGGTCTTAATCCTGGATTTCCTATTCCAAAATCTAACTCTGAAACTTGGGTTCTAAATGGATTCAAAACATTGTAATCCGGTCTATTGATCCTTCTTCCAAATGCCATAGATATTGTACTTACTCGAGATGCTTGATAAGTCAATCCAAGATTAGGAAAGAAACTTAAGTAACTAGAATCTCTAGGGGCCTCTTCAAATTCAGGGGAAAATGCATCGAGGTCACTGTTTGTATCTGTGTACTCTGTTCTCAATCCACTCGACATATTCCACTTTTCACTTAACGGTCTATTATAACTGATATAAGCGGCATAGACCATTTCATCGTAGTCAAATACATAAGAATTGTCATTTACTAAACCGAACCTAGAATCAAAGTTTGTACTCTGAGGATCATTCTCTGTATAAAATAAGAAAGAGTTTTTAGTAGACACATTTCCAACTTTAAAACCAGTCCCAAATTTACCATTTAGTAAATCCATCTCATAGTCTAATTTGAAAGTAGCTATATCAATATCTATGGGAGTATCAAAAAAGTATCCAACATAATTAATTTCATTGATTTCCGTATCGCTATTGTAGTATGTATTGGGTTGCTCAGAGAGTGTATTATTTTTAAACAAGCCGTAATCTGCATCGATGTTTAGCGATTTATCTTCCTTATTTAATACGTAATTGATATTGAATGTATTTCTATCACGTTCGTAGGAGCCAAAATTCTTAGCCACCAAAGTACTGTCCACTAAGTCACTTGGTATATCTAAATCTATAGGAGTGGTATCAAAGCTCTGTACATCCGTAAAACTTGAGATTTCGCTTCTAGACCTATTATCAAAATCATCCCCTCCATTACCTCCGCCGACAAGAAATCCAATGGTCGCATTTTCTGAGATAAAGAAGTCAGATCCAACTCTGTAATTAAAATCTTGGATTCCTCTTAAATTTTCAGAAGCACTATAAATTCTGAAGCCATTCTGATAACTATCAAAATACATAATTTGATTCGTATTTCCACCTTCATAACCTATAGATCCAAAAGTATTAAATTTCTTGTTTCGGTAATTTCCTAAAAGTGAGGTACTATACCTCTCATGTCTACCCTGACTTGCAGTCAAACTCACGGAGCCATTATACCCAAGAGATTTATCTTTTTTTAATCTGATGTCTATGATTCCAGCACTTCCTTCTGCTTCGTATTTCGCTCCTGGATTAGTAATAATTTCCAATCTATCAATTTGTTCTGCCGGTAATCCTTCCAGATATGCAGTCAAATCATCCCCCGCTAATGGCAATCGCTTACCGTCTATATAGACCACCACTCCAGATCGACCCAATACTGTAATCGAATTATTATTATCTATCAATACACCGGGTGCTTTTCTTAGAAGTCCTATTCCATTGTCACCGGCGCTATTGATCGTTCCTTCGACATTGAATATAGTCCGATCAGGCTTGACTTCTACCATAGCTCGTCTTGCCGTCACAGTTGCTTCAGCCAATTCTACACTAGAGCTTCCCATATTTATAACTCCTAAATCTATGTCTTCTGTATTGATGGTAGTTGGGATTTTTTTCGTTTCCAGCCCTACATAACTTACTTCTATGTCATAAGTCCCCGGACTTATTCCTGCAAACTGAAAATTTCCTTTATCATCAGAGGTTTCAACCTTGACCAAGGTAGTATCTGATGCAGTATACATAGCCAAATTTGCATATATAACAGGTTGCTCAGATTGATCTAAAAGTTGTCCTGTAATCTGCTGGACTTGTGCTTGTGTAACGAGAGAATAGCAAAATACAGCTAGGTAAAGTAAGTTTTTCATAGTCTTGTAATTCTATCTCGCGAAGATAATTCTATTACTTTCGAACCCCATTAAAATTCGATTTAATACTGAATTTTATATACTTACGTGATGTAAATCTAGACCTTGAAGTTGTAAATTAGGATTTTTAGAGAATAGGAGAAAAAAGCCTCCTCCACCAGCCCCACATATTTTACAGCTAAAATCCCCACTATCAAGTCCATAACGCCAAATTTTAAGGATTTCCTTTGGAATCAAGTCAGATAGCAAGGAATATTGTTTTTCTGATATTTGATAAACATCTTCATCAGAAATACTTCCCACTTTAAGCCAACAATCGATCACTGTATTATTTAACAAAGCCAACTCATCGATCTCTTTCTTAAATTCAGCATCTTGATCCAATTTTTGTTGAAATGTCTGCACTAAATTCTTTGTATTTCTAGACTGCCCAGAGTCCAAAAGATAAATACTGTGACCTTCTGTAAGAGATAAATGCACCTCAGAAATCTGATCTTTTTCAATGGTAAATGATCGGTTATAATAGCTTATTAAAGGATCCAAACCACTACTTTTTCCATGAAAATAAGACTCTATTTCAGACAAAATCAGCTGAGTTTCATAAATCGACGGTACTTTCTCAAAATATCGATCAAATACCGCTGCCGAAACCGCCCCAGAGCTACCCAAACCATAGCCTATAGGGATATTGGACTTGAAATATATGGATCCTTTATCTTTTTTGATTTTATCAATGTCTACCTTCACAGGTCTCCAATCCTTTCGACATAAAAAGTCCAAGAAATCATTTAGAATTTCCGGAGAACCCTTTTCCCATTGACCGAACCAATTATTTAAAGGAATGGCTAAGGCCTTTCCACCGAGCAAAACAGTGTATTCACCAAAAAGAAGCAATTTTCCGGCGTATTTCTTGGACATTTTAGCTATTTCTCATAAACTAATAAAAGTAAAGATCGTTAAGTTAACAATAGGGTCTAAAAGCATACATCATTCCCTTAGTTTTTTTAGCTTTGCAGCTCATTATTTTTATTCAACAAAACTTTGCTATTTATGGCAACAGAATCAAAAAGTACAGGAAAATATTGGTTCATGTTTTTAATCTCAATGATTGGATTTGTGTTGTTCCTTATCTTCCTTCCAGAATGGTGTTGGGTTATGTTTCCTTTTATAGGGACATCTCTGGTATATGCCTTTGATTGGCTGTAATCGTATAGTTTATCTAAACAAATATACATATGGAAGCGCTCAAGCGAATCATAGAAGTGTATGCTCATACACCTCAAGCTAAAGCGCTATTTGACTGCCTAGAAGCCGAGACTAATCCACCGGTACTGATAGATGGACTCATTGGATCTTCTCTTTCTTTTTTCCTTGCGGGAATGAATAATTCCAAAAAATACTCTCAAATATTTATTGCAAATGATAAAGAAAGTGCTGCCTATATCCAAAATACGTTGGAAAATATTCTAGATAACCAGTCAGTCCTATTTTTCCCTGATTCCTTTAAGAGGCCAGGTAATTTCGAAGAGATAGATCGCAATAATGTTCTCACGAGAACAGAATCCATCAATAAAATCAGTAACCAGCTACAAAAGAATGAGATGCTGATTACTTATCCAGAGGCACTCTTTGAAAAAGTGGTCAATCCTGAGGTTATAGATAAGCAGAAAATAATCATTACTTCAGGTGAAAATCTAGACCTAGAAACCATCATCGAACTATTGATAGAATATGCATTCGAACGAGTAGATTTTGTATACGAACCCGGACAATTTTCGATAAGAGGAGGTATTGTAGATATTTTCTCATTTGGAAATGAATGGCCTTATCGAGTTGAACTTTTTGACGAAGAGGTAGAAACAATTCGAACTTTCAATCCTACGACTCAACTCTCCATTAGAAACATTTCGAAAATTAGCATCATTCCGGATATCAACAAGGAATTTGGAGCGGGTGATAAAGTCTCAATTTTTAAGATCTTCAATGAAAATACCCTTATTTGGATAGAGGATTTTACGATGTTATTGGATCGAATTCAATATTGCATGGACCAAGCGCAAGATTATGCCACCAAGGTACAAGTGGAAATAGATGATGAGGTCTTAGTCCAAAAGTTGAAAGAGAGAGCATTTATAAAAGCAGATGATGTCATTGAAGAGATCGGCAACTACCCCATTGCCTTTATCAAAAATATACCAAAAGACATCAATCCTAAGAGGAAAATAAAATTCAATATCTCCCCCCAACCTCACTTCAATAAAAACTTTTCTCTACTGATAGAAGACTTAGTTGAAAATCAAAACAATGGGTATGAGACCATGATATTCACAGATAACAATCGACAGGTCGAAAGATTCTACAGCATATTTGAAGACTTAAAAGCGGAGATAAAGTGGCAACCTATTTCCGTCGATATTGATAATGGATTTGTAGACCACGATAATAAATTTATCTGTTATACAGATCATCAAATCTTCGAACGTTTTCATAGATTCAAATTGAAGAGAGGTTATACGAAAGATATGGCCATGAATCTGAAGATGATTCGAGAATTACAACCGGGAGATTTTGTAACTCATATCGAGCACGGGGTCGGAAGATTTTCTGGTTTAGAAAAAATAGAAATAAATGGTCATACTCAGGAGTCCGTTAGATTAGTGTATGCGAATGATGACTTGCTCTATGTGGGAATTAATTCGCTACATAAGATCACAAAATTTGTAGGAAAAGACGGAACAGCGCCGAAATTACATAAGATTGGGGGAGATGCTTGGAAAACGCTAAAAAGAAAGACTAAGAAAAAAGTAAAGGATATAGCCAAAGAGTTGATTCAGTTATATGCCAAACGGAAAGCAAGTAAGGGTTTTGCATTTCCACCAGATGGTTATTTACAAAATGAATTAGAAGCTTCCTTTATTTATGAAGATACCCCGGACCAATTTGAAGCGACGCAAAAAGTAAAAGAAGACATGACCAAAGAACACCCTATGGATCGATTGATTTGCGGGGATGTTGGTTTTGGTAAAACAGAAATTGCAGTTCGAGCAGCATTCAAAGCGATAGTAGCGGGCAAGCAAGTGGGCATTCTTGTTCCGACAACGATCCTAGCCCTACAGCACTTCAAGACCTTTAATGAACGTTTAGGAAATTTTGGAGTTACCGTCGATTATGTCAATCGATTCCGAACAACGAAGGAAAAAACTGCCATCGGCAAAAAACTAAAAGAGGGTAAAATAGATTTATTGATAGGAACGCATGCTCTGCTGAATAAAAAATTAGAGTTCAAAGATTTAGGTTTATTAATCATAGATGAAGAACAAAAATTTGGAGTTGCTTCTAAGGAAAAACTAAGGTCGATAAAAGTAAATGTAGATACATTGACGTTGACCGCCACACCGATTCCGAGAACTTTACAGTTTTCTCTTATGGCTGCTCGGGATTTGTCTGTCATCAAAACTGCACCGCCGAATCGACAACCCATTCATACAGAACGACGTGTATTTAATGATGAGTTGATCAAAGAATCTATATACTATGAAGTAAATCGAGGAGGTCAAGTTTTCTTCGTTCACAATAGAGTGAAATCCCTAGCAGACATGCTCGTCTTAGTGAAAAGACTTTGTCCTGATGTAGACGTCAGAATGGCTCATGGACAAATGGATCCTAAAAAATTAGAATCTGCTTTAGTAGATTTTATTGATGGAAAATATGATGTCTTATTGAGTACTAACATCATTGAAACAGGGTTGGATATTTCCAATGCAAATACAATGATTATAAATAATGCTCACCACTTTGGAATGAGTGACTTACATCAATTGAGAGGTCGTGTCGGTCGGTCCAATAGAAAAGCATTTTGCTATCTTTTTGCACCTCCTTTTTCTACCCTTACAACCGATGCAAGAAAACGATTGAAAACACTAGAGGATTTTTCAGAATTAGGAAGTGGATTTCACATTGCTATGAGAGATTTAGATATCCGTGGTGCAGGAAATTTATTAGGAGGAGAACAAAGTGGTTTTATCTCAGACATTGGGTATCAGACGTATCAGAAGATTCTCGAAGAAGCTGTTTCAGAATTAAAAGAAACACAATTTAAAGAGTTATTTAAGGAGCAAATAGAAGAGCAAAAAGTCTACGTGCGAGATGTGGAAATAGATACAGATATAGAAATGCTGATCCCGGATGATTATATCAGCAATATTCAAGAGAGACTAAATCTATACACAGAACTAGATGCACTCAAAAATGAAGAAGAAATTAGAGCATTCAACGATAAACTAAAAGATCGTTTTGGAGAAATACCTAAAATCGTTTTTGTTTTATTCAATGGATTAAGATTACGTTGGCAATGTGCCCGACTAGGATTTGAGCGTATTAGTTTGAAAAAGAAAAAATTAAGATGCTACTTTGTAAGGAATCCTGAATCTAGCTTTTATAAATCACAAACTTTTCAAGCGATCATGGCGTTTATGTCCGTGAATGGCATCAAAGCTGGATTATCACTAAAACAATCTGCCCGTAATTTAATAATTATTAAGGATGGGGTCCGTAATTTAGAAGAAGCCAAGAAAATACTTGAACAAATAGAAAAAAGCCTAACTCCAGAGAATGAATCCGTTCAATAACCCACAAATAGATGTACTTAATCTTCCCTCATTCGAATCATTAGATTTCATTCCATTAGAAACGTCTTATCGTACCGTTATTTTAGCCAAGAGCATCCTATTTTGGATAGTTGTTGTTGTTGGAGCTGCATGTTTTCTATACTTTAAAGAACCTACACAAAATGAGTTCATTATTAAAAGTATGTTTGGCCTTATTTTATTTCTGTTCATTATACGTTTCATTTCCATATTAATTGGATTTAAGCTTAAATCTTATTCTGTCAGAGAACATGACATACAATATAAAACCGGCTGGCTATGGAGATCGCATACCATCATCCCTTTTAAGCGCATACAACATAGTGAAGTTTCACAAGGGCCTATAGAGCGTCTATTTAATCTTGGTAGACTGAGAGTATTTACGGCGGGAGGCAGTAGCAGCGATTTAGTTATTCCTGGCCTCACACACGAACATGCAAACCGATTGAAAATGCTTATAACTTCGAGAATCAGTTCGAATGAAGAAGAATGATTCCATATTCAGGTCTAGTGACTCTAATTTCAACGAGCCGCAAAGACAATCCAATTATGCGATTGTCTTGATCATATATAACCGTGTTAAAGGTTTGATAAACCGTATATGGCCATTACTTTTGATCGGATTATTTTCTGGAAATTTTAGCCTAAGCAGTCCTGATAAATTTACCCTGATCTTTCTAGGACTTACCTTCATTACTGGGGTTAGTGGTATTATTGCTTATTACAGATATTTCTTTTGGATAGAAGATAATCATCTAATTATCAAAAAAGGTGTTTTCTCTAAATCTGTATCTCAAATCCCTTTCGATCGTATTCAAACCGTTGACTTTGAGCAAAACATCATTCATCAATTATTTGATGTAGTGGGTTTGAAAATAGAAACAGCCGGAAGTACAAGTACAGAGATCAAAATGAGTGCTTTGGACAAAACCATTGCACAACAATTAAGGGATCATATTCTTTCTCAGAAACTGAGTACAAATACTGACGTAAATGAGGATCTCCAACAAGTGACCCAAATGGCTGGAGAAGAGATCTACAGAATTAAATTTGATAAGCTACTAAAAATTGGATTTACAGAAAATCATTTAAGATCGTTCTTTGTCATTCTGTTTTTTCTATACTGGATTTTCGAAAATATCAAAGAAGCCGGATTAAATTTAGAAGAATATGGAGGTGCGATGTACAAATCTGTCATTCAAAATATCTTGAATATTGGAGCCATTGTTACTTTGTTTATAATCATCTCAATTCTTGTTTCAGTTACAAGAGTTTCACTAAAACATTTTGACCTTCGACTTTTACGCAATTATAATGGATTCAAATTAATCCAAGGACTCTTTAATAAAAAAGAAATAGCTGCACTAGATAGCAAGATCCAATTAATAGAATGGAGTAAAAATTTGCTTCAGCGAATACTTGGTTTTCATACTTTAGTTTTAAAGCAAGCATCGAGTGTAGAATTGAGTGCCGCTAAATCCATCCAAGTCCCCGGTGTCTCATTTGCAGATATTATTCAGATAAAAAATTATCTCTTCCCAAATCGCGCTGAAGAAAGTATCCATTATTATAAACTGAATAAGCAGTTTTTATATAGACCTATATTCCTATTTTCTATTTTGATACTTTTAGCAATTGCAGTGCCTCTAGGTGTTGAGTCATATATGGGAAGTAACTTTTCATTTAATAGTTATAAGGCTTTTATTCCTTTTTCTTTACTTATTCTATTTTTTATCGCTACAAGAATCAAGAAATACCACAAAGCTTCTTATGGCCTTAATGATAAAATGACATTGATGAAAGGAGGTGTATTTGGTTTTAGCGAATGGCTGATTATGCACCATAAGATTCAATCCCTTTCGATCCGCCAATCTCCATTCATGAGACGAAAAGGAATTGCTAATTTAATAATTAATACAGCTTCAGGAACAAGAGTTATTCCATATATCGAAATTGATAGAGCTCATTATTTATTCGATTACTTGACTTATAAAATTGAAACCTCCGATGAGAAATGGATGTAATTCAATCTTAGTCATAATCCTCCGCTTCGATTTTTTTCTTTCTCATCTTTTAGTATATTTCCACACCCATCGATAAAGGCGTTAAAGAAGGCGCCAATTTTTACTTCAAAACCATTTAGCATTTCTATCAAAGTGGCAGAATCATAAAAAACGGTTGTGTTATCATTGATTGTTTCATCAGATTGGATAATACTGTTGGTTTCAAAATCTGTATGAGACGTTTGTAATCCAGTCAATTTATTATTATTCGCTATAGAATAGAAAGGTGGGCATTCCTCAAAATCTAATAGAATATTACAAACTTTATTCGTTCCTGTAGCCCCTCCTGTTGCTCCAGTAAATCCCCAAATTATATTATCCTGATTTCCAGCGAAAAATTTATTTA
>Ga0114956_1000767_pt1 | contig 24348 bp, 17 predicted proteins | sample MaitaG_FD_87304 | JGI IMG/M metagenome (GOLD analysis project Ga0114956, IMG submission 87304) | Marine algal microbial communities from Maine, USA - Maine_Asex2 metaG | ecosystem: Host-associated > Algae > Red algae > Unclassified | place: Maine, USA | collected 2015-01-05
AGACGAACGCCCCAATACCAATCGGTTGCCCAGCGTTGTCATCGCAGTAATCTTGTCCTTGCGCGCTTCAAAACGCTCGTAAGCAATCCGATCGGTCGTCCAATCATAGACGATGACGCGCTCTTGCTCGGCAGCGATCAGAAATCCATTGTTGCTTAAACAAATCGCCGAGACGTTTTTGTTGGTAACATTTGCAGATGCGACGGTAACAACATCAACGTCATCTTCGGCGACCGCGGGAGGGTAGACTCGAGTGGGAGCCGGCAAGGGCGCTTTCAAGTTCTCAATGGCCAGAGGTTCTGAATCTTCAACCCGATAAATCTGCACGGCGTCGCTATCTCCAGAGGTCAACAATTTTGTCCCATCGAAACTCACCGCAACGTGATGAACTGAATCAACTCGGACGTTTCCATACCGTTGCAAGATATGCCCGCTAACAATTTCAAAGTGCAAAACGTCTCTGCCGCCGTCGTAGTAAAACGCGGTTTCACCATCCGGCGAAAACTCGATACGCCCCCGATCGGCAATGCGAATCGTCTGAACCCATTTGATCTGCTTACTGCCGGTACTGATGGCACTGATTGACTTGCCATCGGAAACGACGGTATTATTACCAGATTTATCGGACGCCATCAGCCGATAACGTTTGTCGAACGAAATCTGCTGGACCGTTGATTGGCCAAGCCGAATTTGCCGCAAGCTTTCGCTACTGCCTATCAATATGGCATCGTCAGTAAGTTGAAATGACGACAGCCGAACCTCTGGTACCAGATCCGAAAGATTGAGCTCGATCAGTTGCTGCCCAAATTCCCAAATCGAAAGCCGGCCATCGGCGGAGTAGACGACCAATTTTGTTGAGTCCGTCGAGACACGCAATCGAATGATTTTTTCATGATGTATTTGCCGCAACTTCCACGAAGGACTCAACCGCCCTTTGACATCCACTCGATAGGCCTGCACGACCCCGGTGTCGTCTCCAACAATCACGTACCTACCATCGGGCGAGGCGACAATCGCGGTCACCGCAAAAGATGGGGATTCTAAAGTCCGTTGATCGAACACTTCGCCGTCGTTAGCAACGCTCTTAATAAATCGACGCCCCGCAATATAAGCATGCCCTCGTGGTGAGAAAGTCGCCACAGCGTTGCCTCGAAATGGGATTTGATGAAACGGCCCAATCGGAGCAGACGTCAAGGCCGCGACATCCACGTTGGTATCAAAATCAACCTTGGGCAGTGCCTTTTCGGTACGGTTGTCGCGTCGAACCGGTTGACGATTTCTTCGTTGATCCTCCGCGCGGGTAAGCCTCCCATTCTGCCTTTCTCCAGACGCGGCGTTTGCGATCCGCCCAAGCCCATTTTTCTGATTCCCATTTTCTCGGGCATCATCGGGAATCCGACCGAAGCGGTCAACGTCAGCAAAACTCTTGCCCGCCGCAACGGTCACCGCCGCGCCATCGTCGACGCCAACGTTGACGCCATCGTTGGCCTTCGCCACGTGACTGGCCTTGAGTACAAAACCGCGCTCGATCAGCCAATCACGTTCGGCTTGAGACAACGGTTTCGCTAACGCCGCATACTCGTGCTGGGCAAAGAAACCCCCAACCGAAATGGCAACAATAGCTGCAATTATCGCCCATATAAAGTTTTTCCTGCGATTATGCCTCGTCACCGCCGCGTAGATCGCAAGTTCTTCGTCGTCCAGTTCAGGTTCTCGGTTATCGACACCGGATTCAAGTTTTGCCCGTTCCGCATCAGCAAATTTGCGCTGCTGATTCGCTGAAAGATTTTTAGCCTTACGCTGCTTCGCCCAAGCAAACTCCAGCTCTTGCTCGATCAAACGCGGGTCGGGATCAGACGTCTCTGGCAAATCTTGTTCGGATGATTTGCCTTGCTGAACGTCCTTTGGTTCTGGTTTGGCCTGCTGGGAAATCGGCGGTTGCGGCGTCGGCAATTGCGTCGGTTGAGGCCGTTGATCTTCCTGCTTCGCCCGCCGCTTCGATTTCTCCAATCCCGACGTCGGCGCATTTAGAAGCCCATCGACATCAAGCGAATCAAAGATTGATGCCACGTCATCACTGACTGAAGGAGACGTGGTGGCTTCCCCAATTTGGACAAGAAACTGATGCTGGCAGCGTTTGCAAACCACCTGCCGATTTTCAAACGACGTCGGAAGCCGATAGCGCTTTCGACATTGAGGGCAGCGGACAGGTGGTAATCTAGCCATGTGTTCATAGTAACGAAAATTTGACGTGTCCAATGACACGATTTTAAATTTTTTAGATGGCTCTCCTTAATCGCGTAGCGCCACATTTGCATCAAAACACTGGTTATAATCGTGGTAACGAAATTGTGAGCGGCAAGGCGCTCACCGCCGGTTCTGCCCAACATTTAACGGCGGCTATCACCCAATGGCACTTACTTTACATCCAACCATAAAAACTAGCTCCCCCTCTCCTCGTGAATTCGGACCTAAAGACGCTGTCATCTAATCAAACGCTGACCGAATTCACGAGGAGAGGGGGAGCTAAATTTTGGTTTCTGCACCGCTAGTAAAATCTAAAGTAAGTGCCATTGGGCTATCACCCTGCCGCTAACAATAGTGGCGCTGTCCGATTAAATGGCTCTCTTTAAATGCCCTCTCACGATCGATTAGAGGAATCATTCGAATTAATAAGCAACACCGCTGACGGTTATTGCAAATGGCGATGCTGGCCGAAATCCAATTCGACAAAACGTCCGAATCGACCAGCAGCCATGCTTGGCCCTATGATGAAGTAGTTTGAGTATGATTTAAGCAAAGCGGAATCACACTGCTAATCGGCAGGCTATTGTTGGCACAGTGAAACTCTAATTTTTTAGAGCGCGGTTTTTCGAAACATAAATCATATCGTTGAAATTGAATAACCGAAATCTTCCTAGGTCTCTGGCTGAGCCCTTCAGACAAGCTCTCAAAAATGATCCAATCATCTGCCGCTAAATCCAAATCGCTTGAGACACATGTCTTCATTCCAAAATTAAAGAAAATGATCGTTTGCAGCAGTTACGAGTTAAAGATTGCCTGCTAAAGGTGTATAATTAAAGAGACACGGGATTGTTAACATGATGGCATTTACAGTAAACAAAAGCATACGGACACTTATGAAAAGGTTTGCACCATTGACACAGCTGACGACGCTGATCACCTTAACGACGATTCTTTTTGGCTTGGGGTTCGCACCGGAAGTCTGTCAGGGCGAAGTCGAAGTCGACTTTAACAAGGACGTGCGTCCAATTTTATCGGACAGGTGTTACTTCTGTCATGGTCCCGACGAAGAAACACGGGCGGCCGACGTGCGGTTTGATGTGGCTGAGGATGCGCAAGAATCGATTGAATCGGGGGAGTTTATCGACCGCATTTTCAGCGATGATCCCGACATGATGATGCCTAAACCTGAATCGCATTTGAAGCTCTCCGACCAAGAGAAGGAGACGCTTCAGAAATGGGTCGATCAAGGTGCCAAATACGAACAACATTGGTCCTTCGTTCCGTTGCCAGAATCCGTTGAGATTCCCGAGGTTGATGACAAGAATTGGTCGCGGCAGGATCTTGATCACTTCGTACTCAGGAAACTTCAACAAGAAGAACTTACGCCTTCTCCGGAGGCACCTCCGTTACGGTGGCTACGCCGCGTAACTTTCGATTTGACAGGTTTACCACCAACCTCCCAAGAGATCAAAACCTTCGAACAAAAATTGGCTGTTCCCGGCGCCGAACGTGAGGCGGTTTATGAAGACACTGTCCAGCGGCTGCTCGATTCGGACAGTTACGGCCAGCACATGGCGGTGGCTTGGTTGGACGCGGCGCGGTACGCCGATTCCTACGGGTATCAATCGGACAAACTTAACACCCAATGGCCATATCGCGACTGGGTCATCAAGTCGTTTAACCAAAACCAACCCTACGACGAATTTCTAACATGGCAACTGGCGGGAGACCTTTTAGAGAAACCGACAACTGACCAAGTCCTAGCAACGGCCTTTAACAGAATTCATCGCCTGAACAACGAAGGCGGCGCAGTGTTCGAGGAATGGAGGATCGAAAATGTTGCCGACCGTGTCCATACATACGGTTCTGCCGTTTTAGGTTTGACCTTTGAATGTTGCCGCTGTCACGATCATAAATACGATCCCATCAGCGCGCGAGACTACTATTCAATGTCGGCATTCTTTAATTCGATTGATGAAAATGGGCTTTACGACAGAACAGAAAAGGTCCCCTCTCCAACGATCTTGTTGCCCAGTGCTGAACAGGCAAAGGAGTTGGAAACCAATCGGCTGGCGATCGAAAAAGCACGTGAAGGTTTAGACGCTGCGATCAAAGCCGTATCTCAAAAGTTTGACGACGGCGAATACGAAACGCAGCTGAAAAATAGCGACGTTAAAAGCACCGTGGCGGATGAAATCTACCGCGTCGATCTTGATGTTCCTTATAACGACTCATTTAAGGACACATTTCAACCTTCTACCAACGATAGAAACTGGACGACTTGGCCCGAATTAGTTGATGCGGAGGATGTTCCATTCCCACGTCCTCTGATCACCGAAGGCAAAGAAACGCCCCGAAAAGCGCTACCGCTGGACGGCGAGCGTGGTTTCACGACGAAAAAGATCACGCCCTTTGACCGGTGGATTCCGTTTTCCACCGTCATTAGCTTCCGTGAAACCAAACGGGTCCCCCAGCGAAGCGTCATTGCTCACCACACGCGCGGCACCGATGCGGGATACAACGGCTGGGACCTAACGATCGAAGATGGCCATCTAGAGTCCCGGATGTATCGCGTCTGGCCCGGCAACGGCATGGGCGTCCGTACCATCGATCCGATTCCGCTGGATCAATGGCATCTGCTGGTGGCTACTTATGATGGATACGACCAGGTCAGCGGACTCAAGATTTTCCTTGACGGTAAAGAACTTCCCACCCGCGTCGTACGAGACTCGCGCGTCAAAAGCGCCAACGTGTTGGTCGATCACGGTGGCGAATTTGCCATCGGCCAAAGATTCCGCGATCGTGGACTGGCCAACGGCTTAATCGCTGATGTGCGGGTTTACCAACGCGCGTTGACGAAGCCCGAAATTCAACATTTGACAACCGGCGATTCGATTCAACCTGATGCGTCTTTCGTGGCATCGGTCATCGACGAAGATGCGATGGCGGCTTCCAAAGCTTTAAACGATGCGGTCCAAGCGTTTGTCGACACCGAAGAGAAAATGAACGAAGTTCCGATCATGTTGGAGACCGAAACTGCGCGGGCGGCTCATGTACTGGCCCGTGGCGAATACGATGCCGAAACTTCTGATGAAACCTTGGTCACCCGTTCAACTCCGGAGCACATTGGGCCTGCATTAACGGATTCAGAGAATGCCGATCGGCTCGCGCTGGCCCAATGGACGACGGATCCCGATCATCCTCTCACAGCGCGAGTGATCACCAACCGTTTGTGGATGAATTTTTTCGGCAGCGGTTTAGTCCGTACACCTGAGAATTTCGGTCTCCAGGGCGATCTGCCCACTCATCCTCAACTATTGGATTTCCTATCCAGAAAGTTCATTAACGATGGCTGGAACGTAAAGAATTTTTGCAAACGCATCGTCCTATCGGCAACTTACCGTCAACAGTCGGCCACATCTCCTGAGAAAATGGCAGACGACCCCGAAAATCGCCTGCTTGGGCGCGGCCCCGCGTATCGTTTGTCAGCCGAACAGATTCGTGATTTGGTCCTGTCGGCATCGGGTCTGTTGAACCCCACCTCTGGCGGACCGCCGGTATCGCCCTATCAACCCGGCGGCGATTTGTGGAAAGAATCGAATTCCATGTCACCGTCTTACCAACAATCCGTCGGCGAATCTTTATACCGCAGATCCATTTTTTCGGTCTGGAAACGGACAGCCCCTTTACCCAACATGATGGCATTTGACACCTCCAGCAGGGAGGTTTGTACGATCGCGCGATCGCGGACCAATACGCCGCTACAAGCTTTGGTGCTGCTCAACGATGTGCAGTTCATCGAAGCGGCGCGAAAGCTTGCCGAAGAAATTCACTCCATCGAAGATCAAAACGTACGACTTGACGAAGCATTCTTGCGGTTAACGGGGACCCATTTGGAACCAGACGAGGCAGAGATTTTGGCGAAGCTGTACGACGCAGAACTAAAATACTTTACAGAAAACAAGAGCGACGCAGATGCCTTTCTGGCGATCGGATCTTCGCAGACACCCGACCAAGTGCCCGCAGCAGAACTGGCCGCGCTGACGACGGTTTGCCAAGCGATCTTGAATCTCGACTCCACCGTGACCAAGCGTTAAACGCGGCCGAACCCTTCGCAACGCAGAGATACCCTGACTACCCGATAAGGCAAACAATCATGAACAATTCATCCAATCAGCTGCTCAGCACCAACCGTCGGCATTTCCTACGGAACAGTTCAGCCGGCGTCGGCGCGATGGCTTTGGCCTCGTTGTTGGGTACGACGTCCAAAGCGGGCGAAGCGTCTGCGAAATCAATTCAGGCCAACCTGCCGCACTTTGCCCCCAAAGCGAAACGTGTCATCTACCTGTTCCAATCTGGCGGACCGGCTCAGCTTGACCTGTTTGACTACAAACCGTTGTTAAACAAAATGCATGGCGAAAATTTACCGGCTACGGTGCGCGGCGAACAACGCTTGACCGGCATGTCGGCTCATCAATCAAGCCTTCCATTGGCGGGTTCGAAATATAAGTTCAAACAATACGGAGAATCAGGGGCGTGGTTGAGCGAATTGCTTCCTCACCACCAGAAAATCGTCGATGACGTCTGCTTCATTCGTTCATTGCATACCGAAGCGATCAACCATGATCCCGCGATCACCATGTTCCAAACAGGTTCACAGATTGCCGGACGTCCGTCCTTCGGATCATGGTTGTCTTATGGATTAGGTTCAGAGAATTCAGAGTTACCGGCCTTTATCGTGTTGGCAACCTCGGGTAAATCTGGGCAACCTCTCTATTCGCGGCTGTGGGGTTCAGGATTCTTGGATTCAAGATATCAAGGCGTACGCTTTCGTTCAGGGAAAGATGCGGTGTTCTATCTATCCAATCCCGATGGCGTCTGTCAGTCACGTCGGCGCGCTCAATTGGACAGCATCGCCGATCTTAATCGGTTGCAGCTGAAACGTGAACTTGATCCCGAAATAGAATCACGAATCGCCCAATATGAAATGGCATTCAGCATGCAAACCAGCGTGCCCGAAGTCACCGACCTTTCCGATGAACCGGATTCAACGTTTGAACTCTACGGCGAAGACGCGCGGATCCCTGGAACTTTTGCGGCGAACTGCTTGATGGCTCGTCGTATGGCCGAACGTGACGTTCGTTTTGTTCAACTTTATCATCAGGGTTGGGATCAACATAACGATCTACCCAAGGGCATCACCACGCAGGCCAAGGAGACCGATCAAGCTTCCGCCGCCCTAATCCAGGATTTGAAGCAACGCGGTATGCTGGATGATACGCTGGTGATTTGGGGCGGAGAGTTCGGCAGAACATCTTATTGCCAAGGCGTGATGACGGCCGACAATTATGGACGCGACCATCACCCACGCTGTTTCACCTCATGGGTGGCCGGTGGAGGGGTCAAGCCCGGAATTACGATCGGGAAGACCGATGAATTTGGCTACAACAATGTTGAAGACCCGGTTCACGTTCACGACTTCAATGCGACGATGCTACATCTGCTGGGCATCGATCATGAACAGCTGACCTATAAATATCAGGGACGCCGTTTCCGATTAACCGACGTTCATGGCGAGATCGTCGATAAGATTTTAATCTAAGACGGAGCGAGCCCATCAATTCGACACCCAACAAACAATACAGCACCATCCGCTGGATCATGCTGAGCCAATTACTGTTGGCGTTGTATCTGGCGTTTTTTCACACCGCGTTAGGCAAATCACCGAACGAGATCATCTTAATTGGCGTCGTGTTTTCAGCTTTAACGACCAGCATCGTCGTGTTGTGCCGAAACGTTTTCTTCAACCGGTTTGAGTATTGGATTCACCTCGCGATTGGTTTAGATATTTTTTGTGAGGGGTTCATTCCCTATCACGAATCGTTGGGGTTCTATTATTGTGCATTAGCGTTCTGGTCAGTCTTCTGGAGCTACCATGCGTTGATGTTGTATTGGCACTGGCCCAATAGGTTAATGAACGAGGCTATATTGTGAACCGCGAGATTGAACCGCAAGGTTGAAACGCGAGGTAATAGCCGCAGGTAGCCCGACCTGTCTAGGACCGTCACCTTACCGGCGGCTAGCGTCTTGCCGCTCAGTCAACCGGCCGGCCCTAATTAAACATTCTTTATGATTTCGAATTTTTTGATTTTTCGGTCGAGCGTCGATCGCTCAATTCCAAGAATCTTCGCGGACTGACTTTTGTTCCAGCTATTGGAATGTAGCGTTGCTTCGATGTGACGACGTTCCACCTCTTCTAAGGTCTGCGCGTGATATGGTTCGACAAGCGTCCCAAAATCAAATTGCGATTCGGTATTGGTCGCCAGTTTGGTCAGAATCAGTTCGTCCAACTCAATGACCGGCCCGCTGGCCAACACAACCGCGCGTTCAATCACATTCTTTAGCTCGCGCACGTTTCCAGGCCAACGATAGCGTTTCAATTGTTGAAGTGCTTGGGGAGAGAACCCTTCAATCTTCCTGCCAGTTTCCGCTTTATACTTTTGCAGAAAATGCTCCGACAGTGGCATGATGTCACCGGGCCGATTCCTCAGCGGCGGCACGTCGATCTGAACAACGTGCAGGCGGAAAAACAAATCCTTGCGGAACGTGCCTTCTTTGACGCTCGCCTCAAGATCGCGATTGGTCGCTGCAATCACACGCACGTTGACCTGGATCGCTCGACTGCCTCCGACACGTTCAAAGGGATGTCCTTCTAAAACTCGTAAGAATTTCGCCTGAATCGAAGGACTCATCTCGCCAATCTCGTCCAGCATCAACGTCCCTTTATCAGCCGTTTCGAACTTACCCGCCTTCCGTTCGGTGGCGCCAGTGAAGGCACCTCGTTCGTGCCCAAAGAGTTCGCTTTCTAGCAAGGTCTCAGACAATGCAGCGCAGTTGATACACACAAACGGACCCGATTTACGGTCACTCGAAAAGTGAACCGCGCGTGCGACCAGTTCTTTGCCGACTCCGCTTTCACCACGAACCAATATCGTCGCGCGACTGGGTGCCGCTTTGGCAATCTGCTGGTGGACCTTCAGCATCGCTTCGCTAGACCCGACGATCTCGCTTTCGACGCTTAATTGACTGCGCAGGAAATCAATCTCGTTCTTCGTCTTGGAAAGATCCTCCACCAGTTTTTGTTCGCGCTGACGCGTTCGGATCGCAACCGCAATCGTCTCGGCGACGGCGAGAGTAAACTCAAGGTCTTCGGGACTGAGCACTTTCTTAGTGGTGGAATAGAGATGGACCAATCCGACGCACCGATTATTCATACGAATCGGAGCGCAGATGACACTGGTCGCATGAATAGTGCCCTCAGCGTCACGCAAGCCAAGTGCGCTGTCGTCCTGCACGTCGCGCGCGAGCACGGCTTCACCGTTGCGAAGGGCTGTTTCGGCCAGAAATTTTGAGACGCGCTGATACTCGGGGCGTTGGGTGCTGCACCACGCCAGAATTTCTAACTTTTCCGGATCGACCGTCGTTCTGCGATTGCGCGGGACCAGCATCACCGCTCCTGCATCGACTTTCGTCTCTTTGACCAGGCTATCCATCGCGGTTTTGGCGATGCCCCGTTGAGTGGTTTCATTGGCCAAGGAAAATGCCAAGCGACAAATTTTTGCCGCCTCCATACCAGTGCTGGAATCATTCGTGGATTCATCATCCAATTCATCGTCGGACTGTATGTAGCGCGTCCGTTGGCGGCGGTGCGTAATCGTCTGTGGCTCGGTGACCTCGCCCGCATGTTGGCTGGCATGGGCGCTGTCATCCATCTCTAGTCCAACGATCGTTTCCTCAACCTCGTCTGACTTGCCAGAGCGCGGCTTCTTGCTGCCCTTCTCTTGGTAGGCCACCGCAAGGTCTTCGACAAACGTCATCTGGGTTCCCGCAATCGAGACGACTTCCTCGGGGACTAATTTGTGATCGCCGGTCAGCCGTTGCTGGCCGATCGCGGTGCCGTTGCGACTGCCCAGATCACGGACAAGCCAGACGCCTTGGGAATGGAAAATCTCCGCGTGCTGGCGACTGGCCTGATCTTCTCGGATCACGATCATATTATTGGGCGAGCGTCCGATCGTCACGGTTCTGCCAGGAATCAAGCGGAATACATCGGACCACTTTTTCCCATCACGAATCACAAGATATGCTTCGCCGGGATTGGCTGGTTGTTTTCCATTTTTGACCATGAAGACCGATTGTTTCGAAGATTCTGAATATTTGTAATATTTAAGCGTTGTTAATGTACGATGCAGAGCCCAACAACACATTTTTACCGATGATTTTCCCGATTTTCTTGCCTAAGGAAGACCTAGCAGTTAATCTAACTGGGGCGGGGGCAGCGGTACATCCAACTATATTACCGGATCCGAAGCGACTTGCACCAGCCTTGTCGATTTTTCGCCAAAGGGAAGAGAAAACCACTCTTCGGGTTCGATAATAAATGCATGCGTCGTTCGTTTCGTCATCGGCGCTGCGACGGGATTCAACTTCAGGAGTTTAAATCATGGCGTCACGTTATGCCAAAATTTTCAAAGCTACGTCTTCACTTGTTGCCGCGATCGCGGTGACGCTCGCTTACGGATCCTCGGGCTATGCCCAAGTCCCCATCCCCGTCGGTAACACCATCATCCAAACCGGCGTCGTCGGAGGTGTCATGGTTGACGCCGAATCTGCCTTTGGCCAGCAAGAAGTCGTGATCGACGCTCAAGTTTTAGCTCAGCTGAAACAAGGACTGAAGTCGGCCGACCTAGACGTCAGCGAAAAAACTGACCTGCGGATGATCTCACTGAAGGCGCTCAATAAGCAACTGGACCAAGCGATCGAACAGAAATCGCCAATCCCCGTTGACGTCCAGTTCATGGCGGGACTTCAGCGGATTAAATACCTGATCGTTGATGAAGCCAACGGCGACATCGTGATTGCAGGACCGGCTGAGGGCTTAATTTCTGATGCTTACGGCAATGTCGTGGGTTCCGATTCGGGCACACCAGCAATTCACTTAGAGGATTTCCTTGTCGCGCTGCGTTCTGCCACCGAGGCGAGAACTGGCCAAGGCATCTCGGTTTCGATGGACCCCACCCCCGAAGGCGTCCGCAACCTGCAAGCACTTTACGCAAACCAAAATCAATTCTCTCCGGAACTTGTCGACGATATTCAACAGGCGATGGGCGAGCACATCATTTCGCTGACCGGTGTTCCTAAGGACACACGATACTCTCAAATTCTTGTCGCGGCTGATTACCGAATGAAGCGATTGGCCATGGGTTTGGCACAATCTAAAGCACGTAACCTGCCAAGCATTATCGAAATGGCGGCCAAAGCCCGCAACAAGATGAAAGGGGCTCCTCGGATGTGGATGGAGTGCAACTACCAACCGATGGCGACCGACGAAGATCGTAGCGTTTGGGAATTGCGAGGACAAGGCGTTCGCGCGTTGACAGAAAATGCGTTTCACAACAAGGATGGCCAAGCCGTCGTCGCGGAAAAGGAAAACAAGTTCGCCGCCAAATGGGCAGATCGCTTGACCGAACGTTTTGAAGAGATCACCAAAACCGAAACCGTCTTCGGCGATCTTAGAAACTTGATGGACCTTAGCGTTATCGCCGCAGTGATTGAACGCGAAGCACTCGCAGACAAAACGGGCGTCGACATTTCGACACTGCTCAGCGACGACATTCGCCTCGAAAGTCGTCCAGTTCCATCAACACTGCCAACTCAATGTAGTTTTGTCAACGTGGCGGCCAAGGGTTACATCGTGACCGCATCAGGCGGCGTTCAAGTCGATTCTTGGAGCGTGGCGCAGAATTTCGAAGTCGTCGCCGACGTTGCCAACATTGGTGAAATCGCGTTAGCAGAGCACACTGACCGCTGGTGGTGGAACGCCAAATAGGGTGACCGTCCGAAGACTTCTTACCTCCGGTCGTCATGCAAATTGTTTGATGGCGGAAAAACTGAAGTCTGGCGACTCCAGCTAACGAATTACTTCAGACGGCTAAACTGTTACGAACTTTGAATTGAAATCGACGGTACCTGTTGAATGTCCATTCTGCGGGTTAAGTCTCATCTGCCATTCGCTTAAGCTCTATCGTTTCCGACGAAGAAAAAATTAAAAGGCCCCTTGCTTTCGCATGGGGCTTTTTTCGTAGACTCCTTTCTGAAGAGCCCAATGCTCTGAACCGAATTACGCTTACCGCAGGAAAAATTCCAACCGTTAGCGACCTGCGACAACCTCTGCCGAGCCATTGCGGATAAATATTTTTTGCATGTCACCCCAAGATCCGCTGGGCACCCGCATTCAATTCGGCGGCCAAAGATGCGCGGCGCGACTTGCATGATGCGACTGTTATTTTCGAGACGGGGTGATAAAATTTCGCTATGCCAGAAATGCTAACAGCCGACGCGTTCCTCGACATCGCACATTACGTTCCTACGATCGACGTGCGATCTCCTTCTGAATTCAAGGCCGGTCATATCTGTGGCGCGATCAACATTCCCTTGTTCGAAGATGACCAACGCGCTAAAGTCGGCATTGCCTATAAGGAATTTGGACCTGAAGAGGCCGTCATCGACGGCTTGGAAATCGTCGGGCCCAAAATGGCTGGATTCGTCAGGCTGGTCAAAGGCATCCTTGAAAATCGGAAAGGAGCCGCCGCGCAGGATCGACGGGTTAGGGTTCATTGTTGGCGAGGCGGCATGCGGAGCCAATCCTTCGCGTGGCTGATGGAGCAAGCCTCATTGCAACCGCTGGTGCTCGTTGGAGGTTACAAGAGCTTTCGCAATACGGTACTGCAATCCTTTGAACAGCCCCATAACTTGATGGTGCTCAGCGGACTGACCGGCGCGGGCAAAACCAAGTACCTCCATCTGCTCGAAAATCAAGGCGAACAGATCGTCGATTTGGAGGGGTTGGCTGTGCATCGCGGTTCGGCCTTTGGTGGCGTGGGTTTGGGCGCACAACCGACGACCGAGTCCTTCGAAAATCAACTGTTTGACGAACTACGAAGTCAAGATAATCGAAGGCGTATCTGGGTCGAGGATGAAGGTAGCAGAATCGGCAGCGTCAACGTCCCCAATGCGTTCTATCAACAGATTCGGCACTCACCTGCCGTCTTCATTGACGCGTCGATCGAACGTCGACTCGATCACCTATTGGAAGTATACGGAGATCTAGATTTGTCTGGGCTCGCGTTTTCAATCGAAAAGATCAGAAAACGATTGGGAGGCCAAAATGTTAAGGCGGCCTTAGACGCACTTGAGAAACAGGATTTTCGTACCGCCGCTCGTATCGTTTTGCAGTATTACGACAAGACCTACATGAAGGCCGTGGAGAAAATGCCGCGCGAACTGATGACACAGTTCTCTGCCGAAGGGCTTGGTGATCCACTGGTGGTAGAAAAGATTTTAGCTACCGCAGACAAAAACGATCATCAGCAATTTGTATAAACGTAAGCGGCAAAACGTAAGCGGCAAAACGTAAGCCATCGGTGAGCTGTCGATCAGTTATAGGTCGTAATACCAGCAGATTGCGCTCGGCAACTCACGAAGTAACTTGGATTTGACTTCCCAGCCTCGACCTTCTAAACAGATCGAATCACCGCAGTAGTATCACAACCTTTCATCAACTGAGTGAAAATGCAGCTAATTTCATGGAATGTTAACGGAATCCGCGCCTCGATGGACAAAGGCTTTCGCGCCTTCGTCGAATCCGAACAACCCGAAGTGATCTGCCTTCAGGAAACGAAGGCTCATCCGGAACAAGTCAATCTCGATTGGATGACCGAACTTGGCTATCAAGGCGTTTGGAACTCTGCGGTGAAAAAAGGCTACAGCGGCACCGTTATCTTCTCTCAGACGCCCATGCTGAAAACCTCCATCGGCATGGGCATCGGCGAACACGATTCAGAGGGTCGAATCGTCTCTGCGGAATTCGAAGATTTTGAACTGATCACCGTTTACACGCCGAACTCGCAAAGAGCACTCGCCCGGTTGGACTACCGCATGCAATGGGACGAAGCATTTACTCAGTTCGTCGAAAAGCGGCGCAAAAAGAAACCTGTCATCTTCTGCGGTGATCTCAACGTAGCTCATCAAGAGATTGACCTTGCCAACCCATCCACTAATCGACGCAACGCGGGATTCACGGACGAAGAACGAAGCAGTTTCACGCGATTCGTCGAAAACGGATGGCGTGACTCGTTCCGCGCCTACCAAAACGGCCCCGAACACTATTCTTGGTGGACCTACCGAATGAACTGTCGCGCGCGAAACGTTGGTTGGCGGTTGGACTACTTTTTGGTGGACGAAAACATTTGGGAACAAGTGGAAAGTGCTTCGATACGTCCTGAAATTATGGGGTCAGATCATTGCCCGGTAGAACTACGCTTGAAGACCTAATAGGCCCCAGGATGGACAGGGACTCAAAATACAAACCCGCAGCGCGAGCAAGTGAGTTTTCCGGTGCGTAATCATACTCACTCGCTAATTTGACGATTTTGTATTGCGAGGCCCACGCCCCGAAACGTCAAAAGTAAGTGCCAGTAAGTGTTCCCTTGATATTTCAGCCTAAATCGTTGCCGCCTATTCCACACGATGGCCTCGGGAACGTGAGCGAGTCAACTTGTCCGTCTAACCTATCCGCGTGTCTCGACACGGGCTATAATCGTACTTCCAAATTTCACTTTATGACCAACTTTCATCCCAGCCATTTTTTGCTCGACCTGTAGGATACCCAATGTTGAAAAAATTCGTTTCCAAATTTGCCTTTGCCGCTGTCCTCGCCGCATGCATTTCTCCTGCCGCGTCAGCGCAGGACCAACCCGCTGCTGGTGGAATCGGCGTCCAACCTGCGACTATCACTGACTCAGGCGACCAAGCATCAATGATCGAAAAGGTCAGCGTCGTCTTCGGATACAACGCGATCGGAAAAATGGCCTTCGAAATGAAACGGCAGGGCCTAGATCTTGACATGGCAAAGGTCATCGAAGGCGCACAACTGGCCGCCGACGGAAAAGATCTTGGCATGAGCCAAGAAGAAGTAAAAGCGCTGGTTGGCTCATTGCAAAACGTTATGCGTGAAAAGCAGACCAAAATGATAGATGAGGCGGCAGACAAGAACAAAGCGGATGGTGAAGCTTATTTGGCAGCGAACGAGAAAAAACCGGGCGTCATGAAGCTGGACAACGGCGTTCAATACGAAGTGCTGACTCAAGGCAATGGAGCCAAACCGACTGCCGAAGACCGAGTCAAATTGCACTACCACGGCACTCTTACTGACGGCAAAGTCTTTGATTCATCGGTCGACAAGGGCGAACCAATCACTCACAGCGCCAGCGGTTTCGTTAAAGGTTTCAATGCGGCGGTTCAAGCGATGCCTGTTGGCAGCAAATGGCGTGTCACGATTCCTTCGGATCTTGCCTACGGAATGTCAGGCCCCTTGGGACCCAATCGTACTCTAATTTTTGAAATTGAATTACTGGAAATCGTCGCCGGTGGTGCTCAAGAGTAAGTCAAGCGGGACCGATATTGACGGTTTATGAGATAACGGTTTATGGATGTGACCGCCCCCAAGCGATACCAAGTCGCCTTCTATGATCGTTGTTGGTATTGGACGACGGTCAAGCAGTTTGCGGCAGTAACATCAAAGCAACACGCGCTGAAAAAGTTCGCGGTTGAGGCAACGCGCCTGATTGAACTGGTCGACGATGTGGATTTGGCGCGTGCGGCAGAGCCGGTGCGTGTTGCGCGGCTGATGGGAATGGAACCTTACAGCTGCCAATGGTCGATGTTGATGATCTTGGATCATCTGGACCGATTTAACCGTGACATGATGCGACTGATTCCTGTCCTCACCGACGATCACCCGATTCGGGGCGCGTTTTCGGAGGAGGACTACGAACCTGATGCGGAGGTGGACGGTTCGATCGTCAATCAGTTTGAAGCCAATTCAGGTGAATACCTCAGACTGATTCAGTCAAAGAACCGCTTGTGGACGCGCCGCGTTTTCCGGCACACATGGTTAGGCCCAATGAACGCTCATCAGTGGAACTGCTGGACAGCCGCCCACATGCGTATTCACCGCAGGCACGCCATGAAAATCATGAGCGTCGCAGGAGTCTTGTAGATAGCGGTCGAGCGCAAGCACTCCAGTTGGTTTCGCGGCATACCGCCGTTACGTTATCCAACGGCTTGCGCCGCTCCGCTATGACGTTTGAAAATTAAATCTCATACGACGACTGTCCATGCGATTGACCACGCGAAATCTTGTCCATCGCGTAAAGCCCCGAAAGCACAAACTCGACGCAACTGGCTCTCACAGCATCGTCGGAAGAAGCGTTCACCTCAAACGCCTTCTCCCAAGCGGGCGGAACGCGCTTGAGCCGTTCGGCGTATTGGCTTGAAGGAATTAAATCACCCACCTCAATGCGAACACCTTTGCCAAAAATCTCAGAAATTTCTTCCAAACCGTGTTCCGAGACGTATTCCTTGAACACGACTTCGATCGCTTCGGCGATCAAGCTTTCCAATACCTGTCGTTCGGACATTTGATGACTCCCCATCAAGTCCAATTCAAGCTTACCCAGTGACGAAGTGTAAAGGTGAGACAAATCACTAATGCGAACGACCGCAGGTTTTTCGTTCAAGATCACACCACGATGCCGCGCACTGGCAACCATTGTTCGGTAATTGGCCAACGAAAATCGTGCGCTTACACCTGATTGCTGGTCGACATATTTCGATTTGCGAGCTTGAATCGTAATCTGTTCGCAGATCTCACGCATAAAGTAAGGCACTCGTACTGGGAATTCACCCTCAAGGTCGATATCGGCTTCCTGCTCCATAATCTCGATCCCCGCGTCGCGTGAATCGGGATAGTGCGTCTGAATCATACTGCCGATACGATCTTTGAGTTGTGGAATGACCTTGCCGCTACGGTTGTAGGTGGACGGGTTGGCCGAAAACAAAACCAACACGTCGATTTCGAATCTTACAGGGAAGCCTCGAATCTGAACGTCGCGTTCCTCGAGAATATTAAACAGCCCGACCTGAACCAGTTCATCCAATTCCGGCAATTCATTGATCGCAAAAATGCCACGATGCATGCGTGGTATCAGTCCGAAGTGCAACGCATCTTCGGTAGACATGCTGACGCCGCCGGCCAGTTTCGCCGGGTCAATTTCGCCGATGATGTCCGCAAATTTTGTACCCGGAGCCAGTCGTTCGGCGTACCGGTCCTCACGATGCCACCACGCGATGGGAGTATCGACAGGATCGTGACTGGCGATGAACGCTTTGCCTGCGGTCGAAATCGGATTCAGCGGATCTTCGTGGAATGGGCAGTCGGGAATATCCAAGTAAGGAATCTCATCGTCAAGGAAATTGGCCAATCCCCGCATCATACGACTCTTCGCCTGTCCCTTTTCGCCCAAGTACAACATGTCGTGCCCAGAAAGCAACGAAATGTTGACTTCCGGGATGACCGTATTCTCGTAACCGATGATGCCGGGGTAGAGCGAATCTCCAGCTGCCAATTTTTTCAAAAAGTTGTCGGTGATTTCTTGCTTGACAGTTTTGGACTTCCATCCGCTGTCGATAAGTTCTTGTAAATTCGTGGCTCGAGTCTGAGTGTCTGTGGACATGCGAGAAGTTTTTCCTTGATAGCTTTTGCGAGTTGACTCGCCCAAAAAAAATGTAGAAGTGCGGGCGTAAGGCCTCCGGTAAAGTGATACCAGCGGGTTGCGGCCTTCCGCTTAGAGTGGTCCCAAAAGACCGCTCGATGATGGACGCTGTAATTATACCGATTTCTCTGAGATGGGCATTTATGTGATTGGTCCACAAGACTAAATTATCGACCTGTCGCTGAACCTGCTACCGTCTCAAAAACCGATTGTTCGAGTTTCCGTTATGTCAGAGATCAAATTTATCTATTTCGATTTAGGAAATGTGATCCTTAATTTCACTCATCAAAGAATGGTGGACAATGTGGCGGAAGTCGCTTCGACCGACGCGTCTGTCGTGCAGCGGCACCTCTTTGACAGTAATCTTGAGAACCGATATGAAACCGGCGAGCTTAACAGCCAGCAGTTTCATGAAGAGTTTTGCAAAACGGCCAATACGACATGTGATAAAGACGCTTTCTTGGAAGCCTGCGGCGACATTTTTTGGCTCAATGGGGAAATCGTACCGGTGATCAGTCAACTGTGGACAGCGAATATGCCATTGGGAATTTTGTCCAACACCTGCGAAGCTCATCTTGATGCGGCGAAGCAGAATTTCCATCTCTTGGACTATTTCTTTGATACCGTGATCACCAGCTACCAATGCAAAAGCATGAAACCTGATTCGAAGATTTACGCCGATGCGATTAAGGCCGCTGGCGTTGACGCGCAGAACATTTTTTTCACCGATGACAAAGCCGAAAACGTCGAAGCAGCGGTCAAGGCCGGAATCGTTGCAGTTGTGTTCGAATCAGCAGGGCAGTTAATGAGAGAGTTGAGAGAACGCGAAGTGACGATCGGGTAGCAAAGATGGCCTCAACTTTTAAGGGAGCTGCGGGTGCGTTGAGCCGTAGGTTAGAATTTGAGCGCGTCGGGAAAAATTTCTAATTTCTAATTTCTAAATTCTGATTTCTGATTTGAAAATTCTAAATTCCGATTTCCGATTTCTGATTTCCGATTTTTTTGTTCTTTGATCTAATTTCAATTTTAGAAATTAGAAATCTAAAATCTAAAATCCGAAATCCGAAATCCGAAATCCGAAATTCTACGATTTCAATCCTTCAGATATCCAAACAGAACACACGCCCAACCCTACTCATCCATCTCGCTATCATAAGCAGCCATCTCGATCAGTTCCTCGATCCAGATCCGGATGTCATTCTCGTATTGGCTGGCTAAATCACTTTTGATCAGCTGCCGATGAAACGCTGCGGCCCCTTCTTCTAGAAAGTCGGCAGCCTCGGCGCTGTGGAATCGTTTTTTCATTTCAGGATTGATTAAACCACGGCAGAATCGAACCAACAAATCATTGCAATACACTTCTTCGGGTAACACTAAATGCAGTTCGTTGATCAGCGAATGTTTGGCCTTCAACAATGAACCGAGCCCGCGCGCGTCAGGGAACAGCGGACGCCCGGCCAACAACTCAAGCGTCACATACCCCAAACTCGCTAAGTCGCTCTGCGGAGTATTCTTCTTTCCTTCCAGCACCTCGATCGCGGCGTAGACAGGCGTGCAAGTCCGTCTGAGTGGCGGTTGCTCAACTTCAAATGCGGCTCCAATATCGATCAGCTTCGCGTGCCCCGAACGCTTGAGCATGATGTTGCCGGGTTTCACATCTCCGTGCACGATTCCATTGCGATGCATCGCCGCCAACGCTTCTAGGCAATCACGCACGACCGCGACCGCCGCTCCGGCTTTGAAACGAGGCTGTACCGGACCGGAGGTGACCAGCACATCGTTAATGTGATCCCATCGTTTCGAGCTAACGCGTTGTTTCACAATGCCAAACATTCTGGGCGTCAGCAACCGACGCAAGTCAAACCCTTCTACCCACTCCATCACCATCATCCGGATCTGCTCGTGATCCAAGAAGTTCTCCACCTGCAACAACTTTTCATGCTGAATTCGAGCCACCTTGGACGCGACCATCGCCATCCGCAGCATATCCTCTTCATAGTCATTGATCGTCGGATACCGTTCAGGCGAAAAGACCTTTAACGCCACCGGCAACGTAAATTTGTCTGCGCCTCGGCGTTCGGTCAAATAAACGACCCCTTGTCCGCCCTCTCCCAATTTCCTCAGCAACCGCAGATGCGTCGTCCAACTGTGACGTTTGCCTTCGACGATCTGGTCATAGCGCTTCACCAATTCGAAATTCTGTGACGCAGAAGGCGATCCAAAGTGCGATACCGTCGGCGATAGATCGTCGCCGGTGGATAGAAAGACAGAATTTTTTTCTTCGTCGGTGGTCATTTTTTCTGAGCTGTTAATTAGGAGGGACCTTTATTATACAAGGATCCGCCGTTTTGTCCTACGCGACATAAAACCAACAACGGCTACCATTTTCCACCAAGCTGGACACGTCTGTGGGGACGTGGAAAGCCGAGTTTCTTGTCGACTGCATTCATTAAGTCCTGACCCGCATCATATCGATTCAGGTTCTCGCAAAAGAAATCGACTGTTTTAGGGACTCGCCACGCCGATTGAGCACCAATATGAGGCGTAATAATAACATTGCTCATTTCCCATAGAGGACTCTCAGGCTCGATCGGTTCCGGATCCGCGACATCTAAACCCGCACCTGCCAATGATCCATTATTCAAGTAATCGATTAAGGCATCCTGATCGACGACGCTACCTCGGCCAACGTTGATGAAGTACGCTCCCGGTTTGCACAACCGGAACTGTACGTCGCCGATACGTTTTTCGTTCGCTTCGGACAAGGGTAACGTGACGATCGTCACATCACAGGTCTCCATTAACGTTTCCAGTTCATCAGCAGGCAGGATCTCCTTTACAATACCTTCTTTGACCGCGTGCTGTTCGGCTTCGGGGAATAGATCAGTGGCAATAATATCGTCCACCATCGGTCTTAACGTGCTGGCGATTCGATACCCATTTCCGCCGAATCCGATTATCCCCACCTTCTTGCCCAACAAATCGTCCGTCGGACGGCGAACGTATTCGCGATGCTGCTGAGCCTGAAAGAACACGGGCAATCGTCGGATCAATCCCATCAACAATGCCATCGAAGTTTCAGCGACTTGATTCGCAAACAACGCGCTACAACCGCTAACGACGATAGACGAATCAATGACCGCCGGAGCCAAGCAATGGTCCAGCCCCGCCGCAGACGATTGGATCCACTTAAGTCGACCGCTATCAACGACGGCTTGCCAATCCAAGGGCTCTGCGGTTTTCACGTGTCCGCAAAATATGTCGGCTTGAAAAATGAGTTCGTGAATGTCCTCTTGAGAGGACGCGACAACGTCGTAGCGATCGCCGGCAACGCTGCGGATTTGGTCAACTTGGGCATCGCTGAGCGGAAAACAAGTGACGATGGTTGGTTTTGACATGGAAGGGCATCAACGCGAACAAAGAGCAGCGGACGGAAACAATATTAGCAATTAAAATTTTGCGGCAATCTGGTTATCATAAGCTATCACGAGATCGGCCAGAATACACCCTTACAGGACGTTAGTGGATTGAAACAGAAGCTAGATAGTCACGACGTGACGATTCGCGACGCCCAGGAAAAAGTCGACACTTGGATAAAAACCTTGGGCGTGCGATATTTCTCTGAACTTACCAACTTGGCCCAACTGGTTGAAGAGGTCGGCGAGGTTTCGCGTATCATGTCGCGCAGGTTTGGCGACCAAAGTTTCAAATCGGGCGAAGCCGATGCGGACTTGGGTGATGAACTGGCTGACGTCATGTTCGTTTTAATTTGCATCGCCAACCAAACCGGCGTCGATCTGACGACGGCTTTGGCAAAGAACCTTCAGAAAAAAACAGAGCGGGATGCCAAACGGCATTTACAAAATCCTAAACTCGCTCAAAAACAAGCAACAAACGACGACCAAAAACCGACACGAGAAAGCTAAAGACGATGGCCATTACGATTATGCGGCAAGTAAAATTTTGTGCCGGTCACCGATTACTTAACCATGAAGGTAAATGTGCCAATTTACACGGGCACAATTACATTGTGGAATTTCATATTACCAGCAATGAAATTGACTCACTGGGGCGCGTGGTTGATTTCTCCGTAGTGAACAAACTTTTTAAAGGCTGGATTGACGACAACTGGGATCACGGATTCATATTATGGGATGCAGACCAAAACGCGATCAGTGCGTTGAAGCAAGTTGAACCGCATCGACTGTATTTGTTGCCCTACAATCCAACGGCTGAAAATATGGCGCTATACTTGTTGAAGGAAATTTCGCCAAAACTAATTGAACAGATTAAAGGTTACGATCTGAGGATGTCCAAAGTTGTCGTTTGGGAGACCGAGCACGCATTCGCCGAAGTTACCAACAACACCAGCCTCGACCAAGCCGACGCGCTGCTGCAAAACGCTCACCGGTCTTTGAATTAATACGATGACCTTCAGTTAACGAGCTTCTAAGTTGCGTTAACCACAGACCCAAAGGTCTAGTTTGAGATATTAGTTACCAATAAATATTAAAAAGTGAAGCGTAGCAATACAGACCCGCAGCGCCAGCAAGTGAGTCTCCGCGCGTAAGAAAAACTCACTTGCTGGCGCAGCGGGTGCGTATCGAAACACTTCCTATCCACATTAGTTTCTGGGCTTATCAAAACACCCGCATGAAGCTGTTTTACTCTGACACATTCGAGCTTCCTTTGCCTGCAACACATCGTTTCCCGATGGCAAAATACGGATTGCTGCGAGAACGGATCATTCAATCTGATCTGGATGTCGAACTCCTCATTCCTCCATCAGCCACCGACCAACAGTTATTGCTGGTGCATACGCCGGAGTATCTTGAGAACGTTAAATCAGGACGACTAACCAAGGTTCAGCAACGGCGCATCGGTTTCCCTTGGTCTGAGAAAATGGTTGAACGATCTCGGCGATCGACCGGAGCGACGATCGCGGCGGCGTTTGCGGCGGCCAAATCTTCGATGGCTTTCAATCTGGCCGGCGGCACACATCACTCGTTCTCAGACAGTGGGCAGGGCTTCTGCGTTTTCAATGACGTTTGTGTTGCCATCCGCACATTGCAACACGCTGGTCTCATAAAAACGGCCTTGGTCGTAGACTGCGACGTCCATCAAGGCAACGGCACCGCCGCGATCACGCGCGACGACGATTCGATCACAACGTTTTCAATGCATTGTTGCGAAAACTTTCCCTTCAAAAAAACCGAAAGCGATTTCGATGTCGGCTTGCCCCCCAAAACCGGTGACGACTTTTATCTACGAAGCTTGCGACAAACGCTGGATCGAATTTCGACAGAGCTGATTCCCGACATGGTTTTTTATCTGGCCGGAGCCGATCCGTTTAAGGGTGATCGACTGGGGCTGCTCAGCGTGACTCAGGACGGGCTACGGCAGCGCGACCGCATCGTATTTGATTTTTTTGGTGATCGCGGTATCCCGATCACGACTTGTATGGCGGGCGGATATGCGGACGACGTCAACAAAATTGTCGACCTGCATTTTGAGACTGTCCTTCAGGCCATGAAACGTTACCAAACAGATTTATTCTTTTAGCGTACCCGCCGCACCCCTTCCAAATGACAAGCGATATTTGTTGAAATCGGTGTCGGATTCACCCGCTGGGTTTATCGATCGTACAAAATCCACTACGCTTTATCTTATGAAGGACAGCGTTGCAATCATCTCCAGTTGAAACACGAGGATCCAATGGAAGCGGTCGAAGTTGAGCAAATTTTAGTCATCCCTACTGCGGTGTTTCACGAGTGTGGTTATTTCCAAGGCTTCTCCGGAGACACCGCTCGCTACTTGCATCGCATTCTCGATCCACAAGTAACTGACTACCTCCCGCGCGATGAGATGGAGCAAGACCCCACGTTCAAGCAGTTGATTCCGTACTGCATCTTTCGCCACACCTCCGAAGATGGCAGCGTATCCGTCTTCCAATATAAACGTGGCAAAGGATCAGGCGAAGCGCGACTACATGCCAAATCCAGCGTCGGCATCGGCGGGCATATTTCGTCAGTGGATGCCGATGACGATTCCCCGTACGATAAAGGGATGCAACGGGAACTCGAGGAAGAGGTCACCATCAAGTGCCCATTCGATCAACACTGCGTCGGACTTATCAACGACGACCAGAACGAAGTCGGCAAAGTCCACTTGGGTGTCGTTCACATTTTTGATGTTTCGACTCAAGACGTTACCGCGAATGAAGTCGAGATTGAAGGTGCTGGTTTCGAGCCGCTGGAGACTGTTATGGGCCGATTGGATCAGTTTGAAACCTGGTCACAGATTTGCCTTGAGGCGTTGTTCGGTAAATAAAGAAGGGAAGTATCGCGGCATTGGAATTCGTCTGATGAAGCGATTTCTGAATACTACTTTGCATTGCAATAAGCGGCGAGGCACTAGCCCAATGGCA
>Ga0114956_1000770_pt1 | contig 24317 bp, 15 predicted proteins | sample MaitaG_FD_87304 | JGI IMG/M metagenome (GOLD analysis project Ga0114956, IMG submission 87304) | Marine algal microbial communities from Maine, USA - Maine_Asex2 metaG | ecosystem: Host-associated > Algae > Red algae > Unclassified | place: Maine, USA | collected 2015-01-05
GCAACTGAGCAGTCTCTTTCTTAAGAAAATATTCTGGCAGGTAGCCTTTGTAGCAACCGCGCTATTTTTCTCCTATGGGATGACACTGGGTGGAAACGAAATTTGGTACAACTATGTGATGCCCAGTCTGCCAGCGAAAGCCATTGGGATTTGGACTCTCTATTTTTATCTCGCGCGCAAAAGATGGTTGGCTTATGGAATCTTAATCCCGGCCGCGCTCTTGCAGCCCATTGTGGGCGCTCAGCTTGCTCTGATTTATCTGTCACTAGACGGCTTGTCTTGGATTGGGGTGAAGCGCTTTCCCTCCTCTCGACAAGTGTGCCCTCCTCTCCTATTCGGATGCACGGCTGGTCTATGGACACTGCTCATTTTCTTCCAGCAACACGATCAGCAGTTGGTCCTCGATGCTCAGCATTTTTTCGAGATTCTGGAAACTCGTCTTGCTCATCATTTTTTCCCCAACTACTATCCGCTAACATCATGGCTCTCCTTTGGTGGCATCTTTCTTGCCGGCACGTCGCTTTGGCGCAGGCACAGCACAACTGTTTTTCGACTCTGCATGATTACTGCGTTTGGCTGGTGCATTTATGCCATCGCGGTACTTTGGGCAGATTCATCCTTCATCGCTTCGCTGCAATGGTTTAAGACGACGATTTGGATAAAAGTTCTTTGCCTTCTCTCTATCACGATATGGTTGGAAGATCGCATGAAGTGGAAATACGGGGCGCTCCCATTCGCTCTGCTCTTGGCTGCCCTCGCCACATTTTTGGTTTTCCGCCCATCGCAGCAGACCCGGCATTTTCCATGGTCTGACTATACAAGTGCCGAAATTGATATTGCTGAACTTGCTGCAGCGCATTCCGATGCAGGGTCATCCTTCATTCTGCCGCCCGACATGACTGCCCTGCGCTTTTTTGGACGCCGCGGCGTCTTCATAGATTACAAGAGCAATCTACATACACACGGCTATCTCGCTGAGGCAGAGCGGCGTAGACGCATCGTCTATGGCTTAAGTCTTCAGCTGCGACGATCTGGCAAGAATGTGATGCACGGGATGAAACACCATTATCTTTCACTGACGGCAGAGCAGGTCAAATCATTCAAGACGGAGGGAGCCACCCACATCATCACCTCGATTGGTCATTCTCTTGCTTTGGAAAAGGTAGCGGCGAATGCCAAATATACAGTATACCGTTTGTGAAAATCAAACCACACAATTTCCGATCTTGCGCCAAATGCCCATAAGGTAGATGAAACGTGCATTGCAACAATTCAGATTCCAACTCAGTGCAAAAAACAACCCGATTTTCCTGGGTTTCTATCGCTTCTTGTATCGACCAAAGAGCGGTAGCTTGAGTGAATTTCTGAGCGATTATTCAGCGTCGCGCAAGGGCGATTTTTTTGTTATTCAGGTCGGAGCAAACGACGGGATCACCCATGATCCGATCCATAAATTCATCAAGCGCGACAAGTGGTCAGGGATCTTGCTTGAACCGCAGCCAGTCGTCTATCGCAACTACTTGTCAAAGCTGCACGCAAGATCACCGGAAGTAGAGACAATGTGTGCTGCCATCGGTCCGGAAGATGGTACGATGACTTTGTACCGCATCAGTTTTACCGAGATGCGCTGGGCTACTGGCCTGGCATCGTTCAATCGTGCGCAGGTGGAAAAGGCTTTTTCCAGTGGTCTTGTCGAGAAGCGATGTGCAAAATTTGGGATCGAGATGCCGCAAGACCCTGAGTCATGGATTGCTGCAGAGAAAGTGCAAGTCATCAGTCCCCAGACGCTTTTTTCGCAGCACCAAGTACGGCGTTTTGACCTGCTACAAATTGATACCGAGGGCTATGACTTTGAAATAATTCGACTATTTGATGTGCTTGAGACCAAACCAAAAGTGATTGTCTTTGAGCATACGCATCTCACCAATGAGGATCAACATGCGTGCGACGAATTGCTCAGGGAGAACCAGTATGCTTTCCGAAAATTCAACAGCAATACCGTGGCGATGCAACAACCTCTGGAAGATTTCGCCCCCTATTTTGAAAGAGACTAACCGACCTCTTGCCGGATCTTAGCTTCCTTATGCTGCTTGGTTGTTGCGGCCACAAAGGCCACGAATAGCGGATGAGGAGACTCGACCGTGCTCTTTAACTCAGGGTGAAACTGCACTCCCACAAACCATGGATGATCTTCCAGTTCGACGATCTCGATCAGGCCTGATTCGGGATTTACCCCCTTCGGTACCAGACCACCACTCTCGAAGAGCTCTTGAAATTCATTGTTAAACTCGTAGCGATGCCGATGACGCTCAGAGATCGTTTCTTCGCCATACGCTTTGTGGCTCAACGAATTTGTCACCAGTCCGCAATCGTAGGCACCGAGTCGCATGGTACCTCCCTTTTTGGTAATGGTCTTCTGCTCCGACATTAAATCGATCACTGCATGAGGTGTCTTTGGGCTCACTTCTGCAGATGCGGCATCTTTCAGATGCAGCACATTTCTGGCAAACTCCACCACGGCACATTGCATGCCTAAGCATATCCCAAAGAATGGGATTTTGTTTTCGCGCACATATTGAATGGCTTTGATCTTCCCCTCAATTCCGCGTTCTCCAAAGCCCGGAGCGACTAGCACACCGTCTACCTCAGCCAAGTACTTTTCTGCGCTTTCCTCATCGACGAGGGATTCGCTATGCACATTGACGACATTCACCCGGCAATTGTTTACGGCTCCGGCGTGTACAAAGGCCTCATATATCGACTTGTAGGCATCTTGCAATTCGATGTACTTTCCGACCACCGCAACGGTGACCGTCTGCTTCGGATTTTTGAGCCGATCCAGAAACGCGCGCCAGGCAGTGAGAGAGGGTTCGATGCCTGGATCTAAATGCAATTTTTCCAAAACAATCTGATCCAATGACTCTTCTTGCATCAAAACCGGTACATCATAGATTGTGCTGGCATCGAGTGCTTCTATCACCGACGAGGCATTTACATTGCAAAACAATGCGAGTTTTTTACGAATTTCATTATTGAGCGGCCGTTCGGTGCGGCAAACCAATATGTCCGGTTGCACTCCCGAATTAAGCATTTCTTTTACGGAGTGCTGGGTTGGCTTTGTCTTTAATTCTTTGGCAGCACTCAACCAGGGGATCAGGGTGAGGTGCACGACAATGCAATTGGTTGGTCCGAGGTCATTGCGCAATTGTCTGACGGTCTCTATGTAGGGCAGCGATTCTATATCGCCAACCGTGCCACCGATTTCGGTAATGATCAGATCATACTCACCTCCCTGGCCCAGTCTTCGCACGCGCCGTTTGATCTCATCTGTGATATGAGGTATCACCTGCACGGTTTTGCCCAAATAGTCGCCAGCTCTCTCCTTGTTGATCACCGTTTGGTAAATCTTACCCGTGGTCACATTGTTGGCCTGTGAGGTGGGCTCATTGAGAAAGCGCTCGTAATGCCCCAGATCCAAATCAGTTTCGGCTCCATCCTCGGTCACGTAGCACTCCCCATGTTCATAGGGATTTAGTGTGCCGGGATCTACATTGATGTAGGGATCAAATTTTTGAATGGTGACTCGGTAGCCACGCTCCTGTAGCAATTTTGCCAGAGATGCAGCTATTATGCCTTTTCCAAGTGAGGAAGTGACACCGCCCGTAACAAAAATATACTTCGTCATATCTCAACAGATCTTAATATGGTAAGCAACCTATACGGGATTCAAAGGTACAAGGTTTTTTCCGATTTAGGCTTCTTGCGCAGCAGCTAAATCGCGATCATGTGCTATATTGACATACAATCTAACATCAGATGAAAAAGCTTCTCTCTCCCATTCTGTTTTGCATTCTTGCAATCTGCCAACAAACAGATTTACCAGCTCAATCTTCTGCCGCCTATGACGAAGGTCTATACAAGGGCATGGAGTGGCGACTCGTTGGTCCTTTTAGGGGCGGACGTGCTGGCACCGTCTGTGGTGTTCCGGGAAAACCCAATCTATATTACCAAGGCACAGCAGGAGGAGGCGTCTGGCGCACGCAGGATGGAGGCGGCACGTGGGAGTGCATCTCTGATGGATATTTTGGCGGTTCAATTGGCGCTGTCGCGGTTTCACCAAGCGATCCAAATGTCATTTATGTCGGCGAAGGTGAACAAACCGTCCGCGGCAATGTGTCTTCTGGTCGTGGCATGTGGAAATCCGTCGATGCCGGAAAAACCTGGCAGCAAATTGGGCTGAATGAATCGGAACACGTAGGTCGCATTGCAATCCACCCCACTGACCCCAATACGGTGTTTGTTGCGGCGATGGGAAATCTCTGGAAGCCCAACAAACAGCGCGGTCTATTTCGCTCGCAAGATGGTGGCGTCACCTGGGAGAATGTGCTCTACGTATCGGATAGTGCGGGAGCAGTAGACATCATGCTGGATCCCAATAACAGTCGCATCATGTATTGCGGCACCTGGCAGATAAAACGCAATGGGTACCGGATGGACTCTGGAGGCCCTGGCAGCGGTCTCTGGAAAAGTGTGGATGGCGGCGATAACTGGGCAGAGCTCACTGATAAGCCCGGACTTCCGGAAGGTGTTTGGGGCATCGTCGGGGTGACTGTCTCTCACGTAAACTCAAATCGAGTCTGGGCAATTATTGAATCCCTGGACGGCGGAGTCTTTCGCAGTGACGATGGCGGTGAGACTTGGAAGAAAACCAACGACGACCGTGGCTTGCGGCAGCGTGCATGGTACTACAGCAGAATCTATGCAGATACCCAAGACGAGGATATTGTCTACGTGATGAATGTGCGCTACTTCCGCTCAAAAGATGGTGGCGAGACCTTCGAACAATTTAATGCACCACACGGTGATCATCACGACCTCTGGATTGCTCCTGAAGACAACCAACGCATGGCCATCGCAGACGACGGCGGTGCCCAAGTATCATTCGACGGTGGTGGAAATTGGTCTACGTATTACAATCAACCCACGTCTCAGTTTTATCGGGTTACTACGGACAATCATTTTCCATTTAGAATACTGGGAGCGCAACAAGACAATTCGACCGTCCGTATCTCCCATCGCTCGAAAGGGAACGCAATCACAGAGCGTGATTGGGAACCAAGTGCAGGCGGTGAAAGCGCACACTTGGCACCCGACCCAGATAATCCGGAAGTGGTCTATGGTGGCACCTTCAAGGGTTACATGTCGCGCTACGATCACGCGACGGGTCAGACCCGATCGGTAAATGTATGGCCCGACAATCCGGCAGGATCGGGAGTCGAGGTGATGAAATATCGCTTCAATTGGAATTTCCCAACCTTCTTCAGTCCTCACAAATCCGATCGGCTATACGCTTGTTCAAATTTTCTACACGTAACAACAAATGAGGGCCAAAGCTGGGAGGTCATCAGCCCCGATCTCACTCGCAACGACCCAAAGACGCTCTACTCTTCAGGAGGACCAATCACGCAAGACAATACTGGAGTCGAGTTTTACGGCACCATTTTCGCTGTCGAAGAATCTACCCACGAAGAAGGAGTAATTTATACAGGTTCTGATGATGGGCTATTGCATGTAACTCGCGATGGTGGTAAAAACTGGGATCAAATTACACCACCCGGTGCACCTGCAAATCTCATGATTAATTGCATCGATGTCGATCCCCACAATCCGGCTGGGGTGTACATGGCTGGAACCAGCTATAAGTTTGGAGACTACAATCCCTACTTATTTGTCTCTAAAGATTATGGTAAAACCTGGAAGAAAATAGTATCCGGTATTCCGACGAATTACTATACGAGGGCCCTGAGAGCAGACACCGAGCGACCAGGTCTCCTGTATGCCGGTACCGAGTGGGGCATCTTCGTCTCATTTGATGACGGCTCAAACTGGCAGTCCTTTCAATTAAATCTTCCAATCGTTGCAATCAGAGATCTTCATGTTCGTGATCATTCCCTTATTGCTGCAACCCACGGACGCAGTTTTTGGATGATCGATGACCTTGGAGCGGTGCGCCAAATGAGTAGAGAAATCGCCAATAGCGAGATGCATCTATTTGAGCCCAAGCCCGCATATCGTATGGCTCAAGGGGGCCGTGGTCGAGCCAATACTAAACTTGAAGGCACTAATCATCCCAATGGAGTTGTCTTCCAGTTTTTTGTGAAAGATATGCAGGAAGACGAAGAAATAAAATTGGAAATTCTCGAAAACGATGGAGATTTAATTCGATCCTACAGTACAAAAGGTAAAAAGGACAAAAAATTGGAATTAGACAGCACCGGTAATAATCTTGTCTGGAATTTACGCTATGAAGGATTTAAAGAATTTCCTGGCATGGTTCTTTATTCTTCACCCAATAGAGGACCAAAAGCGGTGCCAGGTGACTATCATGCAAGACTGGTGCGCAGCAAGGATACAGCCAATATTGAATTTGCGATAGAAGCGGATCCAAGACTCACTACTACACAGGAAGAATATCAAACTCAATTTGATTTTCTCATTCAAGTGCGTGATAAAGTCAGCGAGGCACACCAGGCCATGATCGACATGGCAAATGTCAAAAAAGACCTTGCATACCTTAAGTCGAAATTGGATAGTGAGAGCGAAGAACATCAAGAAATCATCTCCACCATTGACACGCTAACCGAAACATTAACTCTATTGGAAAATACGATTCACGAAACCAAGAATCAGAGTTTTCAAGATCCACTTAATTACGGGATTAAATTAAATAACAGGTTGGCGTTTTTAATGGCTGATCAACAAAGAGGCGACTACCCTCCTACCGATCAAGCCCAGGAATTTCGTCAAGAAATTTCAGCCGAGCTTGATCGGGAACTTGTCAAGGTCCGTGACATTTTTCAAAAAGAAATTCCCTTATTGAATGAGAAAATTATTGCGAAAGGAATTTCTATTCTTCAAGTGGCTAAGAAGGTGGAGAAGCCCTAGGAGATTTCGAGAGTTCGAGAGTTCGAGATGAAGAGAATTGAATAATTGCGTTGGGGTCGGTCCCTTTGTCTCGACTTCTCTTGATCTGTCAAGGGGTTAAAACCCCTTGGAGGAACTCAGTTGAGAATACCGCCTAGAAACAATTCTGTTCGACTCTCTTCATCTCGAGATCTCACTTCTCTCAATCTCTTTTCTCTTCATCTCGATATCTCGATATCTCACTAACAGCACGCTGCATCTTCCGGCTTCTTGGCAAATACTGTGACACTAAATATCCCCAAAGCTGCATCTTGATAAATCTTCTCTTGGCCAGTGTCGAGAAATTGCTTGACAATGTTCTCGGGAATTTCGATTTGCCGTTTTTTCTGAATTTCCACATTGGTAAATCCGCAGTCGTCGATTATTTGGAGATATGCTTCGATGGGGATGGATCCACTTACACAGCCAGCATACATCTCGGCCTGCTCTTTTAATTCCGGAGGTATAGTACCCTCGACGACGACATCTGAAATACTGAAGTGCCCACCAGGTTTTAATATTCGAAATGTTTCTTCGTAAGCCTTCTTTTTGTCGGGCACTAAATTCAGTACACAATTGCTGACCACGACATCAGCGATATCGTTCTTGAGTGGCATATTATCAATGTCGCCTTTGACAAATTCTACATTTTCAAAGCCAAGTTTGACTGTGTTCTTGCGAGCCAGGTCCAACATCTCTTGGGTAAAATCTAAACCGATGACCCGGCCAGTCGGCCCTGCCTCGTTGCGGGCAATAAACACATCATTGCCGGCACCCGAGCCGAGATCTACGACTGTGTCCCCCTCTTTAATTTTTGCAAATTGAGTTGGTAGACCACATCCCAGATTCAGGTCAGCATCTTTGACATAACCTTCTTGCGAATCATAGGAGTCTCCAATAAAGGAGTAGTCGGTGCAACCGGCATCGGTACCGCAGCAGGCCCCACCCGGAGTGTTTTCCACTGCAATCGAAGCATATTTGTCACGCACCATTTCTTTGAGTTGAGTCTCGGTTTTTAATTCCTTCATTTTTAGCAACATTTTAAGTTTGTAAATAATCCCTGCAATAATTGCAGGCACTGTGCCACGTTTTCTTCATTGAGGCAATAGCAAATCCGAGGTCCATCTATTTCTCCTTTGATTAACCCTCCATCACGCAATGCCTTGAGGTGCTGCGAGATGGTAGATTGTGAGAGTGGAAGCTTTGCAACAATATCATTGCAGATACAGCCCTTGTGTTGGACCAAAAAGCGCAGAATCGCTACGCGGGCAGGATGACAAACTGTCTTTGCCATCCGAGCCAGATCGATGTCCTGCTGATCAAATTCCTGTGTCTTTGCGAATGCCATATTGAATCGTATATCGTAAATATACGATAAAAAATCACACGAGCAAATTCCTGCTTCAGAAACCTCAAACAATAAGAAACTCTCAAGCAAATCAAACCCCTCACATTCCTTACCTTCGCAGACATATCTATACAATCCATGGCAGGACATAATAAATGGTCAAAGATCAAGCGCAAGAAAGGAGTAGCTGATCAGAAACGCTCAAAGGAATTTAGCCGTGTAATCAAGGAGATTTCTGTGGCAGTGCGCGAAGGAGACTCAGGAGATCCGGACTTTAATCCTCGCCTCCGGGTGGCTCTCAACAATGCCAAGGGCGTCAACATGCCAAAGGAGAATGTGGAGCGAGCAATCAAGAAGGCACTTGATGCAGGCGGTGAAGCGCTCATGCAGCCGACCTATGAGGGATATGGCCCGGGTGGGATTGCGATTTTCGTCGAGTGTACGACTGACAATCTCAATCGAACCGTATCAAGTGTCAGAGCAACATTTAATAAAAGGGCTGGCAATCTCGCCACCTCGGGATCGGTCGACTTCCTCTTTGAGCGCAAGGGGATCTTTCTGCTTGACGCCGCCGATCATGATCCGGAAGAATTGGAGCTTGAGTTGATCGATGGGGGCGCTGAGGATATTGATCTGGATGCTGAGCTGAAAGAAATCAGTGTCACTGTGGCTTTCGAAGATTTTGGCAACATGCAGCAAAAGCTAGATGAGATGAACATCGAGCCAAAGAGTGCTACGCTCGAACGGATTCCGACCACGACGACAGCCCTGGATGTGCACGATGCCCGCAAAGTGATTCACCTGCTGGAAGGTCTTGAAGAAGATGACGATGTGGTGCAAGTATTTCACAATCTCGAAATGACCGACGAACTTGCCGCTGCATTGGAAAGTGAGGCAGATTAACTTTAGCAATCCTATTCCTTGATTTCACAAAAAACAATTGATGATATTTTTCAGGCCGCTCGAGTCGAGGAGGTGGTCGATGACTTTGTGAAGCTGAAGAAGAGAGGCATCAATATGATTGGCCTTTGCCCTTTCCATGACGAGAAAACTCCCTCCTTTACCGTCTCCCCTACCCGCAATATTTACAAGTGCTTTGGTTGTGGCAAAGGTGGCAATGCTGTCAATTTTCTCATGGAGCATGAAGGCCTTACCTATCCCGAAGCACTTCGCAATTTGGCCCAGCGCTACAAGATCGAGATCGAAGAGACTGGCAGGAGCGAAGAATACGATGAGCTTAAGTCTGCTCGCGAGAGCATGCAGATCATCAATGACTATGCCTTAGCGCATTATCAAAAAGAACTCTTTCATACTGATTTAGGCAAAAGTGTTGGCTTAAATTACTTTAAGGAAAGAGGTGTTTTGCGCAAGACGATTGATCAGTTTCAACTGGGCTATGCGTCTCCTAAAGGAGATGGGCTTACCAGCACTGCAATTGCAAAGGGATACAGCATCGAGCTGCTTCGGCAACTTGGGCTGACCAACAAAAATGACCGCGACTTCTTTTTCGATCGTGTGATCTTCCCGATTCACAATGTGACTGGCAAGGTGGTTGCATTCGCCGGCAGGCAACTTTCGAAGACCAAAAGGGGACCCAAGTACATCAATTCGAAAGAGTCTGATCTTTACCACAAGAGCAAGGTCCTCTATGGATTACACTTGGCCAAAACTGCAATCCGTAAGGAAGATGTGTGCATCCTGGTTGAGGGATACACCGATGTGATTTCGCTGGTGCAATCTGGCATTCAGCACGTCGTGGCATCCTCGGGCACGGCGCTCACTATAGAGCAGATCAAACTCATCAAGCGATACAGCCCCAACATCTTGATGCTCTACGACGGAGATCCTGCCGGAATCAAGGCTGCCATTCGAGGAGTTGATTTGGTCTTGGCCCAAGACATGAATGTGCAGTTGGTGATGCTGCCACATGGAGAAGATCCCGACTCCTACGTCAATAAGGTAGGGACAACGGCATTCCGAGATTTTCTCGGCAGTGAGGCGACAGACATTGTGCACTTTAAGGCCCGGCTGGTGCGAGAAGAGTCTGCCGATGATCCGGTCAAGAAGGCTGCCTTGGTGCATGACATCATCGAGACACTGGCGCATATTCCTGACGCCATCAAGCGATCCATTTACATCAAGCAATGCGCCGATCTGCTGGCGATGGATGAAGCGATGTTGCTTGCCGAGACCAACAAGGTATTGAGCAAACGGATCCGCAACAAAAGGGTCGAGAAATTTCGTGAAGTAAGGGCTGATCAGACACGTGGTGGCGATGCAGGTTTTCCCAGTCGGGAGGAGGGTCCGGAATCTGGCTCGGTTGTGCAGTCGGTGCAAATCGGAGATGAGTTTCAAGAAAAGGACATCGTGCGTATCCTGATTGAGCATGGTCACAAAACGTACAAGAAGGGAGTCGAAGAAACGAGCGTGGCCAAGCATGTCATCGCGATCATCGAAGAGACCCTGCCTGCCTTTGACAATGACAAATACCGTAAAATGGTCGAACTCTATCGTGAACAAATAAACGCAGAGAAGCAAATCACGGAGGCCTATTTTCTGCACCATACCGATCCAGAGATTCAACAGATTGCCATCGATCTGTGCGCTTCGCCATATGATTACAGCGAAAATTGGACGACCCGGGTTTCTGTACTACGCACCCAACCAGATCCCGATGAAAATCAAGTGCGAGACAGCGACCAGGCCCTCTTGCGCTTTATGCTGCGAAAGATCAACAAGATGGTCGAAGAAAATCAAAAAATGCTGATGCAGCAGCAAGAGCAAAATGCCTCAGACGATCAGATTAACCTCCACCTGGGTGTACACCAAAAACTCTTGGAAAAAAGAGTCGAAATAGCAAATCAGCTTAATACCGTCGTTTTCTAATCGAGTATGAGATTCAAATCTCCCCTTCTACTTGATGGTGGGCTATCTCAGCAATTGCAAGCCCAAGGTCTGGATCTCAATCATCCGCTCTGGACTGGGCAGGTCTTGTTGGAACAACCGGAAGAAATCAAAAGAGCTCATCTAGCTTTTCTGGAGGCTGGTGCCCGATGTCTCATCACCAGCAGCTACCAAATTTCGTCAGCTGGATTGATGAAGATGGGTTTGAATGAAGCTGAAGTCCTGCACATCTTTCGGCAATCTGTCTCTTTGGCAAAAGAGGCACGGGCAGAATTTTTGGAGAAAAATATAGATGGAGGTCCCATCTACATTGCAGTGAGCATTGGTCCCTACGGGGCTACCCTTTCGGATGGCTCAGAGTACCGAGGTGATGATACGCTGTCTGAGCAGGAACTTCTTGATTTTCACGCTCCGCGTTTTGCAATGCTGGATGAGCTCGAAGCCGACTGTTATGCCTGCGAAACCATCCCCTCTCTGAGAGAAGCGCGCGTCTTGGCAGAGCTACTTGCTCAAAGCAAGACTGCGGGTTGGATTACATTCACCTGCAAAGATGAGAAGCATATTAGTGATGGTACTCCGTTGGCAGCATGTGCATCGGAATTAGCCGATCGACAGGGAGTATTTGCATTGGGAATAAATTGCACCCGGCCACAATTTATTACCCCTTTAATTGAAGAGCTGAAGCCCCATCTGGGACACTGTAAATTGGTTGTCTACCCCAATTCGGGTGAAATATTTTCTGCCGAGAAAAAGGAATTTTACGGCGATGCTAGTCCCCTCAATAAGCTCGCCGTTGAGTGGCTCGATCTCGGAGTAGATATCTTGGGTGGCTGCTGTCGCGTTGGTCCCGAGACGATCCGCGATTTTCTTACATTGATTCAATGAAGTCTACTGCCACTCTATTTTTTTCTCTGACGCTTTTAATCTTCTCTTGCAGCACGTCAACGTCTGATCATAATGGTAAATACGAAAGCCTAGAAAACCCCCTAGGCCTAACCATCAATGAATCGCAGATCAATTGGCAGCTCCCCGACTCGATCACACAAACCAGCTACCAAATCCTCGTCGCAAGCAATCGGGCTTTTTTAGATAAGGACTATGGCGATGTGTGGGACAGCGGAAGAGAAGTTTCTGCTATGTCTGAGGCGCTCGTGCACTGGGAGCAAAGAGCTGAGTCTGAATTATGGTGGAAAGTACGCGTCTGGGATGCTGATGGCAACGTCGGCCCTTATGGTGAACCGGTACGCTTAGCAAATGCATTTGATCCAGAGGCCACACAGCGATTGGTGCTGCTCGGAGGTACAATGATTGCGCACATGGACGACTACCCTTTTTTCGAGCTTGATCTTACGACGCGCTGGCCGAAAAGCGATCTCACTTTTCGCAACATTGGCTGGCCGGCAGATGATGTCTTTGGTTTGGCAAGATCTCAGTTTGGCTCGGCTCAAAACACACGATCGTGGCAGCCACCTAGCGCAGAGGAAGGCTTTGGGTCAGAGGTGTTGAAGCAGCACCTTCGCGATGCGGATCCCGATTGTGTGATCATCGGCTACGGCAATGAAATGGCTTGGGTAAAATCTGATTCCGAATTTGAGGTTTTTCAAAAGGGCTATCAGGATCTGATAGACTATGCTAAGTCGCTGGATGCAAACATCGTACTCCTGACCCCGCCAAAGCACGAGGGGCATGCAGGCATGGATGAAGGTCTGGAACAGCGCAACGAAGGCCTGCACAAAGCAGCGGTTTTCATCCGCGAACTTGCTGCAGACAAGGACCTTCGGTGCATAGATCTTCATGAGCACTTGCAAGCAGATTTTGCTTTGACCGACAATGGCTATCAACTTAATGAAAAAGGGCACCAGAAACTCAGTGAAGTGATGCTGGCCGAGTTGGGCCTGGAGCAAGTTGGTCCTCCTGCATTGCACTTCAACGAGGATGGCGTACCGCAAGCAACGCAGGGCGTGGCCTTGCAAGCATGGAATAATACCATAAAGGGGATTCGGTTTGATTTGTCGCGGCAGTCGATTGTCTCCGAGACTGACTACGTCTTGCCTTCCGTCGACGCCGTGCGGGTAGACGGAGAGGCAATCGATACTGAGCGCCTTAAAGAGACATTACTGAGGCATGATTCGATCCAATACACTCGCCTCAATGATGCAATCATCGAGAAGAATAAATTCTACCGCTATAAAATTCGTCCCCTCAATGAGGCCTACATCTTCCTGTTTCGGAGGCACGAGATGGGACATCTAGCCTACGAAATGCAGCAATTTGATGAGCTCATTGCAGAGGAAGAAGATCGCATAGCCCGGCTACGGCAACCTCAGAGCAGACGCATCGAAATGGACTTGCCGCGTCCTTGGAAATCCCCTCGCGACTATCCCGAAGACGAAGTGCCCTCTACAGTGCCCGCACCGAACATTTCTGAAGAACTCGCTGCTTTCACGCTTTCCAAAGGCCTCGATATCAGCCTTTTTGCAGCAGACCCAATGATTGCCAATCCGATCAACATGAACTGGGATCATCGTGGTCGTGCTTGGGTCGCGACCAGCTCTACCTATCCACACATCTTACCGGGGCGCGAGCCAAACGACCGCATCGTCATCCTCGAGGACACTGACAATGACGGGGTCGCTGATACGTCGATCGTATTTGCCGATGGCTTACTGGTGCCGCAATCTGTGATGCCGGTAAAAGGTGGAGCCTATGTCTGCGCAACCACTGAATTGATATTTTTTGCAGATCACGACGGCGATGATCGTGCAGACGAAAAGCAAGTTATTTACGACGGTTTTGGCAATGCCGATGTGCATCACATGATTCATGGTTTGCGTTGGGCTCCCTGGGGAGATTTATTTTTTACTCAGTCCATCTACATCAATACGTTTGTCGAAACACCTTATGGCAACCGCACACTGAATGGCAGTGGCATTTGGCAATTCAGACCGGAAACCCAACGACTGGAAGTATTCAGTCGGGGCTTGATCAATCCTTGGGGACATGCCTTCGATCGCTGGGGGCAAGCCTTTGGCACAGATGGCGCAGGCCAATCCGGTATAAACTACCTGTATCCAGGAGCTACCCACGCAACGGCTGTTGGTGCAGAACGTATCTTGCAGGGGCTCAATAAGGGCACACCTAAGAACACTGCGGCCGAAGCGATATCAAGCCGGCATTTTCCCACTGCATGGCAGGGCAACATGATCACCAATGACTTTCGGCGCAACCGCACAGTGCGCTACGCACTTGAGGATAAAGGCAGCAGCTACAAGTCTGAAGAAGTCGAAACCATCGTGCACTCCTCCCATCGCTCCTATCGCCCTGTGGATACAAAGTTTGGCCCGGATGGTGCGATGTACATCGTCGATTGGTACAATCCGATCATCGATCATGGCGAAGTCGATTTTCATCATCCCATTCGCGACAAATCTCATGGTCGCATTTGGCGGGTGACAAACCGAAACAAGCCGATCCTACCCAAAAATCTCGCGGCAAATCAATCGGTGTCAGGACTGCTCAACCAGCTCAAATCACCCGAACAACTCACCCGGTTGCAGGCAAATCGCGAGCTTGTGGAGCGCGGAGTTACTGCAAGTCAATTGGAAAAGTGGGTAACGGGATTGGGAAGCTCGTCGCAGGCTGATCCTCACCGCCTGGAAGCATTATGGCTGGGTGTCGCCATCAATGAACCCGACCAAGCATTGCTGGGCAGGCTGCTGCAGTCGGGAAACAGTGATGTGAGGGCTGCAAGTGTGCGCATGGTTAACTATTGCTCCGTCGCAGACCCCGTGGCATTGCTGGCTCCACTCATTCATGACGTGCACGCTCAGGTGCGGCTGGAGGTAGTCAATGCAATGCGAGCTATCAACACGAGACCAGCAATCGAACTGGCCATCGAGGCAAAGCAACATGCAATGGATTCCGATCTGAACTACATGCTCTGGCTGACCATGCGGGAGTCACAGGAACAATGGCTTACGCCCCTTAGTGAAGGCGAGTCGATTTTTGCAGACAATCTCGAACGCATCACTTTTGCGCTTCGAGCGGCCGACAATGAAACGGCCATGAAGCAAATGACCAGGCTGGTGCAAGAGGGAAATCTCTCACCAGATCTTCGTTCGCAAGCCCTCGATTTCTTAGCGCGCAGTGGAGATGGCCCAGCCCTTGATCTGGTCATGCAGGAGATCGTTTCCACCGAAGATGCAAGTCTGTTGGCAAGGATGGCTGCAGCTCCAGCAGACCATGCTGCCAGACCGAGTGATGCAAGTGGCTTGATGGCACTGCTGCAAGCCGAGGATTCCAATTTGCGCACTTCTGCCGCGAGTCTGGTTGGACGATGGAAAGTAAAAGGCGCGGAAGAAGCGCTCAAAGCCCAGCTGACAAGCGAACGATCATCCGCTGGTGAGCGACTGTCTGCGGCAAAAGCACTGGGCGATCTTGAAAATTTCGGTGTGCTCTCGGCAGCAGCGAAGTCAAGCGAAAACATGGAAGTTCGGGCCATAGCGGCCTCCGTCTGGGCAGACTCTAAACCAGAAGAAGCAGTCGCGACTGCTGTGGATGTGCTCAGTAAATTGGAAGAATCCAACTCTGCGCAAACCCTGTATCGATCATACCTCGCTCAGGAGGAAGGTCCCCAGGTGCTCGCCGCCAGCATCCGTGGCGAGACCATACCAACCGACATCGCAGTAGCTGGTTTGCAGCTGTGCCGTGCGGCAGGTCGTGATTTCTCCCAACTCATCGAAGCGCTGGAAGAATCCGGATCCGTTGCTTCAGTGGGAGCCGATCTCACAGCCGAGCAAAAGGAAGCGCTGCTCAAAGAAGTCGTTGAGAAAGGTGATGCTAACCGAGGTCGGCAAATCTATCGCAAACCAAAATTGCAATGCGGTGTTTGCCATCACATGGCTGGAGTGGGCGGTAAATTGGGTCCTGATCTGACTACTGTTGGGTCGTACATGACCCCTGGTTCGATCCTGGAATCTCTGCTGAATCCCGGCAAAGACATCAAACAAGGGTACGAGACAATCTTGATCACCCGAAAGGATGGATCGATTGTAGGAGGGATCTTGGATCGCAAGACTGATTCTGCAACGCTCTTGAAAGATGCCACCAACAAAGTAATATCAGTGCCAAGCAGCGACATCGAGAAGATGGATGTAAGTCCTATTTCGCTGATGCCGGCAGGGCTCACCGCATCGCTAAGACCAGATGAGTTGAGGGATCTGCTTGCGTTCTTGACGAGTTTGGGGAAGAATGGGTGAAAATTCGTGAGATGGGTGAAATGGGTGCAAAAGGAGCAGATGGTGCAAAAGGTACACGACCTAGTAGTTTATCATACGCAATCTGCGTACACCGTCAGGTCTCTACGCAGCTGTCATTATGTTTTAGTCTTCCAAGGTACTTTAGTGCCTTGTTTTGTGGAAAAGACAACGGGTTGAAACCCATTGGAAGAGCGTTTAACTCAGTAGCGACTTAAACCTCGGTCTTTTTGGCGGTAGGTCACCCAGTCGTTCTTTTTTGGCAGCCTCAAAATCACTGAAGTTGCCCTCGTAAAAGATCACCTTTCCGTCATCTTCATACGAAAGGATGTGCGTAGCCAGACGATCCATAAACCAACGATCGTGAGAAATCACCAAGATGCAGCCGGCAAAATTTTCCAATGCCTCTTCCAAAGCCCGCAAAGTATTTACATCGATGTCGTTGGTGGGCTCATCGAGCAGGAGTACATTTCCCCCTTCTTTAAGGGTGATCGCGAGATGCAATCGATTGCGCTCTCCGCCGGAGAGGATGCCGATTTTCTTTTGCTGATCGCTCCCCATAAAGTTGAACTTGCTGAGGTATGCCCGGGCATTGATCTCTCTGGCACCGATCTTGATAAATTCGACTCCCTGACTTACGACTTCATAAATGGTTTTGTCTGCGAGCAGATCCTCATGAGCCTGATCGACATACGCAATCTGTACAGTTTCTCCCACGGTGATTGTGCCCTTGTCAGGCTGCTCTTCGCCCATGATCATGCGAAAAAGGGTTGACTTCCCCACCCCATTTGGGCCGATGATGCCCACAATTGCATTGCGGGGTACCTTTAAGTTGAGATCATCGATGAGCAATCGATTCTTGAAGCCTTTTGAGAGATTTTCAATTTCCAACACCTTATCACCGAGCCGAGGACCAGGCGGTATGTAAAGCTCCAGCTTGGCTTCACGCTCCTTGATATCTGCACTTGTAAGATCTTCGAATGCACTAAGACGTGCCTTGCCTTTCGCTTGTCGTGCCTTGGGAGCCATCCGCGACCATTCCAACTCGCGCTTTAGAGTCTTTTGCCGCTTGCTTTCAGCCTTCTCCTCTTGCTCCAGTCGCTTGGCCTTTTGCTCGAGCCATGTGCTGTAATTGCCCTCCCACGGTATGCCTTCGCCTCGGTCTAGTTCCAGGATCCAGCCCGCTACGTTGTCGAGAAAGTAGCGATCGTGCGTTACGGCAATCACAGTGCCGGGAAATGACTTGAGAAATTGCTCCAGCCAGTGTACACTCTCCGCATCAAGATGGTTTGTAGGCTCATCGAGGAGAAGGATGTCCGGCTTGCTCAATAGCAGTCTGCATAGTGCGACCCGTCGTCGCTCTCCTCCAGACAAGATACTCACTGGAGCATCATCTGGTGGACAGCGCAATGCCTCCATCGCCACCTCCAAAGTATGATCGAGCTCCCAGGCATTGAGATGATCCATCTGCTCCAGAAGTTCACCCTGCTCTTCGATCACCTTCATCATCTCCTCCTCACCCATAGGCTCAGCAAGCTTGGCAGAAATGTCTTCGTAGGCTTTGGCGATGTCAACGATGTGTTGCACCCCTTCCTGCACAATCTCTTTCACGGTCTTGCTTTCGTCCAATTCTGGCTCCTGAGCGAGGTACCCGATTTTATAGTCCTTGTCAAATGAAACTTTGCCTTGATAATCGCTATCGATCCCAGCGATAATTTTGAGCAGACTCGACTTACCCGAGCCATTGAGACCAAGTACACCAATTTTGGCTCCGTAATAAAAAGAGAGCCAGATATTATTAAGTACCTGCTTTTTAGGAGGATAGATCTTACTGACCCCCTCCATCGCAAAGATCACCTTGTTTTCTGCCATCGGATATCCACTTTGAAGCCGCAATGTTAGTAAAAAATGCAACCCCGTGGCTAGCTACGCTGTCTCTTCTAAAATCAAAAGCATAAATTGACAACGATGAAACAATTTCTGATTGGCACTCTCTCCATTTTTATTTTCTCCAGCTGCTTCGGCCAGACCGATATGGGCTTTCTCTCGGAGACGGGCTATGTCAAGGATGAAATTAAAAAGGAAGAGAAACACCACTACAAAATCGAACTGAGCGAGACCGAACTGGTGATGATCTCATTAATGCAGGAAAACGTCGACTTGACCGTAGGCTATCTCTCTCCCACTGGAGCCGAACGAACACTTGACGGTTACAATGGTAAAAACGGCCCTGAGCCCATGTTGATTCGGGCTGACACGAGTGGCACCTATCTCATAAAAGTTGCTGTTTTCGAAGAGAAGGGCTCCGGCAGCTATGTACTTGAGATTCTGGATCGTCAGATCAAGAAGCCATCGGTCGCTGAGCAGCTAGATCAAGAGTTGGCGATGTGGGCTGAACTAGATCATATGCCAGGTTGCGGCACTGCGATCGTTAGCAAGGATGCTGTGCTTTATAGCAAGGGTTTTGGCAAAGCCGACAAGTCAAAGAATGACAAATACGACACAGAAACGATACAAAACATTGGTTCTGTTTCAAAGACCACCATCGCGCTATCCATCATGAAGCTAGTTGACGAGGGCAGGCTCTCTCTCGATACGGAGATTAATGACATTCTCCCCTTCTCTGTCACCAATCCATATCATCCCGATGTACCCATCACGGTTGAGCACCTCGCGACACACACTTCGAGTATCAATGAAATGCCTGCTTATGAAAAGAGCTACCTGATCGTCGGCCCTCACAATATTAAGCCCGAGGACGTATCGAAAGGTGAGTACCGATCCCTAACTCGCTATCAAAAAAACAAAGAAGTTCCCATGGAGGAATTTCTTGAAAATATATTATCAAAAAATGGCTCCTGGTATAAAAAGAAAAAGACCTTCCTCAAAAGCAAACCAGGTACAAAATACCAATACAGCAATGTGGCGGCAACACTCGCAGCATTTGTGGTGGAACAAATAACTGGCTTGTCACATGCAGACTATACCAGGCAAATAATTTTTGAGCCTTTGGGCATGTCATCAACGGGATGGGCATACGATGATATTGACGCGGACAAGCTCGCGCAGCTATATTTTAGCAATGGTCGCATGGCTCTACCACGATACCAGCTCATCACCTATCCAGATGGTGGTTTGCGCACGTCAGTTGAAGATTTGAGTCGTTACCTCCAGGAATTAATTCGCGGCAGAGCGGGCCAAGGCACGCTACTTGAACCTTCTAGTTACGAGGAGATGATGAGATCGCGCCTAACCCCACAGCACTTCGGTCGAGCAGATGGCGATGAAAATGCCGGTATTTTCTGGGACATCAATGGAGAATCTGCCGAAGGCCATTCCGGCGGCGATCCAGGCATTGTAACACTTATGTATTTTAATCCTGAAAAACTAGTGGGTGGCATCATTATGACCAATTGTGGACTAGATGATCCGATGGCTCGGAAGCAATTTAGCGAGATGTGGAGTGCCATTAATTACTATGGTGAAAAAATAGGTGCGCATCTAATCCGCATTGGATAAATAGCTTCTGCAGCCACTGCCATCTTCCAAAGCCAGAGACCTATCCACAAAAAAATCACTACCTTAATTTCAGTACAAAAAAGCAAAACATTGAAAGTTCTCACTACACTAGTTTTTACAACGGTCTTCGGACTTTTATCCTCTGATGCGTTGAGCCAAACAATGGCCAAGGCAGACTTAGAATTTTACACATCTCAGTACGACGGCGAACGCTATCCGGACGGCAGACCCAAGGTCTCCCAAGATATTCTGGATAGGCTCAAGCCCGTGACCATAGAAGAAGCGTGGGGCGTATTGCGCGGCGAGGGTTACCACAATCAGTTTGAAGGTGGATGGAAAACCATCAACAATGAACCGGTAGTCGGACGTGCACTTACTGCACAATACATGCCCAATCGACCAGATGTGGCTGATCAAGTCAAGGTAAAAGGTGAGCAGGATGGGCGCATCGGCAGCTCAAACTCCTGGCCCATCGACATGCTCAACAGTGGTGATGTATACGTTGCCGATGGCTTTGGCAAAATCGTCGATGGCACCTTGATCGGTGACAATTTGGGAAATGCCATTTACGCCAAGTCAGGCTGTGGTGTCGTTTTCAATGCATCGAGTCGTGATCTCGAAGGACTTTCCCAGATTGAAGGTTTTAATGCATTTGTGCGAGACTGGCATCCATCCTTTCTTACCGAAGTTATGCTGTCTGGACTCAATGTACCTATACGTATTGGAGCGGCCACTGTGTTGCCGGGAGATGTGGTACTTGCCAAGGAAGAAGGTGTCATTTTTATTCCCGCCCATCTTGCTGAAAAAGTGGTGACCACTTCAGAGGTGGTGCGCCTTCGCGATATGTTTGGCATTTCGAAGCTCAAAGAAGGAAAATACACGCCGGGACAAATCGATAGTCGCTGGAGTGATGAGATCGAAAAAGACTTTTCACAATGGCTGGCAGATCACATAAATGAGCTTCCAGTGCCTGCTGCTGAGATTCAAAAAATTCTAGAAAAACGAACCTGGTAAAAATTAGAAATTATGAGTACGACCAATAGAAGATCTGCCTTCAAAAAACTCACTGCCTCTGTAGCGGCTATGTTTGGATTGGGAGCCGCTGCCAAAGCAATCACTCCACCAGAGCCATATGATAAGAAAGCAAAGTCCATTGTTAGCCAGCAAGACGTCCCTCTATTCTCGGGATCGACCACCCATAGCAACCTGGTCTTTATCGCGGGTAAAGGTGCACACTTTGAGGGTGACATTGGCGCCCACACCGACCATGTACTTAAAGAACTCGAGAAGGAGCTGGTGAAAGCTGGATCATCCATGGACAAAGTCTTGAAAGTGAATGTTTACCTCCATGATCTGGAAGACTACCACGGCATGAATGACGTCTATCGCGGACGTTTTGGAGCAAATCCTCCTGTGCGCACTACCGTGGCTACTTATGGTGGGGTTCCAGGTGACTCGCTCGTCGAGATTGATTGCATCGCAGCGGTTTGATCATTAATGTTGAATAGTTTTCTAAAATAAGGAACATGGTAAAGCGTAGGGATTTATTGAAAGGCTTAAGTACAATTCCGTTCATCGGTGCATTTGTCGGAGGAGCTGCTGCTCGATCTGCCTCTGTTGTTGCATCTGGAAAGCGCGATTATTTCAAAGAGCTGGGAGTACGCTCTTACATCAATGCGGCAGGAACGTACACTGCCCTCACCGCCTCGCTCATGCCAGAGGAAGCTACTGCAGCCTGGAATTATGCCTCGGGACAATATGTAAAGCTCGATGATCTTCAAGATCGCGTTGGTGAGCGGATTGCCGAGCTCTTGCAATGTGAAGCGGCCACGGTATCTGCGGGTGCTGCATCCGCGATTACATTGGGCACAGCTGGTGTACTTACAGGTATGGATCAAGCGAAAGCCGCTCAGATCCCAAACGATATGACCGGTCTGAAAACAGAGGTGATACGGCAGAAAGCTCACGCGGTTGGCTACGAGCATGCCATTCGCAATTGCGGAGTAAATATCGTGGAGGTTGAAACGCGAGCTGAATTGGAAAATGCCATCAATGAGAAAACTGCTATGCTGTGGTTTCTGAACTCAAACAACTTTGAGGGGCAGATACGTGATGAGGAGTTTGTGCAGATCGCAAAGAAGCACAACATACCTTGCATGAATGACTGCGCTGCAGATGTACCACCCGTAGAGAATCTCTGGAAGTACACCAAAATGGGGTTTGATCTTGTCTGCTTTTCGGGTGGCAAAGGCATGCGCGGTCCGCAGAGTGCCGGGCTGTTGCTGGGGCGAAAAGATCTGATCGCTGCAGCTCGTCTTAGTGCTGCTCCACGTGGCAATACCGTTGGGCGAGGCATGAAAGTCAACAAGGAAGAGATACTTTGCATGCTCGTTGCACTTGAGCACTATCTGCAGCGCGATCATAAGAAAGACTGGGCCCTTTGGGAATATCAAATCAACATGATCCATGAGGCTGCGTCTTCGGTCGATGGAGTTGAAACCGAGATCCACGTGCCTCAAGTGGCCAATCATGTACCCTCGATTCGCATACGCTGGGACGAAAAGAAAGTGAAAATGTCTCCCGGTGATGCCCGGCAGACTCTGCGTGATGGACATCCGTCTATTGAAACTGTGGGTGGAAACGAATCGCTGGACATAACCACTTGGATGATGAATGAGGGTGAAGAGCGAGTTGTGGCTCGTCGAGTGCGAGAAGTGTTGCAAGGGTAAGTTTTACTATCTTTATGACATGGTGATTACCTTGAGAGTCTTAGAGATGAATGAGAAGTGGACGAAGTTGATTTATTCGGCCACAAATACCCGATCAAGAATGGAAACTCCCAAACTAATTGAGCAGATCGAAAGCGGCGTTCTTACCGTGAGTAATGCCGCGATGTTTCCACTGCTGGGTGGAACAGATGAAGAAGAATAGCCAGCCGGCATGCTGCGCTGAACAAGAGGATCCTTTGCCAGTCACATCAAATTAGAAGGTATATATAACTGTCTCACCACAAGTTAGTAGTGCTTGTAGATGATCTGTAGTATCAAACCTTGTGTTTAATGCCACGCCAGTCGTATTATGATTGAAACCTCCAATTAGGTTATGGTTTAATTAATGCGATCTTAAGCTGAGTTCGCAAATTTTGATGAGCTTGGCAACTTAACTACTCAGAATAGCAAAAGGCGGAGGGCTGAGAAAGCCTTCCCCCTTTTTTTCTCCATGCGGATTTGGTTTAGACAAGAGAAGCTTGATCGTCATTCGCATAGTTATTCTTTCGCCATTTTGGCAAAGACTTTTCTTACTTCAAAGATGTCTCCTTTTCAAGCGAACACGCTCTCCCTCTATGGGGATTTTGCATGTGGCCATGCAGTATATTTCTGATAACTTTAATGAATGAGAAATTTGTATCGAATCCTAGTCGCATCTGCCCTCGTGCTGTTGCTTGGCTGTGCCAATACCACCGAGCAAGAAATACCCTCACAACGACCAAACATTCTCTTCATCATGTCTGATGATCATGCGTACCAAGCGATCAGCGCCTACAGCAATCATCTCATGGAGACTCCCAACATTGATCGGATTGCAGATGAAGGCATGCTTTTTACCAATGCTTGTGTGACCAATTCGATTTGTGCGCCTTCCCGCGCAGTGATCCTTACCGGAAAACACAGCCATCTCAATGGTAAAATTGACAATCGTTTTCCTTTTGACACCACCAACGTCACTTTTCCTCAACTACTGCATGATGCTGGATATCAGACAGCTATGTTTGGGAAACTACATTTCGGAAACAGACCCAAAGGATTTGATCAGTTTCGAATTCTGCCAGGACAGGGCACCTACTACAACCCCGATTTTATCACCAAGAATGACAGTACGATAAGAGTCACAGGGTATACCACCGACATTATCACTGACATGACACTTGATTGGCTCAAGGAAGATCGCGATGCTGAAAAGCCCTTTCTTCTTATGTACCTGCACAAGGCACCACACCGTGAGTGGCTACCACCAGAACGTCACTATAAAGATTTTACCAAACGGACATTTCCCGAGCCCGAGACCTTGTTTGACGATTACGAAGGACGCGGCCGTGCAGCGAAAGAGGCTGAGATGAATCTGCTCACGCACATGAATTGGGCTGGAGATTCTAAAATTTACCCAGAGCTAATGGATGAATTGGGCATTCCTGAAACCATCAAATGGGATAAGCTTGCGTTCGAACGTGAAGTAGGACGGCAAACACCTGAACAACGTGCAAAGTGGGATGCTGTATATGGCCCCATAAATGAGGAGTTCAAGAAGAACTACCCCAACATGTCGCAAAA
>Ga0114956_1000771_pt1 | contig 24315 bp, 12 predicted proteins | sample MaitaG_FD_87304 | JGI IMG/M metagenome (GOLD analysis project Ga0114956, IMG submission 87304) | Marine algal microbial communities from Maine, USA - Maine_Asex2 metaG | ecosystem: Host-associated > Algae > Red algae > Unclassified | place: Maine, USA | collected 2015-01-05
GAATCCCAATCTATTTCACAGTCACAATCCCAGTTATCTCCCCATCCATCATAGTCTCCTTCTTCCCATTCTCCCCAATCTTTACAATCTTCGTCTGATATTGTTAATTCTAAACATTCTGCGAAGCATTCATTTGGAACTGACGATAAATTGCCGTCTTCATCTACTACACATATCCATTCTGAATCCCAATCTGTTTCACAGTCACAATCCCAGTTATCTCCCCATCCATCATAGTCTCCTTCTTCCCATTCTCCCCAATCTTTACAATCTTCGTCTGTAATTGTTAATTCTAAGCAATCTGCATAGCATTCATTTGGAACTGACGATAAATTGCCATCTTCATCTACTACACATATCCATTCTGAATCCCAATCTGTTTCACAGTCACAATCCCAGTTATCTCCCCATCCATCATAGTCTCCTCCTTCCCAATCACAATCTTCCTCTGCGACTACTGTAGCTTCTAAGCAATCAGCAATACAAGCATTTGGCAATAAGTAATTTTTTCCATCTTGATCTTCTACACAAATCCAATCAGTGCCCCAATCAATGTCACAATCGCAGTCCCATTGAGTAGAGGCTGTAAATTGTAAAAATAAAATTGGTAAAAAAGTAAATATAAATTTCATTATTAAAATTTGAAGATTTTGAAATGGCGGAAGATCGGAATTATTTAAAATCAGATTGATAGGAAACCGATCGTAAAATTAAGGGTTTTAATGAAAAATTTTTGTTTTTCTTTGGTTTTAACACTCCATTTATAAAGAAAAAAGCGATCATCTTTTTGATAACCGCTTTTTATATATGATCTTTTGATAAGCTTAGCTAACGCCAAGATCTTTTCTAATTTTATTAATAGCTGAACCAGCACTTACCCAACCAATTTGTGCTTGGTTATATGTGTGATTCACTTCAAAGAAATCTTCAGTTCCATCAGAGTGGGTAAGATGAATCATCATGGTTCCACCTGGCACCATTTTCTCAAAACCAAAGATTGCTACTTCGTCATCTTGTCTTACTTTGTCGTAGTCTGTCGGATTAACAAAAGTCAAAGCCAACATACCTTGCTTTTTGAGATTGGTTTCGTGAATTCTGGCAAAAGATTTTACGATTACAGCATTAACACCTAAGAATCTAGGTTCCATTGCGGCATGTTCTCTAGATGAACCTTCACCATAATTTTCTTCTCCAAATACAACTGTACCTATTCCTGCATCCCTATAAGCTGTAGCGGATTCAGGTACTGGTAAATATTCTCCATTTTTAGTAAAATTTATAACTTTATTCGCTTCACCATTAAAAAAATTAATTGCGCCAATAAAACAATTGTTAGAAATATTTTCTAGATGACCTCTATATTTCAACCAAGGACCTGCCATAGAAATATGATCAGTGGTACACTTTCCTTTAGCCTTAATAAGTACTCTCATATTGTGTAAGTTCTTTGGCTCAATAGGCACGAAAGGAGTAAGTATTTGAAGACGATCTGAGGTTGGGTTCACTTTTACTTCCACACCGCTGCCATCTTCCATAGGTGCGTTATAGCCCGCATCCTTTACGTCAAAGCCATTTGGAGGCAACTCAAATCCTGTTGGCGGAGTCAATTTGAATTCCTCTCCTTTATCGTTTTTCAAAGTATCCTTAGTGGGATCAAAACCTAATTTACCAGATAATGCAACAGCGGTTACAATTTCTGGGCTTGCTACAAAAGCATGGGTGTTTGGATTACCATCCGCTCTTTTAGAAAAGTTTCTATTGAATGAGTGTAGGATACTGTTCTTTTCTTTTTTGTCTGCACCAGCTCGGTCCCATTGACCAATACAGGGGCCACATGCATTTGCAAAAACTAAGGCACCCATATCTTGAAGCGTCTTTATAACTCCATCTCTTTCTAAGGTAAATCTTACTTGCTCAGAACCAGGAGTAATTGTTAATTGTGACTTAGGCTTTACCCCATTTTCTACAGCTTGCATTGCGATAGAAGCAGCTCTAGTTATATCTTCATAAGAAGAATTAGTGCATGATCCTATCAAGCAATATTCTAATTCTGTTGGCCAACCTTCTTTCTCTGCAGTTTCTTTCATCTTAGAGATAGGAGTGGCTAAGTCTGGTGTAAAAGGTCCATTAATTAATGGTTCTAAAGTGGATAGGTCTATTTCTATAACTTGATCAAAATATTTCTTAGGATTTTCGTAGCATTCTGCATCGCCAGTTAAGTGCTCTTTAACGGTGTCTGCTAGGTCTGCAATTTCTGCTCTTTCGGTTGCTCTTAGATATCTACTCATAGAATCATCATAACCAAAAGTAGAAGTAGTAGCACCGATTTCAGCTCCCATATTACAGATGGTTCCTTTGCCGGTGCAAGACATGTTGACTGCACCGTCACCAAAATATTCGACAATGGCTCCAGTCCCACCTTTAGCAGTAAGAATACCTGCAACTTTTAGTATTACATCTTTGGATGATGTCCAACCATTCATTTTACCCGTTAATTTAACGCCAATTAACTTTGGCATTTTTAATTCCCAGGGCATACCTACCATCACATCTACCGCATCTGCACCTCCTACACCTATCGCAACCATTCCAAGGCCACCAGCATTTGGAGTATGAGAATCTGTTCCAATCATCATTCCACCAGGAAATGCGTAATTTTCTAAAACTACTTGATGTATAATTCCAGCGCCAGGTTTCCAAAACCCAAGGCCATATTTATCACTTACTGACTCAAGAAAGTCATATACTTCTGAATTGATATCGACTGCACCTTTTAAATCTTGACCGGCTCCCACTTTAGCTTGTATTAAGTGATCACAATGCACTGTTGAGGGAACAGCTACTTTGTCTTTTCCGGCCATCATAAACTGCAACAAAGCCATTTGTGCGGTTGCATCCTGCATAGCAACTCTGTCTGGAGCAAAGAAAACATAGTCTTTTCCTTTACCATATTCTTGAAGAGGAGAATCTTCATGTAAATGTGTGTAAAGAATTTTTTCAGAAAGGGTCAATGGACGACCTAATTTTTCTTTGGCTTTACGAACTTTTGAGTCTAAGTTTTGATAATGGTTTTTGATTAGCTCGATATCGAATGGCATAATAGATATTTTTTTGTAAATGTAAGATATATAGAGTATTTATCCCTTAATAATAATCAAATACCTGAAAAGTAATATTGTTCCGATTTCCACTGGATTATTTGAATTTTATAGAAAACAAAAGGACTTTCAATTGCTTAAAAGTCCTTCTTATTTTACTTTGTTGCTAAATTTTCAGTTACACCTTTACGTTTTGCTTTTAACAAAGCCTAGAATAAACGAAAATATTAGCGCCCCCACAACCGCAGTAACAATACTGGCTATTGATAGCCCTCCTGTTTGTGCAGCTCCTATTCCAAGCAAACTACCAACATAACCCCCTAGAAAGGCACCAATAATTCCAGTAATAATTGTTCCGATTGTACCAAAACTATTGGGCTTGATAAAGTTGGCTATAAAGCCTGCTACTGCTCCTAAAACTACCCAGATTAAAATACTCGTTAAGTCCATTTAACATAATGTTTTAAATAAATAAATAAAATTTCGATTATCAGTGTTTAAACAATCAATTAGGGAAGATAATTCCATTTTCTCAAACTAATAATATTTTGGTGCTTTATTAGTACAAAATTATAGCTTGATCGCCAATTATATTAGGAAGAGCTTTGAGGTATGCGCAAAAAAAATAGCTGCATAATTAATGCAGCTATTAAAGTTTAATCCCATGAACGTTTTAGCTTTTCAGCTAAATGTGCGATTTAGGGTCGCACTAAAACCAACTATATAATAACAAAACTCAATCTGTCTAATTTAAAGTTGTTAAAGGAGAGTTACTCTATTGTAACTTACCTTTAACAATTGTAATCCCATGAACATATCCAAAGAACTGAATCTTTCTCCAGTTCTTTTGATTTCTATTTCAAAGATGAGCCATTTTAGAATATTTTCAAAGTACAAAAAAGAACAATAATAATATATATTTTTTTATAATATGTTTCTAACATTCTGGAAATCAATCAAATGGACTTAAATATAATTCGTTTTCTAGATAACTAGTATCCGTTAATGTATTTAAAAACGCCAAGAGACTTGATTTTTGATCTTCATTTATATTCAATCGGTATAGAATTTGGTCTTTATTTAGTGATGGTTGTCCTCCACTAATGTAATGATCAAGTACTTCTTCTAACGATTCGAACCTTCCATCGTGCATATAAGGAGCCGTTATCTCAATATTCCTTAATGTTGGAACCCTAAATTTGCCGTTATCAAATATATTTCCCGTTACTTCTCCATAACCAGGATCTATGAAATTCGCTAAATTATCTACAGAATCTAGTCCATTATTTTTAAATGTGTTATCCGAGAACAAGGGGGCTGTATGGCAATGAGCACATTCTGCATCAGGCAAAAGTTCATTTCTATCAAAAAACATATCGTAACCATCTAATTCCTGATCAGTAAAAACATTGGTTCCAAGTAGTACTTGGTCAAATTTGCTATTTCCAGATTGAATAATTCTTTCATATTGTGCTATGGCCTTTGTTGTCAATTCTTGTGTTATGCCTGCCGTAGTTTCTATCCCAAAGGCTTTTCGAAACATTTCTGGGTAATCAGAGTGCTTTCTCAATTCCATCAGGAGATCTTCCCAGTTATGATTTTGTTCTAGAATATTTTCTACTGGATGAATCGCTTGCTCTTCTAGATTTGGGGATCTTCCATCCCAAAATAACCCTGAATAAACATATCCTATATTTAGCAGTGACATTGAACTTCTTGTTCCTATTACACCATTGACACCTTCACTAAATGCTCCAATATCTGTAAATGCTAATTTAGGATCATGGCATGAAGCACAAGCTATAGTGCTATCTATTGATAAAATTGGATCAAAGAATAAATGCCTCCCTAAACTTACTCCTTCTACAGTGAGAGGATTGTCGTTAGGTATCTCTAATAGAGGAAAGTTTGGGATTGCCTCTAATACAAAAGGTTCTGGACTATATGGAATACCTGTAAGGGAAATACCTGTTTCAGTTATCGGTCCAATCGGTTCGTCATCACCACAAGATGATAGAAGAAGGACCATTAATATGAGAATAATACATCTCATTATTCAACATTTATAGCGCTATTGTAGTTATCAACAATCATGCTTAGAGGTCCAATGTTAGTAGGATCATGATTTGTAGGATTCTCTTCAATATCAAAATATTCATTATTTCCAACAGAAAATAATTCTTTATGATCGAAAGAGATAGATACAGATTCACTTACATCTTTATCTATTGTGACACTTATAGGGAGTATTATAGTTCTCAACAGATCATTTCTACCTGTATGAAAAAACCATCCTAAATCAAATGCTCCATCTGCTTCCGTCTCAAGATTTCCTTGCAGTTTTGCAAAAATAAAACTATTCCAAGCAGTCCAATAATGGCCTGAGTTACTCAATGGGTTTTCAGAATTAAAATCTGCTGGTTTTTGTGAATTCAATGAAGTTGGCACTCCAATAGAAAATCTTAATTGTGAATAAGAACCTACAGGTACATCGGAGTAATCTAAGTTTATACCATTTATTGCTTTTTCTTCATCTATATTTTGATTTGTAAAATCAATGAAGTTAATTTCATCTAATTCTACCTCACCGTCTGTCCCTACAAGAGTGATATCTGATATAAACATGTCTGACTGAGCAATTCTTATCTGTGTATTATTATACTCGAATTCATTAAACATTACTAACGGATCAGAACCATATGTTGCCTTAAAATTTAAATTTAGGTTTCCTGATTCATCTTCACCGCAACTACTAAATAAAAAAATGGTACTAATAATAAAAAAAATTGTCGTGTATTTCATATAATTCGAATTTTTGGATCAATTTGCTCCTAAAGCAAGTTTAAAGTTATTTGATAGCTTTTGCCTAAAAATATTTGGATTATTACTGTCTTGAATATCAATATCCTGCAATAATTTACTAAAATCTAGTACTAGAGAAACTCCAAACCCTCCTCCTTTGTTCACAGCAACCCCATCTTCTATCAGAAAAGACTGAAGAATGTTATCTTGAATAATTTCTTCAAATCTATATTGGAGGGTATCATTAGATAATGAATCTAATACAATATCAATTCCTGCTGAGTAAAAAGATCCATCAGATAAATATTCCTCGTTTTCATATAAATACTCTAGTTCTGGATAATTCATATAATCTGACCTGGTGTTTGCAATTGAAGTGGGTATGCCTAGATTAAGATCAAAACCAGTGATTGTATCGATAATCATAACACCTCTAATAGAAGTGTTCTTTTCTCCTAAACGTGTCATACTTAGATCACTTACGAGCAAAGTTGGATCCTCACTTATAATTTGATAGTTCCCTAAAATTCCGTTTAAATTTAGATCATTAAAAAGAAGAAAGAAATCGATTATTCTAAAGTCTAAACCCAAATTATTTTGATAAAAGAAAGTATCTAAAGTGACAGAATCTACTTGATATGAAAAATTCAATGACAACTGTGGTAATAGACAGCAATCACTACATGGTTTGTCTGCAGTTACATCATAATTACCATAAAAAGATTCTAAACATCCTTCTGATGGCTCATAACAAGAATATATAACAAAAGTAAGAAAAGCTACAAATACGATAATTTTATTGAAGATTTTTTTCATATTCTTTCACCAAGGTTTTAACGATTTGTTTAACCTGTGCTGAAAAGTCCTTATCCAAGATCCAATGATAATATTGCTTGTCTTCATAAAGTGATTTTGCGACTGGTTTACCTAAGTGCTTTCCAAAGTTAAAAACGATGGTTCCGTCCAAATCGTATTTCATTCTTTGTGTTGCATCTACCATTCTAGAATCTGAGGTGAATTTTGAGAGCATTTCGATATTATTCTGAATAGGTGCTTCTGTTGTGTATCCATCTCCATCTACGTGATCCACATCCTTATATCTAATCAGTTGACCCTTCAGCACATCCACTGTTGCTCTTACGTCCACTAATGCATCATGGGCATCTTCTAATTCCTTGCCACAGTATAGCTTGTATGCAGCCTTCAAAGTCCGGGGCTCCATTTTGTAAAAGATCTTTTGAATATCAACCGTTTTTCTAATAGACATATCCAATTCTAACCCAGACCTTGCAAACTCTTCCATGAGCATAGGTATATCGTAACGATCAGAATTATATCCTCCTAAATCTGCACTCCCAACAAACTCAAAAAGTTCTTTGGAGATTTGCTCAAAGGTGGGTTTATTTTTAAGCATCTCAGGAGTTATTCCGTGTACTTTTATAGCCTCTTCACTGATTGGCATTCCTGGATTTATCATCCTCACAAATTCATCGGGTTCGACTTTATCAGGAGAGTATTTTATAAGTGCAATTTGTACAATTCTGTCTCTAATCACGCTTAAGCCAGTAGCTTCAATGTCGAAGAAAATGATTGGTTTTGTTAAGTTAAATGTCATATTTATATAATTCCTTTTTTATCGGCCTCTTCAGTGATACCGTGTAATTGCACTGCCGCTTTCTTTTTATTTCGCATTCTTAAATTTAAAAATTCAACAAGGAGTGAGAATGCAATAGCAAAGTATAAATAACCTTTTGGAATGGCTCCGATTGGACTTCCCCCAACGGTCAAATGTGCCAAGTGACCTCCTTCTAAAAGAAGCATAAATCCAATCAAAATTAAGAAAGATAGACCCAGTATTTGAATAGTTGGATGGTCATTAACAAAGCGACCTACAGGAACAGCAAATAACATCATTATAAGAACGGAAATTACAACAGCAACGATCATGATTGCTAATGCACCTTCTAGGCCATTTGTCATACCAACTGCTGTCAAGATGGAGTCAAATGAAAACACAATATTGATAAGAGTGATTTCAATAATAGCTTTACTAAGTGAAATCTTTTTAGGTCCGTCTTCTCCACTATGTACTTCACCTTCTAATTTGTGATGAATTTCTGAGACACTCTTATATAGTAAAAACAATCCCCCAGCTATAAGAATTAAACTTTGTCCAGAAAAACCTGCATGAATGCCTGGTAGATCTATATTAAGCCAAGGTTCCTCCATTGCTATCAGCCAAGATATTCCGAACAGTAAGGCGATTCTCAGAACCATCGCTAAGATGAGACCTATATTAGTGGCTTTCTTTTGATCTTCTTTTTTTAGCTTACTTGATGTAATAGAAATAAAAATGATATTATCGACTCCTAAGACTATTTCTAGAAATGTTAGAGTCAGTAGACTCATCCAAACTGCTGATGAAGCAAAATCCGGCATTGTCAATAAATAAAACATGGAAATTTTTTGGTAAATATATTAAGAAAATAGGTAATAGGATCAGCAATTTAGCTTGGAAACTTCATTCTGTAATCAGATTCGATGTTTCACTCTTAATTTTTTCCAATTTCTTTTTTATAAGTTTCCTTTTTAAAGGTTTGAGTTTCTCTGTAAAAAGAATTCCTTCTATATGATCATATTCATGTTGGATTACTCTTGCATTAATACCTTCAAAGGAAACAGTGTGCTCAATGAATTCTTGATCTTGATATTTTATAGTGATCTTTTTTTGTCTTTCCACATCCCCTCTTATTTTTGGGATACTCAAGCAACCTTCTTCATATTTCCAAAAATCCCCTTCTTCACTTAAGATTTCTGGATTTATAAAGGGTTGTTTCATTCCTATAAATTCTTTAGAATCTTCCTCCTCTAGTTGAATTGTATCTATTATAAAGAGGCGTATTGAATTGCCGATCTGAGGTGCTGCAAGACCGACTCCCTGGGCATTATACATCGTATCAAACATGTTGTCGATAAGTATATTCAAATCTTCGAAATCTTTAGTAATTGCCTTAGCTTTTTGCTTTAAAACTTTTTGGCCATAAGCATAAACAGGTAAAATCATCTTTTATTTAATAATGTTTAAGATATTTCTGAAGAATAAGAACGGCACTCATAAGATCTACACGTTCTTTTTCTCTTCTAGCCTTTTTCTTCACTCCCATTTTTAGTAGAATTTCTTTAGCTTCTACTGAAGTAAAAGATTCATCTTGGAAATCAACTAATATATTAGGATAAAGTTCTTTAATTTTCTGAGAAAATGACTTGATGTGTGAAGATAAGTAGGTTTCAGAACCATCTGCATGAAATGGTTGGCCAAAAACGATTTTTTCTACGGATTCTTGACTCAAATATTCAGTCAATTCGGTCAATAATTTATATGTATTGACGGTTTTTAGTGGGTGCACGGCTATTTGTAATTCATCAGTTACAGCGATTCCTGTCCGCTTAGTACCATAATCTATGCCTATGATTCTTGCCATAAGCTAATTTTAAGCTATTTTTATGGAATATAATAAAAAGACCCCCTCTAATCTTTATTAGAGAGGGGTCCCATCCCAAAAACAGTAAATTCTTATTTATTTTATGACCACCATTTTCTTGGTGGATTTCCAATCTTCTGATTCTAAAGTGTAATACAGTACACCTGTAGTATTCAATATTTCAGAGTCTAACTCAAGGATATTGATTCCTTTACTGTAAAAGTTTTCAGTTTTATAAATGACTCTTCCATTTAAATCTGAAATCACTAAGGAAGCTTGCATATCCTTAGGCAGAGTAAATCTCACGTCTGTTCTTCCAGTAAATGGATTTGGAGTGTTTTGGAACAACTTATAGTCATAGGTTATTTCGTTGCCTTTGATATACTCCAAATCGATTACTGGTGTTGTAATTTCTGATCCAATCGAATATAGTTCTGGATTCAAATCCTTATTCAATGCAATTGCTTTAGGATTTAATTTACCGTATGGATCATTTATGCTAAATGTAATTAACTCTTGTCCTTCTGAGATTGACACTAATTCTCCTACATTCCAACTTACGTTTACAACATTTGTAAATTTTGATACTGACATGTTAGTTGCATCAAAATTTATGGTGCTAGAATGAACATCTGTAACTTCTATACTTTGAGAAAATTCTACACTGAATTGGAAGCCAAAGGTTTCAATATCTTGTCCTGCATATAATGTAACCTCATTTTGACCAACCATAAGTTCAGATTCTTTAATTTTAAAGCTGGTTGTATTCAGACTTCTTGATCCAATATTCGGATTGTTAAGATTTGCAATTACAGTGTTATTTACATCTCCTATTTTTACCGCTACAAAATCAACATTCATATCGGTCTCCAAATAATTAACTCCATACTCTTCAGTAAAGATTTCCTTCAATGGCTCAGTTGAATTATTGAATGAATATTCTTGATCTACAAATCTCCAAGAATCATTATTTGGGAAATCTGTAATAATATCAAGTATCATTTTTCTCAATTGTATTAAATCAAGAGAAGTCACTTTGTTATCTTTATTGATGTCTGCAGCAATGATTTTATATGGTGAATTCAATTCTTGGAGACCTAAAATATGTTTTTGAATTTCTACTAAATCAAGGGTACTTACACCATTCATTGGATCATCTATTTTTGATGGATCAATCATGTATTGTCCACCCAAAGGCATATTTGGAAAAATATAAGCACCTAAATCATCTGTCATTAAAGCATCTATATCTGCTCCTCCTAATGCTACATAGACATTTGCTAATTCAGCATTATCCTCTGTTGCTATTCTACCTTGTATTTTGAATTCTTGATCAATCACTTCTTCTCCTTCTTCTCCGGCAGATTCACCACCTTCGTTTTCTTCTTCCTCACCTTCTTCGACACCATCACCTCCTGTTGCTCCGCCAGTTCCAGGATTGTCAGGACAAACATTATTATTATCTTGAACTTCTACATAGGTTTCACAATAAGACTGAACTAGTGAGCCATCTGGAAGAACAATACTCGCCCAGATTTCTATTGTCTGTCTTCCCAAAGTGGTACAATCCAGCATTATGTTTTTAATCGTTGTATCTTGTTGAAAAGATAATATCACAGGATACCCACATGGATGAAAACTTCCTGCATCAAAATCGCTTGCCCACATTTCTACCATTCCCCAATCTTCGATACCATCATTATTCGTATCTACTGGCATTAAGTCCACTGCTAAACCATTTATACAATATGGTGTAGGAGACTTACAATTGAATACTGTAAATTGTTGGTAACAGGTAGTAGGATTACCACATTGATCTGTAAATTGCCAGAAGATACAATGTGTACCTAATGGATATGAGTCGCTTGCATCTGCTACAGGACCGTAGTTTGTAGTTGAGACCGAGTCGATAGAGCCATCGCAGTGCAAGTCAATCTCAAATTTCCATAAAATATTATCTGGTTCTGTACAATCATCTCCAGTAGTTGATAAAGTCAAGTTTACTGTACCAAAATCACAACTTTGATCAAATGTACATACCACTATATCGTCAGGACATGCAACTGCAGGACCTTCGTGATTTCCAATTTTTATAATTTGAACGGTGTCCCATGTGAAAATATCATCATTAATATCTCTTTGACACCAATCAATTACTTGCCAAGTTCTAAGTATTTTGAAGCATGCATTGTCTGGTTGATCATTTAAGACAAATAGTTTATCATCCCAGTTAGACCCTACTAGATCGCATTGATCATCTAGAAACTCAGGATATCCAATAAAGTCAGGATGATAGTCATCTGGGTCAAAACAGCCCAATGTATCTACGTCTTCTGGCCACATAATTTGCTCCTCCGTAAATGGATCACTATTTATGAATGTAATAATATGATCACAAAACCCAGTTCGTCCTCCATCATCTGTTGCTGTATATTTTATAATAAGTTCACCAATGTTGCACTGATCCAAATTATCAATCACTGTATAGGTCATAGTAGACGTGCAATTGTCCCTATTAGTAGCAACACCGCCGAAAAACTGTTCTAAGTCTTCAAGTGTATTTGTAGAATATTCAAAGTCACACTCTCTAGTTACATTTGGTGGACAATCTAATATAGGAGCTAGTTTATCTTGCACCTCTACATTGACCATACAATCATTAAAATTTCCACAGATATCTACAACCCTGAACACAACCATATGGTCGACGTTAGGATCTACGTCTTCGCAGCAGAATTTAGTATAGTCACTAAATGTACACTTATCTTCTACTTCAAAAACATACAGATTTTTAGTAGTTGGCAGTACATCATGCCAACCTCCATTTGGTCTCACAATTACATAGTCCATTAGACCGCCTATAATGCCAGGTGAAGGCATACCAGGTGCCCAATTTGCATAAGTTGAATTGGATCCATCTGCCCAAACAAAATTGCCTTCATTAAGTACATCATTATACCCGATATGATATGACATACCTTGACCTACTTTATCGGTCACTGTCTCTCTTACCCAATCATTTTCTTTCTTATCATTGATAGAAACTGCATATCCTCCCATTGCTTCAGAAAGTTTATGAGCTTTTCTCCCAGTTACTTCTTTATGTGATACATAGTAGTAATGCTCATTGTATTCGCCGATGTAATGTACATCTGGGTAGGAAGGAATATCACATTCACAATTTGTGTTATCCATTCTTCTTACTAATTTCTTTTTTAGTAAGCAATCATCATACGACCCATCATCAAATGTTTCTGCAAAAACGTTTGCAGTTCCATCACTAGTCAATGCAACAACCGTAAATTCATCACATATAGCAGCGGGTGGAGTATCATCCACAACATCTACTATCACTTCGCACGTAGAACTATTATAACATTGATCAAAAGCAGTTATTAAAATTAGATTCTCACCCATAGGAAGGGAGATAAAATCATTTGGATCATAATTGTTTATATGTTCGTATGGGTCTCCAGTATCTGCATCTATTAGAGTTAGGTCAACATGTATAAGTTCACTGCAATTATCTGTGATTTTTGGTAGTGGGAATAAGATGTCAGCACCGCATGTTGCTATTCCGTTGTAGGAATCATGAGGATTTGATGTTGTATTGGTTGTTACAATAATTACAGATTGATCACATACGATTTCTGGATCTTCTAAATCTGTAATATCAAAAACTTGTATACAATCTAATGGGACTTCGTCGCCACAATGCCATTCTCTAATTGACCAAGTTCTCATTACCTTTTTGATGCATCCTACTTTAGGCAGCTCTAAATCTTGATAAAATATTCCAACATTACAATAAATGTCTGGGAAAGGGAATAAGTCTATTCCATTCAACCTAGGTACAGGAAATTCTTCGATGTCAGGATATAAGTCACCATCTAAATCCCATAACTCAATTGAATCTAGTGTTGCAGGGTTATCTCTAATACCATCACAACTTAGTGGATCCCCATTATCAATTGTATAACTTCTAGGACAATCGATGTCATCTAGGTCAATTCTAGTTAGAAGATATGTAATTGTACATTCTTCACCATAATTTCCCTGGCTATCTATCGCTGTATATGTTCTTATTATTTCTTTTACGTAATCATCATTGCAAGCTATCGGATTAATTACTTCTGATATAAGTATTGGTTCTACTCTTCCTTCACAACCATCCGTAAATAGTGGTCCATCAAAATCGTTGAAATCAGTACAAGAATATTCTATAGTTAGTCCACAATTGTCAGAAGTTGGGCCAATTTTATCTTCTAATATAAGGTTACCCCAACATGTATTACCAGAAGTAGAATCAACTACGGTTGCAGTCAATGTCTGGTACATCCAATTTTCAGTTAACATTGGTTCAGCGTCTGTGGCAATTACGTTTCCGAACTGATCACTTATTATAAGACCATAAGGACCTCCATCAGGACATGAGCTCATTTGACCATTTAGTATCATGTCAACTGTAATCATTATCTCACAATCAGAAGCCACTGATACTTGAGTAGAACCGTTACATGCGAGGGAACAAGGGTCTTGCGAGAAAACAGCTATATTACCAGTTGTCAAGAGTATAGCGAGTACACACATACTCCTCATCAACTGCTTCACTACGGCAGTGTAGTTTACTTTAACCATGAGATCCAGTTTTACTTCATACTGTTAGGGGACAACGTAAACGGTTGTGAGATTACGTAACTATCTCCTAAAAAATTAATAATAGTTTACTTGGTAGGTCTAATTATCGGTAGGTTGTAAAACTAGTACAAATATAGATTTTCTTTAATATGTTATTGTACCCTATATAGGGTATTTATCATATTTTTATATTTATAATGTGTCTGTTTATCCTCGCAGTATATTTTTGCTGGGACTTTAGTAAAGTCCATTTGGGAAATATTCGAATAGATACAAGCATCTATGCTCGTTGTAGGATGGTTCATTTTAATGCAGTGCCTTCTCAGGACACCAAATAGTAAAAATTATAATCTGGGATGAAAAAATTGAATAATTACCTTTCTCATTAATGATTTAGCATTTTAGATCTATTCAAATCAATCTACTATCATAATGCTTTACTGAGAAATGTTTACTTGGAAATGGGGATATGGAATTGAGTTTACAAAAACTACCCAAGAGCAACCCAAATACTAGACCTTATCATGTGCAAAAAAATTAGAGATTTTTGTTAACATCAATATACAAATAAACTAAAAAGAAATAAGTGGCTGAAATTCAGATACGATGAATTGAAGAGCGATATGGTTGAAAAAATAATTGTAATAGATTATTCCCCATGAGATCGATAGTTCCAAAAAGTACCTGAGGCAAAACACAATAATTAATTAAAAACTATACGGAACATGCAGATAGAATGATGTATAAACTTATAGGGCAAAGGACTACAAATAATTTCAGGCCCAAAATAATTAGCACACAGGAACTTTTCTCCAGCAAGAATGAAATTGTCAGGACTAAAGGGGTCAATTCCGACTGCTAATGCAATTGCCAATCTGAGCTGTTTTAAAAAAGGTATCTAATGTGAGTTAACTGAAAATTGAATTAAACTACTACCTGCTAGAATCAGGTAGATTTATATTACGACTGCAAGGCGGCTAAGATTCACCATGAATCCTAAAGTCAGAATCGTATGGCTCTTTATCTTGAGATTCAATATGCTATCTTTGATACTTCTTTTGTCATCTCAAGTTTTCTATACTTAGATACCCATACGACACTAAGTGAATCTTTATATCATATTTCGTATGTGAGCCTTTTCTAGATTTTTCCATACGCTAATACTAAAGTACCCGCCTAAGGGCGTGCGATTTCAACCATCCCAATAACTAGAAATTAAAAACTACTTAGTCCAATTTGTTTTAGGCACTTACAACATTAGGACAGTTTTTGCATAAATCAGATTAACGATACATTGAATACACCGCATTTAAGACTTTCCAATTTTTCAGTTATATAGAGTGGAATCAAAAAAGCCCCCCTCCAAAACTGGAGAGAGGCCATCCCAAAAACCGATTTTATTTTCGGTCCTGGTTAATCCAGGATAATCATTTTCTTAGTAGCAGTATAGTCACCACTTTCTAATTGGTAGTATAGTACACCACTAGTATTCATATCCTTCTCAGATAACTCAATCTCATTGTATCCTTGAATATAATTCCCCTTAACTAATGATATTACCTTTCCTGTAACATCATATACTGTTAGGGTAGCTTGTCCATCTTCTGGTAACACAAATCCTATTGAAGTATTATTCTTAAATGGATTTGGTTCGTTTTGATTCAATGCGAATTCTAATGCACCTGTTGTTGCTGTTTTCACATCGATTATATCTAACTGATTTCCTTGGTAGGCTTCTGCTTTTGTTATAGCCGATGATATTGATACATTTGAGTTTTGAACATCAGATGCTTCAAACGTTAATGTAAATAACACCTCAGAACTTGTTATTGCCTCCTTGTTATTCCAGCTTACTGTTACTCGATCTCCAATAACTCCAAAGTTATTATTTGTCATTTCTATTGAACCTGATTCTACGCTTACAAACTCTTGTCCGCCTGCATTCAATGTGAATTGAAATCCGTATATATCATTGAAGTTATTTGATCTTACTTCATAGATAACTTTTCCATTTTCATACGTAGAATTAAACTCTAAGTCTATCGATCCTGCACTTCTTTGCTCTATATCTTCATCCAGTGAGCTCACACTTACTGAATTATTGATATCTCCTATCTTAATTCCTATAAAATCCAGATCCATCATATCTAGCGCTAGGTTATTTATTGCTATTGACTCATTTACGCTCCATGGGTTGTCTAAGTCTAACGTTGTATTTGCATCTGCAAATCTCCAACTTGTGTTATTAGCATACTCCTCATCTATCGCTAAGATTAACTTTCTAATCGATAATAAATCAATCGCTGTTATTCTTTCATCGTTATTCGCATCTGCTGCTATCATTTGGTATGGTGATCCTAATAATTCTACACCTAAGATATGCTTCTGTATTAATACCAAATCTAACGTTGTCACTCCATTCAAGAAATCTACATTCTTCGTTGGATCGATTCTGTAATCCAATCCTTGTTGATTAGTTGGGAACATGTACTCTCCTTCCACATCCGTCATATTCAAGTCCGAACTCTCTAACCCAGTGATTTCCTTCTCTACCTCTACATCTTCTAACATTCTTCCATCTTCTGTGAATACGTGACCTGATATGACTCTGCTAAATCCTTCACCTTCTTCTTCACACGCTCCTTGGTTATCTACCAATCTCAAGTTAACCATACAGAAATCCACATTATTGCATTCATCCCATACATATACTTTTACTGGTAAAAATCCGTCTGTTGACGCAGCTAAATCATTACATGTAAACCATCTGCCTTGGCATCCCGTTGAATCATCCCAATAGTTCGTATCTTCTGGTGCATCGTATCCTTCGTCTGGTCCATCAAATGTGAATTTCAAATCTGTACTACAATTATCAAATGCTCCTTGATCGAAATCACAAGCCCATAACTCTACTAATCCATTATCCATCAATGCGGTACTTAAATTCACACAATATGGTGTTGGAGCTTTCTTATCTTCTACTGTAAACCATGTTTCATATGATGTTACATTATTACATCCATCTTCTACTTTCCAAATTACTCTATGCTTATACTTGCTTCCTGATATTGGATCTGGTATTCTTATCTGTACATCCTCTCCTGGCGAAGTTGGGTCTAAATAAAATGGACAATTTACTGGCACTACAACTCCTGAACCATTTACTGTGTAACCTTCTATATAGCTACTATATTCATAATCTATGCTCCAGTCGCTTAACATATCTATTTGAACGTGCCATTTTAACCAATTTGATGGACAATCACTATCTGAATCATCAGCGCTCGCTGTCAATGTTACAAATGCTTCACAATCCAATTGTGTTGGGTTATTCGTACATGGGCCAGTTTGTATATCACTTGATACTGCATAACATGGCTCCTCTTCTGTTGTAATATTTGGTGCTTCTGTGTCTACGAACTTAATTACCTGTGTGTGCTCATATAATCCATCTGCTATTCCATCGTCTTCATTATTCGGATCAAAGGTTCCAAAGTAATTTCCATCTGTGGCTACTAAAGCTAAATCCCATACGTCGATGTTATAGTTTCTTCCATTATTTTGGTAATTCCCATTATTTGGATTAAATGTCACCCAATACAATGATCCATGATCATCGAAGTAATATCTTCTGTTATTTCCTGATGTATAATAACTATCTTCTTTTCCATCTCCATCATCATCCCAATCCTCTAAATTTGGTATACCATCATTATCATTATCTAAAAATTCTCCTGTTGGTTCATCCCAATCTGCGTCTCCTGGGTTATATAAACACCAGTTTATTACTTTCCAGTAATTTAATACTTTATAACATGCTCCATCCTCAAACTGGAAGGTATCACTATCTAATGAGTGACCAATAAGATCACATCCTCTATATCTACTATAATCTGGTCCACCTGTATCTGTATCTCTACAATCTAATGCCGCTCTTGGCCGCTGATTTCCTGTACCAAATACACTTGGTGCATTCGCTGCATCATTGTATGAACATGAATTGTATTGTGGTAACCTTTCACCTGTAAAATCATTTGGCCAAATAATTCCTGTACCAAAACTACACTCATTCCATGATGATTGATACTCCAAAGTGATTGTCTGTGTACAGCAATAACTTGTACCATCTATACACCAAGTCCTTTTCACTACTCCTGCTCCACATGGATCCAAATTAACGGCATCCGTATGTGTGACTGTTAGATCATTACATGTGCCTGAACTGAATGCTGTTCCCGTCACAAGGAAATCATCATATAACTCGTCGCATTTCAGCGTTACATCTGCTGGACATACTATTTGAGGGGCTAATTTATCTTCAACTCTTACATACGCCCACAAATCTGAGTAATTATCTTGTTCCCCTGGGTCACTAAAATCACCATCTCCATTTATATCTACCCAATCTCCAAAGTTATTTGTCATATTTCCATCATCCCATACTCTGATCCATACTTTTACCATTCCGTACATCACTCCAGTCATACTATCCACTTCTGTTAAATCTTCACAACAGAATTTTACGAATTGTCCATCATCTGTATCTCCATGGTGATCTAGATAATGCTCTACATCATCTGGAATTGGTCCGCAATTATTACAGCTTGTGCAAAAATCGCAATCATCATCTTCATCATTATTGAAAGTTACATTGTTATTGTATCCTCCTACTCCTAAGTTTCCACATGCTGGTGCTCCATCATCTCTTCTTATCTCTACATATACATCGCTACACTTGTCATATGAGTTCTGATCTATACTCTCCCAAAATATCTTGGCAGTGCCATTATTTTCTCCTGGTGAACTTGTTAAACTTATTACTGTGTTTTGAACTGTTTGAGCTACCGGTGGTGTCTCATCCACTACGAATACATGCAACTCTCGTATTGTTTCATTACCACAACAATCTGTTGCCACATACTGGAATAAATGAGGAATCATTCCTGATCCTGAGCTCGTTACTGGGCCCATATCATTTTTTGGTAAATCGAAGGCTGTATAAGCTGCCCAATCTCCACATGAAAATCCGGGTGCTTCCTCGATTATTACTCCTTGTGGTCCTATTACGTGGTAATCTACTATGTTACTACAATCATCATTTAATAATGTTGGACATGGCAATGCAAAATTCGCTTTACAAGTCCATGGATCTACACTTGCTGTATATACACTTTGCACTTGTATCGCGGGACTTTCATTATCCGTTGCTTTTATTATTTGCGCATAAGTAATGAAAGAACTATCACACCAATCTAATATGGTCCATGTTCTTATTACTTTTACATTTCCTGGGCAGTCTTCGCCACATGCTGGTATTTCTACATCTTCATAGCTTGGATATAAGTTACAAATATTTATATCCACTGGAACTACGCTTTCTACATAACAATTTGGATATCCCTCTAATGGTATTAATTCTTTATAGAATGGTCCAAAGCCTGCTGCCATCGCCATTCCACTTAAATTTGGCCAGTTAGCTGCTACATAAGCTTCTACTGTTGCTTTTGATGGATTTCCTGCTAATAAAGAATTGAATCCTGCATAGAAATTAGCTACGGCGGCTGATTCTGCAGCTCTATATCTAGCTAACAATGTGGCTGGTGAATAATCTCCTCCACAATCTAATTCTGTTAATTCTGCCGGCATCATAATATCATCGAAATCTAGTCTTTCGAATAAGAATTCTTGTACACATACTGACTGATAACTACTATGTGAGACCATAGCATCCAACTGCCATGTTCGCGTCAATATTCTATCTCCACATGCTCCATCTTTCCAGATATCTGTATATGATAATTCTCCTTGACCACAGTTATCTACTATAGATGGACCAGGTAAGTTATCTATTACGCCCCAATTGGTTTCGTCTAGACATAAATATCTACAGTGACTTGCTATACCTGTATTAAAGGTTGTAGGCTCACATTTGTTGAAACCTGAATTAAATACATTTATTTGATATTCTCCAAATTCTTTTGCTATTGTACTCGTAATAACAATGTAATAATCTGTTCCAGATTCAAGTGTTGCAGTTGCGGCTGATCCTAATGCTCCAAACGAATCCCAATCGCATGTAGGGTATCCTGGAAAGTTGGATGCATCATAAATAAAGTATGACATATCCACTGCACCTTCTACTCGAATTGTCCATGTCCCATCACATTCTACACTAAATGGGATAGCATCATACGGAGTTACATTTGATAATATTCCATGATTTCCACCACAGAATAACCAACCTGCAGTTTCATCTTCCTCTGATAGGTCTCCTGTAAAACCATTTAAATTCACCAATTCTCCTACGGCTGCACAATCACATTCAAGTCTTGGTGGAAATTTATCCTCAAGTGTAAAGTGACCCCAACATAGATTTCCAGTGTTGGCATCTACAACTTCATATATATGTTCTCCTAGTGGTAATTCGCATAATGTCTCACCATTTACATCAAAATTAACTCCACTTGTAGGATCTATATCTAAATAATCGTTCCCTCCGAAAGGCTTAATTCTTACTATATAATCGTCATAACAATAGTATGGTCCTCCTTCTAAAAACATATCTGCATCGAATGTCACACAACATGTTTCATCTACCGAAACATTTATTGCGTCATTACAGAATAATGAATTCGTTGCTGTACCAGAAAAAGCATTTACTGTTACCGGTACATTACATTCAAAACTTGAACTTGGCCCAGTTAAGACTAAATCTACACTAGTATCACCAATACAAACCTCTGTCAAATAATTAAACGGACCCGCTGCTAATTGTACATAAGGCTTGAATGTAAGGTTAGAATAAGTCGCAGAATCTCCTGAACCATTCCCTACAACGGAAAACTGAGACGCCGTCCCGGCTAATAAGTCATAGCAAACTGTACCTGAACCTGGTGAGAAGGTCTCCATTATACCACTGACTTGATTTTCAAATGTGAAATTTGCTGTTGATCCAGTCACACTGTATTCAAAACAGAATTGTCCGTCAACAGAATTCATCCATTCTATTTCGCTTTGACCTGCTCCACATCCATCATACTCAGAAACAATACCAGCATCTGCATATTGGTCTACTAGGGTTATTGTGCTAGCAGATTCATCTACACCTGATTGTGTATCTGAACAGTTAGCCACATCCCACTTAAGTGCCAATGAGCAAAGAATATCATCTAATCCATTCGCTTCATCACCGAACAAGTAACAATCACCATTTACGCTTACTGGTATAGAAATATCAACACAACATTGACCTGCGCTTAGGTTAAATACTTGATCAAAAGCACCAGAACCTGTAAATGCACAATCCAAAGTACATGGACCAGCTAGTCTACAGCTTGCAGTACCGCTATATATTATTCCTAAAGGCGAATCTACTTTCCAATCACTTGGAACTGTTTGGTAATCTGTTACTCCTCTTGGATTAGTAATTGCGAATCCAACTTCTGTAGGGAAATTCCCTAGAGTAGCAACTGAAATAGTTACAGTAGAACCATCAGGAACTAAAATTATTTCAAAACCAGAATGACCCGACTCTAGTGTTAAAGTATGGCTATACGTGCCATCAATATAAACATCAAGTGTAAATCCATCCCAACCACCTTGAGGATCAATATCTGCATCTACCATAGTGATAGAGTAAGGACAATTCCCTTCGGAATCAGGCATTAGATGTTGAGTAAATGGAGTATTCTGTCCTGTAAACTGAGAAAGATCTCCATTAAATATTTCATTTCCATTACAATCGGAAACAAACATTTGATTATGAGCTCTTGGATCATCCGATCTGTAGTAGAACTCAACGAGATCACCAGGCATCGTACCTAAAACCATACCTTGACCTATTTCGACAATACCACCCCAAGTCAACCTGAGATCGCCATTAACAAAAATGTCTACTTCTCCTGAATCGAAACCGACTCGTTCATCGCCAAGAGAACTCAATGTCAACGTACACTGAGCCGAAATACTGAATGCAACAAGCAATCCAGTCATCATCACAAATAAATTACGTAATATCTTATTCATATCTTTACTGAATTTGGGCTCGTTAGTTAATGTAGTTAACACTCAGTGCACCACTAGATGAGATAATAGTTTTACTCAATAGTGCCGCCGGACAAGCTAAAGAAATGGCTACTCTTGAGATTTGAGAAAAGTTAATTACACTTTTCATGAGATTGAGTTTTGGTTTATTAATTAAAAAATTCCTAAGCTGAATCCAACTAAAACAAGCCAATGAATCACACAACAACATAATGAAGTGCTACCAAATAGCTAAACATTGAAACCAAACTTATATGTCTACAAGGGAAAATGATTGAAAGGAAATCTGAGATTAAGTTTCACCTCCAAGTTTTCGCCTAATTTATTATACTTTCTGAGCGTAATTGATTTTCCGTCTTTTGAAATTCACGCCTAGTCACCGACAAAGATACATTTTCGCAAATCTTATATTCTACCTAAAAATAGGTATTTTAAATATATAAAATAATTTAATATTTAACTGTGGCATTCCTAGTTAGTTAGGTATTTGTTTATTTAAATATTATATAGAAAATTCATCTAAGTTATTCGTCAAATCAAATGTAATCTTTATTCTTTTTTTCTCCCTAAAATATGCTTAATAATTTTAAAAATTATTCTATAATAATTAGATTCTTAAGCATAAAAAAAGCCACAAACAAGTGGCTTTATAAAATTTTATTCTGTTAATCAGGAGATTTCTTAATTTTGTATTGTCTCACTTTCTTCCATAACTTCATTTAATATATCATCATCAGTCATTTGCTTCTTATCGCTTCTTCCTAAATCTACTCTTACGGAAAGCTCGTGTCCACCATTATTATAGGTTTGGAAATCATTTCTAGAAATATTGTATGTATAATAAAAGTTGACACTATTCACTCTGGTGCCGATCAAAAAGCCTACTTTCTCATCCGCACCTATTGTGTAGCTTAAACCTCCCATAAACCGATCATCTAGAAAACTAGCTTGTGCATTGACATCAACATGAAATGGTACGTAGCCAAGCTGCTTCATAAAAATTGAGGGTTCTACGGTTAGATCATATCCTGCTACATCCCAAATATACCCTACATGGAAAATATATGAGAATTCGTTATCAAAATTATCAACCCCATCATCTAGGCGAGAATTTAACAATCCTGGCAAGATTAAGCCATAGTTAATCATGTTATCATATTGACCAAATACACCAAAAGACACATCAAAATAGCTTACCCCACCATCTCGTCCATTAACAACATCATCAGGGTCATCGTAGAGAGGATTATTGATTAAATTGATGTCTGTATTCACTCCATGCTTGACATACTCCCCTGCAAGCCCAAAACCAATTTTATTTATCTCACTATCTATGGTATATGATACAGAACCTTGGCCTTTTGTAGTTCTTAGTTCACCATTGCTATCTGATACTAACTGTAAGCCAATTCCAATATTATTTCCTACATCTCCATCATATCCTAATATAAAGGTCTTAGGGGCTCCCGGAAACGATGACCAATTATTTCGATAATTACCTATCACTCGATGGTATTCACTGCTTCCAACAGCTCCTGGATTAATAATTACTGGATTAACAAAAGATTGGGTTGACACATATCTTTCATTAAAATATCTTGCTTGTCCTGTCAATGCAGTTCCAAAGAAAAAGATTAGTAAGACAGCTATATAATTTATTGGGTGTTTGTAATTATTCATAGTTATAATTTGCAGTTTATATTCTTTTGCAATATTATTCATCTCTTAAAAGGGTTACATATCCTTTATAAATTCGACTGTCTCCATTATCAAAGGCTACATTCATAACCCAATAATAGGTTCCTTCATTTAAAAGTTGGTTATCTAAATCAAGTCCGGCCCAATCATTTTGATAATCAGTATTTTGATGGACTAAACGACCCCATCGATCAAAGACTGATATTTGATTGTCATTAGTTTCTGCACAAGCTATAATTAGAAAATCATTTGCCCCATCATTGTTAGGTGTTAAGAAAGGTGATCCATCATAGCAAACTTCACCAGGACCTGCATTTCCTCCATCATCGCAATCTTCAATAGTAAATAAAGCGTCTGCTTCACAACCATTTTGATCTGTGGCAAAAAACAAGTACCCACCAGGAGCAAGATTTTCTACTTCTGATTCGTTACCAACATCCGGATCCCAAGAAAACTGTAAACCTCCTGCTCCGCCCGATACTGTAAGTGAAATAGAACCATTATCTCCATCAGAACAAACTGTACTATTCGACTGAATAATAATTGGGTCTGGA
>Ga0114956_1000772_pt1 | contig 24309 bp, 21 predicted proteins | sample MaitaG_FD_87304 | JGI IMG/M metagenome (GOLD analysis project Ga0114956, IMG submission 87304) | Marine algal microbial communities from Maine, USA - Maine_Asex2 metaG | ecosystem: Host-associated > Algae > Red algae > Unclassified | place: Maine, USA | collected 2015-01-05
GCGCAAGAAGTGCTACTTACAGAAACCTTAAAGAAACAGAAGCAAGATCAAATTTTAAATTTAGAAACAGATCTTCAAAATTACGAGCAAACTAAGTTTGGCTATGAAGGAGAGTTGTTTCAAAAAAGGCAAGAATTGGTTAAACCCATACAAGACAAAATTTTTGAAGCTGTTCAAAAAATATCAAAAAACCGTGGATTAGATTTTATTTTCGACAAAAGCACCGTTACCATGTTGGCTTTTAATGAGCGATTTGATATGAGTGATGATGTATTAAAATCAATGGGTTATTAGGAGTTTTTTATACAAAGCGATAATTGTATTTTTGCAACTCTAATACCAACTAAAGAAAAAATAATATGAAAAATTTAAGAACACTAATAGCGATTATAGCAATCGTATTAATCTCAACAGTAAGTTACAGCCAAAAGCTAGGTCATATACCTAATGCAATGGATTTGGTAACATTAATGCCTGATTTTCAATCAAAGCAAAAAACATTGGAAACCTATGCAGCACAATTAGATGCTCAATACAAATCAATGATGAATGATTACCAAACCAAAGGAAGATCGTTTTTAGAAGCAGATCAAGCTGGTACCATGTCGGAATTGGTTAAAACTACCAAGCAAAAAGAGTTAGAAAACTTACAAAGCCAAATAGTACAGTTTGAAACTGATGCGCAACAAAAAATTGCTGCTAAAGAAAATGAGTTGTTTGCACCTATGATTGAAAAAATTAGAGGAGCAATTAAACAAGTAGGTACGGATAATGGATTCGACTACATATTTGACCTAAGCACGGGTGGCTTTGTTTTCGCAAAGGAAACACTAGATGTTACGGGGTTAGTAAAAACCAAATTAGGACTATAGTAATTGGCTGTTTCTAACAGTGCAATTGGAGTATTTGATAGTGGCATTGGTGGCTTAACAGTTGCCAAAGCCATTACTAGTTTATTGCCTAATGAGCGATTGGTTTACTTTGGCGACACTGCCCATTTACCTTATGGAGATAAGTCTAGCGAACTAATAAAGAGCTTCTCCTTAGGCATATCAAAATGGTTAATTGATGATAAAGATTGCAAAGCTGTTGTAATAGCTTGCAATACAGCATCAGCCATTGCTTATGAGTATTTACGTGACAAGCACAAAGGCAACATTCCCATTATAAATGTAATTGACCCTATTGTTGAAGCGGTAGTGAAAAATGAATCTGTTAAAACCATAGGTTTAATAGCTACAAAAACCACCATTGAGTCTGGTGTATATCAAGAAAAGCTAAGTCGCAGAGCGCCCAATGTTAAAGTAAAAGCATTGGCTACACCTTTGCTGGTGCCAATGATAGAAGAAGGCTTTAGCAACGATAAAATAAGTGAAACCGTAATCGAAAACTATTTGAATGCTGGTGCTTTGCAAGGTATAGATTCATTAATACTGGGGTGCACCCATTATCCATTAATAAGAAGTGAGATAGATAGTTTTTACAAGGGTAAAATCACGTTATTCGATTCTACCACAATAGTTGCCAATAAGCTAAAATCAATTTTAGCAAATGAAAACTTGCTGTCTGGCAAAAAAGAAAGTAAGAACAAGTTTTTTGTTTCAGATTTTACCGAGTCATTTAAACGTGCTAGTCGCACATTTTACAAAAAGGAAGTTAGCTTAAAGCATAAGCCGCTTTGGGATTAACTTAAAAGCATCAAACCACTTAAATTGCATTTATGAAAAATTATCTTTTAAAAATTGTTGTAATATTTTTACTGGCTTCATGCGTTTGCTGCACCAATGCTAATGCACAAGGCATTGAGTTTTTTACAGGAACTTTTACTGAAGCTATAGCTGAAGCCGAAAAAACAAATAAGCATGTTTTTGTAGATGCTTACACAACTTGGTGTGGCCCTTGCATAAACATGGCAAAAAATGTGTTTACTCAGGAAAGCGTAGGTTTCTTTTACAACCAACAATTTGTAAATGTTAAGTTAGATATGGAAAAAGGTGAGGGCATTGCTTTTGCGCAAAAATATGGAGTGAATAGGTTTCCTTCCTATTTATACTTTGATGGTAAGGGTGAATTGATTCACCGCTCAATGGGCTCTAAAAAAGCGCAACCATTTATTGCAGATGGTAGCAATGCCATTAATGATGAAACTAGTTTAGCGGGCATGCAAGCTAGGTTTAATGAAGGTGAATGCACAAATGAATTTTTGAAAAACTATGCTTACACTTTAATGTACGCTGGAGAAAACGGACAAATAATTGCCGACCAATACATAAACACTATAAAGGAAGAAGAAATTACAACAGATGAAAATTTAAAATTTATTACAACTTTCGCAGACGATATAAATTCATCAGCATTTAAACACTTAATAAAGAATAAGGATGCAGCAATTAAAGTGTTAGGTGCCCAACGAATTGAAGCTACTATTGAAAGAGCTGCTTATTCGGCCATAATTGAGCCAGCAAAAAATAAAGACAAAGCCGCTTTAAGACAAGTGCAAAATGATTTAATAGACATGGATAAAGTAAATGGCTCAAAGTTGGCAACAGCTGTAGGAATTGAGTTTTTTAAAGCGACAGGCAACTATAGCGAATATGCAAAAGAGGTAAGTGAATATTTAGGAAAGTATGAAGTAAAGGAGCCAAGCACTTTAAACAACTATGCATGGTCGTTCTACGAGAATATTGACAATAAAAAGCTCTTGAAGCAAGCCGTTGGTTGGACAGAGCAATCAATAGCAATGGAAGATAAATATTACAACAATGATACGCTGGCCGCTTTATACGCCAAATTAGGTAAGAAGTCGTTGGCTATCGCAACGGCTAAAAAGGCCATTACATTGGCCGAAAGTGAAGGTATGGTTGCCACGGAAACCATTAAGATGTTGGAAGATTTGCAGAAGTAGGCAGTCCATCCCTTTCTAAATTTGACCTTGGTGTATTTATTAAAACAACTGTAATAAAGTTTCATCTATCACTTCTTTGAATTGGTTACATTTAATTTTGTTTGTGCTTTGGGTTTTTAGTGTTATTGCTTCATTGAAGTTGAATGAATTTTGACTATATATCTTAAACCAAGTTCCATTTGCCATTGTTTCTCCCAAATATTCTTGTTCAGGCTGCCCTGGAGTGGGAACCAAAATTGCTTGCTTGCCTATGCATAGCAGGTCCATTACCGTGGTATATCCTGTCCGCCCGACATATATGTTGCAATTTTCAATTTCAGTTTTTAAATCATCTCCATTTAAAAAATTTATTATTGTAACTCCAGCATGCTTTAGAGGTTCAATAGCGTCAGGCAGTCCCCTAACTATTGTTAAGTTATAGTTACTAGGCAGCGTTTTCTCTAATAACAATTCCTCAAACTTAGTTCGTTGCGGTTCAGGACCCGAGAGCACAGCCAACACCTTAATGTTTTCATTAGATGAATTAGTCTTTTTGACCGCAGATGATTTTTGCCCATTCGAAAACCTTGATAGAATGCCTAAATATTTGCAGTGTTGATGAGCGAATTTGTTGTTAGACAATGCTCCGGCAATTGATTCTTTTCCCTTATAATCGGGAATCCAAATAGCGTTAAATTTTTTTAGCTGTTTGTGTACCCAACCATTCACAATTGAACTGGTAAACTGTAAACCCTTGGGCATTAATATGTTTATTTGATGGCTTATAATTATTGATGGCACAATGGAGGAATAAGCACCATATCGGTTATCCGAAATAATCAAGTCAATGTTGTATTCTGCAATTATTTTTTGAACCAATTGATGCTCTCTCCTTATGGATTTTAAATAACCTAATATTTGTGCGCCAATGGTTAGTGCAAAACTCCCTTTGTTTTGGTAAGTCATTGTTATGCCATCAATTTCAACTGATGTTAGTTGAGGAAATTCATCTTCCAAAAGAATTTTACCTTTTCCATAAGCACCCAAAATTACATTGTGCCCTAAATCCAATAAGTGTTTAATAATGGGTATGCATCTAGTGGCATGGCCCAAGCCCCAATCGAGAGGAGAAACAAGTATGTTTTTTGAGTTTTTCAAACTAGTGGTAAATACTTTTAGACGAATTTAATCGTTATTTTTACGTATCCGTAAACATTGAGGATTATGAAATTGATCAAAAAAATAGGAGTAATTGCTACAATATTCATCTGCACTAGCTTTTTAGCAAGTAGCTGCAGCGGTTGTGGAGGTTCTAAATGCAATGAATGCCCTAGTTTTTCTGAGGTAACTCCCAATGCGCAATTACCTGTTGCAATGGTTGATGAGGTGCTATAATTTTCTTTACCAACCAGTTTAACTTTTCTTAGCAAACTTTACCGCATATCTTAGTGTTATATTAACTCTAAAAACACATTATGCTTTCTAAAAAAATTCAAAACGCTTTAAATAAACAAATCGCCATGGAGGCCAATGCCTCTCAGGCTTATTTAGCCATGAGCAATTGGTGTAACGACAATGCATTGGATGGTTGTAAGGCATTTTTTGCTGCCCAAAGTGATGAGGAGCGGATGCACATGATGAAAATTTTAAATTACGTGCAAGACAGTGATGGTAAAGTTGAGGTGCCAGCTATTGATAAACCATTAACCAAATACAAGAACGTTTTAGATATTTTTAAAGCAGGTTTAAAAAACGAAAAAGCAGTTTCAAAAGCCATTAATAACATTATTACCCTTTGCATGGAAGAACGTGACTACCAAACCTATCATTTTATGGAGTGGTATTTAGATGAGCAACATGAAGAAGAGAGCTTGTTTAGGGGCATCATAGATCGTATTAACCTTATTGGTATGAACGGCCAAGGTTTACATATGATTGATGAGTATGTGAAAAATAGTAGAGGAGAAGAGTAAGAAAGCTCCACCTCCTTGCCTATCGGCTTTCCTCCGCCAGCGGAGGACAATTATCAAAGAAATTTTGTTGGCAGAACGTAAATCTATCCTCCTTGGGCAGGCGCCGGAGGAAGAATTTTAGACACCATATTGAACAAGCTTTATAACCCTTTTTCTGTTACAATTGATCTAACTCCATTAATTTTTTGTGTCAAAAAAAACATATCACCATCATGAAAACCCCATATTGACAAAAAATCATTCTCTGTTTTTAGTTTGTTCAAGGCTTCCTTTAAAACGACTCCACTATAGCCCAGAAAAACTATATATTCAGTAAAACTAATCTCCTCATCTGACCATTTCTTTGTATTGGTAAATGTATCTGAAACTTCAGATAGCCCTTTTATCAAATGAGGTTTTCCATAGTTCTCGCACTGATATGCCCAAGCATCAGAAATATCAAGTGGATTGCAAGAATTTGAAAGTCCGATTTCCAAATTTGTGCCCTTACCATTATCCATATTCAAGGTGTCAAGTCCTAGATAGTAGCCTGTCGTGTCCGGATGTTTGGTTAAAGTATTCTGAATCCATATTGTTGCATCTTGTATGTCTCGTTTCAGGTTTAAGCTTTCATATTCTTTCCATATTTCAGAGGGAAGATTGTTGTTGCAACAATCTATTATTTTTTCGAAAACTATCTTAGGATCAGTTTCAACCCTTAAAATATGGAGAGTCTCATCAATAGGTATCAGGTCAAAATTCATATTTGGCGTTATTAAAATTTCTTAAAGAAATATCTATTTCAATGCTTATAAATAACAAGCGGCCGAAAAGAGTTAACATTTGAATTGCAAGCAAAACTACTCCAACCCCTCAACAAACTGCTTCAAATTCTTCAACCCCTTTTCTCTATCTATCCCCATTTTTTCATCCATTAGGCTGGCCATAATTTTTCTGTTGGGAGCAAATCCGGTTTGGCCCATCATAGTCCAAGTAACTCGGGTTTTATTGGTGCCAATAGAAGTGAATGAAAACTTGCCATCCATCTCATAATTTTCATTGAAAATTACATTGTAGGTAAGACTGTCAGGTTCAACAGATTCTTGTATGGTCATTATGCCATTGCCAATTTCATCAGCTTCCCACAATTGCTGAGATCCAACGCCTTTCAATGGTCCAGAAAATGAATATTCAACGGTTGAATCTACTTCAACATTCCAAGGAGTCCATTTAATCCAATTACGCATGTTGTTTACGTAAGGGAAAATTTCTGTCGGAGTAGCTTCAATTTCAATGCTGCGTTTAACTTCAAATTTTGCTGGGAAGAAGATGCTAGCTAGCACCATTATTATTGGAATACTAACTAAAACCAAAAATCCAATGACCAATACTTTGTTTGATTTCATTATAAATATTCTTTTAAAAATTTACCGGTATGCGATTCTTTTACTTTTACCAAATCTTCAGGCAATCCTTCAAAAAGCAACATCCCTCCTTGGTCACCTCCTTCCGGGCCTAAATCAATAATCCAATCGGCACTCTTAATCACTTCCATGTTGTGTTCAATAATTACAATGCTATGTCCTTTTTCAATCAATTGATTAAATGCAGATAGCAATTTATTAATGTCATGAAAGTGCAGGCCTGTTGTTGGCTCGTCAAAAATGAATAGTATAGGTTCAACTCCTTGTCCTTTGCCAAGGTAACTTGCCAATTTTACTCGCTGAGCTTCACCACCACTTAATGTGCTAGATGATTGTCCTAGTTTAATATATCCCAAGCCAACATCTGCCAAAGGTTTAATTTGTTTTTGTACGGAAGTATAAGATTCAAAGAAAGTAATTGCATCATCAACAGTCATTTCTAAAATGTCAGAAATGCCTTTACCTTCAATGGTTACCTCTAAAATTTCTTGTTTAAAACGAGCTCCTTTGCAGCTTTCGCAAACCAAATGCACATCAGCTAAAAATTGCATTTCAACAACAGTTTCACCTTCACCCTTACATTCTTCACAACGGCCGCCATCAACATTAAAGGAAAAATGTTTAGGCTTGTAACCTCTCATTTTACTTAACTGATGGTCGGAGTATAATTTACGAATAGCATCATAAGCTCCAATGTAGGTTACCGGGTTTGAGCGTGATGATCTACCCAATGGGTTTTGGTCAATCATTTCAATATTTGCAATCCGTTTTACATCACCACTCAACTCCTTATGCTTGCCAGGCTTATCGCCATACCCATCTAATTGAAACTTCATTGCTGGATACAATATTTTCTTTATCAGGGTGGTTTTTCCTGAGCCACTCATACCCGTTACCACCGTCATTGCATTCAATGGTATGGTAACATCAAAGTTTTGGAGGTTGTGCTCTTGCACTCCTTTTAACTTCAATCGGTTCGAAAATTTCCTACGTTTTTTTGGTACTTCAACTTTTAGTTTGCCAGTAAGGTATTTACCAGTTAAGCTGGTTTTGCTTTTTATAATTGCCTTGTGGTCACCTTCAAAAATTATCTCACCACCATTGCTTCCTGCAAGTGGCCCCATATCAACAATATGGTCAACAGCTTTTATGATGTCTTCATCATGCTCAACCACTACAACAGTATTGCCTAAATCGCGCAACGATTTTAAAACTTTTATTAATCGCTTAGTATCCATAGGGTGCAAGCCTATACTAGGTTCATCCAAAACATATAATGAGCTAGTTAAGTTGCTGCCTAACGTTCGGGTTAGGTTTATTCGCTGAGTTTCGCCACCACTTAAAGTATTCGATAATCGGTTAAGACTTAAATAACCTAAACCAACATCCATCATAAATCCCAATCGATTATTTATTTCTATTAATATTCTACTGGCAACTTCTTTTTGGTATTTGTCAAGTTTTATCTTTTTGAAAAACTGCTGTAAGTCTTTAACCTGCATTAATACCAAATCGATAATAGAATGTTTGCTAATTTTTACGTTGGCTGCATCTTTTCTTAACCTGGTTCCCTTGCAGTCAGGACAAGTAGTTCTTCCACGGTAGCGAGAAAGCATTACTCGGTATTGAATTTTATATGTCTTTTCTTGTAGGTATTTAAAAAACTTGTTGATGCCTTTAAAATGCCCTTTGCTTCCTTCCCATAGCAAATCTTTCTGTGCTTGTGTTAAGTCCATAAAAGGTTTGTGAATAGGAAAATCTAACTCATTGGCAGATTTAATTATTTGCTGATTCCAAGTTTTCATTTTTACTCCACGCCAAGGTGCAATTGCGCCTTCATGTATAGATAAGCTTTTGTCAGGTATCACACTATTTGGGTCAATACCTATTACGGAGCCAAAGCCTTCACAGGTTTTGCATGCGCCATAAGGGTTATTATAATTGAAAAAATGCGGACTAGGTTCATCAAACTGCAAACCATCTAACTCAAACTTATTGCTAAAATGTTTGGCTTTTTCGCCTTCAACCTCAATATAACATTCGCCTTCACTTTCGTAAAAGGCGGTTTGTATACTATCGCTTATTCTATTGGTATTTTCTTCATCATTCTTTCTAATTGAAAAACGATCAATTACAATTTCAACTTTTTTTAGTTTGTTGATTTTTGTTTTGGTTTCACTTTCCAAAACATCTTCAATTCGTTTACTTTCTTTACCTATTCTAATTCTAGTAAATCCTTTTTGTATAAGTAAGTTCAATTCATCAAAAATGCTGCGATCTGCTCTTACTTGTAGTTTAACAAAAAGTTGTGCTCTTTTTCCATCTTCAAATGAGTTTACATATTCTACTACATCTCCCACTTCATCTTTTCGAACTCTTTTATTGCTTATAGGTGAATAGGTAACGCCAATTCTTCCAAACAATAACCTTAAATAATCATAAATTTCAGTGAGCGTGCCAACGGTTGAGCGAGTTGTTCGGGTAATTACTTTTTGTTGAATTGCAATAGCGGGTCCAATTCCTGTAATAAAATCTACATCAGGTTTATTCATTCTGCTCATAAATTGGCGAGCGTAGGATGACAAACTTTCAACATATCTTCTTTGTCCTTCCGCAAATAAAGTGTCTATTGTTAAGCTACTCTTTCCACTTCCTGATACACCGGTGACTACAATTAGCTTATTTCGGGGCAATTGCAGACTAACATTTTTTAAATTATGAGTACGCGCACCGCTTATAACTATCTCATTATCAATGGCCTTTGCGTTACTGTCTATTTTAGTCAACTTTTTGGCTTAGTTTTTGTTATTAAACAGAAACGCCTATAAACGGCATTTGTTTAATTTTATTATGTATTAAATAATAACTCAAATTTAAAAAACGTTAAAGCAATAACCCTCAAAATCTAATCTTATCGAATAAACGCATACTTAATACTTTTTTAAACTATATATATCTATAAACTAAAACTATTAGTTATGCGTGCACCTATTGCTAAAGCAACAAACGACAAGGATCTAGTTAAAAGCTACATCCGCGGTGATGAGAGAGCTCTCACTATTTTAATTAATCGCCACAAGGCCAAAGTGTTTACATCTATTATGATGTTTATGCGCAACAAGATGTTGGCTGAAGATGTGTTTCAAGAAACATTCATTAAGGTGGTTGAAACCCTTAGATCAGGCAAATACAAGGAAGAAGGTAAGTTTTTACCTTGGGTTATGAGAATATCCTACAACTTGTGTATTGATCATTTTAGAAAAGTTAAACGTACACCTACCATTACCAATACTGATGGATTTGACATTTTTAACGTGTTAAAATTTGCAGAAGGTACTGTGGAAGATGAAATGATTGCAAACCACACTTACGGTAAAGTAAGGGAACTAATTGATATGTTGCCAGACGAGCAGAAAGAAGTGGTTATACTAAGACATTACTCAGATTTGAGTTTTAAAGAAATAGCTGACTTATCAGGAGTTAGCATTAATACTGCACTAGGCCGTATGCGTTATGCTTTAATTAACATGCGTAAAATGATGGTTGAAAAGCAGTTCTTGGCCTAATAAGCCAAACTACTTTTAAATAGCAAATAAATAGCGTAGGGGTTAATACTTCTGCGCTATTTTTATTTAATAGCATCTGCACCTTTAACATTCCTGTTAAAATTGGCTGTTTCCATAACCTACTTCAAAAAATTGAACCGTAGCTTTGGTTATGCTTAAATTTTATTCATTGTTTAAAAAAAGTAGCCTAATTTTTTCTAGATTTCTTAAAAATAGACATGGTATTTGTCAGCTTTTATGCCTCAAAAAGATAAATTTTAAAAAATTTTACGGTGTTGTAACACAAGGCAATCAAAGGTTTAAGGTTATTTGGGAAAATATTTCTATATTGATGTAATAATAAACCGAATAACCTACCGTTTTTATAGTGATTAATTAATAACAAAACAATTTTATGACATCAATCTATACTCAAGAAGACCTAATACTATATATATACAATGAATTGCCAGAAATGGAAAAAGCTTCAATTGCTACTGCAGTTGAAAATGACCCAGAGTTAAAAAGGCAGTATGTAATTTTATTAGAAACGGTAAATACATTAAATACGGCTTATGCTGAGCCATCCAAAGCATCAATTGACATTATATTGAGGCATAGTGAAGGCACAGCATTAGAAACCTGTTAAGTTTAGCAAAACAATAATTTTAAAGGCATCCATTTTGGATGCCTTTTTAGGATATTAATGTTAATCATGTGGATATCGATAGAATTCAATGATTTATATTTGCAATATCAATACCCCCCTCACCTCTCGTTGAAGTGCATTTTTGGGGGGTTTTCTGTATCTACGAATTCCTATTTTGAGCAAATCAGATTATAATAAAATCCCCAAATCAATAGAAGAACAAATCCTCTTGTTGAAAAGTAGAGGCTTGAGTTTTGAGAATGAAAGTAGAGCAAAGAAGGTGCTAAAATTCATTAGCTATAGTAGATTGAGTAATTATTGGTATCCCATGCTTAAAGAACCAAAAGCATTGGAACAGTTTAAGCAAGACAGCGAATTTCTCACTGCATTCCGTTTATATCAGTTTGATAGCGATTTTAGAGCAATTACTTTTCAGGTAATAGAGATTATTGAAATTGCTGTTCGCACTCAATTGATTTATCATCTTTCTCATAAGAATAAGTCTGGATTTTGGTATCAAAATTCAGACGCATTTAAAGATTATCCTGCTTTTATTAGTATGCTCCAAAAAATAACAAAATCAACTAGTGATTCTACTCAAGAGTTTATTGTAAAGTACAAGAAAACTTACAATCAATTCTTACCACCGTCATGGAAATCATTTGAGTTACTAACCTTCAATTCGTTATTGTCAATTTTGAAGAATTTGAAGAACCCTAAAGATATAATTCCGATAAGCCAAAGTTTTGGATTGAATCATGAAGTTTTTCTTTCATGGTTGGAAACTTTAGTGTACGTTAGAAACATCTGCGCGCATCACAGTAGACTTTGGAACATTAAGCTCACAATTTCACCAAAATGGGTTAAATCTCCAAAAATTGGTTGGGTTAATAGATGGGACAATGATGAAGTGAATAAGAACTCCAACGATAAAGTTTTAAAAATTTATGCTGTTGTTTGCATATTGACATATTTCATTAAACATATCAATCCATATCATAACTATCCAGGTAAATTGCTAAAATTATTGGATAAATATAATCAAGTGGATACAATGCATATGGGATTCCCAAAGGACTGGAAGCGACAGAGCTTGTGGCAGAAAAAAGATTAACCAAAAACTTGAAATGTATAGGAAGGGCGATAAACAAAACTTATCCACATATTACTAATATTTTTAGCATTTTAATTTTTTTATACTAATTTTGTAACAGAAATAAAAAATAATCATGGCTAAAAAGGCAGATCAAGGCGACCAAAAAATGCAAGCGTTAAAAATTACGCTTGATAGATTAGACAAAATATACGGTAAAGGAACAGTTATGAAATTGGGGGATTCCTCAATGGTTCAAAATGTTGATGTAATTAACACAGGGTCTATTGGTTTAGATGTTGCGTTAGGCATAGGAGGTTTTCCAAAAGGACGTATTGTTGAAATATATGGACCTGAAAGTTCGGGTAAAACTACATTGGCCATTCATGCAATTGCAGAAGCTCAAAAAGCAGGCGGTTTAGCCGCTTTTATTGATGCGGAGCATGCTTTTGACAAGTCGTATGCCATGGCATTGGGAGTTGATACAGATAACTTATTTATATCTCAACCAGACAATGGTGAGCAAGCTTTGGAGATTACAGAGCATTTAATTCGCTCTGGTGCTATTGATATTGTAGTGGTTGATTCTGTTGCTGCATTAGTACCAAAAGCAGAAATTGAAGGTGAAATGGGTGACAGACAAATGGGCTTACAAGCGCGTTTAATGTCTCAGGCATTGAGAAAGTTAACTGGTACTATTAATAGAACAGGTTGTACGTGCATTTTCATTAATCAATTGAGAGATAAGATTGGGGTTATGTTTGGTAGTCCTGAAACGACTACTGGTGGTAATGCATTGAAATTCTATTCTTCAATTAGATTAGATATTAGAAGAATTGCAACGCTTAAAGACAAAGAAGAAATGGTGGGTAACAGAGCCAGAGTAAAAGTTGTGAAAAATAAGATGGCGCCTCCATTTAGAAAAACAGAGTTTGACATTATGTATGGCAAAGGAATTTCTAAAACAGGTGAAATAATTGACTTAGGTGTGGAGCTAGAAATTTTGCAAAAAAGTGGATCATGGTATAGTTACAAAGGCACCAAATTGGGGCAGGGTAGAGATGCTGTTAGACAATTATTGCAGGATAACCCTGAGATGGCGGATGAAATGGAAGCATTGATTAAGGCCAAAATTTTTGAAACAGAGGCTGGAGTTGAGGTTGAAAATAAAGTGGCAGTAAAAGAACCTAGTTTAAACGGAAAGGAAAAACCTAAGGAAGTAGCGGAATAAAATTTATGGGATTTTGAAAAAGATTGGCAGACTTCAATCTAATGTGCAAAGTCTCTTTTAGTTAAATATTTGAATTTTTGTACAAGGCCATGCTAATAAGCATGGCCTTTTTTATATTTTTAGGATACCGAACAATGCTAGAGTCAGAAAATACAGCTATTCCTAATGAACCCGCCATCATATCCATGATGGAAGAAATGCTCATACACAAGCAATTGCAAATACAATCGCTGTTAGAGGTTACCAAAGCGATAAATGGAAATAGATCTGCTGAGGAGTTATTTTCAGTTTATCAAGACATTCTCATTTCTCAAATGGGCGTAGGCAAACTATTAATTTACATAAACAATGATGATGATTGGACACTGGCTTGTCAAATTGGTTTTGATGAGAAAATACCCGTGTTTAATGCTGTTACATACTTTGAGAAGTATAAGGATGCAGAAAGCCATGCAGCAAACAAAATTGTTTTGAAGGAGTTTGACATCATATTGCCTGTAAAACATAAAGAAAAGGCTTTGGGCTTGGCACTCATTGGAGAAGTGGAGTTTGATGGCAACGAATCATTCCCAGAAAAAATTAAATTCTTAGAAACACTTACTAATTTGATTATCGTTGCCATTGAGAACAAGCGATTGTTTAAAGAAACCATTGAACGGGAAAAGATGTCTAAGGAGTTAGAGTTAGCAGGTAGCGTTCAAAACATGTTGATTCCAGATGTTTTGCCAAACAATGAGTTTTATGAAATGTCGGCCATTTACTTACCTCACCAGAACGTAGGAGGCGATTATTATGATGTAATTCCTTTAGGTGATGATGAAATAGTTTTTTGCATTGCAGATATTTCAGGTAAAGGAATTGGAGCAGCCATGTTAATGGCTAATTTTCAGGCAACACTGCGTACACTAATTAGGCAACATGTAGAACCAGACAAGTTTATTCGAATATTAAACAAGAGGGTAAACAGTATCACTAATGGAGATAAATTCATAACCTTTTTTATTGGTAAGTACAATCACTTAACAAGAGAGTTGGTGTATGTAAATGCTGGCCACAATCCGTCATTAATGCATAGCAAAGGCAAAATTGTTCCGTTAGATAAGGGATGTACAATTTTAGGTATGTTTCCTGATTTACCTTCACTGGAGGTGGGAAGTCTAAAGGTTGATCCTAATGCATTGATATTTAACTTTACGGATGGTCTAACGGATTTGGAAAATGGACATGAGCAACTGTTTGGTGAGGATAGAATATTGAATTTGCTCAATGAGCATCACACTAAAACTCCAGCTGAATTCAACAATCTTTTAATAGAAAATCTAGTAGACTTTAAGGAAAACGAACCTTTCAATGACGACATTTCTATGTTGACTTGTAGGTTTGTTTAAAGCTGTTTTTCTAACTTATTAATTCTTCTCTTGCTTCTAACATCAATACCTACCAATATGGCTATGCCGAGTAAATACACTCCGCCAACTGTATCAATTTCTAACAATTCGCTAAGCATTAATTGGCAATAAATTATTACCAAACTAACTAGTATGGTAATGGCCAATCCTTTTTCAGGACCAATTGCTCGCTCATAAACTCTTTGACCATAAATAAACAACCCAGCCGTAAATGCTAAAAATATTGCAAAGCCGATAATTCCTTGCTCTATAATGGTTGTGAGAAAATAGTTATGTGCTGTTGACTTTTCAGGATTATCGCTTACATAGGTGGTAAATGCGCTTACTGTGTATCGTTTATAAAATGAATAAAAGTTACCTGGTCCAAAACCAGTAATTGGATGAACGGTGGCCATTCGCATTCCTGCTATCCACCGGTATTTTCTTTCAGCTGAGGACAAATCTTGCAACTTTAAGGTAGATTCTAAATGATCTCCCAACTCATCATGATAAATAGATTTCTTCTTTACATCTGGAGCCATATCTAGATATCGATTGTTTTGAGTTAAGTATATTACTCCAACAACTAAGGTTAAAGCACTTGCTGCTAGTGCCCATTTTACCAAACCCTTTTTAAAAATAAGGTAGGCTACACCACCAATAATAACTCCTCCCCAGGCACCTCTGGTATATGAAAAATAGATCGCTGCTAAGTACAACACAATGAATACATTAATTATAGCCCTGCGTACTGAAAATTTCTTATAAAGAGTTCTACTAAATATCAGATATGGTAGTAAAATACTGAGCATTGCAGCATAATCTACATGGTTTAAAAAAAATGGTTGAACGGTATTGTTTACCTTATCAAAAGCAAAGCCGTAGCCATAATGCCTCACAAGTGTTATAATGGCTACAAGTGCCATGGAAGTTGCTAGCAACCAAAACACCTTTTTGTAGGCACTAATATTTTTAACCACCAATGAAGTAATAAACACAAAGGTGGAGATGTACCAAATTTTAGCTAATAGGTATTTAAATGATATTTTAAATATTTGAGCAAACATCACAGTAACCACAAGCCAAAGCACATGCAACAATAGTAGTTGGATAATTGGATGCTTAAAAAATTCTAGATCGAACTTGTTAAAGTTAAATAGGCAATATGTAAACAAAACCAACATGAAAAAAATCATAATAGGTTCAGTAGGAAGGTCGGTTGAAAAGCCTTCACCAACACTTATTGTAATTGACAAGGGAATGCAAAAAATAAATAGATAGTAAAGCTTTTTCCAGTCAAGCATTGCAAAAGCAAAAATTGCTACAACCACAGGAGCAGCAAATAGCGCATATTGCTCAGTTAAAAGACCAACAACAAGACTAGCAAGTATAAAAATGCCAAAGCCTATTACTATTGGATACTTATTTTTTAATATAAAAGTGCTAAACATCAATTTCCTTAAAATCTATTGTTTTAAGTCTTTCAATAATTAGTACAATTAGCGAAACTGAAATAAAGGTTGCCATAAAGGCTCCTAAAACAATAAACATTCTTTTAGGACGCTCTTTTTTAACAGCGGGATAGGCTTTTTCAAGGATATAAACAGAAGATATTTTTTTATTTATAGCAGCTTTGTTTTGGCTGTAAAGCGTAGTTATTTTAGCTAAATCTTTTTCTATATTTTCTTTAGCAGTTTCAAGACTTTTGATTTTATCAGGATTATTTCCTGATATTTTTAAGGCTTGTATGTTAGCGGTAACATCTTTTAGCTCAACATTTTTGATCTCCATTTCCTTTTCAAAAAGCTCTACAACAATTGCTTTGTTAGAGTTTAGAAGGTTCATGCTTATGTTATCAATTTTTGCTACAATATCGTTGGCAATTGTGGCAGCCTGCACAGGATCAATATCGGCAACATGCACTTCAATAGCTCCTAGTTCATTTTTAAAAATTCCATAATTTTTGGTAAATCTCTTGCTTACTTTATAATCTGCAAGCTTATCGCTTTTATCAATTTCATAGTAATCCATCAAATTGTATTTACCAATAATGTATCCATAAATTTCAGATGATTTACCCATTGATATTAAACGATCGGTATCGTCTTTATCTCCAAAAGCACTAACTGGCAAGTCTCCAGCTTCTTCTTTAAACAATTGACCTCTATCGGCTACTGAAGGATTACTTGCGAAAAATATTACTTGTGAGCCATAATAGTTAGGCATTCTTAGCGAAAGAACAACGCTAATGATTACCGCTAATGTGCACAAGGCAACAATAGGCCATTTCCATTTCCATAAACTTTTTACTACAGAAACTAGGCTAAAAGACTCGCTCATATAAATGTTTTAAATACGTGATCAAAAGGTAAGGCTAGCTGCTATATTAATTGATTTCCTTGGTTTGGCGTAAAGATAATAATTGCTTCAAATTTAACAATCCGAACGAATAAGCCAATATTGCGCTAATTGCTAACGAAATGAAAAACGAAATTTCCCAGGCCAAATTGCTTAGCGAAAGAAAAAATATGGCAAAGCCCAACAATGCAGTGTAACCTAATATTTTTGTAACGAGTTTAAAATTATAAGGCAATTTAAAAATTCTGATTGCTGTGATCATTATTGCTAAGGCAACTAAACTTTGAGTAATTAATGTGGCAATTGCGGCACCTTCAACTTTTATATTGGGTATAAGTGTATAGTTAATTGCAATATTGGCCACAACTCCAAAGAGTGCGATTACAATTATTGGCTTTAAACTACCATTGGCCGATAATAGTGTGCCGTATACATGTATAACTACTATACTTATTAGTGTAATCATTAACAAAGAAAGCACGCGATAATAAACTTCATTAGTATTAATGTATAAAAGGTTCATAATATTTTCACTAAAGAAATAACAACACAAACCAACAACAATTGCAAAAGCTAGTAGCATTTTTATCGCAATTTGAACCAAAGGTTTTACATCTTCCTGTTGCTTAATCATTTTGGAAAATATGGGCAGCAACATACCTGCGAGTAGCAGACCAATCATATTTGAAGCATCTAACAATCGATAACCAGTTGCGTAAATACCCGCTTGCAAATCACCATCAGGCAACATTTGTTTAAGCATAACAGCATCTACTCTGCTATAAAGGGTCATTAAAAAAACTGCCAATGCGTATGGGAAGCTTTGCTTTAGAATATCGAAAATGTAATGTTTATTGAATTTAAATGAAAGACCTTTTGCCAAATAAACAACAATGCTGCCACTAACTATTACGGTTATTAAATAGCAGGCCAATTGAATTTTTACAAAAAGTAAAATTGAAATTTCAATTGAATTGCTCATAAACAAAACGTAACCCAAAGCCAAAATCATTAGTAGCTTATCTAAAATTGAGATGATTCCATCCAACTTAAACTTTTGTAGCGCTGCAATGTTTGATCTAAAGTATTGTATTAACGAAATGAGTATGGTTGAACCTGCGATAAACATTAGCAGCTGAAGTTGCTGTTGTGAAAAGTTTAAACCATATGCACTTGATAGCAATATCAATCCAAAAACATTAGCCAAAATTACTTTTGCAACAAGCGCGTTGGGCAAATACTTTTTTAATAGGTTGTTGTTTTGTGCAATGTGTCGGTTGTTGTAATAGCTAATCCCTAAATCAAGAATAATTTGATAAAGTAGTGTGAAGTTGAACAGCGCAAAGTAAATTCCATAATCTTCTGGGCCTACCTCATTTTGTACAACGCGATCAATGCCAAAAATGTAAATTGGCTTTACAAGAAAGTTAATTGCTAGTAAGAAGAGAAAATCTATGAGAAATTTTCTTTTCATACCAGCTCTACTTTTACAATGCGTAAATAAAATTGGTCTATTTTTTTTATAGGCAAAGAATAAAATTTAAGCATAGCTATGGTTACGGTTAAATTTTATGAGGCAGCAAATGGGAAAAAGAGCCAATTTTAACAGGAATCTTAAAGGTAGTGCTGGTATCATTTTTTGAATACTATGTTGTCTGATTCCAATCCTGTTGCAATAGCATGTTCCTCCACATTGGTAATAACTTGCAAAGTTCCGTTGGCTTCAATTTTATATGATTTGTAACCAAGGTTAAGCATAAAGTCAACTGCTTTTTGATGGTTTGAATTGTCCATAAATTTTGAGTTCCAATATTCCATTACCACAGTAACGTTACTATTGTTTTTCAAAGTGCTTTCTCCACCTTTTAAAACATCAAGTTCACCCCCTTCAACATCAATTTTTATTAGTGTGGGTAATTTTTCTTTAGCTAATTCATCAATAGTAGTAATGGCAATATTTACTGCAGAAGCATTTTCTTTCTTAAACCAATTTTTATTTTTGAAAGTACTTGGGTCTAAAGAATTGTTTTCAGAATACAACCCATTTTCAAATTGATAAAATTTGGTATTGCCTACTTTTAGTCCAACTGCAGCATTTCGTATTATTCTATTATTAAACTCTTCAATGTTTTTTTCAAGTATTTCAAAAGTTTTTGGTGAAGGTTCGAAAGATAGTGTATAGCCATCTTTGGTGCTTTCCATTAAGTCTTGCACCAACAGGGTAAAAAAACCGTAATGTGCGCCAATGTCAAAAAAAACTTCATTGGATGTTACGTTGTTTGCAAGAAAATAGCTTAATCTAATTTCTGAGTCATGCACTTTACAACCATACAATACAATTTCGCCAGATGCGGGCAATTGAACAAACATTTTATGACCAAAATAGGTTTTGCAAAACTCTATTGATGAAACATGTTGACGCTTAATTTTTAAGTACCCAAAAGGTTTACATAACCACCTAAACAATTTGGGCTTAGCCAACTTGCCTTCAATTTTTTGGAGCACTGAAATATGTTTTTCACGATTCAAGCGTGCTAAGTTAGTGTCAATTTAAATATTAGCCAACCTCAATTGCAACCAAGGTTAAGGTATAATGCCTCTTTATTATAAAGGTAAATTTTACCTTTGCACACTTTCATATGAAAATAGCCGTAAACACACGTTTGTTATTAAAAAACCAATTAGAAGGAATTGGTTGGTTTACTTATGAAAGCTTAAAACGAATAACTCAAAAACATAAAGAGCATGAGTTCGTTTTCATATTTGATAGACCCTTTGATGATTCGTTTATTTTTTCGGATAATGTGACACCTTTAAAAATTGGTCCACCAGCAAGACATCCTATTCTGTGGTATTGGTGGTTTGAGCATAGCATTCCAAAAGCACTTAAAAAATGCAATGCAGATGTTTTTATTTCTACAGATGGGTACGGCAGTTTAAACGCACAAGTGCCCAGTTATGTGGTTATTCACGATTTGGCTTTTGAACATTTTCCGAAACATTTGAAAAAACCGCATAGAAATTTTATGCAAAAGTACACTCCAAAGTATGCTCAAAATGCTATGAGGTTAGGTACAGTTTCTGAGTTTTCAAAACAAGATATTGCCGCAAGATATAACGTGCCTAACGAAAAAATTGATGTGCTTTACAATGGCTCAAATGATGCTTGCAATCCTTTTACAGCAGAAGAAAAACTAGAAATTAAAAATAGATTTACTGAAGGGGAAGACTATTTTTTGTTTTTGAGCGCCATTCATCCACGAAAAAATTTAGATAATTTATTAAAGGCGTTTGACCGCTTTAAAGAAAATAACAGCAACGATATTAAACTTTTAGTTGCAGGCCGAAAAGCTTGGAACAACAATGGTTTAGATGAGGTTTTTAATGCTATGAAGTTTAAAAATGATGTTGTTTGGACAGGCCATTTATTGAAGACGGAAGTTGGTGAAGTTTTGGGTGCTTCTTTGTCGTTGGTTTATCCTTCACACTTTGAAGGTTTCGGCATACCAATTTTAGAGGCTATGAATGTTGAAGTACCCGTAATTACCTCTAACGTTTCATCAATGCCTGAGGTGGCTGGTGATGCGGCTATTTTGGTTGAACCATCATCAGTAAATTCGATTTACAATGCGCTAAATATTATTTACAAAGACAATGATTTACGCAACAATTTGGTAGCCAAAGGTAAGGTGCAACGCCAGCAGTTTAGCTGGGATAAAACTGCTAACAAGCTTTGGGATGGTATTAGTAAAATATTGCCAGCATAGTAAGTTCTAAGTAAGCGGAAACCTAATTGCATTAATGTACTCAATGGTTTTTTGAATATCGTCATACAAAACTCTATCCTTATTGTTAAAACTTACCACCTCTCTATAATCATTAAAAATGCTTTGCACCATTGGTGAAGCTTTTAAAGGCTTTCTAAAATCTAATGCTTGGCAAGCAGTCATAAACTCAATAGCCAATATTTTTTCTACATTTTTCACTACTTGATAACACTTTACTGCACCGTTGGCCCCCATGCTTACATGGTCTTCTTGCTCATTGCTACTAGGCACTGAGTCAATAGATGATGGGGTGCAAAGCTGCTTGTTTTTACTTACCAAACTTGCAGCAGTGTATTGCGGAATCATTAAGCCTGAGTTTAGGCCACTATCTTCAATTAAGAATTCTGGCAAACCTCTGCTGCCTGATAACATTCTATAAACTCTACGTTCAGAAATACTACCCAATTCGGCAACTGCCATACTCATATAATCCAATGCCAAGGCTAAAGGCTGTCCATGAAAATTTCCTCCACTTAATACCAAATCTTCTTTTGCAAATACATTAGGGTTATCAGTTACAGAGTTTATTTCGTTGAGGAAAACATTTTCAACATGGTTTATTGCATCTCTTGTTGCGCCATGCACCTGGGGGATACAACGGAAAGAATATGGGTCTTGAACTTGATATTTATGTTGGTTAAGTATTTCACTGTCTTTCCAATAGCCTAGTATATTTTCAGCTGTGGTCAATTGGCCAGGCTGGTTTCTTAATTTTTGAATTAAAGGATTAAAAGGCTCATCCAAACAAAGCCAAGCATCCAATGAAAATGTTGCAATTAAATCGGCTAAGTTGTTTAGTCTTTTGCCATTTACAACATTAAAAACTCCGTAAGCTCCCATAAATTGAGTGCCGTTCAATAAGGCCAATCCTTCTTTTGACTGAAGTTTTAAAGGAAACATTCCAACTTGCTTTAACACCTCTGCGGTAGGCTGTTTTTTTCCTTGATACATTACTTCACCCATGCCCAATATGGGTAAGCTCATGTGTGCTAACGGAGCCAAATCACCAGAAGCGCCCAAACTACCTTCATCATAAATTACCGGTAAAATGCCCTTGTTAAAAAAGTCGATTAGTCTCTCAACTGTTGCTACACTTACCCCAGAATGGCCATAACTCAAGGATTGTATTTTAAGTAGCATTATTAGTTTAGAAATAACGTCAGGTACTTGATCGCCCACACCACAAGCATGTGACATCACTAAGTTTTCTTGTAATTGCTCAATTTGATCCGGAGAGATTTTGATGTTGCATAACGAGCCAAAGCCTGTATTTATGCCATAAATCAACTCATCAGGATTTTGCATTTTTTCATCTAAATAGCTTCTGCAGTTGGCTATTGCTACTCTAGACTCTTCAGACAATGCTAGCTGACAATCAGTATTTAATAAATTTTTTAAAACCGCATAAGTAATGGGGTCTGGAGAAATGTGATGTATATTTTGCATGCTTATACCATATTAATTTGATAAGAGTTTGAATAGTGCAGAGCTGTTTTTTTGTTAGACAATGAAAAACAATATTGCATTGCTGTGCTACGGTATATATTTTTGAAGAAGTATAGCATAAAAAGAGCCTGTTTTATTGTATTATTTTCATGTTAATGTGGTATTAACCGATAATTGCTTTACTGCAATTTATCAATAAGCTTTTCAATGGACATAGTCGTTTTATCCCCATTTTAAATTATGGAGAAACTTCTTTGTCACCTAGTCTAAATTTTCAAATTCGCTAATTGTAGAGTTTTCCCTATGATGCAGTCGTTGACTTTTGATGTAGTCAAATATTTTTTGTTTGTCCCATCTGCTTACAGAAAAGGCACTGTAGCCGTTTTGCCAATAAAGCGGTTTCTCAGAGTTATAATATTTTTTTGAAGAGGCTCCTTTAATTTGTTGGATTACTTGACTTATATTTTGTGTGGGATTTAAATAAAATAAAATGTGAATATGGTCTAAATAACCATTTACATTTAGTAGTCCAATTCCATTATTGTTGGATATTTCCCAAATAAATGATTTTAGTTCTTTTAGTATTGCATCTGTTAAAATTGGCTCCCTGTTTTTAGTTGCCCATATTGCATGAATGTATATCTCTGTATAAGATTGTGCCATTAATTAAAGATAGATTGAAATAGCCAAGTTTTATAGAGGCTTAGCTCATTCGGCCATAGCAGGCTTGAAAGCCTGGTCAGCCACTGGTAGACCTGCTCGAAACAGATTCTCTCAATTCGAGATTGTGTTTGCATTGCCTTTCAAAGCAATGTACATTGTTGAATGCTTTAAAACATGATGGAATTGTATCGTGAATTTTCAAGCAAAGCAGGCTTGAAGGCCTGCTCAAAAAACATTTGTGCAATTCGAGATTGTGTTTGCATTGCCTTTCAAGGCAATGTGCATTGTTGAATGCTTCAAAACATAATGTAATTGTATCATGAATTTTCAATCAACGCAGGCTTGAAAGCCTGCGCAAAAAGCATTTTTGCAATTCGAAAGTGTTCTTTGCATTGCCTTTCAAGGCATTGTACATTGTTGAATGCTTTAAAATTTGAATAAAGTTTATAGAACAAATTTTAGTATTGCAGGCTTGAAAGCCCGGTCAGCCACTGGCAGACCTGCTCGAAACAGATTATTGTAACTCGAAATTGTTCTTTGCATTGCCTTTCAAGGCAATGTCTGAATTAAAAAATGGCTTTTCTAAATATTAGAATAAGGCAGGCTTGAAAGCCTGCTCCAAAAAGATTTCGTGTTTTTGGAAATTCTTTCGTATTGCCCTTCAGGGCAATGTTAGCGGAAAGATTTAGCTTGATAATTTATCAATAAGCTTTTCAATGGACATAGTCGTTTTATCCCCATTTGCACTATCGGATAGCATAATTTCTCCAGTCTCAGTTAATTCAGCGGTGTATCGAATGCGTTTGTTAGTGGCATACTTCCACTGCTTTTTGCGTTGGTTATTGCTTTCAGCAGTATCAGGGTATACTTCTGTTGAAACATTGGCAGCCCTGCAAGCATTGGCGTATTTCAGTATCTGAGAATGTAAGCTTTCATCAAAATTTACAAAAAGCAAGGTAGTTGTTTTGGCTGCACTGGCTGGCCACAATTGCAGCTCTTCCATTACATCATAAATTCTATCTAAGCCAAAAGATATGCCTACGCCAGTAACGTTAGGTAGGCCATAGACTTCACAAAGATTATCATAACGGCCACCACCGCCCAATGAACCAATGCTTATGTTTGAATCGGTGCATTTAACTTCCATTACTGTGCCAGTGTAGTAGTCTAGGCCGCGAGCTAGGTAAATATCAAATTTCAAATTCTCGAAATTTAAGTTTTCTAAAATATCTTCTACCTCACCAACTCCTAGTAATACATTAACCAATGCTGAACTGGCAAATTCTGCATTTAGTTTCTCTGTGTCATCACCAATTTCCTCTTTAAATCTTTTGAGGGAAGAAGCATTTATCTCCTCATTCCTATTGCCAACAGTTGGCAATGCATTTAGCAATTCTGCGACTTTGTCGTAGCCGATTTTATCTAATTTATCCAATTGAACAGCAAATGCCTCAGCATCAATTCCAAAATGATTGGCTACTCCTGCTAGAACTTTTCTATTGTTAAATAGAATTTCAACAGGAAGCTTTAGTCTTTCAAAAACCTCCGCATAAATTTCCAACAACTCTACTTCATTCAACAAACTATCGCTGCCAATAATATCGGCATCACATTGCCAAAACTCACGATAGCGACCTTTTTGTGGTCTATCTGCTCTCCAAACTGGCTGCATTTGATAACGCTTAAAAGGAAATGAAATGTCGTTTTGGTGCTCCACAACATAACGCGCCAAAGGCACCGTTAAGTCATATCGCATTCCTTTTTCTGATATACTTGAAGTTAATTTCCGGGAGTCTTTTTCATTTAAAGCTTCTTCATTGGCCTTCTTTAAATAATCGCCAGAGTTTAA
>Ga0114956_1000777_pt1 | contig 24275 bp, 17 predicted proteins | sample MaitaG_FD_87304 | JGI IMG/M metagenome (GOLD analysis project Ga0114956, IMG submission 87304) | Marine algal microbial communities from Maine, USA - Maine_Asex2 metaG | ecosystem: Host-associated > Algae > Red algae > Unclassified | place: Maine, USA | collected 2015-01-05
CCGGCTGGATGGCGTCACTGAGCACGGATGAACAATTACTGGAAATAACTCAGCTATTTGACGAGGTGGCTGCACGCTATCCGGATATATCGCAGATAGACGTTGTCAGTGAACCCATAGGTTCCCCACCAGCATACATAGATGCACTTGGTGGTACGGGTGATACTGGTTGGGATTGGGTTATCAAGGCTTTCGAGTTAGCGGCTGACCGTTTTCCAAATAGCTCACTGCTGCTAAACGATTTCAAAGTAGCCAGTGGTGATACCAGTGCGTCGCAGTTCGTGGAGCTGGCGAACGTGCTAAAACAGAATAACCTGCTTAACGGTGTTGGCGTTGAAGGTCATTTTCTTGAAGATACCGATGTCGACACGATAACCAATAAACTGAGTTTGTTAACCGATCTTGACCTGCCGATTTATCTTGCTGATCTTGATCTGAACATGAGTGACGACGCTAATCAGTTCGTTAAAATGAAAGCCGTTTTCCCCGTTTTTTATGAGCACCCTCTGGTTGAAGGGATCACTTTTTGGGGTTATCGGGAAAACCAACTTTGGCGCTCAGACGCCTACTTGCTTCGTCAGGATGAGACAGATCGACCCGCACTTGATTGGCTAGAGTGTTACTTATTACCGTAGGTCGCCGGACGACCAGTTGCTGTAGCGACAATGCGGCTCTCAAAGAACACCACCTCGCCTTCATTGTCCACGATGTTGTCGTCTCTGGTATGTTGAACGCTGATATTTCTGGCGCCTGCCAACGTAGCCTGATTACAGGCCTCAGCGCGTGCAAATTCAATGGCATCATGCGCAGCTTCTTCAAGATCGGCGTAGGTTTTTATACCATTGTCAAAATGTACGCTGACACTTTTACCTCCGGCTGGTGTAATCACAATTTCGCAGCGTTGGCGAACCGAGCCAACAACCGCACCCAGTGCATTCGCAACATTACCCTTCTCAGGTAAAATCGCTGTGGTGTTTAACCACCGTGCAGTTTTTGGGTAGTAACTGCCAACCGGTGCACCCAACCCGATGATCGGGAAATGCAAACCAAGATTAATGCTGAGTTCGTCGTGCTCACCATCAACCAGCAAATCAGCCAACAGTTTACGTTGCGATTTATCCAGACCCTTAAGAAAACGGGATTTCTCGGCAATCTGCTCAGACAATTTTGTATCCAGTATTGCAAGTGCGGTTAATCGCGATACTGAATCCATTATATGTTGCGCGAAATATTCAACACTATTGAACTCTATTCCTAGATTGGATGCTGAGTAGCGCATTAACAATCGCGCCGCCAACCGAGCAGCGTCGGTGTCCCATTCATTCTGATCACCAATAATATGACTGGCATCGGTAGGTGTGAAACCTGCTCGCAATACAATGCCACGTTGAGTCAACCGAACCAAAGCACGATCGAGCGTTTGGTCGTTGAAAACAGTTTGTACATCAATGGGCGTAAGCTTTATATATTCCCACAGCTCAGTTTGCTGTTTGGTAAGTTCGGTTGGTTCAGCAGCGTGTGCCATAACAAATTCGGCACTGTGTGTGGTGCTGCGAGGCAGTTCGAGTTGGTCGTGCAGTACTTGTTTTAATTCAGGGTGGTTGTGAATCAGCAAACTGATCGGCATGACTCGCTCTGGGCCAACAATAAAATCGCCCTGCTCTCGATCAAACACAATCCGGCTATCACCTCCAAGGCCGAAGGTACGAACATCAATAGCTTCAACCATGGTTCGCCATCCACCCACTGTGGCTCCATCGTTACTCAAGCGCGGCTGACCATCACGAATCATGGCTATATCGGTGGTTGTACCCCCCATATCGGACACCATCAACAGAGGCTCTTTACTTAAGAATTGCGCACCAACAACACTGGCAGCGGGGCCACTTAGTATGGTTTCCACCGGTGATTGCTCGGCAATCTCTGCAGCCACCAATGACCCATCGCCTTTGACCACCATCAATGGTGCCTTGATGTCCAACTCATCGAGTAGTTGTTGTGATGCGCTCAGTAACGATCGAATCATCGGTATAAGTCGGGCATTCAACAGAGCGGTCAGTGCTCGACGCGGCGCATCCAATCCGGAACTTAAAGAATGTCCACAGCTAACCGGCTTACCCGTTAGTTCGTGGATAAGTTTACGCGCCTGATTTTCATGCTCAGGGTTACGCACTGCAAACAAAGCTGATACCGCGAACGCTTCAACCGACTCTTTCACCGATTCAACCAGCTCAGTTAGCGCACGCACATTTAGTTCACACACCGGCTCACCTCCGGCTGTATGCCCACCCTCAACAAAGCCATGAGGGTCCCGACCCAGAGCATCAGCCAGGTTTGCTTTTGCCAGCTGTTCCGGCCGATAACCGATCAGGATCAGGCAAACCGGTCGCCCTCGACCCTCAACCAACGCGTTGGTGGCCAATGTGGTTGACAAAGAGACCAGCGTGATTGGTCTCAAGCGCTCATTCAATACCGCGTGAGTTGCACCGCGCAGCCCGCGAATAAGATCTTCATGCGTGGTCAGCGATTTGGCGGTTGCGACGACCGACTGGTCATCGTCTATGAGAACGGCATCGGTATAGGTACCGCCAGTATCCAGTCCGAGTTGATAGGCCACAAGCTTTGCGAGTCTTTTGAGAATTTATCAGTGCACGAACTATCGGCGACCCAGACCCACCTGTAAACCAGAGGTACTGAAATAAATACGCAACATGCCGCTAACTGGACAGAAATGTCTGTTGAGATGGCTGAAAAGACAATGACGAGATCTGACAAAAGGTTGTCAAATCAGGGTTTTACGATAGTGGAATTGCTAATTGCGTTGGTCGTCGCAGGCATTTTGCTCAGCATTGCTGCGCCCAATTTTAGTGACGCAATGAGAAACAGCGCCCAGATAATTACAACCAACGATCTAATGGGTGCTTTGCGACTCGCGCGATCTGAAGCCATTAAACGCTCCACTCGAACCGCCGTTTGCGCCAGAGCAGACAACAAGACCTGCGGAACGGATTGGTCAAACGGATTCATCACCTTCATAGATAATGGCGCAACATCGGGCGCTATCGACACCGGTGAGGAGATATTGCGAATTGCTCCTCCAGTTGCTGAAGGCGCTTGGATAATGAACCGGGCGCGATTAGTCAACACGTCGGAATCACCAATACAACGTCCATTCATCCGGTTCGGACCACGCGGCTCTAGTCATTGGCGAGGCTCTGGTTATTTTTCCATCTGTGACAATCGCGGTCAGGAAGCTGCAAGAGCAATAAACATATCACTCAGTGGTGACCCGCGCCGTGCCCGAATCGAGGACAACATTTTACGCAGCTCGTTTGGCGGACTCGCAGCCTGCGGATCGGGGTCTCAGAGCTCGCTATGATCATCCAACTCTCAAAACAATCTGGCGTGGGTCTGATCGAAGTACTGATCGCCATTGTCATATTATCGGTCGGTTTTCTTGCCGCAGCTAAGATGCAGGTTGCCGGTATGCGGTACAGCCAAAACGCCTATTTCCTGTCGCAAGGCAACTTTATGCTAAGAGACATGACTGATCGCATGCGCGCCAACCGCGAGGGTGTGATCGCCGGCCATTATAAAAATATCATCACCAGCGCTGGTACATCTGAGCCAGCTTGCGTTACCGCAGGCAGTAAGTGTACGCCAGCACAAATTGCTTCTGCCGATTTACATGCCTGGAGTTTGTATCTTTATGCACCGGCAAATGCTGTTGACTTTAAACCGTTGTTGCCATCATTCGACAGTATTCCAGCAAAAGGTGAGATCACCTATAACGCCGCCACTGATGTGTACTCCGTCAGCGTGACGTGGGGCGAGCAAATCGACAACGCTCTGGAAACACGGGTACTCAACGTGCGAATTACTCCATGAACAGAGCTGGAAAAAAAATAACAACCAAAGAGCAAGGCTTTTCTTTGCTCGAAATGATGATAGCGATGGTTATCGGTTTAACACTGATTTCTGGCGCCATCACCGTATTTTCAGGCTCTCGAAAGAGCATTGATTTAAACAGTGCGCTAACCGACATACAGGACAATGCACGGTTCGCCATGGACACCATTACCCGGGACTTACGCATGGCTGGTTTTCAAGGCTGTGTTGATATCAATACCTCGGCTGCAAAAATTTTGGCTGATGGCAGTCCAACAACTGATTACTTCAACACGGCAGTCGTGGCATCAGTTGTTGAATCTGCCACTGACTGGAATCCACCCGAGTCTGACGCATTCACGATACCGAACAATAGAGCGATACCGGTACCAGGCACACATGCTTTGTCGGTCCAGTTTGGCAGTCCACAAACTTTCACGTTTGAACCAATGCCTTCAGTGGACGCAGAAATTGTTCTTGACTCTGCAGACTCAGGGCTTGCTGATGGCGATCTGGCATTGATTTCAAACTGTCAGGTGGCTGATATTTTTGAAATTACCTCATCAAATGGCCGTGCATTGCAACATACCTCAGATGGCAATACTGATAAACGTTTGTCGGCACCCTATGGAACGGCCGGTAACGACAACATGCCCAGAGTAATGAGGTTCGAAGCCAACATTTATTATATCGGCGACACCATGCGAACCAATGGCGCCGGTGATCAGATCTTTTCACTGTACAAACAAACGCTGCCATACAACACGACAAACATACCAATCGAAATGATCGAAGGGGTTGCCAATATGCAGATTAGACTTGGAATTCGCGACCCCGGAGATACCAATGACAACGGCCTGACCTTTGTTAGTCCTGACGATGTGGCAGACACACCAGGCCGTGTCGAAGTCGTTCAATTTGGATTGTTGATGCAATCATACGACTCCATTCTTGAGGTGGATGACGAGTCCACTTACGCGCTGGCCGGCACTACACTCTCGCCTGACGAAGCACCTGTGGATTCAGCCGTGTCCTACCCATCTGACAGACGTATGAAACTCGCCTTCAATACAACGGTGAAAATTCGGAACCGGCGATGAAAGCAAACTACAAGAAAATTTCGCCATCAGATCAGCAAGGCGCTGCGCTGATGGTATCCATGGTGCTCATCTTCATGCTGACCATATTGGGTATTGCATCAATGCGCGACGCCACGCTGGAAGGTCAACTGGCAGCAAATTCAATACAGAAGGAGGTGACTTTTCAGTCCGCTGAGTCGTCCACCGATATTATTCTGGCTATTGAAGACCCGGGTGACGCCAGGTCCGTTGAAGCGGTGATTTGCAAAGAAAAAACGCAATTCAAAATGAATGATTTAAGTGAAGCGGGTGTGCAAAACACCGAGGTTACCGTGGAATATGGTGGTCAGTCACTACCAACCGGATGGTCCCTTGGAGGACAAATCGGCGGTCGTCGCTTTGACGTTACCGGTCAATCCAGCCTGACCGGTGCGAGCACTGGTACCCGGATTTCACAGGGCATAGTAGCGATCGGCGCAGTAGAACAAGGGGTAGATTGCTAATGAACGTAATTAACAAAATAAAAACAGTTCTGCTGAGTGCACTAGTCAGCAGCGTATTCCTTGCTCCAATCGTTAGCGCGGACGATACCGAAATATTCTTTGGCCAGTCGGCTGATGCATTCAATACCAATCCAAATGTTTTATTCGTATTGGATACCTCTGGCTCAATGGCATGGTTTGATGACGGAATAGAAGGCTCTCGTATGGATAGATTAAAAGCTGCCATGCGCATTTTGCTGCAGGAGTCGAGCAGCTTTAACGTTGGGCTAATGGGTTTTCAAGGAAGCAACAGAGGCGGCTCGATTCGTTATCCAATTGGTGATCTCGAAGGTGATAGCGGTAATCTATGTCCTGACGGTATCTGCGAGGATGAGCGAGTAGTTGTCAAACCAAGCTCGAGCTCTGATGATGCAACTCAGAATGACGACACAGGCGTTGTCACTCTAAACGCACTTGAACTGATGATGGCTGAGATTGAAGAAAGCAGCGATATTGGTACAGTTGACTTATCGACAGAAATAACCGGTACGGCCGTGGCCGTTGCTGTTTCAGCCGAAAACGAACTCGATGGTGGGTCCACCGATACCCGAGCAATCACCGGACCATCTAAATGGTTCTTCAGTGGTGTAGATGGTTCAGAAGATGACCGTTACGCTTACCGCTTTGAAGATGTCGCAATTCCGCGTGGCGCGACAGTAACATCTGCAACACTGAGCTTCATGCAAACCAATGCCGCCGCACAGGTTGGCAACCTGTCCGCGCTGATAAAGCTTGAAGTACAACCTAATCCGGAAGAACTACCCGATGGCGTGAACGGTTTTCCAACCATTGCCCAGCGCCTGACTCCGGGAAAAGCCACTGACGGCATAGCCTGGAACAATATTCCGCCAGATACAACTGGCGCTTCACCAGCTCCGGGATCAGGTGCAAGCAACATCGCAACAACTCCGGACCTAAGCGAAATAGTCAATCAGATTGTCAACTTGCCTAACTGGGTAAGCGGCAATGCAATGTCATTCATACTCGACCCGGTGGACGAGTACCAGCCTGCTGCCACTGATACCCGCGAGTTTCATGGCACTGAGTTGGACAGTAGACGTCCGGTTTTGAGTTTTACCTACAGTGAATCCATCGAGACCGACATTACCACAACCGAAACTACAGCTACTGCGCACCTGGATGAATTAACTGAACAGAACACCAACACCGTGTCCAGAAATCTGACTAATCCCAGTGCACGAACTTTCTTCGCATCCAGTATCTACAACCCGCGTAAGTTAGCCTTTCGTTTCGATAATATTGATATACCCAGTAACGCCGAAATACAAACTGCAACACTGATACTCACTGGTGCAGCCGCAGACAGTGATTCAGACGAGGCTGAATGGACTGTGGATACTACAACGGTCACCACAGGAACCGGACTGGTTACTGTGCCTTCGCTTACGCTGCCAGATGCTGACACCGTAACCGACGACACTGCTGCTCTGACAACTGCACAGGAAAATATACTAACCCTGAATATCACTGCAGAGAAAACCGGTACCCCGTTGGCCTATGACAATGACCCATTGGCTACACGAGATCTAACATCCGAATTTCTGGCCTGGGAAAATGTGGTCATCACGCCAGATAAAGAGCTGTCTTCACCAAACATTGCATCGGTTATCGGTGCAGTGATAAACGGCGACTCATGGGCTACCGGGGATAATCTCTCGCTGGTTCTTTCGGCACCCACGAGCTACAACAATGTTCGAGAAAACTCCGCGTTAATTCAAACAGCGGCCGGAGCGGCAAAACCATCACTTCACATAACATGGAAGGCCGGTGATACCACTGACTCAACACTGGCAAATTCGCAAACCACCGCTATCCGGTTTCAAAACGTGCATGTTCCACCTGGAGCTACCATTAAATCTGCACGACTTGTATTCAAATCGTCTAAAGCATCCATAGGCGAAAACAAACTCGAAATAAGCGCCGAAGATGTCGCCAACTCTGCAGCACTGACTTCTGCCGACAATAATATTGGCGAACGAGCACGCACACCCGAACGTGTGACATGGGAAGTTGAACCCTGGAATATACCTAATTTTGAATACAACAGTCCGGATATCAAAGAAGTAATTCAGTCGATAACGAATCTGGAAGAATGGTGCGGCGGCAATCCGCTAACCGTATTTCTGAAAAAATCTGGTGGCGACGACAGCCGGCACGCAGTGTCATTTGACGGAAATGAAGTGTCAGCGCCGACCCTGGAGATTACCTATGCACCCGATTCGGTTTCTTCAGGTGCGTATTGTTCGAATGCCACCCTGCTTCCAAGCATTATTCATGGTCGCGATGATGCCGTAGAGGATACGCTTACCAACGTAGTCGATCAGAACAGCACTTCTCTGGACAGCATAAACCCTACTACCGGAAACCCACAGGTCATCGGACTGCGCTTTCTAAGTATCGGGGTTCCAAAGGACGCTGGGATAGTTAGCGCAACGCTGGAGCTCACACACGAAAAAGATATAACGCAGGCGCAGGATTACGAGTTCAAAGCGGTTTCGACAATTGATAATAATCAGTTCAATAATTCTGATGCGAAGATCCTGACTACCGAGCGACCGACGTACCCTACGACCGTCACCGCAACCGTACAGCCCGGGACAGCTCCCGACTCGGTATTCCAGGTTGATGTTACGACTCTGCTACGAGAAAAAACATCCGACGAGAATTGGGTTGAGGGTAATAAACTCGTCCTAACGGCTCAGGCACTTGGCGGTATTGCCCAGTCCTTTTACGCGTTCGATGGGGATGAGGCGCGCGTACCTCGATTGGTTATCTCCTATCAATCACAAAGAGACCAACCCGGCACCCGATTCAGAGACAACCTGATTGAAATTGTTGACGACATGGTTGCACAAAGCGGCACACCCATTGTGGGCTCTTACTATGAGGCTGCACAGTACTTTCTTGGTGAATCCATCGACTACGGATTGCGACGCGGAAATCAGGGCACTCAGGATAGATTTCACCGTGTTAGTCACCCAGGCTCTTACACCAACGGTGTAGTCAGTCGTGACGCAGGTTGTTCAGACGCAGATATAAACGCAGATGCCTGTATTTCAGAGACTATTCAACCAGAAAATGGACAAACCCCGACTTACATTTCACCCATAATAAGTGAATGCCAGCAGAACCATATTGTTTTACTTTCAGATGGAGCTGCAACGTCGAATACAGCAGTTGCAAAGATTCAGGCGCTGACAGGTGACACTGCCTGCGTTGAGGGAGGTAGTAACGCATGTGGTCGCGAGTTAGCCGGTTGGCTGCACACAACCGATATCGACCCCGTACTAAACGGTGAGCAGAATGTAACGACACATACCATCGGATTTAATCTGGAAGATCCGGCCTTGCTGACTAACCTGGCGGCAGACGGTGGCGGTAGTTTCTATACAGCAGATACATCTGCAGCACTACTCAATGCATTCAAGAACATTTTTATTAACGTTAGTAAAACCGACACCTCATTTGTGGCGCCTAGTGCCACAGTCAGTCAATCGAACCGGCTAAAAAACCGCGACGATATTTACTTCTCGCTGTTCAAGCCTGAAGGCACCGCACGATGGGCTGGAAATCTCAAGCGTTACCGACTCGGAGCGCAAACCGGCGAGAATGCAGACATTTTTGATGTCAATGACAAACTGGCAGTAGACGAGCGTACTGGTCGATTCTTCCCGACCGCACAGAGCTTTTGGTCTAGTGTAGCCGACGGTGACAGCGTGTTACTCGGTGGAGCTGCGGAGAAAATCGAGACTAACGGCGTGTCCCATACCGCCAGGGAAGTGTATACCTACACCGGTGGCGATCGGGATTTAACGAATGATGCGCGCAACGAATTTGTTCCTGGAAACACAAATATAGATCGGGACTGGTTAAAACTCACTGCCAGTCTGGCTGCAGATGACGACTACGTAACCAGCCTGTTGAACTGGGCACGGGGCAAAGACGAATTCGACATAGACGGAGACGGTGAAACTGAAGAGGCACGCGCGCAAATGGGTGACCCAATGCACTCGCAACCTTTATTAGTCAACTATGCCGGCGGTAAAAGTGTTGTTCACGTGGCAACCAACGAAGGGTTCATCCACGCCATTGATCATGAAACTGGTATGGAAAACTTTGCGTTTATCCCTAAAGAGTTAATGAAAAATCTTCGCCGCAACTATGAGAATGAACCTACGCGCAACCGACCCTATGGTCTTGATGGTGGTATGACCCTTTGGATAGACGATGCTAATAACAATGGTATTGTCGATGCGGATACTGACAAAGCCTATTTATATATTGGTATGCGCCGTGGTGGTAACCTGTATTACGCACTCGATATTACAAACCCACTCAGCCCAAGGTACCTGTGGAGCATACAAGGTGGCTCAACTACACTGGACAGCGATGACGCAACAGCTGAAGCTAACTTTGCTACCGCCAATGGTAATTTCGAAGAACTTGGCGACACATGGTCTAAACCTATCAAAACCAAGATCTATGACAATGAAAAAGTGCGTGATGTACTGGTCTTTGGTGCAGGCTACGGATCAAATCAAGACCCGGTAGATAGTGCAGAAGTCGACCCAGCCACAGCCGCCACAGCCGGCGCTGTAGATACTCGACAAAAACGTGAGGAAGATACTGTCGGACGTGGTTTCTTTATCGTCGATGCAGTTACTGGTTCCAAAATCTGGAGTACCCCTCTGGCCGATCCGGATTACAAAGAGATGCGATACAGTGTACCCAGCGACTTGAGTGTCATCGATATCAACTTCGATGGTCTGGTTGACCAAATCTACTTTGGCGACATGGGTGGTCAGGTGTGGCGGTTCGATTACAACAACGATGAAGCGAGTGACGATTCCATCGACGTTCGTATGACCGGTGGCCCCATCGGTAGTTTCGCTGACGATACACCAGAGGGTGCCAGAAGATTCTACTATCCTCCCGACATTGCGTTGCTCAGTGTCGAAGGCGAGCAGCAGCTGTCTATATCCATTGGTTCAGGCTGGCGGGCTCATCCACTGGATGACGTTGTAGAAGACCGGTTCTACCATTTTCGAATGAGACAAGTTTATGGTGCTCCGCGAACTGAAGACGGTAAAGTTCGATACCCGGTTATTACTGAAGGAACATCCCGTATGGATGAGCTCAAAGACACTGACGTTGCACGCACGGCCAGTAAACTTGACAGAGGCTGGTTCTTGCCGCTACGACCGGGCGAGAAAGTGCTCAGCAGCAGTATCACGCTCGACAGCAATGTTGTCTTTACCTCGTATGTTCCCAGTGCTGAATCTGGAACTTGTGCAGCGGCTGTCGGCAGCGGTAGTGTTTATTATCTGGATGCGGCTACCGGTAACCCGGTGCAAGATCTCGATGGCAGCAACAGTGAAAACACAGGAACTGGCGAAGCACTACCACTGGACTCTGAGGACCGCCGACGAGCATTAGCAAATGCGGGTATCCCACCTTCTGCAACTGTGATGTTTCCTGAAGCCGAAGGCGGAGGTGCCAAGGCCACCGCTTTTGTTGGCAAGGACAAACTCGATGAAGTCCAGATACCAACACTGAAGTTAAGAACGTATTGGCAGGAATATATAGAAGAAAACCTGTGATCGTCAAATGCTACAGTCAGGGTAACGGGCGTAAAAAAGCCCTCATCACAACTCAGGGGCTTCACACTACTTACTCACAACAAATTGAGTATTAGTACGCATAAAATGCGCTGCGATGCTCTCAGCATGTAATTTAACCCTTAGCTGCGCGCAGAAATGCCGCTACACCAAACACAAAGCTTCGTTGCAGACACTATGTGCCGGCAACTAATGGATTTAGTACAGCATCAGGAAAAACAACACTATGGGCAGTGCATTCTCAACAGAACGGCTCACTCGAAAGCCATCAGTAAAATCAATGGGCTTTTCACTGATCGAATTGCTCATTGTAATCGCCATTATTGGCATACTGGCCGCTGTTGGTTACCCCTCCTACACCAGCTACATTATCAAAACAAAACGCTCAGACGGAGCATTCGCTTTGTTGGAAGCAGTGCAGGCAATGGAGCGATGCAAATCAACACAGTTTTCTTATGCAAATTGCACGCTCAGCACAGCACTAACCGTATCTCCAGAGAAACACTATGCGGTTTCGCTATCCACCGCTCCAACGGCGTCAACTTTTACTATCACGGCTGAACCCCAAGGCAGCCACACAGGCGATACAGAGTGCAAGAGCCTTTCTATCGATCACTTGGGTAACAGAACATCAAAGCCAGGTGCTGATGGTGCAGATGACAACCAATGCTGGAACTAAGTTTACAGTCCACCCTATGGCCTAGCACTTTTTCACCCGTGATCGACGTCGCAAAAACTATTTAATTGCGACCTATTTCCAATCTAGTTGTCTCCAAAAGTTAACAGTTACTTTAGACGGTGCGAACGCGGTCGATAATATCCGCATGGATAAAAATTCGCACAGCGGCTTTACACTGATTGAACTACTCGTAGCAATGGCTGTTGCGGCTATTCTTTTGGGTATTGGTATTCCGAGCTTCTCGGGGGCGATCAAGAACAGTCAAGTAAGCACGGACTACAACGAAGTTGTTCAAGCGCTATATTTGGCGCGCAGTGAATCAGTCAAGTCTTCTGAGCTTGTGACCGTTTGCCCCAAAATGACCGTTGGTTCCGAACAATGCGGCACAAACAACGGGGATTGGAAACACGGATGGCTTGTGTTTGTTGACATCGTCTCATCGCCTGGTGAAGCGTCTGCAAAAGTTGATGCTGATGACGAAATTATCTCAACGCACCCCGAACCTCGCAGCGAAAACACAATCACCGCGGTGGGTTCTACCAATCGTACCAAGAACACAGCAAGCGAAAGAAACTACATACGCTTCACACCAACCGGTGTTTCCGAATGGGCAAATGGTAGCTTTATGCTATGCAATGACGAAGAGGTCGAACTCTCCCGAGTTATTAATATCGCCCCTACCGGCGATGTTCGCCCGGGGCGATCCAGCGGCAGTAAATATCCACGCGACGTGTTCAATGATGAGGCCTGCACATGATGCATAGCGCAATGTGCTCGTACCGCAAGCCCAGACAAAAAGGTATCGGGTTGATCGAAATTCTGATCACCATCGTATTGCTGTCGATCGGATTTTTAGCGGCGGCTCGTATGCAAGTAGAAGGTATGCGCTTTAGCCAGAGTGCCTATTACCAGTCGCAAGCGTATTTTCTTGCCAGCGACATGATTAACCGTATGCGGACTAATTCCCGCGGAGTTCGGGCCGGACGATATAGCAACATTACGACCTCAGCCGTTGCAGCAGATCCTGGTTGCGCACTAAATGCATGCAACCCGGCACAGATTGCATTGCAGGATATCTACGAATGGGGTGGCTACTTTCACCCACGAGATGCGCAAGCAACTAATTTCATTGCTGCCCTTCCCAGCTCAGACTCCATAACTGCCTACGCAACCGTGATACCAGTAGACAACGATATATTCACAGTTACTTTGGTGTGGTCTGAGATTATCGGTAGCGAAGATACAGAACAATCCCTGTCGGTGAACTTCGCCTTGAGGAGCCTGTAACGATGCGTAACGTAACGCCACTTGAGAATACTAAACACAACGTTCGAGGATTTTCTCTCGTTGAGCTACTCATAGCGATGACGTTGGGTTTGATTATTATGGGTGGAATGATAGCGGTGTTCTCCAGCAACAAGAGCAGCTCAGAATTAAACACCGCCATGGCCAATATTCAGGAGAACGCGCGATTTGCTGTTGGTGCATTAAGTAAAGACATAAGAATGTCAGGCTTTCAAGGTTGTCTGGATTCAAGGCGCGGCCTGCTAGAAGTAAAATCACTACGTTCACCCGTACCCCAGGTTGGCTTTTCTACCGCAGGCGAACCTGAGCATGATTTTAGTTTGTCATCAATAACAGGTTCAGTGATTATCTCTGCCAATGAATGGCAACCAGCCATTGCCGGAGACTTCGTTCCACCTGTTGAGAACCCGGCTATACCTGGCACCCACGCTTTAGTCGTTCAATACGGTAGTCGAGACCAATCAGAATTAACCGGACCAATTAATGTTGGTGGCGTAGAAAGTCGCAATGGGGACATAGTCACTACAGATGACCTGGGTCTGGTTCGTGGAGACCTTGCACTGATTGCAAACTGCGACAACGTTGATTTGTTTACGGTAAGTGGAGCCGAGCCTTCTGGTACAGGACAACTACTGAAACACGAGGCTCCGTTGAACAGAGACGGCAGCCTGAACGCGGTATACGGCCTTCCCAACAATATTGCTGTAACTCGTGTAATGCGTTTCATTTCTAACATTTACTACATAGGCGATACGGGCCTGACGAATGATTCGGGCGATACCATTCGCGCTTTGTATCAGCAATCATATCCTTACAACGTACCTGAAAACCCACCATCGGAGATTGTTCAGGGAGTCGAGAACATGCGTCTGTCCTATGGTATTAGAACCCGAAACACATTGCAGTATGTTACCGCCGATGATCCGGCTTTTAATCCAAGCCAGGTTGAGAGCGTTCAAATTGGCGTCATTATGTCTTCGTGGGACCGCATCGCTGAGCAAGACGACGAAAACACCTACGTGATTGCAGGCCAAACAATTGAATCAGACAAAAACTCGAGTGATGCCACGACCCACGCAGAGGATGGTCGCTATCGATTGGTCTTTAATACGACAGTAAAGGTACGTAATCGGCGTGAGAACAGCATAGTGAACGCGCAGCTAAGAGCACAACCTTAGTACTGACATCAAAAAGTATGGACATTTAACCGTGAGTTTATATTGAGTAAAGAATGAACTATTTTGGAAATACAACTCAACTACCAACCCACCAACAGGGTGGAGCGTTACTGGTCGCTATGATCATGATTTTTATGCTCTCTATCATGGGGATATCATCAATGCGCGGGTCCACGCTGGAAAGACGTATGGCGAGTAATTCAATACAAACAGCTACAACGTTTCAGGGTGCGGAATCAGCAAGTGAGATGGCCTTGAATAATGAAGCCAACATGACTAACGCATTGAACATAGCAAATGCCGCCAATGTTAACTCGGGCATTTTAACTGATGAAGCAGTAATCAAAGTACCAGTCGACTTAAAGCAGGATATAGGCCTTGAGAGTGAAGCCAAGTTGCGATATATCGGGGACGGACCTGCCTACGGATACTCTAGTAGTTTTGTAGCCTATCGATTTGAAGTTGTAGGCGAAGCAAAAGTTGATGCTATTAGAGCAAAAGCTCATGTAACACAAGGCGCTTATCGAATCGCTCCTAAATAGGTTGTCCAGCAGTCAACTATATTAATAATTTTTACGTAGTGCATAAAGCTTAGGGAAGTAATGCCAATGGCTATATTAAAAAAAATGGGTTCACGTTGTGCAAGTCTGGCGACTGCGACTTTTGTCAGCACGCTCAGTCTGTCAACAGCCTTCGCAGATGATACTGAAGTCTTCTTCGGTCAGGTAGATCCTAATCTGGATATATTTCCGAACGTATTATTCGTTCTCGATACTTCGGGTTCGATGAACTGGAAAGATGGCACCAGCCAATCTCGCCTCGAGCGAATGAAAGATGCGCTTGACACTATTTTGGATAACGCCACCAATGTCAATGTTGGAGTAATGCGTTTCAACGGCACCAATGGCGGTGGCGCTGTGTTGTTTCCGGTAACGCCCATCGATAAAGAGATTTGTGTTCAAGGAAACTGCGGTGAGCAAAGTGCAGCTCCACGAACTTCAGAAAGCTCGCACGACGCTGAAGAATCGTTAACCGATGCGTCGGTCTCAATTACGGGCAATATCCTTGGACTGGGAAGTGCCGGAGCAACACCTCAAATTGTTGGTCTGCACTTTGATGATCTTAACATTCCGCAAGGCGCAGAAATCACTTCAGCCAAACTTGAATTCACTGCTAATTCAGACAACAACTCTGATGCTCAATTCAATGTATACGGAGAACTTACACCCGATGCCGACCCGTTCAACAATGCTTCGGCCAATTTATCAGATCGAGTCCCAACCAGTGCGTCAGCCGATTGGGCCGATGTTGAAGATTGGAAAGAAGGTCTGACCTATCAATCCGATCAGATAGACGATGTTTTACAGGAACTGGTTGACCAGTCAGACTGGTGTGGTGGCAACGCTATATCTCTTATGATTGATGGTACTGGTACTCGCTCCGCCCGATCATTTGATCAATCCGCAAGTGATGCACCCATACTAAAATTTAGTTACGACAGCTCTAACATTCCTGCCGGTGGCGGTTGCACCAGAAAGGTCCACGTATCGGCAATATCAGCCAGTACTGACGACGCAGAACAACGCCTCAGTAATGGCCGTATTTACGCACGAAGTGGTGACCTGGAAATGCCTTATGATCGCGGCAATTTGCAGATGAACGGCTTGCGGTTTACCGGTATTAAAATTCCAAGAGGTGCAACTATTATCGATGCCAGCATTGAATTTGAAGTTGACAGGCAAATAAGCGGAGATGTTTCGCTCACTATACAGGGTGAATCCGCAGGAAATGCTCAAACTTTCGGGAACAACAGATGGAATATTTCGAACAGAGGACGTACTGGCGCACAAGTCTCCTGGGACAATATTCCAAACGCTGCTAAAAATTCAAAACTCACCGCCGGCGGCCTGGGAAGCATTGTTCAGGAAATTGTTAATCGCGGAGATTGGTCAGCCGACAACGCCATGGCATTTCTGTTCACCAGAAAGTCTGGCAGCAGCTACCGGGCTTTTGAAACAGTAGATTCTGAACCTGTGAATGCTGCAAAGCTTCGCATTGAATACGAATCAACTACGAACAACGCTGAACCAACTGTTATCACTGCCAGAGACAAGCTCAAAGAAGTCGTCAATGGCTTAACAGCAACTGGTGGAACACCCATCGTTGATGCCTACTATGAAGCTTCACGCTACTACCGAGGGTCAAGCGTTGACTATGGCCGCGAGCGCGGTGTTTATTACTCAAATCGCTACCATAGAGTTTCGGTTCCGGAAAGCTACACCGGCGGAACGGTCAATCGTAGTGTGCAATGTACCGACAGTGATATGGATAATGATGCATGCCGTTACGAATCCATTACTGGTAATCCAATTTATAAAACCCCTTTTCGTTCAAGTTGTCAAACAAACCATATCGTTTTTCTATCAGATGGTGCGGCAACCTCAAACAGCGCAGCAGGAAAAGTACGTAGCCTGACCGGCAAAAGCACCTGTACCGTTAACAGCGGTTCTGAGGCTTGTGGTGAAGAGCTTGCAGAGTGGCTGACAAGCAACGATCATTCTGCTGCTTTTAACGGTAAGCAAAATGTCTCGACCTATACTATCGGATTTAATTTCTCGAGCCAGTTTCTCAGTAAAATTGCGACAGCCGGTGGTGGCTCCTATTTCCAGGCAGACTCCTCTGCCCAGTTAGTCGATGTGTTTCAATCGATTCTTGGTGATGTATTGTCGGTAGATACCAGCTTTGTCGCCCCGGGAGCAACGGTTAACCAGTTTAATCGCCTGACACACCGCAACGATATTTATTTTGCACTGTTCAAGCCTGATACACGACCAGTGTGGTCTGGTAATTTAAAACGCTACGAAGTCGGACCAGATGCCTCAGGCAAACCGACTATCAAAGATGTTGAGGGAAAACCAGCGGTTGATCCCACCAGTGGTTTCTTTGCTGAGGATAGCAAAAGCTGGTGGAGCACTACAGCTGATGGCAATCAGGTTGCCAAAGGTGGTGCAGCAGAAAAGTTAGTGTTTGACACTGTCAGCCCGCGAAAGGTCTACACCTATATTGGTGACAACGACAGCATTCCGGCTGCAACCGGTATTGATCTGACCGCAACCAACCAGGCATTGTCTGAGACTAATCTAAATATCACTTTGGAACATCTTGGTATTGCAAACTCACCTGGAACCGATGCAGATCGCCAGATCTATCGAGCTAATTTATTAAAATGGGCTCGTGGAGTCGATCTTCAGGACGACAATGAGGACAACGATACTAGTGACTACCGGATGCATATGGGTGACCCAATGCATGCCCGGCCGGTCATTCTGAACTATGCCAACGGAGGCGCACCACAAACCACCGTATTCGTGGGTACCAACGAAGGCTATTTGCATGCTATCGAACGAGACAATGGTACGGAGTTGTTTTCCTATGTACCTAAAGAGCTACTCGATAATTTTCAAGTGTATTGGGACAATCAATCATCTGATCGACATCCGTACGGCCTTGACGGCGCGCTATCGGTTTGGACAACCGATGAGAATGAGAACGTAACCATAGACCCGGGCGAGGAAGCCTATCTATATACCGGGATGCGACGTGGCGGTAGCGCATACTACGCCCTGAATGTTGCCAATCGACTTTCACCAAAGCTCGCCTGGGTCATTGATCAAACCACTCCGGGCTTTGAGGAACTGGGACAAACCTGGTCGAAAATGACGCCAACAAAAATTCGTTATGAAGGCGAGGAGCTGGACGTACTTATCTTCGGTGCCGGATACGATGAAAATCAGGACTGGACACTTGACGCAAGCAACAATCAAGTAGCCAGAACACCAGACTCACGTGGCCGAGGTATATATATAGTCGACGCAAAAACAGGTGCCCTGATCTATTCAGCGCTTGGTTCGGACGGCGGTAATCAGGCATTCGATCAGATGGATTACTCCATGCCCTCAGATATTCGAATTCTTGATTCTGACTTCGATGGCTTCGCCGATCAAATGTATGCATCCGATTTGGGTGGACGAATCTGGCGTTTCGACTTTAAACAGTTTCACGCTGCTGGCGACGCTGACCCATTGGTCAAGGGTGGCATTATTGCTGATTTGAGCGGAACAGCTCAGGCAGACGAACGTCGTTTTTACTGTGAGCCCGATGTAGCGATGATCTCGCACGAAGGTGAGCGATTCTTATCTATCAGTATTGGATCGGGCTGGCGTGCTCATCCACTGGATATCGCAAATAACGATCGTTTCTACATGATCAGAAGTCCGAACGTTTTCAATGCGCCGGCGGGTTACGGAAAATCCATCGACGGCGGCCTGACCTTCACGCCAATCGTTGAATCTGATCTCATAAACGTATCTAACGAGCTGCAACCTGAAATTAACAGCTACGGCTGGTATTACGATCTTAGTTCGCAGGGTGAGAAGGTGCTTGGTGCGTCAGTGACGGCTAACAATCAAGTTATCTTTACGACCTACCGTCCAGCTCTGTCAGTTGGTGCTTGTACAACCGCTATTGGTGGCGGGTCCGTGTACGCACTGAGTGTTCTCGATGGTTCACCCAGTCTTGATCTCAACGGCGATGGCGAGATAGATGAAGATGATCGAGAGCAACAGTTAGCCCACGGTGGTATCCCACCACCACCAATGATACTGATCACCGAGCCGGGAAACAACAACTCGGGTGGCTCTACCGGCGGTGCTGATAATTCCGGTGTCACGTTATTGGTTGGTCCTGAGCAACCGTTCACTCCGGACATTGACGGCTTGACCAAGCGGACTTACTGGGTAGATATAGGTGAAGAAGACCAATAACATCTTTAACTGATGTTCAACAATCACAACTGCGGGCCACGAAAGTGGCCCGTTTTCATATCCCCTCGCCGTTTTGCATAATCATATAACTAAAAAGCCTTAAACAAGTCTCTCTATTCCTGCTCCAATCAACCTTCACAGGTAAATTGAGGTTCTCTGGTTAATGCAGCATGAAACTGACGTAATCATCATTGGTGCAGGTCCCTGTGGCCTGTTTCAGGTATTTGAACTTGGCTTACTAGACATCAAGGCCCATGTGATCGAATCGCTTCCGGGCCCGGGTGGCCAGTGTGCGGAGCTCTATCCGACCAAACCAATCTACGACATTCCAGCCTACCCAACCATTGGTGCGCAGGAACTGGTCGAGCGATTACTGGAACAGATCGACCCGTTCAAACCAACCTTTCACTACTCACAGCAAGTGAGCCACATTGAGCGCCTCGAAGATCAACGCTTTTATGTGTCAACCAGTGCAGGAACTGAATTTATAACTCGAGCCATTATTGTTGCAGGCGGAGTCGGTTCGTTCGCACCCGTACCGCTCAAGGTACCGGGCCTGACCCAATATCCTGATGAATCTATTTTCTATTCGGTAAAAGACCCAGCCGTTCATCACGGCAAAGACATTGTTATTTTAGGTGGTGGCGACTCAGCATTAGATTGGGCTTTAGAGCTGTACAAAGATGCAAACAGTGTTGTACTCGTTCATCGGTCAGATAAATTTAAAGCATCGCCGGCATCCGTTACACGCATGCGCGAACTATGTGACGACTATCAAATGCAATTCATGACCGGTAATGTTTCCGGCATCAACAGCGATAACAACACACTTAAATACGTAGAAGTGACTGGTCTTGACGGTGTTGCCCGTCGAGTCGAGCTGGACCACTTGTTGGTGTTTTATGGGCTATCGCCAAAGCTTGGGCCGATCAGTCAATGGGGGCTGGATTTAAAGAAAAACCAGATTATTGTCGATACAGAAAAATTCCAGTCGAACGAACCAGGCATCTACGCCGTTGGCGATATCAATTGGTATCCGGGTAAAAAGAAATTAATTCTCAGCGGCTTTCACGAAGCAGCGTTGGCAGCGTTCGCTATCAAAGAGCAGCTTAACCCGGGCGAAAAGGTTCACCTGCAATACACCACCACCAGTTCGAGCATGCATAAGCGACTTGGTGTTGATGATCCCTACGCAAAAGAAGGTATCGAGGCAGCTTAACTATGTATCAATACACAGCAGATGACAAAGCCGTTGTGCAAGCACGGGTAAATGAGTTTACCGATCAGGTTTCTCGCTATGAACAAGGCCAGCTGAACGAAGACGAATTCAAGCAATTGCGACTACGCAACGGGCTCTACTATCAACGCCATGCTTACATGCTGCGCGTTGCCATACCGTACGGGGTACTCTCATCTGATCAACTGCATGAGTTAGGTCATATTGCAGAAGTCTATGACAAGGGTTACGGGCATTTTACGACTAGGCAAAACATACAGTACAACTGGCCAGAGCTAACAGAGGTACCAAAGATTCTGCAGCGACTTGCCAATGTAGAAATGCACGCCATACAAACCAGCGGTAATTGCATCCGCAACACAACAACCGATCCGCTGGCTGGAGCCGTAGCTGATGAAATTGAAGACCCACGACCGTGGTGCGAACTCATACGTCAATGGTCTACCCTGCACCCCGAATTCAACTGGTTACCACGTAAATTCAAAATCGCTGTTACCGGTTCAAAAGAAGATCGCGCAGCAGTTCAGGTACACGATATTGGTTTACGCCTGATTAAAAACGACAACGATGCAGTTGGCTTTGAAGTACTTGTCGGTGGCGGCCTTGGTCGCACACCGTATATCGGTTCGGTGATAAGAGAATTTCTTCCTGCCAGCGACTTGCTAACGTATCTAAACGCCATTCTGCGTGTCTATAATCAGGCTGGAAGGCGTGACAATCTGTATAAGGCCCGTATTAAAATTCTGGTTAACGCCATGGGCATAGACGCTTTCAAAGAACGGGTGGAACTCGAATGGGCGCAATCGAAAAACGAAGATGACACCTTCACCGCTGAACAAATCGACGCCTTGAAAGCACAGTTCCCTGCCGCCCCACGATTGCCTGTTGATGCACCAACTCAGGCCTCGGAAGTACACAGCAACCCTTTATTTAATCAGTGGTACCAAAGTAATACACGCGCACACCGAGACCCCGGTCGACGTATCGTTTTTATCTCACTAAAATCTGCACAGGCACCCGCTGGTGATGCTACGGCCAGGCAGATGCAAGCTGCTGCCAGGCTTGCAGCCCAATTCAGTGAGTCAGAGATTCGCACAACTCACGAACAGAATCTGGTACTACCGCACGTGCCGATGGGTGAGTTGTATCAACTGTGGAAAGCCCTGAGTAAGCATGACCTGGCCACCGCCAACATTGGCAAGCTAGGTGACATGATAGTCTGCCCGGGTCTCGATTTCTGCTCTCTGGCAAACGCCGGTACCATCACAATCTACGATCAGATCAATGCCCGCTTTGATAATCTGGACTACCAACACGAACTTGGCGATATCAGTATAAAAATCTCCGGTTGCATGAATGCCTGTGGTCATCACCACGTAGGTGACATTGGTATTCTGGGTGTCGAGAAGGGTGGTGTTGAATGGTATCAATTAACCCTTGGTGGTCATGCAGGAAACAAGGCTGCACTTGGCAAACGGCTGGGCAAAGCAATTCCTAAAGACGATGTTGCAGACGCAATCGAAAACATTCTGAACACGTTTATTGAGTATCGATCTGAGGAAGAGACATTCAATACAACGTTCGAACGCATTGGCGTTGCCCCATTCAAGGAGAAGGTCTATGCCGCTGCTGCATGATGGGAAATTGATTGAGGACGATAAGTGGTCTGTGTTCAGCGATGATGCAGAGCTGCCAGATAATCCTGCACAGGCGATAGTCAGTATGCAGCGATATATTGAATTGCGGGCCAGTGGTGCTTTGGTGCCAGGTGATGCGCTTGTGCCCGATGGCGCAAATACGTCCGGGGTTGAGCCTGTACCCGTTGGCGTTGTCGTTGCACCAGAGGATGATGTACTGGTATTAGCCCCCTACGTCGTCCAATTGAATCTTATTGCAATCAGCTTTCCGGTCTACACCGATGGACGTGGCTACAGTCACGCACGTTTACTCAGAAAGCGTATGGCATATTCCGGCGAACTGCGCGCCATCGGAGACATCAGAGCTGATCAAGTGCTGTTCATGGCGCGATCGGGTATAAATAGTTTTGATTTTCCGGCGCAGCCAGACATGAATCTTGTGCAGACATTGGTCACACGTTTTGAGAAAAACTATCAGCCTAGTTATGCGTTGCCAGTGGATTTTCGTTAGAAGCAATAAATTGTTCCTTGCATTGCAACCAAGTGATTTTCACTATGCACGTGCATAGTCAATACTGCAGTTTATCGCCAACTTAGAGAACACGTGTTCACTTTTGCCACCCACTTTGTGATGAATTTCACCCCCTGTTGCAATCAAAGTGATCATCCGACCGTTTCTACCCTGTTGGAGCAAGAAAACAGGTGAACCATCGCGTCGACGCGAGGTCTGCCCTTTACCACCAGATAGTTATTGGAACCATGCCGCATGAAGTCACCCATAAATGCACACCGCCGAACCTTGCTGCAAGGCATCAGCGCCTTCACAGCTGCATCGTCAGTTCCATTGTTGGCCTCTGCCCAAAACGACTCGAGCACCGAAGCAAGCCAGACACCTGAACCAGAGCTTGAAAAATACGGCATTCGGCAATACAGAGCGCCCGAAATTCGGCTGGACTACTGGATTGATGCCAAGGGCAAACCGGCAGAATTTTCTGTGCTCGAACAGGAAGGCAAATGGGTATTTCTGAAGTTTTTTCAAAACTGGTGCCCTGGCTGTCATAAGTCCGGCTTCCCTACTTTGAAAAAATTTGCCGATGAATTCCATCAACACCCTGATGTTGCCATTGCCAGTGTGCAAACTGTGTTTGAAGGCTTCGGTGTTAACACGCAAAGTGCGGTGCGCGAACTACAACTCCGCTACGACTTACCCATTATTATGGGTCACGATGCTGGTACAAAAGAAACAGATAACCATCCACTCACCATGATCAATTATCGCACCGGCGGAACACCGTGGTTAGTGCTGATTGCACCAGATGGAACAGTGGTATTCAACGATTTTCATGCCGACCCGGATTTACTGATCGAGTTTATGCACGAGCAATTGGCTTAATCCTGACGAGCGTGATGCTTCGACCGGATTTTAAAACTCATAACAGTATTTGCCAGAACGAAGAAGAGCCCGGCTGCTACAACAATACTTGGTCCGCTGGGCGTATCGGCATAAAGCGACAACGCTAACCCACTGCCAACTGATGCAATACCGATAATGATAGCCACCAAAGCCATCTGCTCTGGTGTTCGGCTAAACACTCTTGCTGCCGCTGCTGGAATAATCAATATTGCCGTAATCAAAAGTGCACCAACTAACTTGATTGCTACTGCGACCAGCAACGCCAGACTCATCATTAAAATTAATTGTTCGCGTTCAACATTGATACCACTAGCTGCTGCTAAATCAGGATTAAGTGTACTGGTTAGCAAAGACTCCCATCGCCAGATTAACAATACCACTGTTATCATGGACCCGGCCCATACAACCACAATGTCGGTACGAGTTACAGCAAGTATGTCGCCGAACAAATAACTCGACAAATCCAGTCGCACACCGGAAAGTTTGGAAACAGCAACCAGTCCCAGTGCTAACGAGACATGCGCTGCAACGCCTAACAGCGTATCTACGGCGTACAAACGACCGCTGAGGCGTGCAATACCGTACGCCACTACGACAGCAACAACCAAGACTCCGATAAAAGGCGAGAGTGTAAAAGCCAACGACAATGCCACGCCTAGTAGTGCAGCATGAGAAATTGCGTCGCCAAAGTAGGCCATTCTTCGCCACACAACAAAGCAGCCGAGCGGGCCTGCGGCTATCGCGAGTGCTACACCTGCGAGAAAAGCCCGGAACAGGAAATCATCAAGCATGGTATACGGCAGCGCGGTTCGTGGAGTAGTTAATTAATCTGGTATCAGGCATTTTTCAATCTC
>Ga0114956_1000778_pt1 | contig 24268 bp, 22 predicted proteins | sample MaitaG_FD_87304 | JGI IMG/M metagenome (GOLD analysis project Ga0114956, IMG submission 87304) | Marine algal microbial communities from Maine, USA - Maine_Asex2 metaG | ecosystem: Host-associated > Algae > Red algae > Unclassified | place: Maine, USA | collected 2015-01-05
AACAGCTGCATGGCCCAGAACAACGCCTCACCCGCTCCGGCAAACGCGAGTACGTCGTCTGAAGCCAGGCCGTCATAGGTGCCAGCGATCGCGGCGCGCACGGGATCGGTCCCCCACGTTGGTGTGTAACCGAGGTGGAGCTGTTCGTACGCGGCTCGATCGGCGTCGGTACCGAGGGCGAGCACTTCTGCCGCCATCATCGACTCGGCATCGGACGCCGTCAGGTGATAGCGGGCCGTGAACTCCCATCGGCTGAAGTACGTCTCGAGTTCGAAGTCCGGCAAGTTCAATCGGCCCATATGCTCACTATGACATCGTTCGCTCGTTCCTCGCGAAGCGTAAGCAACCCGGAGGCCGAGACAGTGTCGCTGCGTGCAACGCTGGAGGCCGGAGGCCGAGACAACGTCAGCTGTACGCTGGCAGGGTGGAACCTCCCGCTCTCGAAGAGCTCTACGACCCCGCCGTGCTGCAAGCCATCGACGGCGACAGTGCGGCTCTTCGCCGAGCCGAGCGTTCTGCTGTCGCTCACCCTGACTCGATCGACGAGACGACGCCTCGACGACAAACTCGTCGGCCAGGTCTCGGCGGCGCAGCCGCATCGGTCGCGCTCACAACGGCGCTCGTCACGGGGGTACGCGAGGCCCTCGAACCGGAGGCAAACGAGGTCTACGAAGAGATCGACGATGGCGTTGTCGGCGGTCCGACCGAAGCGGTCACGCTGTTCTTTGTTCCGAACAATCCTTGGGCTACGCGAGCGGTCATCCGCCCGTGGCTCTTCCCGGCGCTCGCCGAAAGCGGGGCCGCATCGTGAGCCGCTTCTATGCCACTACGCCGATCTTTTATGTGAACGACGCGCCGCACGTTGGCCATGCGTACAACGCGGTTTCGACCGATGCAGTCGCCCGGTGGCACCGGTTGCTCGGCGACGAAGTGCACTTCCTTACCGGCACCGACGAGCACGGACTGAAGGTCCAACGGTCGGCCGAAGCAAATGACGTGACGCCGCAAGAGCAGGCCGATACCAACTCGCAGCGCTTCCGCGACGCGTGGGACCTGCTGAACGTGAGCTACGACGACTACATCCGCACCACCGAGCCCCGGCATCACGTGGCCGTGAAGTCGCTCTTGCAGGCCGCGTACGACAACGGCTACATCACCAAGGGCACCTACGAAGGCGCTTACTGCGTGTCGTGCGAGGCGTACTACACCGATGAAGAGCTGATCGTCGTCGACGGGGAAGGCGACGGTGAGGCCGTCAACTGCCCGATTCATAAGCGCCCGATCGAGCACATGGTCGAGGACAACTACTTCTTCAAGTTGTCGGCGTTCGAACAACCGCTGCTCGATTGGTTCGAGTCGACCCCCGACAACATCACGCCCGACGGCTTCCGCAACGAAGCGCTCGGTCTCGTGAAACTCGGGTTGCGCGACGTGTCGATGACCCGTAGCTCGATCGACTGGGGCATCACGGTTCCCTGGGACCCGGAGCATGTCTTCTACGTCTGGTACGACGCGTTGATCAACTACGCCACCGCCGTCGGTTACGGCGCCGACGACGAGCGCTTCTCGACGTGGTGGCCGGCGACGCATCACTTCATCGGCAAAGACATCCTTCGCTTCCACTGCGTTTATTGGCCCGCGATGTTGATGGCCGCGGGCATCGACCCGATGCCGCATTTTCACGTGCACGGCTTCCTGCTACTCGGCGGCGAGAAGATGGCGAAATCGGGCAATGTCACCGCAGTGACCCCGGCATCGATGGTCGACGAATTCGGCGTCGATGGATTTCGCTACGCACTGCTGCGCGACAACCCGTTCGGCCCCGACAGCGACTTCAGCCACGAGTCACTGCTGATTCGTTACAACACCGATCTCGCCAACAACTACGGAAATTTGCTGCAGCGGGTCGTGACCGTCTGCGGCAAGAAGTGCGATGGCATCGGCCCGGCGCCGACGGCCGACAGTCCGCTCGCTCCGATCGTGACCGAGGCCTACGCAGCCACGGCCGCAGCGTGGGGAAATGTGCAGGCGTCGATCGCGCTCGACGCGACATCGCGCATCGTACGGGAGACGAACGAGTACCTCGCGGCGAACGAGCCATGGAAGATGGAGCCGGGCGCCGAGGTCGACGCCGTGATGGGCAACGCGCTCGAAGCGCTGCGCATCGCCACGATCTTGTTGCAGCCCGCGATTCCGGATGCCGCGACGGCCGCGTGGAAGCGGATCGGCTTGGCTGGCGAAGTCGCCGACCAGCGACTGCCTGGTGCGGCGACGTGGGGGCAGTATCCGGGGGGCGTCGAGTTGCCGGACGGGGATCCGTTGTTTCCGCGGAAGAAGTAGATGGGTGATTCGCGGCTCGGCGGCGGTGCCCACACGTTTGTCTCGCTCGCTACGTTTGCTCGCTAGCGCTCGCTTCCGAAACGCTCGCTCGATTAAACGTGCGGGCACCACCTTCATCGGCACCTGGGAGGAAGGGCGAATGACAGAGGTAACGGGAATGGCAGAGACAGTGCGATGGATTGATAATCATTGTCACCTGGATGATGACTCTGCGGCTGATGTGATTGCCGTGGCGGCCGAGGCTGGGGTGGTGCGGTTCATTGATGTTGGGTGTGACGTTGCGGGGTCGAAGGCGTCGATTGCGCGAGCGGAGAAGTTCGACTGTGTGTTTGCGACCGTTGGGGTGCATCCGCATGAGGCGAAGGACGGGATCGCTGGGATCGAGGAACTGCTCGAGCATGAGCGTGTCGTCGCCGTTGGGGAGTGTGGGCTCGACTACTACTACGACCATTCGCCGCGTGATCAGCAGCGGCAGGTGTTTGCCGAGCAGATCGGCCTCGCACACAAACATGATCTCGCATTGGTGATCCACACCCGCGATGCGTGGGACGAGACGTTTGAGATTCTCGATCGAGAAGGCGTGCCCGATCGAACGGTGTTCCATTGCTTTACGGGTGGTGCCGACGAAGCCGAGGCCGGGCTCGCACGGGGAGCGATGCTGTCATTTAGCGGCATCGTGACCTTCAAATCAGCCGATGATGTGCGAGCTGCCGCAGCCCTTTGCCCGCTCGATCGACTGCTGGTCGAGACCGATTCGCCCTACCTGGCACCCGTCCCGCACCGTGGCAAACCCAATCAGCCAGCTAATGTTGCCCTCGTGGGAGCACACGTAGCCGATGTGAAAGATGTCTCGCTCCACCAGGTTGCGGCCGATACCTGGGATAATGCCCACCGGTTGTATCGGCTACCCGCGTGACCCATGCGGTCCTTCGAAACACGCCTTCTATTGCGTTTGTGTTACGCCGAACCTAGCCTGAGGGCTGCTTCTCGTTCGAGGATCTTCCACCTTTGAGTATCTCCCGCGATGACCTTCCACGGTTCTTAGCACTCGGTGCAATCGCGCTGCTCGTGGTTCTCGCGCTACTTCTCGTACCGAACTGGGGCGGAGATGATGGGCTCAACGTCACCGCCGACGACTCGGCGAGCGACTCGGTGAACGCTGAGGGCGTCGATGCCGCGGTCGGCGTCATCGATGCCACGGCCACACCGTTGGCGACCATCACACCGCTGCCGACGCCGACGCCAATTCCGACGATGGTGCCGCCGACCGAGACGCCCATTCCGCCAACGGCGACCGAGGTTCCGGCAACCGCGACCCCCGTTCCGGCAACCGCGACCGCCGTACCGGCGACTGCCACGACCGAGGTCGCGACCGCAACGCCGGAACCTGCGACCGCGACACCGGAGCCAGCAACCGCGACCCCAGTTCCCGCAACCGCGACGCCAACGCCGATTCCGCCAACGGCAACGCCCGAGGTCGTCACGGCAACGTCGACCCCGGTGCCCGAGGACGCAACGGTTACCGCGACACCGCTGTCGAATGCGCTCGGCGTCGGTGTGTTCGCCGGGCCGACCTACGCCGTCGGCGCCCAGAACCTCTACGTCCGAGCCGACGGTGGCCTGAACGTGCGGCCAGCCCCGGGCGACAAGAGCCGCGTGGTCGCGGTGCTCGAAGACGGCGCCTCGATCGCGATCAGTGGCCGAGCCGTCAACGATGAAGACGGCATCCAATGGTTCGAGTTGTCGGCCCCCTCGACGCTCGCGAACGCCTGGATCGATGCCCGCTTTGTCAGCGCCAACCTCCCGCCGACGCCAACACCATCGCCCACGCCCGTCCCCGGTGTAGCAACCGCGATTCCGACCTCGACCCCGACGGGTGTGGTGAATCTGCCGACGCCCGACCAGTGGCTCGCCGTGCGCTTGTGTGAGTCGGGGAACGACTACACCATCAATACCGGCAACGGCTACTTCGGGGCCTACCAGTTCTCGCCGGTCACCTGGGACTCGATCGCCACCCGGTTCCATCCCCACCTCGTCGGAGTTTCTCCGAACTTGGCAACGCCTGCGGACCAAGATGCAATGGCGCTGTCGCTGTACCAGACCGCGGGCCGAGGCCAGTGGCCGCGCTGCGGTCTGAACCTGCCCCAGTAACCATCGAGCTATTCCGTTGACCCAGGGCGCTCGTGAAGCGGCCGAGCTGCTTGCTCGCTACGGCCTCGAGCCCCGCAAGGCGCTCGGCCAACACTTCGTTGTCGATCCGAACACCATCGACCGCATCGTGCGCGTCTCGGGAGTGACTGCCACCGACCGGGTCGTCGAGGTCGGTCCCGGACTTGGCGCGTTGACGGTGGGACTCGCGCAGACCGGGGCGCAGGTCACCGTCGTCGAGATCGACGGCGATCTCGTGCCGATACTGCAGGAACAGACCCGTGACCTCGGGGTGCGGGTTGTGCACCAAGACGCGATGCAGGTCGACTGGGACGCATTGCTCGGCGATCACCACGGCTGGCACTTGATTGCGAACCTGCCATACAACGTCGGCACGCCGTTGCTGCTCGATCTCCTCGACACGGCGCCCCAGATCACCGAATTCACGGTGATGGTGCAACGCGAGGTGGCCGAACGGTTGGTGGCCTCCGCCGACACGGCCGAATACGGCATCCCGAGCGTGAAGGTTGCCTTCTGGGCGACCGGTGAACTCGCTGGTCGGGTCTCGGCATCGGTGTTCCTGCCGCCGCCGCGAGTCGAGTCGGCATTGGTGCGGTTGCATCGTCGGGCAACACCGGCGGTCGACGTCGACCCGCAATTGCTGTTCTCGCTCGTGAAGCAGGCGTTCGGTCAGCGGCGCAAGATGCTGCGGAAGTCGTTGGGGGAGCGGGTGACGGCGGAGCAGTTCGCGGCAGCGGGCGTGGAGCCGACGGCGCGGCCGGCGGAGCTTGACATTGCTGCGTGGGGGCGGTTGGCGCTGGCGCTGTGACTGGCCGATGGGGTCGGCGGTGTCGGTGCGTTACTGGCCGGTGGTGTCGGTGCGTCGGCGGTGTCGGTGCGTCGGCGGTGTCGGTGCGTTTGGTTTGCTCGCTCGTTCGCTCGCTGGGGCTCGCTTCCGAAATGCTCGCGCATTCAAACGCGCCGACGCCGCCTCATCGGCGTTTCGCCGCGGCTGCGGGCGAACGCTTGAGGCCGGAGGCTGCAGCGGTGGGGTCGGCGGTGTCGGAGTGTCGGCGGTGTTGGTGCGTTTGGTTTGCTCGCTCGTTCGCTCGCTGGGGCTCGCTTCCGAAATGCTCGCGCACTCAAACGCGCCGACGCCGCCTCATCGGCGTTTCGTCGGGCCGGAGGTCGCAACGGGCGGATTGGCGTTCTTGCGTCGCGAGGCGTCTCGCCGTGGCTGCGTGCGAACGCTTGAGGCCGGAGGCTGAAACGGTGGGATTGGCGTTCTTGCGTCGCGGGGCGTTTCGGCGCGGCTGCGTGCGAACGCTTGAGGCCGGAGGCTGAGACAAACAAAAAAGTGTCTACCAGGTTCCGACCCGAGCGGCGGCGACGGGTCGGAACCTGTATAGACGGTTTATCAACGTCCGGAAGGGAGATCCGGATATCGATCGACCGGGTTGTGAGGTTGGCTCACCCGGTCGTTGCTTGGCAGCAGGTTCAGCTTTGAGAACTGTTCGTGTGCCGGTCATGCAGCAGAATGATGCAGAGTTGCATCGGGGGATTCCCGGTGTTTCTCGTTGTTTCCATTCGCTGCATGCAAAGAGATTCGGGGCGGTGTGGCTACCACTGGAGTCGAATGGGCCGCTCGACTGGGGAAGGTGGGCCGATCGGTGCTGGGAATCGACGCCGGCCTGGGCTTGTTGCATCGTTCGCCATGGTTTCGCTTAAGCTCGCTCGTTTCCCCGCCGGATCCTCGGTTATGGGTGATCGTCATGTTTGTTAGCGATATCGGCGCCGTTGCGGCCGAAACGTCGGCGGCGAGTGCGGCGCGGTGCCGGGCCGTGTTGGCGGCGATCGGCCGACTGCGGAGCTGGCTCGATGAGCGCGAGACGGCGTGGCTCGACCGCCTGGCTGACCATGATCCGGCCTACGACTGGGCCGACGACGCCGAGTTCCCGCTCGCGGGCTGACGCCCACGGATAGCCCAAGATGGCGGCAAGATCGTTGGATTAGCGCGCCACCGTTGTTGGCAAATACCGCGATTGGGGTGAGAAATCACCGGATGAAGTAGCATGAAAAGCTTGAAATGACATAAAACAGCCATTACCGTCGACACTCTATGGGTACGCAAGGTGAGACATTACGTAGTGGAGATCAACGGAAAGTGGTGGCTCTGGCACCCCTTGCCGTATTCGTTCTAGTCTCGACCATGCAGGGGGTGGACCTGACACATGCCGGGTGGGCGCCCAATCCTCTCGTTGTTTCGATGCTGCAGCCACGGCAGCGTCGGTCTCGTCAGGAGTCACTCGTGAGCTGTCGCCCTCGCCCTCATCCATCGATCGTTCGCCGATCCGGACCGCACTATCCACGGCACAACGCCGGTCGAGCGGGCCTGCTCTCCGGCGGCCTTGGCGCCCGAGGTGGTCGATCATGGCGCTGACGCAGCGAGAGCTGAAGGCCGAGCGGCTCACCGGCTCAAAACGAATCGAAGCGCCCCATACACAAGTTGCTCGTCGGCGGGTGCCCGAGATTGCGGTCGGTCTGCTGCTCGCAGTACTCGCTGCACTCGCGGCCGTCGTCCTCCTCGTCGACGATGTGCAGCCGGTCTCGGTTGTCGCCGCCGGTGTAGCCGTGTCCCGCGGCGCCGAAATTCAACAATCCGATCTCGTCGCCATCGGCGTCACGAGCGACAGTGCGCTGCGACTCAACGTTGTGCCATGGTCCCAGGTCGACGAGCTTGTGGGCCGCACAGCAGTCGTCGCGATGCCGGCGGGCACGTTGGTTACCGTCCCGATGCTCGCAGAAGCGGGCGAGATTCCGCCCAACACCCGGGCCGTCGGCATGGTCCTCACCGCTGGGCCGTTGCCGCAGCTCGACCTTACGACGGGCGATCTTGTCGACGTCGTTGGGACCGTTCCCTCTGGTGCCGAGATCATTGCCGAGTCGGTTTACGTCGGCACATCGATTCGAAGCGAAACGACCCGCGAGTGGTTCGTCACCCTGTACGTGCCGACCGACCTCGCCGCCGCGGTGGCAAGCGCGGCCCATTTCGACGGGTTGCGACTCGTGCGGGTGCCCTGATGCTGGTCGGCGTCGCAAGTCTTCATGGTTCACCGGGTGTCACGACACTTGCTGTGGCGCTCGCCGCGCTCTGGCCCGAAGGCGACACGCTCCTCGTCGAACTCGATATCGACGGTGGCACGCTCGCACCGCGCTACAACCTGGACCCCGACGATCAGAAGGGCCTCATGGGGCTCGTCGCTGCATCGCGGCACCGGGTCGACCCGACCTTCGTGTCGACCTACTCGCAGCAACTCCCAATGGGCGTGCCCGCCATCGTTGCACCGACCACACCGGTCGAAGCCGTGCGGGTAATGAAGGGTTTTGCGCACCGGGTCGCCGACATTGGCGATGCTCTCCCAAATGTCACGACGGTGTGCGATCTCGGGCGGCTTCGGGGTGACGCGCTCGGAACCCAGATGGCCGCGGCGATGGATCTCATCGTTCTCGTCACGCAGCGACGATTCGACCTGCTGGAACCGCTGCATCGGCGAGTCGCCGAGCTCGTCTCGCTCGCGCCGACTGCCGTTGTTCTGTCGGGCGAGGGCCCCTACGGCGTCGCCGACGTCGACGCATCGCTGCGAGACCACGGCGAAGCACGTGGGCGTATCTGGGTGCAGGGGGACTACACGTACGACCCGAAGGCCGCAGCCGTGCTCTGCGGATTGGGCGGCAGTACCCGGCGCCTGATGCGATCAGCGCTTGTTCGTTCGGCCCGGTCCCTCGCCGATGGGCTTGCAACGATCGTTGGCGACGGCCCGGTGGCGGCCGATGATGTCTCGACGATTCCGGAGGCGGTGGGTCATGGTCGGGTTCGCTGATCCGCTCCAGCGCCGCTTGGTCGAGGCCATCCGTGAGCGGGTGGCCGAGTTCAAGGACGAACAGCGCATGCTCGGTGTCACAACGGAACGTGATGACCACAAGGCGGTAGCCGACGAAGTCGCGACGACGTGGCTGCTGCAGGAAGCGCAGCGACGGGTCAGCGACGGCCATCCGCAGCTCACGAGCGTCGAAGAAGAAGCGCTCGTGCAGGCCGCGGTAGATCAGGCATTTGGCACGCCGTGGGAGTCGCATCTGCGCCCCGAGTTCAGCGACGTCATGATGAACGGGCCGCGCAACGTCTTCGCTATCGACCGCCAGGGCAGAAAGCACCGCCTCGACCCCGTCGCCAATTCTGTCGACGAATTCATCGAACAGATTCGCTGGGTCGGCGCCCATGGAGGCCGCACCGGTCGTCGATTCGACGCCTCAAGTCCCACGTTGAACATGCGACTTGAGAACGGAGCGCGACTGCACGCCATCTATGAGGTCGCGACAGCTCCGTCGGTGACTATCCGGCTCCACGACCCGCAGCTGAGCCGAATCGATGAGCTGGCAGGCAACGAAATGATGGATCGAGCCCTGGTCTCGTTTCTCAAGGCTGCTGTCCTTGCGAAGCAGAACATCGTGCTGTGCGGCGGCATGGGCGTCGGCAAGACGACGCTCTGCCGGGCGCTACTGAACGAAGTGCCGGCCGACGAGCGGCTGGTCACGGTCGAAGACGAACTCGAACTCGGTATCGATCACTTCCCCGACCTGCATCCCGATGTCGTGTCGCTCGAAGCTCGGCCCGCCAACGTTGCAGGCGCAGGTGGGTTCGGTATGGAAGCACTGCTGCGCGAATGCCTGCGCATGAACCCTGACCGGATCGTGGTTGGTGAGACCCGCGGCGCCGAGGTGCTGTCGATGCTGCTGGCGATGACGGCCGGCAAGGCCGGCTCGATGTGCACCATTCACGCGAACTCGACCAAGGAAGCCTTCGAGCGGCTGGCCATGTATGCGTCGATGACTTCGCAGCAGTACTCGCAGGCGTTTACGTATCGCCTCGTCGGGTCGGCGGTGAACTTTGTTGTGCACATCGACAACGTGGCTGGGGCACGGCGGGTCACGTCGGTACGCGAGGTCACGGGTGCGACCGAGACGCACGTTGTGTCGAACGAGGTGTGGGAACCCGATATCGAAGGCAAGGCGGTGCCGTCGGGCGAGCCCTTCCAATCTGGCACGCTCCGCGCGCTCACCAACCACGGCTTCGATCGCGACCTGATGGACAAAGTCGACGGTTGGTGGGGACAATGACCAGCGTTGTCGTGGCCGGTGTCGGAGCGATGTTTGGGTTTGGTGTGTGGCTCGTGCTCGCGGGATTCCGCGGCGTGCGTTTACTGCCCGAGGTCGACTTCGACGGCGGCGCCGCCCAAGCCCGTCTGCAAAGGTTGCTGATTGCGATTGTGGTTGGTGCCGTGATCGTTCTCGCAACGGGGTGGCTCGTTGCGGGTGTGTTCGTGGCCATCGGCATCACGATGTTCTGGGGACGCTTGCGCGGTCGAGGCGTTGCACAATCGACCGAGATTGGCGAGGCGGTCGCGGCATGGGCCGAGATGGTCTCGTCGGTGCTCGCCGCTGGCGGGGGTCTTGAACAGGCGATTGCAACGTCGGGTCGGGTCGCACCGGCCGCGATCAAGGATCAAGCCCGAACGCTTGGATTGCGGGTCGAAACCGCGCCCCTGCCGCAGGCGATCGCCCTCTTCGCGGCCGACGTGGCCCATCCGGCCGCCGACCGAATCGCGGCGGCTATCGCGTTGTCGAGCCAATACGGCGGTGCCGATCTCGGCGCCTTGCTTGATTCGCAGGTCGAATCCACCCGAGTCGAACTCAGGTCAGCCCTTGAGGTCGAGGCCTCCCGGGCCCGATTCCGTACGTCGGCGCGCATGATCGTTGGCCTCACTGGCGTGATGGCGGTTGGGCTGTGGTTCTTCGCCCCCGACCTCATGGCCTTCTACCGAACCTTTGCGGGCCAGGTCGTCTTGCTCGTCGTCGGCCTGGTCTTCCTCGTCGGATTCTGGATGTTGATCTCGTTGGCTGAAGGTCACGAGCCCGAGCGATTCTTCACCGGCCGTTTCGTCGAGGTGGGCTCCCGATGACGGCCGTCGTGCTGCGCATGACGATTGGCTCGGTCTTCGGGCTTGGTATCTGGCTTGCGTTGCGTGGCGCGTTGCGCCGACCGATGCCGTTGCACCTCGCCGTCGAGAACTTTCGACGGCAACCGTCGACATTCGGCCACGAAGCGGTCAACGATGACTGGTGGGCGCCACTGCAGCGCCGCATCGGCCCCGTCGGGGTTCGCCTGTTCGACACGAGTGGCGTTGGGGTCCGGGTCCGGAAACGCGACCTCCGCATCGTCCACCGAACGGCCGAACAACATGCCTTTCTGAAGGTCGTGCTCATCATCGGCCTTCCCACGGTGATTGTTGCCGGTGTGGGTTTGGTCCGGCTCGCCGGTTTCAACATCCCGTTCTTGTTTGTGCCGCCGGCTGCCCTCGTTGCTGGAGTGTTCGGCTTCGTCGTACCCGACCTCAATCTGCGCGAGACCGCCGAAGAGCGGCGTGCTGCCTTCCGTCAGGCATTTGCGGCCTATCTCGACCTCACGAAGGTGTTGGTCGCTGGCGGTAGTCACATGGATGGCGCGTTGTACTCCGCCGCACTTGCCGGCGAAGGCTGGGTCTTCGGTGAACTGACCAAGGTGGTCGACCGAGCGCGACTGACGGGCCAACCCACATGGCAAGCCTTTCAAGATCTTGGCGACGCCATCGGAGTCGCCGAGCTACATGAGCTCGCGGCGTCGCTTGAGCTTGCCGATCGTCAGGGCGCGTCGCCGAGCGAGGCCCTCGCCCGCAAGGCCGAGATGATGATCGCGCATCAGATCTACGAGGCCCGCAGCGAGGCCGAATCGGCCACCGAAAAGATGAGCGTGCCCACCGTCATCATCGCGTTCGCCTTCCTCATTTGGCTGGGCGCACCGGCCGTCGCGCAGCTCCTCGACCAGACCACTGGGCTGTAGCGATGACGGCCTTCCACTCGATCTCGGGCGACGAACAAAGCAGTACCGACTCACAACCGAATCATCCGACCAACGAATATCAGACCAACGAATATCAGACCAAGGAGTAATCCGTGACCATGAATAAGCAGTTCCTCAAAGCATCAATCGCCGTAACAGTGTTGGTGGTAGCCGCCCGAGCCCGATTCGACGAGGCCCGCGAAGCGGTCCTCGACGATGACCGAGGTGCATCGACGGTCGAATACGTACTGCTCGTCGCTGGTGCCGCAGCCATCGCAATTGCCGTCGTTGTTGCGGTCCGTGCGGCGGCAAAGGGTGCCGCAGACTCCATCCCGACCAACGTCGATACGTCGACTGACTTCTAACGAAGGCATCGACCCGTGGCATGCAAGACCGCCTGTGCAGCGACATCAAATGAGCGCGGCGCGGCGGCGGTCGAAGCGGTGCTGATCTATGGCGTCGTGCTCGCGATCGTTCTCATGTCGGTGCACTTCGGCCTGTTGTACAACGCAAGCCTTGCCGTCGACGACGCCGCGGGCGAGGCCCTCGAGGAGCTGGCGGATCGCGATGGCGATGCGGTGCAGGCTCGCGCGGTTGCTGCGCTGATTCTCGATGGCGATGGAACGGTCAAGACCTGGGCGATGCCGCTCGCGCAACGAACTGAAGATACAGCGACGGTCACCGTCACCGGTACGAGCAGTGCGGTCCTGCCTGGGCTGCCAACCGAGGTCAGCCGTACCGTGAGCGGCCCGGTCGAGCGATTCGTTTCCGAGGCCGACCGATGAGTCGGTGGCGGGTGCAGGGCGGGGACGACTCTGGGTTGGCGTCATTAGAGCTGGCGTTTCTCGCTGGCGTCATGATTGGTGGCGTGCTGTTGGTGTCGTTTGCGTGGCGCCTCACCCAAGCCCGCGCCGATGTTGCCGATGCCGCGGCCGAAGCAGCCCGCGCCGCGTCGCTCGTCTTTGAGGCCGAGGCTGATGGGGAGGCGAAGGCGGCTGCGGCGGCGTCGCTCGAGAGCGCCACGTTGTTGTGCTCGCCGTTGTCGGTGGCCACAACCGTCAGCGGTGGCGCGGGTTTCGAAGTTGACCCGACGACCCAAGCGCCGGGAACGGTTCAAGTGACCGTTAATTGTGGGGTAGATCTTTCTGACGTGTCTGGTATCGCCGGCGTCGGTTCGATGACCATGACCGCCGAGGCGATCGAAGTGATCGACATATTCCGCGGTGGCGAATCAAGCGGTTTGTCATGAAAACCATGATGCACAGCCGCGACCCAGAGCGGGGCTCGGTATCGGTCTTCGTGGCCATCGTCTTTGTTGCCATCTTGTTCGTGGTTGCAATGATCGTCGACGGTGGGCGTATCCGAGCCGGGCGACGGCAGGCCGGCGACATCGCGCAACAGGCGGCTCGGCGCGCATCGCAGCAGATCGACGTTGGGTCAACGCTCGGCCAGGGGTCGGTTGCCGTCGACGGGTCAGCCTCCTCGGCCGCCAACGACTATCTGGCTGCCCGCGGTGCAAACGGCACTGTTGTGATCTCAGGCCCGACGGAAGTGACCGTGACCGTCACGATGGACGTCGACCTTCTTTTCTTTGACCTCGGTGGGACACAACCCGTCTCGGCAACTCGAGTTGCCGACGCGACAGGAGATCTGTGATGGCAAGCGTCAAGACCAAACCCAAGACGAAGACCGAGGCCCGCGCCGAGAACAAGCGCCCGCTCCCGCGACCAGCTCAGTCCGCGCCGCCCTCGGCGGGGCAGATTCATCGATCGCGCCGAACGATCGACATGAGCCGGCCCGACGACATTGTGAACTACGGCACCGGGGCTCGACTGCGAGCGGTCGTGATTTCGTTAAGTTCGCTCGCTGCCCTGATGGCGATCGTCGCTGGGGTCCCGGCCCTGCTCGTGCGGTTCATCGGGAATCCGCTGCCGAACGGCGTGCCCGGGTGGACCGTGATTCGCGCCCATCTCGAAGCTGGCGCGATTCCGACGCCGGCCATCGTCAGTCTGCTGACCATGCTTGCCTGGGCGCTGTGGCTCAGCATCAGTCTGCCGATCATCGCGGAACTCATCAGCGCGTTTCGTGGTGTCGCGACGCCGCGCATTGCCCTGTCGTTCCCAGGCAGCGCGGTACTGGCTCGCCGATTGGTGGCCGGCCTCTTTGTGATCTCGACGTCGGTGTCGTCGATCGCTGCAGCCGCTCCAGCGCTGGCCGCTGTCGCAGTCGCACCGCAGGAACTGATTGCCGACTCCTATGTTCGCGGAGCGATGGATCCGACCGCCGACACTGATGTCAACAGTTTGGTCGAGGTCCCACGGGCCGACCCCCTGCAGCGTTACATCGTCGGACCCGGCGAGACCCTCCGATCGATAGCGGAGGAAACGCTCGGCGATGCCAACCGTTGGAAGGAAGTCCGGATGGTCAGCGTCGGGGTCGTCCAACCCGACGGGTCCCAGTTGCCCGAAGACATCATCCGAGTTACCGAGGGCACTGTTCTGCATTTGCCTTCCGATGCGGTGAGTGCGTCCGGCGAGCCACTCGGTGCAGTCGAAGCGGCAGCAGTTCTCGGCTCGCCTTCGTCGACGTCGGCAACGCGAACGATCACTGTGGCGAAAGGCAATCACTTCTGGGAACTTGCCGAGCGCACGCTCACCGATGCGTGGGGTCGGTCGCCGACCGACGTGGAGATCACCCCGTACTGGGCCCAGGTCGTCGAGCAGAATGCGGATCGTCTCGTGCGTCCGGGCGATCCGAACCTGATCTTCCCCGATCAGCAGTTCCTCCTGCCGCCCGTGCCCGCCGATGAGCTTGGCTCCGGCGCCGACGAGCAGGCCGTCGACATCGCTGCGCTGCGCGCCGTCCTAGCGATGCTGCCGGACACCGCGCCTGCCTCAGCACCTTCCGGCGTGGCTGCACCAACTGCGGCACCGGTCGATGTTCCGGTTGGTGATCACGGTGCGCCACAGGCGGCGCCGAGTGAGGCGGCTCATCCGATGATGGCGGCGAGCGGATCTTCGGGGCTGCCCGTAGCGGCGATGGCTCCGACCGTGGTCGGTTCGGTCGGCGCCGACGCCATCTCCGACCGCGCCCTCGGCCCGGATACTGCGAGGGCACCGCTCAAGGCCGGCCGCGTCGGCGAGCGCGACGACACGCCACTAGCTCCCGGACCCGCAACGACTCCCGCAGCCTCAACGAGCATTGCTCCGGGAGAGGCAGCCGACAGCGGCGTTGCCGGCTCGGCCGCCGATGCGGACGGATCGGTCGACCTGTCACGTTGGATAATCGGCGGCGTCGGCGCTGGCCTGCTGGCGGCCGCGCTGACACAAGCCTTGGTCCGTCGTCGGCGCCGTCAGTGGCAGGAGCGGGCCGCGGGCCGCATGCCCGCACCCGTAAGCCCTGGGGCGCAAGCCTTTGATGCGTCACTTCGCCAGACGGCGGCCCCGGACCGACTGGCCACCGCCGAGGCGGCCCTCCGTTCGCTCAGCCCGCTCTTGCCCACGGATGCGCCCGCGATCACCACGATTGCCGTGTCCGACAACGATGTTGTTCTGACGCTCGAACGCTTTTGTGAACCGCCGGGCCTGTTCACCTCGGTCGACGATTCGCCGCTGTGGCGCTTGCGGACCGATGACGACGCAACGAAGGCGGCGCTTGCGGCTGGGGCCGACAACGTCGCCGTGCTGCCGGCACTCGTCACGCTTGGGCACGACCCCGCGTCGGGTAGCGACATCCTCGTCGATCTCGAATATGTCCTCGCCCTCGATGTTGTCGGGTCCGAACAGTCGTCCGCCCAGTTTGTTCGCACGCTCGCCGCCGAGCTCGCAGCTAGCCCCTTTGCCGAGGATGTCGACGTCATCTGCTGCGGCTTTGGGCATGAACTTTGTGGCCTTCGTCGTGTCGTGCTGGTCGACTCGGTTGACGAAGCCTGCGCCGAGGCCCGGCTACGTCAGGCCGACGAAGACGGGTCCGAAGGTTCACCGCTTGAGCGTCGCCTTCGTCAACCAGGTGAGGGTCAAACGCCCGTGGTGCTCCTCACCACGCAGCCGGTCGATGATGCCGATCGGGCCAAGCTCCGTGAGTTGTCCCTGCACGGTGTGATCGTGGTTGCCCCCGGCATCGATGCGAAGTGGTCGGTCGCGCTCATGCCCGGCGGTCTCCGGGTCGAACCGCTCGGCCTCAAGCTCGTGCGGCATGACTTCAGCGACGATCAGTTTGCCGCTCTCGGCGAGCTGATCGAAGCGAGCGATCTCACCGCTCCTGACGTCGTTCCGGCACCATCGGAACGCGCGGCCGGGCTGGACGACGCCGGTCGCGTCGCCGATGGCGGTCTGACCGCTGGTGAGGAAAGCGAGCTTGACAATGTCGGTGCGGTCTGCGACATCGAGGTGCAAGTACTTGGCACCGTGAACATCAGCGGCGCCGATCGTGACTTCTCCTCAGCCCGAGCCATCGATGTCATCTCGTACCTGGCGTTCCACCGTGACGGTGCGAATGCCGACATGTTAAAGACCTGGATCTGGCCGATCGATGAGCCTCCCTCCGACAAGGCGTTTGCCAACGTCATGAGTCGCGCCCGAAAGGGCCTCGGAACCGACGATGCGAGTCAGCCGTATCTGGCGCGTGCTGACGTGCACGGCAACTATCGACTACTGCCGAGCGTGCGCAGTGACGTTGATCAGTTCGAGCGATTGGTTGGCCGCGCGGAAGCTGCGGCAGTCGCCGATGATGGTCGACGCTCGCTCGAACTGTTCCAAGAAGCACTGGGCTTGGTGCGTGGCGTGCCGTTCACCGGGGGAGGGGCCCGCGGGTTCTTGTGGGCCGACAACGGAGTCCGAGCTCAGATCGAGTTCAGTATCGACGAAGCTGCACATCGATGCGCCGACGTCGCTCTGGCGATCGGCAATCTTGAGGTTGCCCGGGCCGCGGCCTTCCGAGGGTTGAGCGTGATTCCCTGGTGCGAGGGGTGTTACCGCCGTCGCTTCCGGGTGGCAGCCGCCGACGGCAACCGCACTGAGCTGAAGTCGGCGATGGCTGACCTCGAAGCAGTCTTGAGCGCTGATGCCGACGAACCCGAAGGCAGCGACCTTGTCGGTGAACAAACGCTGGCGTTGTATGCCCGGCTGCTGCGAGGCCCCTCGGCCGACGAGCGAGCAGCGGACGGCGCCAGCGTGAACGACCCGGCCGTTACCGGCTCGGCCGCTGGCGGCTAAGGCTCGTCGCTACAACGCGCTGACGGCGCCACCGGCACCGGTTGGTGACCACGCCGCGATTTCGCCATCGGCGATCAATCGAGGTGCCGCTCCCGGAGCAACCGGTTGTACCCAGATGCCCGACTTGCCAGTCGTGGGATCGATAGCGGCGTACACCAACTCGTCGCTCAGCGGCGACCAGAACGTCAGGCTTTGTGCGTACTGATCGAAGAACGGCAGGTAACTTCGCACAAAGGTCTGTGACGGAACGAACGGGGCCGCCGAGTAGATCTGATCGTTCGAGTAGAACCACCACTGCACGGCGCCGTCCGGGCCTGGCGCGCGTTCGAGCCAGGCCAGGGTCTCGCCGTCGGGGGCCCAATAGAACGCCAGCGCCGGAGTGGCGCTGACGACAAATGGCTCTCCGCCGTACAGGCCCATGATCTGCAGCTGGTTCGGCACCAGCACATCGATCGGATCAGCAAACGGGTCATCGGGATCCGGGGTCGGAAGAACAAACGGGGTCGGCGTCGGGGTCTGGCGAGCGTTCGTCGAAAACGACGCGGTGATGATGCCCTCTTGGGTCTCTTGTTCGCTGACCTGTAATGCAACTCGCCCGCCGTCGTTTGTCACGACGAACTGAAGGTAGCCGTCGTAGGTCGCCAACTCGAGCCGACCCTCACCACGCTCACCTGTGGTCACGAGGGTGTTCACCCCGTCGAGGCGATCGGCGTACACCAACGTTGACTCCGCCCCGATCCACACCGGCACCTGAAACGGGGCCGGGAAGTCTTCGACAATTCGCGTCGTACCGTCGAACCCAACCAGGTCCAGTCGCAGCGTCGATGCATGGACGAACAACTCGTCGCCCTCTTCGCCCCACGAGAACCAATAGGGCTCACCTCGGTCGAGGCGCCGCGCCTCGCCCTCATCGGATATCTCGGCGACGCCCAGATCGATCCCGCCGACCGCGGGCGCCAGGTACGCAAGTTGCGCGGAGCCTCGGTCCCAGCTCAAGTAGAACGGCGGAACCGGCACCTCGATCTCGACCGGGCTCGATCGATCGAATCGATCAGACGCAATCGATGCTTGGGCCGTCGCGGGGTCGAAGCGGCTCCACGCCACCCGGCCGCCATCTGGTGACCACGTTGGCTGGGTGTGGGCGCCGGTGTCGGGGTCGGTCAGGTCGATGCGGTCGGAGCCATCGGGTTTGATCGTGAACAGATTGAGGTCACCGGTCTGAACGACGAGTCGGTCGAGTCGCTCCTCGTCTTCGCCACCAGCGAGTTCGTCACCGTCACCAGAGTTCGCGTTCGGATCTTCGCCGTCTGGCGCCTGCGAATCAGCCTGACCAGGCGCCGGCGGCAGCAGGTCGCCCTGATCGGGAATCGGCGTGAGCGTCGGCTCGAGCACCGTCGGTGAGCCCTGAAATCCGGTGCAGGAGGTGCCGATCAGGCACAACAGCAGCAAGAGCGATACCAGTCGGCGCACCGGGCCACGCTATCGGCCCGCCGCAGGCTATTTCGGGTCGGGGGGATACCCCCACCGATCATCGCTAAAGATGAGCTGACTTCACATTTATTGGAACGTTTTCGGCGAGTCAGACGTGTATCGGGTGTAACCAACGTGACGGGAGTGTGCAGTGAGTCAGGTAGAAGGTCAGAATTACGGCCGGATCGAGGGCCGGGTAGGGATTTGGCACGGGCTGGCAAAGGTCGAGAAATCGTGTGTCCGTCCGACGATGGCGGTCGCAACCGTGCTCTGTTGTCTGTTGAGCGCGACCGCCCTCATCAGCGGCCCGGCATCGGCGCAAGCGCCGACGTGCCAGGGCAGCACCGTCACCGTTGACCTCGCCGTGGGCGACAGCGCTACCCCCGACGCCGATGTCATCCTCGGCACGCCCGGCGTCGACACGATCAATGGTCTCGGCGGCGACGACATCATCTGCGCCTTGGGGGGCAACGACAACGTGTACGGCGGTCCCGGCAACGACACGATCTATGGCGGAGGCGGTAATGACTGGATCGCCGGCGGCCCTGGCGCCGACACGATCTTCGGCCAGATTGGTGGCGACACGATCAACGGCGGTGGCGACAACGACGTGCTGCTCGGTGGTCCCGGCTTCGACGTGCTCTACGGCAACGACGGCGACGACAACGTGCAGGGGGCCGGCGGCAACGACACCATGTATGGCGGCGCAGGCGACGACGACATGTACGGCAAACCCGGTGACGACATCATGCACGGCGGCCCGGGTGCCGACGAGATGTACGGAGCGGCAGGCGACGACACTATGAACGGTGATGGCGGCGACGACCAGATCCAGGGTGCAGCGGGCGACGACACTCTCGACGGCGGCGACGGCAACGACATCCTCTGGGGTCAGGGCGGCGGCGACACCCTGCGGGGCCAGGACGGCGACGACACGATGTACGGCGCTGGCGGTAACGACGATCTCGACGGCGGCATCGGTGCGGACAATCTGCAGGGCGCAAGCGGCGATGACCGGCTGACCGGTGGTGCCGGAGCCGACAGCTTGTTCGGCGGACCCGGGAACGACCTCTTCGAGGATGGTCGGACGAGCGAGGACACCTGCTTCGACCCGGATCAGAACAACCTCTTCATCTGCCTAACCGAGCAACCGCCCCGCCCGACGCTGAACCTGACGTTCGAGAATACGTTTCTCGATTTCGGCGAGTTTCCGCCCGCGAGTGGATTGAGCGTCGAGGTTCGGCCCGCGGTAACGACAACCACCACGATCGCCACTGCGATGATTCCAGACACGGTGGCCACCGTTGCTGGGTCGAGTTGTGCCCAGCTTCTGGCGGCCGAACCAACGGCCGTCAACTGCACGGAGAACACGACGACGCGCACCCTTGCCGACTCGCAGACCCTGTTGGCTTCGGCGGAGCCGTACACGGATGGATCGATCGAAGTTCCCGTCGTCGACTTCTTCCTATCGGTCAGCGGTAACACGCCAGACCCATATTGCTGGTGGAGTGCATCGTCCTTCGAAGCAATCCCGGCGAATCAGCAAGAGGTAACGCTCGAGGTAGCGATCATCTGTGCGTAGGTCAATCGGCCAGTAGATCTTTTCTGACCCACAACAGAAAAGCGTGAGGGGCGGGTCAACGGACCCGCCCCTCATTATCAGCCTGGCTACTCCGCCCGCTGGTCGCTGCGAAGAAGTCTTCCACCTGGGCTGCGCCAGACGCCAATGCAATGGCTGTCGATCACGGGGTTCAGCGCGGTTGGCACCGCGGGCAAAACGTGGTGGTGCGGGCGTCCCAGACTTGCGACCGCAGGGCGGTTGCACACCGCGGGCACGGTTCGCCGGCGCGTCCGTAACAGTCGAGGTAGTGCTGGTTCGACCCTTCATCGCCCGCGACGGTTCGGTAGTCGCGCAGCGTCGTGCCACCGTTGTCGACGCCGGCCTGGAGGACTTCGATGATCGTGCGATGCAGACGCTCGGCCTGCGAGCGGGTGAGGGTTCGGGCCGCGGGATACACCCTTGCCCGCCACAAGGCTTCGTCGGCATAGATGTTCCCGACCCCGGCGACTGGGCGCTGGCTGAGCAGCTGAGTCTTCACGCGTCTTTTGCTTCCCCGCATGGCCTGCCACAGGCCCTCGGCGGTGAAGTCTGGGCCGAGCGGTTCCGGGCCGAGTGCCGCAAGTGTCGTGATGTCGGCGTGCTCGCCCGTGGGCACAACGCGGATCCGTCCGAAGCGGCGCACATCGCGGAACACCAATGTCCGGCCATCGTCGAAGTGCCATGACGCTCGCGTGTAGGGATCGGTCGACGACGAGGTCGGGGGATCGACGTGGAGCTGGCCGGTCATACCGAGGTGGATCACGAGTTCGCGATCGTCGTGGAGTCCGAGCAGCAGGTATTTGCCGCGTCGGGTGCTGGCTGTGAATCGTCCGCCGACGGCGTCGCGTGCGGGTCGGAACTTTGCCGACTCGTGCGAGGTCGCATCGACGATCGTTGCTCCGACGATCTGCGGTTCGAGCTCGCGGCGGATCGTTTCGACCTCGGGGAGCTCAGGCATTGTTGCCTGTTGCCACGCCGGGGCCGAGCAACGCCGAGGTCGCCGCATTGGTCTGCGATGCTGGTGCGGTGCGTGAGCCCGATGACGATGTAACCGAACTGCTCGACGAGGTCTTCACCGACCTCGAGGCCGCCGATGGAGCATGCTTGGCCGAGCTCGAGCCGGCCCAGGTCGAGGCATGGGTGTCGAGCCTGCTCGCCGCCTGGCGCAGCGATCTGGCGGTCGCCGACCCGTCGCTGGTCGACCGCGAGCTGCTAGCTCGCTGTGTCACCGCGGCATCTGGTGATGCGGTGCTGATCTGCCGAGCGGTTGAAGCGTTGGCCCCGGCGTCGAACGCTGCAGCTGCTGCCGCGGTCGCGTCGCTGGCGGCTGCGGGGGTCGACGCCCCGGATGGCGCGTCGATCGGTCGCGCCGAGGCGACCGAAGCTTGGGTGGTTGAACCGCTCGAAGGCCCGGGTCGCGGGAGTGAGGCGGCAGTGATTGTCGGCTTCATCCACCCCAACAGTATCGAGCACGTGGTGCTCGCCGATCTTACCGTCGAGGCCAACGGCGTCGAATGCCTCGTCGGTCTCCGCCTCGACGGCCCCGCGGCTGGGGTTCTGCCGCTCGTCGACCAAGATGCGGTCGACGACGAGGATGGTTCGCCAAGTTTGCCGTTCGTGGTGACAACGCTCGAAGCGATGGTCGCCGCTCGGCGCATCGTTGACGCATGGTTGGCATCGGAGGCAAGCCTCCCGGAGATCGACCAGCCCGGCCTCGACCTCCTGCTCGTCAACCAGCTCGTGGTCGCGGCGCGGCTACGAACCACACTTGGTGCCAACGCTCCGGCGTTTCTTAGCGATATCGACCGTGGGCAATTACTCGGAGCGGCGGGAGTTGCTTCGGAACTGTCGCCACCAACCGAAGAACTCGACGCCGAAACCGCTGCCGCTAATGCCGCGTCGCTGCGAACCTTGCGCGCCGCGCTGCGTTCGCACGGGGTCGAATCAGCGCCCGCCGAGATGGTCGACGTCGTGGCGTCGCTCATTGCCGGCGTCGTCCCAGGCCTGACGGCCGACGAAACGGAAGCGGTCGGCTTCCTCGAATGGGCCGACTGGCTCGGCGCGCTGATCGGGCTTGTACGAGGTGGCGCTGGCACCGAGGTCACGCCGAGCTCACTCGTCGACCTGATCAACCGGTGTGCGGAGATCTCGTCGACCATTCCGAAAGCCGATCGGCAGTACGTCGAGTTTGCGTTCAGCGTCGTGCTCGATCTGTGGACCCAGGCTGACGTGGTGAGCGACGGGCGCCTAACGGCCGACGGTCATCGATCCCTTGTTCCCGCGGCCGAGCAGGCCTGGGGGCCTCGCTGACTACGGGCAGTCGCCGAAGACCTGCGTTATCCACAAGTCGTTGCCGACGTGCACGATGCCGATGCCGACCTGATCGAATCTGCCGTCGATCATGTTGCGATAGTGACCCGGGCTTTGTTCAAGCTTGTCTTGCAACGAGGTTGTTGAGCTGAGGAATCCGGTCGCCACATTCTCTCCCCACGGCAAGCAGCCGCCCGGGCTGCTGCTGTCGAGCGGGAATGCCGGTTCGTTCTGGCTGTGGTACAACGTGCCGCGGCCCTGGGCCGACATGTACTGCGACCACGCAGTTGCGTAGCTCGCGAGCGAAGCGTTGGCAGTCAACGGGCCGGCGCCGACGTTCGCCCGGACCACGTTGAGTCGGGCGATCATGACGTTGACCTCGTTGGCATCGACCGGGGCTGGAGCCGGGGGGGTCGCGGTGACAATCGGCAGCGAGGTTGCGGTCGGAATCGGTGTGGCGGTCGCTGCTGGAACCGGGACCGGGGTGGCCGTCGCCGGGATGGCGGTCGGCGGCACGGCGGTGGCTGTCGGGACCGCCGTTGCGGTTGCAGGTACCGGCGTCGCGGTTGCGGGGACTGGCGTGGCAGTCGCCGCGGTCATGGTCGGAGTCGACGTAGCCACAACGGTCGGCGTCGCAGTGGTCGCGGGAGTGGCGGTCGCTTCGGGGGTCGGCGTGGCAGTCGCTGTCGGCGTCGGAGTCGGCGGAACGGGCGTCGATGTCGGGGTGGGCGTGGTGGCGAATGGGGTGGCGGTCGGTGCGGCGACGATGGGGGCGATCCGAGGGGTGGCTTCCGGTGCCGGGGGGCCAGGAGGCACGGCGCCGATGCCATCGCTGCCAGTTGTCGAAAGGAGCGCGTTTGCGGTTTGGGTTGTACCGGTATCGCCGTCGCTGCCTTGGAACCGGGTGATGCCTGCAAAGACCATGAGGCCGACGAGCGCGAGAACAACCACGGGCCGGGCGTTCCAACGGGGGCCGTGATCGAGTCGTCGACGGCGTTCTGTGGCCATTTCGGTCATAACTACCGTCGCGGAACCGTGAGGTTCAAGTGGCGAAGGATGGAGGGGAACTTCGCGTGGCTCGTGATGCTGGTGTGGTTGGGAGTTTGGTGATCGAGTGGCGTCGAACACGGAGCACATTTCCTGATCGTCGTGATTCTGTAACCAAACGGTAACACGCGATTCCGGACTAGTCGCATCGGGTACATACGAATCGCTCCAACGATCTTGCCGGTGAACTTGTTCCCGCTCGGCACGGTGCTCAGGCTGCGGCCGCAACGGTTGCGTGCACGGCGAAGAGCGGATCGGTCCCAAAGCCGGGCGGTAGCACGGCTTCGATCACCGGCGCGGTAGACCACGGGCCAGTGACGCGGAAGTACTCGGCGACGATTTCGGTGTGGCCGGCATCATCGGCCAGATGCCAGCCGCGAATCGCCTTGGTTGGAAAACACCGGTTGCTGAAGGTGCACAGAAATCGCCCGCCGGGACACACGACCCGAGCGACCTCATCGAAGACCTCAAGTGGTTGGCAGAGGTAATCGACTGAGACACAGCACACCGCGCCGTCGAAGGAGTTCGTCTCGAACGGCAGCGTCGGATCGAGGTTGAGATCTTGAACCAGCGTGCGGGTCGCCGCCTCGTTCGCGTCGAGTTCGGTCGGGTTCATTCCGAGAACGGTGAGGTCGGCGGGCGGGGTGTGAAAATGTGACACCCACGAGCCCATGAGATCGAGCACGACGCCGGTAATGCCGAGCCGCACATACAACTCGCCAACTGCGGCAATGGCGCGATCGTCGATGTGAGTCACGAGCCGAGGCTGGCCGTAGAACAGGCCATCAGCAGTCTCGTCGGCCCGGTCGAAAAACCCGTCTGGGAAACTGCCATAGCCAGGGTGGCCTCGAACTGGCGGGCTCGACGGTTCGCTTCCCAGGTTCATGACCTCATCTCTAGCACCGCCGTCCACCGACCTTGTATCGGGTATCGACCAGCGATGACGGTTCAAGCGAGGTAGCGTCTACAACGATGAGCGACGGAAACATCAGCGACACGGGCGCGATACGAGACATCGCCAGCGCCGCGAGCCTGAGCGGTCGCGCCACCGAGACCCCGAAGCCGCACGCTCCGGTCGTCACCCCAGACCCCGTGCCGTCTGATGAGAATCTTGTGAAGCTCGTGAGTGCTGCGGTGGCCGGAGCGATTGTCGGGTCATTTGTGGCCTACCGATGGCTGAGCCGCCGGTTCGTCGTTCGTTTCCGC
>Ga0114956_1000779_pt1 | contig 24235 bp, 25 predicted proteins | sample MaitaG_FD_87304 | JGI IMG/M metagenome (GOLD analysis project Ga0114956, IMG submission 87304) | Marine algal microbial communities from Maine, USA - Maine_Asex2 metaG | ecosystem: Host-associated > Algae > Red algae > Unclassified | place: Maine, USA | collected 2015-01-05
AAAAACGGCAGAAGGAAAAACCAAAAAAGAAACAATCAGACAACTCAAACGCCACATAAGCCGACAAATCTACAAACAACTAACCAAACAATTGACATAGGAGCATCGAGGCAATCGCTCACGAGGATGACAGTTTGGAGTCCAGGATGACAGTTTGGAGTCCAGGATGACAGTTTTTGGAGTCCAGGATGACAGTTTGGGGCATGAGGATGACAGTTTGTTATTGTGGTGTTGGGTTCAGGTCTGACTCTGAGGATGACTGTCGAAGGAGTCGAAGTTCTCTGATGAAGGAGCCGCTTTGAATAAGTTCACCGATGGAGATGACGCTGTTCAAGTTGGAGATGACGTGTTATTTAAGACTGAATTTCTAACGTTATCTCATGCTCGATGGCTGGGCCTGTACCGTCATAGATGCCACGCCAAATAAAAGTAATAGTGGTTGTTATACCAGGGTTGGTGGCTGTCACATCCAAATCTATAGTTTGAGCAACACCATCAAGGAACGGCGCAGCCAAACCAACAGTTTGAGTAACAGATCCAGTAGCAACAATAATCTGTGAACTTGTTCCGTCCAGCTGCAGATCTAAAGCAGAAATGTTCGCCAAATTTGTAGACGAAACATACTCTAAGTAGCCATCTCCATCAAACCCATTTGCTGTTATATCAGCAAGAGTTTGAGATGTAGGAGTCCCCGCTGCAACAGGAACTACAACTGGGTCAGGCAAAGCTGCCCCTGCTACAATAACTCCATTATATTCAACTGCTACCTCATCTAAAACGGGTGCCGTTATAAGGTCTGTACCACCAATTAATGTAGCAGTTACTTTGAAATATCTGTCACCATCGTGGACTGTAGAAATATCATCAATCGTTGGTGGCGCCTCATAACTTGTAGCAGCGGTTCCATCCGGCCCAAGATAAGTAAATGGACCAGTAGCTGAATTAGAACTAGCAATCTGGAACCGCAAAGCGTTACCTGACGAAGTTGGCAGAGTCGCCGTCCAAGAAATTTCCCCAAAATTACCATTAACTGCAGTGTCGCAAAGATCAGATTCCCAAAAACCAAACGCAGCATAAATACCTGTATTCTCATGACTCGTGATAACTGGCAAAAGCAACGGAGTTGGCTCGCCCATCCCTGGCCCAACAACAGCAGTCTCATCATTATTCGTGCTGTACTCGTAATACATAAAAAACGGTTCACCACCCTGAGATCTGACATGGGTCCCCAAAGGATAGGCACCTAGTCTCAACTTGTCTGGAAGCGCAGCAACACCATCATTACAATTAAACGAAGCCGTAGCACCACCATAGGACCCAATGTCGATAACGGTTCCAGAAGTTGGGCAAGCAAAAGCAAGATACTGAGCTCCAGCAGCAATAATGTATTCATTTGAAAGCTGATGAATTGGCAAAAACATTGTCGACTCACCACCATCACTATCAGCTTGTTGAATAGCACCAATCGGAGCTGTCGAAGTTATACGATAAGCATCCCTGTTATCGCCACCTTGTGAAGCACCCAAATCAGAAGACCTAACACGAATATTAGCATTCACTGTTGGGGTCTCAGTCGTTCCATCAGAACGAGAAACAGTTAGAACATTGCCATTAGTATTCGACCCGTAATAAACTCTCGTAGAGTTAACACCATAAACATCAGTAGTAGGCCCATAAATAGAACTTATAGAAGGGTAAATGGCCAAAGCATCATTTGTCCCAGCAACGTGTCCTGCAACTATCGGCTCGGTAGAGGTGATAAGAGCTCTAACATTGCCACCATTTGGAATATCAGCGGCAATTGAAGTAGCAGTACCTGCAGGAACATTAACAGTTGTGATCAAAGTAGCTGCTTGATAAACCCTGACAGTGGCAGCTGCCGCACCTGGGTTATAAACATGCCATAGGTTCACCGAACGCTGAGTGGGAACAATAAACTCGGTGCCCTGCCACCAAAGTGGCACCAACATGTCGTTACCGTTACCTATACCACGGCTGTTAATAGGAGCAAGAGAACTGAACACAGTCCCAACACCATTATTCGCAGTAAAAGTACGTGATTCACCAGCATCTAAATATGCGTAGTCGGTTCCGTTACTTATCAAGTTACCGTCAGAATAACTGGCAACAGTAACTTGGGTGGCAGCACCAGAAAGTTGAACATAACCATCAGTTAAAGTTCCATTTAGAGTAGCCGCCATGTCTGAAAGGCCAAGCGGTGGAGACGAACCTTCATGATCATAGTAAAGACAGAAGAATGTAGTAGACCCTGCAGGGGTTGAAGGGATTTTCACGTACACATCACCCACAGCTCCAGAACCAATAGTGCCTGCTGTGTCTTCCCAAAAAGAAAGAGCCGTTGAACCGTCTGCTGCTATCGCACGCAAACTTACACCAGAAGCATCAGTTGAAGTTGGCACTACACGCACGGGATGATCAATTAAATTATCTATTCCTCCTGAATGATCGATATCGAAACATTCACGAGATAACCAATCTTCATCCCACCAAGGCGCATACCCAAAATCAGGATCTACATTAGTTGGACGTTTAAGAGTAACAGCACCCGAAGCAATGGTCTCAGCTCCAAACGTTACAGTGCCATCATCAAAATCAGTCTGAGTATTCCAAAGCTTTGTATCATAAGTTTCGGTACTAGGTGTAAGAAACGAAACAGGTGAATCTACAACACCAAAGACAGTGCTCATATAATTACTAATTATCACAGAAGCAAAAGCAGCAGTAGGGACAAGTAAAACCAAAATCATTGCAATAGCGCTAATACCACCAAGTCTATGCAATTTGAAATTCGGTAAAGAAACCCGCATAACTTATATTCTCGACATAAAGAACCATCTGCTAAAGGCCAAGGCAGCCTAATCTAAAACGGATTAGATTAGATGATTTAAACAAATCCGCTCAATAGATACCGTAAAACATGCTTAACGATAAAAGCGAGGGGATCTAGGAATGACAGAGATCCCCTCGGATACAGAGAGTTTGAGCACGGAGCCGGATTTGAACCGGCGAATTAACGCTTTGCAGGCGCTCCCCTTAGGCCGCTCGGGCATCCGTGCTTAAGACATAAAGCTTAGCGTCAAATCTGTCCATCAGGAGCAATCAAATTATATAATTTTTTACCAGCACAAAACTAACCATGCAACAACGACCAAACCCGTAGGTCAAGCGGACCAGGACCAACTAGGCAAATAATAAATAAACATTAAAAATAGGTTAAAAAAACAGATATTTAATGCCAGGTGACGTGTACTTTAACAATATATTTGGCAAGCTATAGATATGGGCACAACCTACATTGCATGGGACGGAAACGAATACGAATGGCCACCGCCTAAAGGGTGGTACCAGGCAATAGATAACCGATGGTGGGCACCAGACACTGGCCCTGTAGCAATGGGCGAAAATCAGCCACCTCCAACTGATGCTACAGTTCAAATGGAACAAGGCTCTGAAATTTTAAATCCAGCAGCAGCTAGACAAGAAAATATAGAACAATCAGATTTACCAGCCTGGGCTAAACCAAATGAAGAGCTAGTAAACCAAAGCTCATTTGGCGAGCCAGAAAATCATTTAGATAACCAAACAAACAACACTCCCCTAATTCTAGGTATTGCGGTTGCCGCATTCACATTGCTATTCTTGCTATTCGTATATTTTGTATTTATAAGAGGCGGCGATGATCCAAAGACAGCAGAACCATCCCCAGAAACACAGACAATCACCACACCGACGACAGTTACACAGAAACCGGTGGAAGTAACAGAGCCTGAAGAAACATTCACATACGAGCTTTCTGTTACACAAGAAAATAAAGATGCTTTCACAAAAGATCTCGAAGAGCTAGAGATAGAATTTGATGGTATCTCACTTGAGCAACGAGCTAAAAAAACCTGTGAAGATTTTAATCAAGCAAAAGATAATGAAGACTATAAAACCTTAATAGGAATTGTTATAAATAATACTCAGCAGTCAGATGAAGATAATCAAACAGATTTTGATGAAAGAATATCTTTAACAGATCAAGAAAAAATCATTGATGCAACTTTGAAAAACTTCTGTCCGAGTGTGGCTGAAAGATTAGAAGTATCTTAGCTTAAAGTTTTAGTACGTTTAATAAACTCTTTACTTTCACTAAATTCAAGCATAACTTTTCCACGAGAAGTCCCAGAGTTCAACATGTTAATCCAATGTTTACGACCTAACCTGTCAGGTTTACGTTTTAAAACATTTTTATAGACAAGGTCAACAAACTGTTCATTTGTTAAAGACCCATACTTTTTTTCGAACTCAACGCTGCCAGCAAAAGCATCGCTAACTCGACCTAAAGAAAATCCGGTTCCAGTCCAATAATGAAGACCACTAAGATCAGCTGGCCTTCCAAAATATGCTTTATATAATCTAGCAATAGGCCCTTTAGTGTGAACAGCTAAAACTTTCTTTTTAGATTTAGATATAAATTCTGGAGACTCAGAGAAACCAACTAAAACTTCTCCCCTGGTCCCACCTCTTGATAAAACAGATAACCAATGTTTTAAACCACCAGAATCAGCAGGCCGACCAAGAACATTTTTATATACAAGTTTAATAAAATTGACATTACTCAAAGCCCCATAACGCCTTACGAACTCTGTTGAACTAACAAAATCGTCCGCAGCTGTAGCTAATGGGACTTCATTATTTCTGAGCTGCACCCAATACTCAAGACCTTCCATATCAGGAAGCCTTAAAAAAGCTGCAGAATATAATCTAGTTATCTCTGCTCTAAATGTATGGAATTTCGTAGGCGGTAAGTTAAGAAAGTTTTTATACGGATCAGTTTTAGGTTTTGGAATATCGACACTTGGAAGTTCCGAAGGAGGCGGTGGGATAATAACAACGGGATCATCCTCAACGACTTCGTCGCTAGGATCAGAAACAAGAAAGCCAAGATCCTGCGTCGCTGTACCAAATATCCCAGCCGCATCAGCTGAAAGCCAACCATCTAAGACGGTACCATAAACATCTCTAAAATCTACTTGAGGCTTTAGGTTCCCATACTGATCAAGTTGAGAAAATGACGGCAGCTCGCCATAAAAGCCGCCCTTAACCCCAGACCCTATGGCTAACAAAGTATTCGCATCACCATGATCGGTTCCATAAGAAGCATTAGCTTCGAATCTGCGCCCAAACTCAGATGCAGTCACCAGCATGGTCCTACCCTCAAAGGCGGGATTCAAAGTACTATAAAACTTATTGATAGCATTATCAAAATCTTGAAGAAGGTTATTGTGTTCGTCTTTCTGGTTACTATGAGTATCAAAGCTTCCATACATTACACTAAAAACCCGCACCCCCAGGTCAGCGTTAATTAGCCTTGCACATAGCTCCAACTGCGATTCAAGATTACCTTCAGGAAGAGCCACTTCATAAGAAGGAGCCAACGAATTAGCAACATCAATTGATTGCTTCTGTGCCAAAGCAACAGATCCAACGAGTTCAGAATCTGAAACCCCATTAGCAAAAGATTCAACAGCCATAAGTTGAGACTCATCATTAGGCGATAGACCAGTTGTATTTATAATCTCAGATGAATTCGAAGGAATAGTCAGTGCAGATTTATTGAAACCACGAACTAAAAGCGGAACTGAAGACCCAATATGGACCCCAGAATAAGCATCAGAAAAACCATCAAGATATCTTCCAATCCAACCTGTCCCCCAACTAGAACGATCATGTTTACCACTCATCCACTGTGACATAGAGTCAAAGTGGCTTAGGTTCTGAGTAGTGATACCAACTCCATCAAGTACCGCAACTTGATCAGCCTGCCATTTAGAATGCAGAAAAGACAAGTTCGGATGAAGTCCACGAGAATCAGAAATGGGCAAGACAGAAGATTCTTCGACGGCTAAATCGTTACGTGCATCATGATACAAACCACTCTGAAACGGAACCACCATATTTAATCCATCGTTGCCACCAGCCATAGTAATATTAACTAAAATGCCTGGCACAGATACTGCTGCATTAGCTCTACCAGGTAACCAGCTAGGGACAGCTAAAGCCCCACCCGCAATTGCGGCGGCTTGTAGAAACCTTCTTCGAGTAAGGCTCAAAGAATCAAACTGCATAGGAGTAGATAAAGAAGCTAAAACCTCTGCTGTATCACAATGTTCCATAATCAAGCCATCCAAAATTCGGGTGTCATTAAAGGTAAATATAGAAGTCCACTGCGTTCACTAACCCACGAGTTCTGACGCTGGGCGGCAACATAAGAAAGAAGGCCATTTCGTGTAGCTGTAGAAACATTCCAAATTCCGTAAAAACCTAACGCTAAATCAACCGCATCTTCATTAGAATAATTTCTTATATCGATGAATTTATCAGTATCGTTATACATTCTCCATCTGGTACGGCTTGCTAACTTAGACCTAGCCCAAACAGTTGTTTCACTGATCCAATACATGTTCTGTCGCCAACCCGATACATTTGGCGGATTGTACAGATACTGACCCATACGTTTAGACTCCCATTGAGGAGGCATCTGATCAAAACTCATGCCTGTATGACGTAGAATAGAAACGCAGATTTCAAATGGGCTTTTAATTAATCCGTTTTTAGCTTCTGGCGAACGAAACTCAGGCCGCATAAAGATCTCTCGAACAAGCGCTTCAATGTTTAATCCAGAAGAAATAAAGACATTCATCAGATCGGTCTTTAAAGATTCTGACGGATTTGGATAAGCAAAAAATGACCACAGTTTTGTTGCAATATATTTTGCACAAATCTGTTGTTTTGGCCCAAAAAGGATGTGGTGAATTATGTCTGGGCCGTCCCAGTTCTGAGTGGTGCCAAAGAAAGTTTTTTGATTATGATCATGATGACTAGAATTAAATTCATACTCACCATCGACTAGCATATGACCCGTCCAAGCCCTACTTGCAGATCTAACATCTTCTTCTGTGTAGTTACCAACGCCCAAGGTGAAAAGTTCCATAAGTTCACGAGCAAAGTTCTCGTTAGGGCTAGTTGCTTTACTTTTTCCATTATCCAAATATCTGAGCATGGCGGGATCTATCGAAATAGCCTGCATGAGATCGAGAAAATCGCCTAAACCAGATGTACGGAAAAGCTGCAACTGATCAAACATGTGTTGATGAACGCCAACTTTTGAAAGCCCGCTAACAAGATGGCCATGCCAAAACAAAACCATCTTTTCATCAATCGGTCTTGGATTATTAACTGCTCTTTCGATCCAGAACCTACACATATCAGTATAGTTACTTGACCAATCCGTACCTGGATCAAGATTAGGAGCACCCTGAGTTACTGGAGGGTTCAAATCAGTTTCAAAAACACGATCAACTAAATCTGGCCATTCAAGATCCAAAAGCGCGTTAATCTCATCTTTTGTCCCACCAAACCCGCTACGGCTCAGCAAATGTGCTACATCTTCAAAATTAGTCCCGATACAAGTGCTTCGACAATAAAACACAAATGGTTTAGAACAAATCTATTTAATTTTTGGCTGCGGCTACTTTAGCATCATGGGCAGCATCAGCTTCATCATGTTCAACCTTGCTTCGGCTAAATTGATGAATATTAGTATTTGGATCTGGCAGCGTATACCACTTGTATCCTTCTGCCGTTGGGTTCAAAGCTGCCTTGATTGAGCTAACACCCGGAGCAGATATAGGGGTTAAAGGCAGTTTCTGCCTAGTCGCTGAACCGCCTAACGCACTTGTGTTATACGGATCATTAGAATCTTTATGCCTTGCGACAACAACACCGTCACCTGGGTTACGTGAAGCTAAAGAATATATAACCGTAGCGTCAATACCTAACCAAGAATTACTCAAATCTTCACCACCCAAACGGTGATAAATCACTTCAGAAATCTTTCGCCTATCTTCGTCAACTGCGGCTTCGGACTCAATTAATGAAGCAACAATCAAAACATCATAGGGTGTCCGACCGTTCAATTTAGTTTGATCATTTAAGCCAGCTTCGTCAGCTACTCTATTAAATTCATTAACCATTTGTTGAATAACATCTTGAGCCGTCACATTTTCTGCAAAATCATATTTAGATGGAAACAAAAAACCTTCCCATGCACAATATGGGACAGCTTCTGGACAACTAACTTCACCAGGGAAATAGTTCGGTCTTATTAGACCTGCATCAAGAACTGCGTATAATTCAGCAGAACTAACATTAGGCAACTTCTCATCAAGCTGAGCAATGGTCTCACTAACCCAAAGCCCTTCAGCGATTAAAGTTCCCTTATTAGCATTCGGACCTTGTTCCATCGCAGCCAATACTTGAGAAACCGACATATTCTCTTGTAACTCATAAGTACCGGCCTGAACAACCTGGCCCTGACCGCTAAGTTTAATATAATAATCAAACCCAGTGCTACTAGGAATAACACCATTAGTTTCTAATATTGAAGAAATCTCTTTACTACTCGAGCCACTAGGAATGTCAACAATCACAGCCAGCCCTGGTTCGCCAGATGGGTCAATCTGTGATTTACCCCAAAAATATAAACTGAAAGAACAAATAAAAACAATGGCACATAACCCTGCAAACCAAGGGACCCTAGATCCTTTTGGCTTATTAAGTTTTTCAGACTTGTTTGGCCTATCAAGTAGCTGAGAACCAAAACCTTGGACATCGCTATCTAAATTATATTCTGGCAAAATATTTGTACGAGGATAATTAACCGCAGGCATCGGAGGAACATAGTTATTGGAAAGTTGATTCAAATTATCTGTTGGCGGTAGCGGAGGGGCACTCTTCTCCGGAAAATCATTCCTAAATAAGGGTTGTTCTTCTGAAATCTTTGGATTATTTTTTCTGACTTCAGGGCGTGGCAATCTACTTATATCCGCGTGATGATTTTTTCGCCGTTCAACTCTCTTTGGCCATGAATCTTGATGCTGCGCCACATAACTATGTTAGATCATAAAACCGGATAACACACGTAAAACCTTACTAGTCATTACCCCTAGCAGCTAACTAGTTCAAACGAATCAAGGGATACTCGACCAATCGAAATCAAATATTACCTTGTCTGCGGTCTCAACTTCTTCATCAGAATGAACTAAATCAGCCATATTAAGCACTAGCCCACCAGATTTATCCGCCTTAAAACCAAACCAAGTTCCTTTAGGAATAATAAGACGACCATGTTCATGATCAGATCCAAGTTTGAAGATATCAAACGAATTTTCTGATTCGTTAACAACAACAAAAGTTACCCCGCCAGCAGGCACCACAACATTCACCGTCATTTGACTATGACGCTTCCAAGCTCTTATAGCTCCTGGCTTTAGGCTAGAGAAATATGCTTCACGTACAAAAGACTTTTTACCTTCATGAACACGAAGAGCTCTCAGGACCTCTCCCCCAGAAGTTTCAATTTTTTCTAAAGGTATAAATTTAGTTTGCATCTTGCACCCAGCCTAATTTTCGGTCTCGAGCTAAATTGATATAATCATCAAGCTGAGAGTCACTAAAAGTTTTAACCAAAACATCTTCAGAATAAAAATTCTTGTACCAGTTTGCTGTGAAATCTAACGTCTCATTAAAATCTAAAACTGACTTCCAACTCAATTTACTCAAAGCTTTATCACAACAAAGTTTTAATAAACCAGCTTCATGAAAGTAAGCTTGAGTTTCATCAACTACGACCTTGAGGCCAACAAGCTGCGACTCTAAAGCTTGAGCAACATCTTTAACCGGAAATACAACTTCAGCTGCCGGACCAAAATTAAATGCTTCCCCATGAAGCTTCTCATCAGCGTCCAACTTGGCACCTAAGGCCAAATAACCGCTCAAAGGCTCGAGCACCAGTTGCCAAGGCCTAGTAGCCATTGGACGTCTGATATCAACCTGGATGTTTGCATTCCAAGACTTGACCATATCTGGCACAAGCCGATCTGTAGCCCAATCACCACCACCAATAACGTTACCGGCTCTGGCTATTGCCAAACGAATATCAGTTGGATCTTCAAAGAACGACCTGGTGAAACTAGAAATAATAATTTCAGCTGAAGCTTTAGACGCACTATAAGGATCAGCACCACCAAGTTGGTCATCTTCGCGATAGCCATAATAAGTTTCAACATTCTCATAACACTTATCACTGGTGATTAAAATTAAATTGCACTTATTTGTCAGCTGACGTACAGACTGCAAAATATTTGCAGTACCCATAGCATTAATCTCGAAAGTACCTACAGGGTCTTCATAAGATTTTTTTACTAAAGCTTGTGCAGCCATATGAAAAATAAAATCAGGATCTACCTCTTTAACAACTTTATTTACCTCAACACAATTTCTGATATCAACAAATCTTGTATCAATTAGCTTGTCCAAACCAGCTGCTTCAAAATGGCTTGGAGTTGTAGGAACGGTGTCTGAGAGTCCAACCACTTCAGCACCAAGTTTTTTAAGCCACAAGGAAAGCCAAGCCCCTTTGAAGCCTGTATTGCCGGTGATTAATACTTTTTTCTGGCTGTATCTGTTATTAAACATAAGAATTTTTATACCAGTACATGGAGCGGATGACGAGATTCGAACTCGCGACCTTCACCTTGGCAAGGTGACGCTCTAGCCAGCTGAGCTACATCCGCATGATTCAAGGTAGAACCCTACCAGCTAAAAAGACTAGCCCCAATCTGAACAGCCAAACTAATCAAACTCAGGATAAATCAACTTTAAGTACTAAAACTCCATCCACTATTTCAGCAGTTGCATCAGCAATTATAGAAAAATCCATATAGTCCTTTTCAGCCTGTTCGATAAACATTTTCCGCTCATCTCCGCCAACAGGCGGAAGATTCCTACTTTTAACGGCGATAGCTCTTTCTTCATAACGGCTGATCATCTCTTGCGGATCAAAACTTGAATCACTCATGTCTCAAACTTTAGCAGTTGAATCAAACAAACATAAATGGATCTCTAATTATGATTATTTTTTGACTCTATTATCAAGTGAAGACCTGGGTTTAGCTCTGGGAGCTCTATTCTTCTGGATGGCTAAATCCACATTCGAATCGCTTGCAGACAAATTAGAAACAACAAGATCACGACTCGGAACAGACTTCTTCACAGCCACCGGGTTCCTGCGCCTACGCTCTGCATGCGTCATTGCCTTATTAGGATCTGTATATTTCCAATACCAAACCGTCAATGCAGTCAATAAAAAAGCCACCAGAACTAAAGCTATAACAAGTACAACAAGCCTTGTTTCATCAGCAGTTTGTGCAAGTGTTACACCTAACATTTATAGAAACTTAGTCTATGTATCCTAAGAAGTCACACATTTGATCAAAGTAAACAGACCTAGTTTAGTCTCGAAGACCACCAATCAAAAATTTCTTGATCAGCACCATAGGCTGAATTCATGATCTCAGCTACTCGGATTGACAAAGCTCGAGCAGCACTTTCAGATAACAAATCATCTTTGGTAATAAGATTAGCTGCCTGTTCCCATAAATCTAGATTTGAAGGAAGAGGCAGCTGTAGAACTTGTTTAGCAGAAAGTTTAATTGAGCCCAAAGACATCGCAGCCCCAAACCATTTACGCCAAGCCCAAAGCACCACAGGAGGAGCCAGAAACACTGCAGCAACCTTTTCCAAATACCCTGGTTCTGGTTCAACAATTATTAAAGGCGTAACAGAAACAAAATTACCATCAAAATCAATAACCGGTTCCAAAGTTTTTGCCTGAGTAGCAAGAAGTATCTTCGGCTTAAACTGACGCTTTACCCACGCTACAGTTTTTTCAGGAATCAATTCTGGATCAACCCAAGGCTTAATCCATCTTTGGTTTGCAAACTGAATTTCCGATTTACCCCAAAAGCACCAAAGCGGATCGATAGAGCCAACCGTCACCAACTTATTAACCGGCTCAGAATCTAAGTCCCATTCTTTACAAGCACCAGTTAAGCCATAGTATTCGTCTCTAAACCCTGCAGTCGCATTAGTTATAGTCCCAAGTGTTTCCAGTTCATCTGCATTTATTCCTTGAGGGGCCCCAAGTGCATCAGCAGCCAAAATATTCCAAGGAGAATAATCAGCTTTTTGTTCTACAATAACGTCCTTACCACGAGCCAAACTTACTGGACCTTTACTTCCCCCAACTCTTAGAACAGTGGCACAAGCCTTAACACTCGCCTCGAACAAAGCTTTTTTAGCTACCCAGATAGCAGTCAAAGGACTATCCTCATCAAGATGTTTTCTAAGATACCGTAAATCTCTAGCTGAAACCACTGAGAGTGGCTGGATCATCGATACTACAGAACCATCTGCAGACTGTTGCACAGAACGCAATAAGTGCATTGCTGCCATATCGGCTAACGAGCCCATAAGATTTATATTTGCAACTCTAAAATCTATTGCTACCTGATCTAGAACACCAGAATGAAGTGGACTTCCAAAAGGCGGATTACCTAGCACTATCCGTTTACAAGTCCAGCTCTCTGGGATATCTGACAAAGCGTTACCCAGAACAATATTTTTTTCTAAAGCCTCGTCAAACTCAAATCTGTTTACTCTTGCCCAGAACTTTAATGCAAGTTTACAAACCTGAACGGCATCAGCATCGATATCCATGCCTCGGACTCTTGTAATAGCAATTGCGGGAGCTACGCCACGACTTACCATTTCGTCCATTGCCGCAAGTAAAAAAGCTCCACCGCCACAAGTAGGATCTAAAACAACCTGAGGTAAAAAGTTAGCCTCATCAAAGGCTAACTTTGTTAAACCTCGGACCACAATTTCTGGAGTGTACCAAGCCCCTCGGGCATCTCGATTTAGTTCTGATACAGCCTGCTCGTGCAATAACCCTAAGATCCATGGGTCATCCCAACCGTTTGGGGGCAGAGCCAGATCATCTCTTCTACCCGAGGCAACTAAGAAAACCAGATCGAGAGGTTCAGCATTAGGGTTTGCTCTAATTAAACCTCGCACCCAAGCTCTCTGCTTTCTTCGCAAAGAACTAAGAGATGTCATGGATCAACCAACTTTCAAGAAGTCCTCGTCAGCGTCTAGTTTTTTAAGACGTTCGTCATTTGAGAATACTTCAATAATTGGGATATCTAAACCTAATCTTTTTTGAAGTCGTTTAACAATTAGTTCTTGATCCCAAAGAATTAGAGTTGCTACTACCCCATTTTCGCCAGCTCTAGCAGTACGTCCAGAACGATGGATATAAGTTTTATGATCTTCAGGCGGATCATAATGAACTACCACATCAACTTCATCAACGTGAATCCCACGAGCTGCAACGTCTGTTGCAATCAAAGCTGAAGTTTGACCATTAGAAAAATCGTTTAAAGCTTTCTCTCTATTTCGTTGTCGGAGATCACCGTGAATTGCTTCAGAATTAACACCAAGTTTGCCCAGTTTTTCGGTTAAGCGGTCGCAGCTTCTTTTTGTATTACAAAAAACAATAGTTCTAGTGACACCATCGATGATTGAAGCCAAAACTTTGTCTCTGTCCATATCATGAACAGTGAAAAAACGGTGCTTCATACTCTCTACTGATATCTCTTCGGAAACCACTTCATGAGTCGCTGGATCAGTTTGATAACGCTTAAATAAAGAGTTAACCGCACCATCAAGAGTGGCAGAAAACAATAAAGTCTGATGCCCAGATTTGATCTTTCGTAAGATCCATTCAACCTGAGGCATAAACCCCATATCGGCCATGCGATCAGCTTCGTCCATGATAACTAACTTGACGTCATCAAGCTGAACAACTTCTCTATCTAAAAGGTCGATCAAACGGCCTGGTGTAGCTACAAGAAGATCTACATTTTTTTCTAACTTACGAATTTGTTTTTCAATTCCAGTGCCGCCATATACAGCCAAAGTGTTCACTGATACAGACTTACCAAGCTCATTAAGCTCTTTTTCGACTTGCACTGCAAGTTCTCTGGTAGGCACCAAAATAATTCCAAGAACCGAACCCCTATCCATTTCAGAAACTAGCTGTAAAGCAGGGATACCAAAAGCCAAAGTTTTACCAGCCCCAGTTTTTGCTTTACCGCAAATATCTCTACCTGCCAAAGCATCAGGGATGGCCAAAGCTTGGATAGGGAAAGCATTCACTACATCATTTTTTGCGAGAGCTTCAACTAACGCTGGAGCTACTCCTAAGTCACTAAAGGTCTCAGCCATGGTGTCCTGTTCAGAATATGAGGAATACCGTTCCCCACCACTAGGCTATAGGACGAATCGGCAATACCCTTGCACAAACAATCGTAGAGATATATGAAAGCTTTTGAATTAATAGAATCATGGCCTGTAAAAAATGCCTCAGCTGGCTGGGTTAACAAGTCTGAGATTCAAGAAGTCGCCGGTGATCCAGACAAACAGTACGAATTGGCAAGTATTACAAAACTACTCTTTTCACTAGCAATACTTGTAGCTGTCGAAGAGGGCACGTTGTCTTTAAACCAGCCGGCAGGGCCTCCTGGTTCTGCTATAAGCAACCTGTTATCCCACAGCTCCGGGCTAGATATGAATTCAATTCCTGGCAAAGGTGAAAATATAAAAACTGATCCGGGTGTAAAAAGAATCTACTCAAACCAAGGGTTTGAAACTCTAGGCCATGAGCTTGAAAAAGCAAGTGGAATGAGTTTTTCTGACTATTTCCACGAAGCTGTAGCTGAGCCTCTCGGCTTGCAGAAAACCAGAATCCATGGCTCACCAGCTAGAGACGCTGTCAGCAACGTAAACGATCTACTCGTGGTCGCTAATGAGCTATTAACACCAAAATTGATTTCAATTCAAACCTTGCAAAAGGCAACATCACCACATCTGCCAAGTCTCGACGGCATCCTTCCTGGCTTTGGAAACCAAAAACAAAACGTTTGGGGTCTTGGTTTTGAGATTAAAGGCAATAAATCACCCCACTGGACTGCTAGAGATAACTCGCCATCAACTTTTGGCCACTTTGGACAATCCGGAACTTTTATATGGGTAGATCCATTAGCTGAAGAAGCATGTGTTGTACTTACAGACTGCGTATTTGGGCCTTGGGCAAAAGAACACTGGCCCACATTCTCACAAACCATCTTAGAAGAATTACCCTAGATATTAGATCTCTTGTATCGATTTATTATTCCGGAATAAGAAAAGAAGTACAAACCCGATAGACACTGCTAAGAAACTTGTGAATGTGTTTACTCTTACCAAGCCAAATATCTCATTAGCGTCATCGATGCGTAGACTCTCCACCCAAAAACGGCCCAAACCATATCCTAGAAGATAAGCAGGCAACATCTGCCAAGTCTTTATTCTGTCCATACGATCCAAAGTGATCAAAACAACAAAAAGCCCAACATTCCATAATGCTTCATACAAAAACGTCGGATGAAAAGTAGTAAACTGAGCGTAAGGAACAAAGCTCTCATACTGCGTAGCCAAATTTGATCTTGTCTTTTCACTAATTTCTAAAGCCCATGGCAGTTCGCTTGGGCGACCAAATAGCTCTTGATTAAACCAGTTACCAAAGCGACCAATAGCCTGGGCTATTAAGATGGCGGGAACAGCAGCATGCAAAAACTTAGGAACAGAAATATTCTTTTTTTTCGCAGCAAACAAACCAGCAATAATACCAAAAACTAAACCGCCTGGGATTCCCAAACCAGGATCCCAGACCTTAAAGATATCTACAAAAGTTTTTCCCTCTGGCGAAGTTATCACATGATAAACTTTTGCTCCCCAAAGGCCCGCCGGTACAGCAATAAGAGCAATAAAAGAAACATCATCAGAATGGCCACCCAGCTTTACCCAACGATGTGTGGCTATCCAAATACCGGCTATTACCGCAATACCGATAAGCAAGCCATAGAACCTTAGGGTTAGTGGTCCAAGCTCGTACTCTCTGAAAGAGGGGCTTGGGATTGAAGCTAGAATTGAAAATAAGTGTAATGACATTGAACACGCCTAAAAATAAAATTGAATACTCTAAATCAAACTACCGTGATCCTTCATTTATGCCAATAAGCTGGAATAACTTTTTTAGAGGTAATCCCTTCTAATTGATTTTTTCCAACATGCATGGACAAGCACCGGATGGAAACCTCCGTGGAACGACCCAAGCGGAGCGGATAAATCGAGGGGATCTACAATTAATAAAGATACCCTTTTATCTACTAATAGCTGTAACACCGATCATGAATTTTAACCTAATCAACTTCACTGAAAGCTTCGCTGCTTTAATTCCTGCAGGCACAAGCTACGGCAACAGCAATATTGGAGTAATTCTAGACAAAGACAAAATATCAGTAATAGACAGCGGTTCGTCACCTAGGTTAGCTAAATCAGCTATTAAAGAATTAGTTGATGCAACTGATAAGAAAATCTCACAAATGGTTTTGACCTCCAGCAGAGTTACACATGCTGGAGGTTCCCAACAATTCAAAGATTGTTCAATTTATGCATCACAACTAACAAGTGACATGTTAGAGCTGCCTCCAAACTTAGAAGTAATGAGTCAGCTAATTCCCGCAAACAAAAAAGACTATGGCAAATCCCGATTTCAACCTCGCCAAGTAACCCACGTAATATCTGAGACTACAGATTTAGGAAATAATCTACACGTCGAAGTTAAAATCGGAGACACACCGGAAAATATCTTGATAAAGACAAGCCAAAGCAATCAAGCTGAAGTTATCTACCTCGGATCAATGGCATCATTTAATACAACACCTCTAGGATTCGAAGCAAACTTTTTTAAATGGCTTGGCACGTTGACAGAACTGTTGGATTCAAGTACAAATATGATCGTACCAGGCCATGGAATGCCTGGCAGTAAATTCGAATTACAACAGCAAGCCAACTACCTAAGTGCATGTTTAAAAGCTGACGGACAGATAGAGAACCTCAAAACAGGCGCCTGGCAGGATTGGCAGAATCCAGAATTTCATAAAATAAATGTTGAACGTGCTTTCCAATGCAAAAAAGGAAACTTCAATGAGCTACCAGCAAGCTTCTTAGAACTGCTTAGTTAGCGAGTAAACGCTTAGCCTAGTTTGCTATCAACCTTTGCCATAGCAACTTCTTCATCGACCTCTAAGGCAAATGAAAGCTCTGAAACCAAAACTTTTCGTGCTTTGGTGTACATATTTTTTTCACCAGCAGAAAGACCCTTAGCGTTTTCTCGCAAAGCCAAGTTACGAACAACTTCAGCCACCTGATAAACGTCACCAGATTTTAGTTTTTCTTGATGGTTCTTAAAGCGGCGACTCCAGTTAGCAGGCTCACGGACATCTTTTTTAGCCAAAAGAACCATTAGGTCTTCGACATCTTCATTACTAATTGGAGGCCTCATGCCAACATCATCAGCTTTGTTTACAGGAACACGAACAATCAAATCATCATGAGCTGTTCTTAGAACAAAATACTTTTTTCTGTCACCATTGAGTTCGACCATCTCGGTCTTTTCGATGATAGCTGCTCCATGATGCGGGTAGACAACACGGTCACCTTTTTTAAAACCCATTGATCTCCTAAGAAAGGTCCAAACATCTAGTCTAGCGGAATTAAACTAGGATTCCATTAAGCAAGATTTAAAGTCACACTATTGTTGTGCAAGAGCGGATACAAAAGTTGCAACCACAGTCAGGACCATAGAAAAAGTACCAAGAACTACAACCCAAAAGACTAAGGGCTTACGCACTCTTAAACTTGGAATCCTATCTGGAACAGACTTACTAGAACCAGAAATAGGTTCAGTTTCACTTGCAACTCTTGACGTGGCTTTTTTTCTTGTCATAACTTGACTACCAACGTATCAGACAAATCATCCCAAATTGTTTTTCGTTTTGGATCATTATTTATCTGAAACAAACCATGAACAACAAAGAAAATTGCCAAAGCAACAAATAACAAATACCCGTATGAAAAACCGACTGCTATCCCAAAACCTAGCGATAAGATAGAAATAACAATTAACAAAATAATTCTCTTAAAAAAATTCATAAAAGACAAACCTGCACTGCCTTCTGAAACAACCTCTAAACCAACAAAACTTTTCCCAAAGGTAGAACCCCTAACGGAAAGAGAAACTATTTCATATAACCCAATGGATAAAGCTGAACCAAAGATAACAATAGAACGAGTAACCTCATAGCTCAATGAATCAAAAGCAAGTTCTTCAACCGTTTCGAATAGCACATAGATACAAACCCAAATGCAAAGATCAATAAATCTCGCCATAACACGATCATACATATCAGCGGGTAATCTAACTGAACCATCACCAATAGAATCAGATTGATTTAGAACAGTAGAGTGCCAAGAAGAACCATTCCAATAGCGTTTAGATTCAGGCGGATCGCCCGCAGCTTGGTACCAACCAGCTTTAGGTTGCTCTTTAGATTGTCCCATACAATTAAACTACCCTTAGTCAACCGATATCCAAACAACATCTAAACAAACACCAACGTCAACAATAAATTAAGATCACCTAGATAAAGATCCCATTTGACAATAGAGTAAACTTACAGGTCGAAGAAAGCAGAACCCTAATGAGTCAAACTATTCTAGTCACAGGCGGATCCGGTTACATAGGCAGCCATACAACCATTGCTTTGCTAGAAAAAGGTTTTGAAGTTGTGATTGCAGATAATCTTTCCAACAGCTCTATAAAAGCAGTGCAAGCCATTAAAACAATCACAAACAAGCCCGTCTCATTCGAACAAATTGACCTTTTAGACAAACAAGCCTTAGACCAAATATTTGACAACTACCCAATAGAATCGGTTATACATTTTGCTGGACTAAAAGCTGTAGGAGAATCAGTTGAAGATCCATTGCGTTATTACAATACAAACCTTGTCTCTACGTTAAACCTCCTAGATTCAATGCAAGCTCACAACGTGTGGAATTTAGTTTTTTCTTCATCCGCAACCGTATACGGAATCCCAGAAACCGTTCCCATACCTGAGACAGCCAAAACCTCTGCCATTAATCCATACGGACAAACAAAATTGATGATAGAAAATATATGCAGAGATGTGGCCGCCTCCGAAAAAAAGTGGAACATAAACTTACTAAGATATTTTAATCCAGCCGGCGCACACTCAAGCGGTCAAATCGGAGAAGACCCAACTGGAATTCCAAACAACTTACTACCCTATGTAATGCAAGTTGCAATTGGAGAACTGAAAGAGCTATCAATATTCGGTGACGACTGGGACACTCCAGATGGAACCGGAGTTAGAGACTATATCCATGTAGAAGATCTTGCGTTAGGGCACCTTGCAGCTTTAGAAAACCTAAAAAACGGGGCCCATGAATATAATCTAGGCACTGGCAGCGGCGCTTCCGTATTAGAAATTGTCAAAACAGCTGAAGAAGTTGTCGGTAAAGCAATCCCATATAAAATCACAAAAAGACGACCAGGAGATATCGCAACCTCGCTAGCAGACCCGAGCAAAGCCAATAACGAGCTAAGTTGGAGAGCTGACAGAAATCTAAAATCAATGATTATTGATGCATGGAAATGGCAATCAGAAAACCCCAAAGGGTTCAATACCGATTAGCTCTCTAAAGATTCGTAAATATCTTTACACTCAGGACATATTGGGTATTTTTTTGGATCTCTACTAGGAATCCAAACTTTGCCACAAAGGGCTGTTAGCGGAGTACCTTCTACTGAACTTGAAACTATCTTATCCTTTTTAACGTAATGAGAAAACCTATCATGATCACCCTCATCGGAAAGAACGGGATCTGGTTTGATAAGAGTATCTGTTTGCATTCCTAGATCTGAAAGTTGAATGTCCATAAAAATATTATAGCCAGAAATTATTTAAATATTTATTTGGATTATCTGATTTTCGACAACTAAGTAATCCATAAGAACATCATGGCTTTCCATTGGAATACCGCTTACCAGATGCGCAGCAGATTTAACTACACCAATTTTTACTACGCCATTAGGGACCGCTGCAAGAAAGTGATCATAGAAACCTTTACCTCTTCCCAATCTCTCTCCACCACTACCAAATAACAAACCGGGAACAATCACAACTTCAACTTCCGACGCAGGGATAACGACGGAACCTTCAGCTGGTTCAACAATACCAAATTTGTTCAAAGACATTTTAGAGTCCCCTGGATGAATGGTCATAGAATTGCTCTCAAAAACTGTTCTTGTATAGCCAAGTTTGCTAACGCTTAAGGGATCTAAACTAATTTCATCAGACTTTGAGAGATAACTAATGATCCATCCATCTAAACCATACTGATTTGCTGTAAAAAAGGCCTCCAAATATGCACAATATGGATCTGAAAGCGTAGGATCAAAATTTAGTGCTTTTGCCCATGTTCTTAACTCAGTTTTTTCAAAATCCATTTATATAGACCTTTTGCTAACAAAAATCGTACAGGGTAATGGATTTAGCATAGGTTAAATATCCCGATCTACGTGCATAGAATCTAGATATATGCAAATCTTAGGCTTACTAGTAGTACAGTTTTATTAGGTCATTATGGAATTTGATAAATTCGAAAAACCAAGAAGAGCTAACAGATTCTTGTTAGCTATGTCAGTCTCATCCGTTGCTGCCCTAGTTTTTGCTGTCCCTCTTGCTGTGGCTGCCATAAATGCGCCTAGTAGCAGCTCGAACGAATCGGTAAGAGTCTGGGCTGATGACGGCGCCTCTTATGTCGCCCTAAAAAGTGATCTGGTTAAAGAACCAGCAAAGTCTGAAACTGCAACAAGCCCTGAAGAGAACAAAGTAAAGAAGCAGCCAGCAAGTTCCACTGCAGTTACTATAAACACTTCAGAACGCGAAGTAATCTTAGATCCAGCCCCACCAACTCTAAGCCCCATCACTACTCCACCAACTGTTGTTGCAACAGCTCCTGAAGTTGTTAAAGAGCCAGAGATCCTAGATCCTAATGTAGATCCCATAGCTGATCCTGTTGATCCTGAAATAGACCCAGAAGTAGATCCAGAAGAAGAAGTAGACCCTGAAGATCCTGAGACAGACCCAGAAGTCGATCCTGAAGAAGAAGTAGACCCTGAAGATCCTGAGATTGACCCAGTTGATCCAAAAAATCCATAGAATCTAAATGTGGAAAATTGGAATGATCTAATCAGTTCAGAATCTCAAAAACCTTATTGGAAAACTCTTCATAATTTCATCAAGGCTGAACGCAAAAATACAAACGTCTTACCAGAATCTAAGAACATATTTCGAGCTTTAGATTTAACTGAGCTAAATAGGGTAAAGGCAGTTATCTTAGGCCAGGACCCTTACCACGGAACAGGACAAGCTAATGGACTGGCTTTTTCAGTACATAGAGACCAGAAGATACCGCCATCTCTAAGAAATATTTTTCAAGAGCTAGACGCAGATTTAGGGATCAAGCCTGCCGATCATGGGGACCTCACCAAGTGGGCAGACCAAGGCGTTTTGTTACTAAACACTACACTCACTGTTACTGAAAAAAACCCTGGTTCCCATGCTAACAAAGGTTGGGAAATATTTACCAATAAGATCATTGAAACTATAAATACAAAGTCTGAGACAAGAATATTTATCCTCTGGGGAAATCACGCAAAAAATAAAATTAAACTAATTTCCAACCCTGCACACAGAATAATAAGCAGCCCACACCCATCGCCGCTATCTTCATACCGAGGTTTTTTTGGTTCAAAACCCTTTTCAAAAACCAACGCATTTCTAAAAGCATCTTCGAACAAACCAATTGATTGGCAACTAGATTAAATAGAGAGTTCTGATTTTAGTGACTTTAGATGCTTATCGAATATGTCTTTTAGCTGAGTAGCTTCTGCACCAAATGAATGTAATGGTGAGCGTTCTGTATGAACCTTATTAACTAATACTCGCATCGGGACATTGGGTTTCCATACTTTGCTTGCACCAACTAGTTTTTTGATGTCTTTAACTCTGTCTTCTGCATCATTTGATATAGCTGGCACTCTATTCAAAATTACGCCTGCAAGGTCCAGGTTACGGTTCTCTTTATTCCATACCATATCAATCAGATCTAGAACAGGGCCTACGCCTTGTAGCCCAAAAATCGTTGGTTCTACTACTAGAAGGGCCCGATCAGCGCTGGTAAGAGCATTAGTTGTGTTATGACCTAAAGAAGGTGAACAATCTATTAGAACAAGATCAAAATCATCAGCAACGCCGACTAGAGACTTTTTAAGCCTTTTATAGGTGCTGTCACGTAGAGCGTCGGAATCTCTTTCAGTTAGATCACCCGATGCAGGGAGCAACCAAATATCATCGCTCCAACCCGAAGGCACGATCATAGAAGAGGCTGCGCCTTCTCTATTGGCTTTTATGGCATCACCAGAACCGAAATTCTTAGGTGAAGGGTTTACTCCCAGAGCATAGGTTGCATTGGCTTGTGCATCCACATCTATTACGAGCGTTCTTAACCCTTGTGCCCATGCAGCAGAGGCCAGACCTAAAGTTATTGTGGTCTTACCAACTCCGCCTTTTTGACTTAATACAGCTACTTGACTTGACATATTCTAATATTAGACCAGATCCATTGAATTAATGGTTCAGTAGTACAAAAAGATACGAATAAGTAAAGATTAAATTAAGACATTTTGGATAATAATAAAGTATTTATCCGCCGACAGCAGGTCTTGTTGGCTGGTGTAAATTAATAACTTCAGCGTCTTTTTGACCAAGCTGAGCTCTTAATCTGTTGATTTCTTCTTCGTATTCATTTCTCTTACGTCTGGCAACAGCCAAAGCCGCATCAGCACGAACTACAAGATTTTTCAAGTTAGCAACTTCAGCATTAACTTTTGGATCAAGAGCTGGCTCTGCATTTACCACAGGATAAACACCTGACACATTATTATTTTCTAAATCTGAGCGAAGTGCAAACAATTCGTTTACAGCTTGTGTTCTCTGTCGTTCGAGTTTACTACGACTTGTTGTTAGGCTTTCACGAATCTTTTCATATACTCGCCACTGATACAGCAATGCTGCAGCGCCTATTAAAATACCAACTATTATCCCTATAAGGAGGTTTGCCATTGAGAGACCTTTCTCTTCTATAAACAAACTTTAGCCTAAAAAACGGTGAAGATACAACCACCCACCTAGTTCAACGGACTTATATTGTTATGTTGAACTACATAAAACGCTAAAGCATGCGACATATACTGTATATAAACAAAAAAATAAACCAAGTTTTTTTTAATATAAATGACTAGAAATCGAAAATATTCGGGCGATAAGCTAATTATTGTCTCGGATTTGCTGTAAAGCCCAATCAGCATGCCCATCGCCACTTATTTCGCTTTTGTATTCTCCAAGTAAAAGCCCATTAGAAGAAATTACAAATGTTGACCGTTTAGGAGGTAGAGGACCAAATCTTTTTACTCCAAATATCTCAGCGATTTTGTCTCCTTCATCAGATAAAAGCGGATAAGTAAGGTTATTTTTTTCTGCAAAACTTAATTGAGAACCAACTGAATCGGAACTTACCCCAATAACTCTGACATTTAGATCTTTAAAGTCAGATTCAAGGTCGCGAAAATGACAACTCTGTTTTGTACAAAGAGGAGAATCAGCTTTCGGATAGAAAAACACCACCAAAGATCCATCTGAAATTAATTCAGATAATTTTTGCTCTTCTCCGTTTTGGTCAATGCCAACGAACTCTTCAACTTTTTCACCAATATTTAAAGCCATGGCCTACACACTAATCTAACTAATCAAAAAGGTGTCGGTTTATTTTTTAATGTCTTTTGGATCCGGATGACCAAGATCAAGCAAGGCTTGTGCCCCACCTATCCAATCGTCTCGTTCAATTCTTCCAGGGAAAGCTGATATTGCATCTGTAACTTTTATAATATCTTCTTTAGTAAAGGCAGCAATCTGCTCCCAAGAGGTAATCTCAAAGCTGTGTAAAGTCTTTTCCATAACTGGTCCAATACCTTTTATAACTTTTAGATCATCAGAATGATCAGAGCCCGGGGTGCCTAGCTTTGTTGTACCTTTTATCCAAGATGAAGAATCAGAATCATTGGAAACTGAAGCTGTATCTCTATCGCTTTCTTCAAGCTCAGCGATACGTTTCCTTTGGCCATCTATTGTTGAAAGGTGACTCTTGGTCTTTTCTTGATTAAGCTTTAAACTCGATTTACTTGCTTCTAAACTTTTCTGAACTTTAGATAATTCAGATTCAGAACCATCAGCCGCAC
>Ga0114956_1000780_pt1 | contig 24224 bp, 25 predicted proteins | sample MaitaG_FD_87304 | JGI IMG/M metagenome (GOLD analysis project Ga0114956, IMG submission 87304) | Marine algal microbial communities from Maine, USA - Maine_Asex2 metaG | ecosystem: Host-associated > Algae > Red algae > Unclassified | place: Maine, USA | collected 2015-01-05
CGTTTAAATCAACTCCTAATTGTATTAATGCTAAGTGAATTGCTGCTGTTCCTGATGATAAGCATGCAACATGACTTTGCTCTTTTAAGTAGCATTCTATATCTTTTTCAAAACCTATTATATTTTCACCTTTAGCGAGTTCATTGCTTTTTACTGCTTTTTTAATAAAAAACATTTCTTGTTCGCCAAGATGTGATGATGATAAAGGGATTTTAAACATAATTCAATTAAAAAATAGTTTTTAAAATATAATATAAGTCTTTAAAGAAAGAATATTCAGTTATATAGGTTTTATTTATTTCTACTTTTTTAGGCCAAATTACATTTAAGTTATATTGATCTGGTTTTTTTTGCTTTTTTAATAATAGTTCTTCATTTTTAAAGTATATTGAAGCAGGTCCAGTTATTCCAGGTTTGACCGTTAATATTATTCTATTATCTCCTAATAACTTGTCAGCAAAACCAGGTAGGTCTGGTCTTGGTCCTACAACACTCATGTCTCCAATTAGTACATTATAAAATTGAGGTAACTCATCTAGCCTTGTTTGTCTTACAAATGAACTGTAGTTTTGAGCGCATTGTGTATTATTTAAACCATTTAATGATCTTATTTTAAATATAGTAAACGGCCTTGCTTTGTAACCAATCCTCTCCTGCTTAAAAATACCGCTTTGTTTGAAAAAAGCTCTTGATAAAAATATTAATAGTATAATAATACCTCCAAATAGAAACAATGCAATTATTGCAAAAAAAACATCGAAGCATCTTTTTATTTTTTTTTGAGTTTTAGTCAAGTATTGATTGTCTTTCAAAATCCGTAGCATAAAAAAAGCCATTAGAAAGTTTTAGCTCTAAATAATTTTCGTTAATAATTTTCTTTTCAGAAATTATTCCTTCCCAAATAATAATTTTATAGTTTCCTTGTATTATAAAAGCTCCAGGATAAGGTTTTGTTGTAGCTCTTACTAGTCTATCTACTTTTTCAATAGACATTTTTAGTAGTATTTTTCCGTCTTCAGGCTTTCTACCTTCCCAATAGGTAGCTTTACTCTCATTTTGTTTTAAGGCAACTATTTGATTTTCTTGAAGTTTTTTATACAATACTTTAATAAAATCTTCGTGAGCCGTATTTACTTTTTTATAAAGTGTAGTAGCTGTTTCTTTTTCATTTATTGGTATTATTTCCTGACCTAAAATTAAGCCAGTATCTACGCCTTTATCCATTTTAAAAAATGAGACTCCAGTTTTGTTTAATCCTTTGATAATAGCCCATGGAATTGCTGCACGACCTCTACCAACAGGTAATAATGTTGGATGTGCACCTATTGCACCAAGTTTTGGAGCATTTATTACATTTTCTGAAGCTATCTGGGACCAACCAATTATAAACAACCAATCGATATTATAGTCTTTAATTGTCTCTATAGCAATTTCATTATTTATATGGTTTGTTTTTAGTACTGGAATGTTATGCTTCTTAGCAAATTCATCTACATAGATTCTACCAGACTTTTTCTTTGCTTTATTATCTGGAATTGTTATAATTAAATCTAATTTACCATTAATACTGTAAATAGACTCCATACAACTTAATCCAATTTTTACACAAGTTACAAATGCGAATTTCATAATTAATACGTTGGTGGTTTTTTAGTGAAATAAATCACTGTTTTAAATAAAATTAATAAATCCATTTTTAAAGATATTCTGCTTGCATATTCACCATCAAATTGTGCTTTCTTTTCTTCAGGCATATTATCGTAAGAATTTACTTGAGCCCAACCCGTAAGTCCCGGCTTTAAAAATATAGATTTATTTTCTTTTCTTAAAGTAATTAAGTTTTTTTGAGAAGGTATGGGTGGTCTAGGCCCAATAAAACTCATGTCACCTCTAAGTACATTAAAAAACTGTGGTAATTCATCTAGATTAGACCTTCTAATAAACTTACCAAAAGGTGTAATTGTTAATTTATCTTTTTCGTGAGACTCTACATTAGCGGTTTTTAAAGGCATGCTTCTAAATTTATAGAACATAAATTTTTCGCCTCCATAACCAACTCTTAATTGTTTAAAAATGGGTGTTGCTCGATCCTGTAAAAAAATTATTAACGCTGTTATTATATATAATGGAAAAAGGAAAATTATTAAGCTTATAGCTAGAAAAATATCGAATAGTCTTTTAAATATTAAAAACATATTTTGCTTTTTAAGGTTCTATAATATGCATTGCAGTTTGAAAGGCTTCACAATACTGCCTACCAACTTGGGATCCTCTTAATGTTGCTAATGCTTTAATTGCTTCATTGCTTCTTGGATGTGGATAAGGACGCATAACACCTTCATAAGCATAAAGTGCTTTTAATTTTTGTGCTACTCCAACCTCACCAACTTCTATAAAAGTATCTGGTGCAAAGTTTTGGCCATCTACTGGAAAAGCCCAATCTGTAGAAGATGGTATTTCCATAAAATACAAACTTATTAATGGTTTGCATGGTTTTCTTTGGAATAATCTAGCTGCTGCTTGACAAGCTTTAGACGTATGATAATGATCGTTGTTTAAATCGTAAGGATGATGTGTAATAATAACATCTGGTTGTACTTGTTCAATAATTCCTTCTATATATTGTACCAAGTCTAGGTGTGGTACTGTATTAAATTTAATATTTGGAAAATGTCCTAAAATTACGGGCTCTGCTCCCATAAATTTTTGAGCATTATTTGTATGTTTCTTTAGTTGATTTACATCTGGCCTGTGCCTTCTGGCATCTACATTTCCAGATAAAATACAATTAAAGACTTTATGTCCTTTTTGAGACAGCACATAAGAACTAGCTCCAAATCCAAGAGCTTCATCATCTGGATGTGCAGTTACTGTTAGGTATGTTTTTTGCATTATCTATTTTTTAAAATTTACTTTTATTTAATTTTTCAATCTATAACTATTTTTATTAAAAATATAAAGCGTATGAGGCTGTTTTTGATTGGATCTGGTTTTAATCTAAATTACTAAAATCAAATCGGTTTGTTTTTCATATAATGAGACATAAAATATAAAAAAATCATTGCATTTACACTAGCAAAGAAAGAACCTGACAAAAAACCACAAAATAAAATAATTAATAATATTCCGTTTTTTAACTTGTTTCTCGATTCAAAAAAATTTAAAACAAATAAATACAGATATATTATTGCTCCAAGAAATCCAAAAATTATTATTGGAGCAAAGAAATCCATTTCAATTATTCTATATTCTTTTGTGTACCAACCTCCTCCAATAATATAATTTACAAAATTCCAGTTCGTTTTAACGTATTCATAATTTTGAATTAAAACCAAATCCCTTGTTGAAAAAATTTTAGATACTAAACTATATTTTGAATCTAAATCTTTCCAAAAAGAAAACATACTAAAGTATGTTTTAAAAATACTTTTATAAAAGAAGCAAAAAAACACCGCAAACAGTAAAAACCCTTTTCTATATAAGTTTTTTTTAAGTGATTGAAATGAAAAATGGAAAATGAAAAGTAATAATAAGAATAATAATATCACTTTAGTACCTATTAATAAACTAGAAATCACAATAAAAAAGAAATAAATAAACTTGACCTGTTTTAGTATTAATTTATAATATAAGTAAGATATAAATAGGATATAAAGTGTGCTGACTTGGTTTTGGCGATTAAATAAACCGTCCCAACCAAACCTTAATGAATTTGAATACGTTTTTAATAAATCAATATCAAATATGGCTCCTAAAACAATTAAAACAGAATTAGTAATTAATATAACTTCTATTATTATTAGTACTTTCTTTATTATTTTATCTTTTTCTTTCCAAGAATTACAAGCAAAAACTAAAAGAAATACAAATAAAAATCTATCAACAAAATAAATGCTTCCTTGTAAAATTTGCTTTTGCCAGGTACTTGTAAATATAGGATTAAGAACAAATTGATTAATTAAAGCAAAGAGTAATATTAATAAACTAAGTATTATTTGTTTTCTGGGAATTTTACAAAAGCTTATGGTTAACAAAAGCATTAATTGAAGTAAAACTTTATAACATCCAGAAAGTCTACTTTTATCTAAATCACTATAATATAATACTATTGTATTAAGCAGCTCAAAAACAAAAGCTAAAGCTAACATAATAATTATGATATTAGTCTTCGTAAAAGTGTTTTTAAATCTTACCATTAAATTAATGTTACACTAATAATATTTTATTATTCCATTTACTCCCCAATAAAGAGTGTAGTAAATAGATTTAAAAACACTTAATTCTTGAGTTTTATTTAAGAAATAATAATGCTTTAGTATTAATTTAAACTTATTGCTTGTTGCAGAGTTTCTTCTTTGTCTATAAAAGGCTAGCTCTTGGTCTAAAGGAATAGAATTAAAACCTAACTTTAAAATAGAAAGCCATAAACCGTAGTCTTGCTTTCTCATTAATTCTGGCATATACTGTTTTCCTGTCTTTCTAACATCATACATCGCAGTTAAACAACTAATTTCAGTTCGTTTTAGTAGTTTTTTATATGTAACGGGTACATTACTAACGTGATATGTTTTTTTTATTATTTCACCTTTCTCGTCTATAAATCCATAGGAAGAGTGGGAAAAAGCAGCGTCTTTCTCAACCATAAAAGCTACGTGCTTCTCTAGTTTTTCTTTAACCCAAATGTCATCACTGTCTAAAAATGCTATAATTTCTCCCTTCGATTCTAATATGGCTTTATTTCTGGCGACACCAGACCCAGAATTTTTATCTAAAATATAAAGTCTAATTCTTTCATCTCCTTGCTGGTAATTCTTTATTATTTCAACAGAATTATCTTTAGACCCATCATCCACAAAAATCATTTCCCAATTCGTATAGGTTTGATTTTGAACAGATTCTATTGTTTCTTCTATAAATTTAGCTGAATTATAAACTGGAGTAATTATTGATACTTTAAGGTTAATGAAATCTTTCTTCATGTTTAAGTTTTTCATAATGGTTGATGTCTCTTTGAGAAAAAACTTTTGCAGGGTGACCGCCTGCAATGGCATATTTAGGAATATCTTTTACAACAACGCTTCCAGCTTGAATAATAGCTCCTTCTCCTATGGTAGTTCCGCCCAATATAGTTACGTCTGCCCCTAGCCAAACATTGGCATGTATAAAAACATCTTTTATAATATAGGTTTCGTCGTATGGTATTTTACTTCCTCCGTCGTAATTATGGTTAATAGTAATAATTTTACAATTAGGTCCAGAATGAAAATTATTACCAAAATGGCATTTTCCATTTCCTTGTATTATTAATCCATTAAAATTAACATTCTCTCCTAATGTAGTATTCTTAGAAAGCCTAGTAAAACCATTTACTTTAACTTTTGTCTTAAAGTTTCCTAAAGAATACTTAGCGTATAATGTATATATAAATGTTAATAATTTTTTAAGTAATCGTTTCATTTATTTGTTTTTTAAGGTCCAAGGCATCTTATATGCTTTTTTTGCTGCTATTAGAACTACTATAAATAGAAACAAAAAAGAAATCGCAGTGGCTTGAGCGGCACCTATCATTCCATTTAATTTAATTAAAAAGTAATTTAAAACTAAATTTAGAATTGCTGCTAATGTAGTATAAATTGCTATTTCTTTTGTTCTTTTAATGTAAAACAAATAATTTACCATCATTTTATACATCCCATTAAAAGCATATCCTAGAAGAATCCAAACAACAATTTCAATACCTTTTTGAAATTGCCCGCCAATTAAATATTTATAGAATAAAGGTGTGGCAAAATAAAAAAAGATGACTACAACAAATAAAAGAATAAAATATATATATGTTATTTTGACTATTTTAATGTTAATTTCTTTGGATTTCTTATTTAAAGAACTAAAGAAAAAAGGGACCCAAGCTTGATTGAATGAATTTTGGAAAAGACCAATAACCATTCCTATTTGGTAAGCTACACCATAAATTCCAGTGCTTTCAATCCCTTCAATAAATAATATAAAAAACCGATCAGATGTCGCTATAATATAACCACTTAAAGAATGAAATATTAAAGGTAATGAATAGCTTAATGCTTTTTTTTGATATTCTTTATTAAAATTTAGATTATTAAATATATACTTTTGTTTATATAATATATATAATGAAAACAGTCCAAAAACTATAGAAATTATAGTTTGCGGTACGATTCTACCTTGCCAATTAAAATCAAATTGTACTACCAGTAACACAGATAAGAATATATCTAAAATTGTTTTAGAGACTCTAAAAATACCGTAATTAACGGTTTTATAACTAGCCCTCCATAAAATTAATATAACTTCTGAAAGCTGACTAAACAATATATATATTGTTGCATATATTAATATTTTTACAGGCAACCCAAAAGAAGCAAAATATTTGTCTCCAATAACAATTATTAAGACACTTATTATTAAGCAAGAATATAAACTATATTTAACTAAAGATTTAAAAACAGTGTGAACAAATGCCTTTAAATCAATATCATCTTCAAAATAATACCTGTTAATAGAATAAATTATGCTTAATCCTAATATAGGTGTAAACAATTTTACAATGCCATTAAAGATGTCTATAATCCCATAATCACTAGCACTAAGATAAGTTGTTAATATAGGTAACAATAAAAAAGGAATACCAACATTTACTAAATTAAAGAATGTAAAAATTGATAGATTTTTAGCAAGTTTCATTTCTATTGTCGCTTAGAATTAAAATAATTGAAATTAACAGAAAGAACAAGACTCCACTTTCTCGTTCAAAAACGCTTTCTGTTAAGCAATTTAAAAATATTATCGTGGTAAATCCTAAAATTAATGGATTATTAATACCTTTTTTAAAAAGAAAAAGAAAAATAAGAATTACAACTATAAACCCAGAGACGCCATAAGCGACAAAAGATTCAAGAAATTGATTATGAGCGTTAAAATTTTTAATTGGCACACACCTTCTAGATTCAAATAAATTATTACAATAGGTGATAATTGAACTTTTAACAGTGCCTGTTCCTGTTCCTACCAACCAATTATCTTTTATTATTTCAGATGATATATACCATACTTTTAATCTATGTCCTAAAGGACCCCATACATTGACTGCGTCTTCAAAATCTTTATTTAAAGTAGAAATAACTTGACTAAATCTAGCAGAAAGGTTACTTTGAAAAAAATAAAAATAGCCAACAATAACTAATGTAATAGCGAGTAATAATTTTGTTTTAACACCTAAAGCCTTATATCTCTTTGTAAACTGGATTATACAAATTGCTATTAGAGAAATAATTCCCATTTTGCTATTAACAAGTAGGAGTGTTACAATAAGAAAAACAATTATTAACCCTTTATAAACTCTTGGTAATACGTAAGTTCCTTTATTAAATAAAACTAATATTGAAAAGGTCAAATACATTGAAAAATAAGTTGTGTGATAACCTAGTGATTTGGTAAAATGTGTATATTGGAAAAAATTTTGCTCTCTTCCTAGTCTGTCTAAAAAAGTATGACCTCCGTTTTCTACTGAAGCTATTAAAGCTAATATGTATAGTAAAACACAGGCTATAATTGTTGCTGAAACAAAATATTTTATGAGGTTTATTAGTAGTTTCTTTTCAAATTGAACAAAAACAAAAATTATTGGAAGTAAAAAAAATAAAAATTGTGTGCCTAACTTTTTTAAACCTAAACCTAGACCAGATTTAAAAGCCCAAAAAGCTATTAAAATATAGAATGAAAAATATAAAATAATAGTTGGATCCTTAAAAAAGGCTTTATTAACTTTTGTTAAATCAGCGGTAAAAAGTGTAACCAAAACAAATAAAATTAGGGCTATTTTAGTTAATAAGGGGGAAAAAGGAATTGATATAAAAACCAAACTAAGTAATAACCAAGAAACCTTTGTTAAACTGTTTTTGTAATTATCTAGTTTTAAAATCATGGTTTTTTTGATTAAAGAATTCTATCGAAAAGAAAAGTACTAAGAAAAAAAAGTAGTTCGACCACGCTCCTCCTGATAGTATAGTTATAGTTATAATAATACTTAAAAAATAAACTATTAAAACCCCTTTAGAGTAATCAGTATTTCTTTTAATTATTTTTCTAATCTTAAAATAAATTGCTAGCAACAAGGTTATTCCAAAAACACCCGCTTCTGTAATAATTTGAAAAATAAAATTATGCATACTTTTAGCTGCCCATCTTTCTGTTCCAGGTATAACAATTTCTGTCATCATTAAAATAGAATTTCCCGGACCGATACCTAAGCCAAAAGAATTAAAAAAATTTCCAACACCTAAAATTATTGCATTTGATCTAGAATTAAAAGAGCCTAAATGTAATAATATCTCTTGGGTATAAATGCGTTCTACGAGGTTTTCAACAATAGTGCTTATACTATAACCTCCTTGAATTCGATAATCTTTAAGGAAGTAAGCAGTAATAGCTGCAATTAAAACAAATCCCATAAAACCTAGCTTTAATTTTCTACTTAATTTAATTTTTAACATTATGGAGCCTAAAAAAAACAACATCAATGCTATAACTGCCATTTTTGCATCATTATGCACTATTAAAAAAAGCGAGCAAAAAAGTAGTATATATTTTAGTTTATTATTTACTACAATAAAATAAAAACAGGTAAGTAATGTTAAAACTGCTGAATAATCATTTTCGTTCCAAAAAAAAATATTTATGGCAGGTAAGCGATCTTGAGTATTAAAATAAACACCTCCAAAGAAATATTGAGTAAAACCTAAAACTAATAAGCAAATATAAAGTCCTTTAAAATAACTAAAAATCTCTATTTTATCATACTTTTTAAATACTGCCGAAGAATAAAAAAACAAAAAAAATAGTGTTACATAATATAAAATAAAGGGAGTGTTAACCGTTTGAAAAACGGATATGTATGACACAATAATTGCATATAAAACGAATGTAGAAGATAAAATAAAAAAATTAATAAATTTTCTTTTGTTTATTATGAGCAAAAGAAGTACAAGAAAAGGAAGAAGTACTCTAAACAAAGTGATTTTACTCTCTATAGAAGGACGTAGTATTGTACTTAAACCCGCTATGGTAAATATAACGAGATGAATATTCTTTTTAAGTGTTAAAATTCTCATTTTTTTGTAAAGTTCTTTTTTCGCTACCCTTTAAAACAAATAAAGTCTCATTTATTGTTTTTAAGCATTCTATTACTATTTTATAATGATAAAATAATTTAAAGACTAAGTCTTAAATTAATATAAAAATTTAAAAATTTGCTTTTAAGCTTATTTTACTAAAACTGTGTCTAAGATACTTTTAACATTATCTGCATTACCAATAAAATAACTTAATTTAGTTACATCAATATTATTTTCTTTGTTATTAATAGCTGTAATCATATTGGGTAAGCTAAAATATTCATTTTTAATAAGTCCTTTAGCTAAAAAGGCATAATTATCTAACGATTTTGAAAAAAAAGCTGCTTTGTATACGTTTTTATCTAAATATATAGCCTCTAATGGAACTCCAGATTCGTTTGTAACCACAACTTCGCAAAGTGATAAATCATCCCATAAAACACTATTTTTTGACATTTCACAATTATTTAACTGATTCCAGTTTCTTAAATCATTGGGATGTGGCCTTAAAATAACATTATGGGAGGACGAAACTTCGTCAACGAATGCACCTACTGCTTTTAGGTCATCTAAAGCGTTTGTACATACTAGAATTGTTTTTGAGACGTCTTTTTTTAGTTTATAATTTTCTTTGTTAATTAAAAAACGTAAATCAAATGCAATTTTCACATTTACATTATTATTATCAACTTTATACTTATCCTTACTATCTTGACTAAATAAAATGTTAACATCATGATATAGTGGTGGGAACTTATAACTCACAGGTGCGTGCTGAATATAAATGGTCTTAGTATCGGTTTTTTTTGCTACATCAAACAAAAGAATATTATACAAAGTATGGTCATTAAAACTTAGTATAGTAGCCTTGTTTTTTAGTAGTCTTTTATAAACACTTTCTAAGCCTATTGTTCTAATTATACGCACTAGGTCGTTGCTTAAATATTCATCTTTACTTGCTTGCTTTAAAATTACACCATTACCCTTATTAGATAGAACACCAAGGAGAATGACCTTATTTGAGATATAATAATCTGACTTGTTTACTGTTTGATTAATATTAAAAAAAAAAACAGGGAATTGATAACCTAATTCTCTTAGCTTAATTAATATATGATTTTGGTTCTTTGTAAGTATGAAACCAACTAAAGAGGATTCAAATTCTTGTTTTTTTAATATTCTATTTAAAAAAAATTGAAAAACAGTATGAATTTTTAATAAATCTAAAAAAAAGAAAAAAACGACACAAAAAATTACCGATGTTTTATTAATTGATTTTCCGAATTGCTTGGTTACTGAAAAAAAAATTTCATTAGCGCGATATGTATTTTTTAATTCTTTAAAAGTCATGATGTATCTACTTTAACTTATAAGTATGCTATTAAACTATTTATTTAATAATTACAGTAATAATATTGTTATTTACTCGCTACAGATTTTATGTTTTCTAATAAAATTTTATCTATTTGTTTCTCTGTTACTTGAATGTTGGACAATAAATGTGCAATTCTAGTAGTTCCTATTAAGGCACAATCTATGTTTTCGTTTTCAAGAACAAATTTCAATGCTATTTCTGATCCCTTCCATTTCTCAATATTATTAATAAATCTATATTTAAAACCTTCAAATAACTGAGGCCTATAATTTTTTAAGACTCTTAAAAAATACCATACATCTGCTATAGATGTTATTTTAAATATATTATTACTGTAAAGTCCATGAGCCATGGGGCTTTTAATTAAAACTCCTTTTCCTTTTTTTTTAGCTTCTATAATTTGCTTTTCTGGCTTTTGTTCTAAAATATTATAAGTTAGCATAACTGTGTCAAAAAGCTCTACTTCAATAGCGTAGTCTAAAACTTTACCATCACATGATAAGCCTATGTGGTTTATTTTCCCTTGCTGTTTAAATAAACTTAATGTCTCTAAAACCTCGTCGTTAATATTCTTAATCGCAGGACTATGTAACTGGAATAAATCTATTCTTTCAACACCTAGTTTTTTTAACGAAATATCTAAGTTTTTAGTAAGAGATTCTCTTGAGAAATTTTTAACTAATTTGTTTTTGTTTGTTAAAACAGTCCCTCCTTTTGTTGCTATAACTAGTTTGTCTAAATCATTGTTATTTAAAACCCTACCTAACCTAAGCTCTGCATTACCATTAGAATATGCACTTCCTGTATCAAAAAAATTAATTCCATTATCAATGGCAGATTGTATAACATTTAAAGCTTTTTTTTCATTAAACATTTTATCACCTAAAATTCCACCAACTCCAAAACCTATAGGTGAAATTTCTAAATTGGTATTAGATAGTTTTTTTTTATCCATCGTATTTTAGCTTATTTACTTATATATTTAAACTCAAGTGGCGTACCGCGTTTAATGTCTCTTACTGCTATTTTTCCTAGAATTTCGTTGTAATGCTTTGGGTGTAATCCAAATCCTGGTCTAACAGATTTTATGTTTTCTTTCGTTATCATTTCTCCAGATTTTATGTCTTTAATAATAAAAAGTGATCTAGAAAACTCACGGCTTTTTTTCTTTTTTTCAGTCATTTCATAATCAACACGACCCATTAATTTTTCTGTTAATCTTACAGCGTCAACCATTTGTTTGAATTCATTTTCATCTAAAGAAAAATGTGCGTCAGCACCACCAATAGATTTATCTAAAATAAAGTGCTTTTCAATTACCTCTGCACCCAATGCAACAGCAATCATTGGTGCTTCGATTCCCATTGTATGATCTGATAATCCAGATTTTACACCAAATCTTTCTACAATATCTGGAATCGTTAATAGATTGGCATCTTCGGGTTCTGCAGGATATGCAGAAGTACATTTTAAAATAGTAATATCAAAATTTCCTTCTTCTTTACAAGTTTTAATAGCTAACTCAATATCTTCAATTGTAGCAATACCGGTAGATATAATTATAGGCTTTTGTTTTGAAGCCATATATTTAATTAAAGGTATGTCTGTAATTTCAAATGAAGCAACTTTATAAATAGGTGTGTTTAATTCTTCTAAGAAATCTACTGCCGTGTTGTCAAATGGTGATGAAAAACAAATTAAACCTTCTTCTTTTGCTAGGTTGTATAATGGCTTATGCCATTCCCAAGGCAAAGAAGCTCCTGTATATAAATCATATAAATACTGTCCATCCCATGATGTGCCTTGATTTATTTTAAAATGGTCTGTCTTTACATTTAAAGTGATAGTATCAGCAGTGTAGGTTTGCAATTTAATAGCATCGGCACCTGCACGCTTTGCAGCTCTTACTGTTTCTTTTGCGATATCTAAACTTCCTCCGTGATTTGCTGATAATTCAGCAATTATAAAACATTTATCTTTTAACATCTTTTCTTTTTAATTTATATACAAAACTAACACATCCTTTAATTTTTTCATCTTTAAAATACTTATATCCTGCATTTTCAAATGCTTTTATAGATGCATTATTTTCTTTCTTAATATAAGCTAATATTGGTTGATTGTGAATTTTGAAGTATTCTTTTGTTGATTTTTTTAAAAACTCACTAGCTAATTTCTGTCCTCTAAAATTTTTTGACACAAGTATGCCTACAATTGAGTGTTCATCATCTATATCAAAACGAACTATTCCTGAGGGTTTATTATTTACTAAAGCTATTAAAAATAGTGTGTTTTTATCTTTAATTTTTTTAGAAAACCACTTTTTATGGTCTTCTAATTTAATTGAGCTAGAATTATAAGAGTTCTTACGAACTAAAGCATCGTTAGACCAATTGTAAACTTCTATAACATCTTTTTCTTCTGCTTTTCTAAAAGAAATATTTAAGCTATTTATTAATCCTAAAAAATTAATTTTACTATCTCCTTTAAAGAGTTTGTGCTGATTTTTAGTATAAATATTTATTGAATTATTATTTAAAATACTCTTTATTTTTTCTTCGAAATCTAAAACTGTGTAATTAGTAAAATCTCCTCCTTTTGCTATAATATTTTTTTCTGCTAATCCTTTATAAATATTTTTTTGATTTTCTACGTAGTAACCACTAAGTACCGGCATTTTAACTGAGCATATTTCGTATAAAATAGTGCTAGAAGGCGCTATAGCTACCTGACACATATTCATCAATTGGTATAGTGCAGCTTCATCTAAATTCTTATATAAATGGATATTGTTATTCTCTTTTTCTAAAGTAATAATCTCATTATGTTTATAAGCTCCTCCTAAAACAATATAGATGTTTTTAATTGTGCTTATATTAAGTAAAGCTTTTGCTGTTAATAAAGATAAATCATATTGATCTGAACCTCCAAAACAAACAAAAGCATTTTTTATCTGCTCAATTTCTCTTTCTTTTTTTGCTGCTTCATTAAAAAGAGGTCTAAGCATAGCATAAGACGTTCCTAAAGCAAATTTTGTGTGCCTTTCTGCTTTGTATGTTTCTATAGTAGTGTATGGTGAATGGTTTACAACTATATCTGCAAACATATATTCACTTGCTAAGTCATCAATATAAATTAATGTAAATCCAGACTCTTTTAGTGCTTTTTGATAAGTGCTTATAAATTGATAACCATCTGCTATTATAATATGGTTTTCTGGTGTAAAATTATCACTTAACCATTTAGGCTCTTCTATAATAGTAGTTTTTTCTGGAATGCGTATTGTTTTAAAGGCTTCTGGAATAATAGATACTAGTGAAGTTTCTTTTAAAACAATTACAAACTCATAATTTTCTTTATAGAATTCAACTATTGCTAAAATTCTATATATATGGCCTAAACCAATATCAGAATTCCCATCGGCTCTAAAGAGTATCTTTTTATTTTGCGACATTTTTTAGCAACTTTTCTAACCTTATTAATTCTCTCTCTCTTAAAACTGGAAGTATATTTTCTATTTCTTCTTCAATATTTTTATAATTTTTCTTTTGAAAATTATTTTGATTAATCTTTAAAATCCAAGAATTGTCTTCTATTAATTTAAAAATATTTTTTAAAGATTTAGGCTTGTCTTTTAACATTGAAAAAATTAATCCAATCAAAGCATAGTCTGATGGATAATCTATAGTTAATCTCAGCTCGTTATTAAATTCTATTTTTTTAAATTTATAGTCTTCCTTATTTTTAGCGTGCCTTTTTATATATGGCGTAACGTGTTCTTTTTCGTAAAAATCCTTAGTATTTTCGTGAGCTACAATAATTTGATTTGCTTTCATCATCTCGAAATTAGAGCCCAAAGGTAAATTTTGAGAGTAAGAATAATCAAGATCTTGTGCTATAAAATTATTAATAAACTCTTTTAACAACACCTCATCAACTATTGGATTATCTGCTGTGAATCTTATTACATAATCAAAACTATACTTTTTTACTATCTCATAAAATCTAGAAAGTACATTGTTTTCATCACCTCTATAGCAATCAATCTTAAAACTACTTATATGTGTTTCTAAATTATCATTAACTACAGACGAAGACGATGCTACTACTATTTTAGATACTTCGGGCACTTTTTTGATGCCTTTTATAACTTGAGAAATAATAGTCTCGTTACTCCCTAATGGTAAGGGCATCAAAACTTTATTTGGTAATCGTGTAGAGCCTAATCTCGCTTGTATTATGGCTCCTATTTTAAATTGTCCAACCTCCATCAATCGCTATGTTTTGTCCAGTTATGTAACTTGATAATGATGATGACAATAATAATATTATACCTTGTAAATCTTCAGGTTGTCCAATTCGTTTTACTTTTGTTTTGTTTTCCAACCTCTTTACAAATTCTTTGTCTTTTTGTACTTCTGTAGAAGGAAAAGGTCCAGGCGAAATAGAATTAACATTAATATTGTACTTCCCTAAATACATTGCATAATACTTTGTTAAATGAATAACTCCAGCTTTAGCAACACCGTAATTAGGCGGGTTTAAAAACTCTTCTCTACCGTTATATATATTTAAATCTGGAACAACCATTCCATACATTGATGCTACATTTATTATTTTACCGTTTGAGGATAATTTTAAATATTGAATTGATGCTCTTATGCAATCGAAAAATTGATTCACGCCACCTTCAATACCTCTGCGCCATTCGCTTGAAGTCATTTTCTCAGGATGATTTGTAGCTCCAAAATAAGCGTTATTTATAAGAACGTCTATTTTTCCTTCTTTCTTACCAATTTTACTTATACTTTCATTTATAGAATCTATACTCTCGACATCTGTTTTAGTAAAAAAAACTAATGGTTGTTCTTTAAAAGCTTTATCAAATTTATCTTTGGATCGCGCTAAAACATAAACTTTGGAACCATGCTCGATTAGTGCATTTACCATAGCTTTACCTAAATAGCCATAGCCACCTGTAATTACTATTATTTTAGATTTTAAATCTGAAAATTGTTTTAAAGTTTCCAATTCGATGGGTTTAGTAGTTCTTTATGTTCTATATTTATTAAATCTACCTGCTTAAAAGCGCTATTAGAGTTAAAGCCTTTAATAACATCTATATTATCTCTTAGTTGACTTATATTGTCAATTCCTATTACAACCTTGTCTATATATTCTTTGCTTATTGGGTAGTTTAAGGTAAAACTTGTCTTGGTAATTTTATTTTCTAAAATTAACTCGTTTAAATAATTTAAATCTTTTTCTAAATTTACTAAATTACCTTTTAAATCACTAATGTCCTTAAAAAAAAGTCCTTGTAAGAATGAAGATCTTGTATGAATTTCAACACCTTTCATTTTAGCTTTTTGTAAGATATCTTTTCTTAATAACTCGTTATCAAAAAGATTAAATGGCAACTGAATTAAATTAATTTCTTCATAATTTAAAACATCTTCTATCTCAATATTTGTGTAAACAGAGACACCTATTTTATTTACTAACCCTAATGTCTTAATTTTTTTTAATATTAAAAGGTCTTGGCTTATATAATTTTTAAATTCTATATAGGAATGAAACATATAGCCTTCAAGTGCTAATACATCCAGTTCTTTACAATGATGTGTAATACGATCGTTTAGTTCTTTAGGATATTTATCAAGAACAGAAGATGAGAACTTACTTATTACATTAAATCTAGTATTGCTTTGTTTATGAAATCTAGCTATAACTTCATGTGCATTACCATAGGCTTCCGCAGTATCTAAAGTTGTTATTCCTAATTTATAAGCCTCTTCTAAAACGAGAAATATATCGTCTTCTTTTAGTTTGCCTGTTTTATTATTTATTCCATAATCCAACCCAAACTGTACAGTGCCTAAAATAAGCTTATTAGCGTTCGACAAATTCTAAAACTTTTGATATTACAAATTGCTGTTCTTCATTTGTTAAGCTAGGATACATTGGTAAACTAATACATTTAGAGTAATAATTTTCTGAGTTACTCAAGTTAGCACTGTTGTAACCTATTTCTTTATAATAAGGCAAAGTATGTACAGGAATATAGTGGATTTGAGCGTAGATGTTTTGCGTTCTTAAAAAATCGTAAAGTTCCTTTCTGTGCTCTAACTCAATCACAAACAAGTGATGCGCATTTAAATAGCCTTTTAATACGTTTTGATACTTTACTTTGCTTTTAATAAAAGCTGCTCTATAATTCTCTGCTATTTCATTTCTTCTAACAACTCCTTGCTTATTTTTAGCGAGTTGTGTTATGCCTAATGCTGATTGAATATCTGTTAATCTGTAATTATATCCTAAAGCCTGCATTTCATAAAACCATCCACCATGATTTTCCGCCATGTTATCTTTAGTAATTCCATGTGTTCTAAGCAAGCTAAGTTTCTTATATAGCGTTTCAGAATTTGTAGTAATCATACCGCCTTCTCCACAAGCAATGTGTTTTACTGGGTGAAAAGAAAATAAACTTATATCTGCATAGTTCCCATTCCCACACATTTGTTTTTCTCCTTTAGAATCTGTAAAAAAACCTCCTGGAGCATGACAAGCGTCTTCAATAATCCAAAGGTCATGTTCATTTGCTAAAAGCCTGAAAGACTCAAGGTTTACTGGCAGACCAGCAAAATCTACTGGAATTATACCTTTAAAAAAACCTTTTGGCTTACTTTCAATAAGCTTTCTAGTACTTTCTAAGCATAAGGTGTAAGATTCTGAATCTATGTCCGCAAACCAAACTTCACCTCCAGCATACCTAACACAGTTAGCTGATGCTGCAAAAGTTATAGGAGTTGTTATTACACGTTCTCCTTCTTTTAAATCTAAAGCCAAAACTGCTAAATGCAAACCTGAAGTCGCATTATTTACTGCCACAGCATATTTAGCTCCAACATAAGATGCGAATTTATCTTCGAACTCTTTAACTTTTGGACCTTGGGTTAAAAAGTCTGCGGTCAAAGTCTTTACAACTGCATCTATATCATCTTGCTCTATGTTTTGTCTTCCGTAAGGTATTGCTTTCATTATACTGAAAAATTTGGATCAACATGTTTTTTCACTAATGCTCTTAAACTTTCAATTGTTTCCCAATCTGTATTATTACCAGAGTTATAACTAAACTCTTCATCAACCAACTTCGCATTAAAATGTTTAACAAACTCTCCTAAATCGAAAATTGTTTTTTGTGGTAAAATGGCATAGTACTTACCTAGATCGTATGTGTTCATTGCATCTGAAACAGTAATCATTTCTTCGTGTAATTTTTCACCTGGACGAATACCAACAACTTCTTGTTTGCAATTAGGACCAATTGCTGTTGCAACATCTACTATTTTATAAGATGGTATTTTAGGAACAAATACTTCTCCTCCCCATGCTTTTTCTATCGCATCGAAAACCATTTGACAACCATCTTCTAAAGAAATATTAAAACGTGTCATTTTGGGATGCGTTATTGGTAACACACCTTCTTCTCTTTTTCTTAAAAAGAAAGGCATTACAGATCCGTTAGAACCCATAACATTACCATATCTAACAACCGAAAACTTAATATTTCTTTTCCCTTTAATATTATTTGCTGCTATAAATAATTTATCCGAAGCTAATTTTGTTGCACCATATAAATTAATTGGTGCTGCTGCTTTGTCTGTTGATAAAGCAACAACGTTCTCTATACCACATTGTAATGCTGCAGTGATTACATTTTCCGCTCCTAAAATATTTGTTTTTACACATTCCATAGGATTGTTCTCAGCTAGATGAACATGTTTCATAGCAGCTGCATGAATAACGATATCAATACCTTCAAAAGCACTAATAAGTCTGTCTTTATCTCTTACATCTCCTATAAAGTATCTTAATGCTGGATATTTATGCTCAGGAAACTCCATTGCCATTTGAAAATGCTTTTGCTCATCTCTTGATAATATTACTAAGCGTTTTACATTTGGGTTTCGTTCTAAAATAAGTTTAGTAAACATTTTACCAAAAGACCCTGTTCCTCCAGTTATTAATATTGATTTATTATTTAAATTTAACATACCTATTTTTTATAATCTTTTTGTGATTTTATTTATATCTAATGTGCCTTTAACATCGTAAACAATTCCTTCTTTAGATTTAATTACAGAAAAATCTATTGATTTAAACTTATCATGTGCAACTACATGCACAATAACATCATATTTATTAGTTGGCTTCTCTATTAAATCTATTCCAAATTCCTTTTTTACTTGCTTTTTATCAGCCCATGGGTCGTACACATCAACATTTATCATATTAAAGCTTTTAAAAACCTTATAAACGTCTATTACTTTTGTGTTTCTTATATCTGGACAATTTTCTTTAAATGTAATACCTAGCATTAAAACTTTAGCATCTTTTACAGAAAGATTATTTTTTACCATAAGTTTTAAAACTTCTGTAGCAACATATTCTCCCATAGAATCATTCAATCGCCTTCCTGTTAAAATCAGTTCAGAATGATAGCCTACTTCCTGTGCCTTTTGAGCTAAATAAAAAGGGTCAACACCAATACAGTGTCCTCCTACTAAACCTGGTTTATAGTGTAAAAAATTCCATTTTGTAGCTGCAGCTGTTAACACGTCATGAGTATCAATGTCCAATTTATTAAATATTTTTGCTAGCTCATTTACAAATGCAATGTTAATGTCTCGTTGTGCATTTTCAATTACTTTTGCTGCTTCGGCTACTTTAATTGTTGGTGCTAAATGAGTGCCTGCTGTAATAATTGTAGCATATAAATCATCAACAATTTTTCCTATTTCACCAGTAGAACCTGAAGTTACTTTTAAAATATTTGCTACTGTATGCTCTTTATCACCTGGATTTATACGCTCAGGTGAATAGCCGCAAAAGAAATCTTTATTAAATTTTAATCCACTTTCTTTTTCTAGAATTGGTACACATTCATCTTCAGTAACTCCTGGATATACTGTAGATTCGTAAATTACAATGTCTCCTCTTTTAATAAGTTTTCCAACAGTTTCCGAAGATTTTATTAAAGGAATTAAAATAGGTCTATTGTTTTTATCTACTGGAGTTGGTACTGTTACAATATAAACATTACAATTCTCAATTTCTTTAGTTTTGTCTGTCAATTTTAATCCTTTTTTTGAATTTTCAGACAAGACAGCTTTTAAACTATTATCGCTTACCTCTAAAGTGCTATCGTGTCCAGAATTTAAACTACTAACCCGTGATTTATTAATGTCAAAACCTACGACTTTATAATGCTTAGCAAATTCTACAGCTAATGGGAGGCCTACATAACCTAATCCAATTATTGCAATAGAAAACTTTTTTTTTTGATCCATTCTAAATTATTTAATTCCTTTTTTCAAAATATTATATGCTTTTCTATTTAAAGTAAGTGTAGGATAATGTTTGTCTTTTATTTTTTTTGTAGTCAATGTCTTAGTCGTTTTATCGAAATCTATATATCCATTAATAACAAAATATTTATCTAATTCATTAGGTGTTATAAACAATTTATTAATTCCATAAGTTAACTCAATAGATTGGATTTCTATTTTTTTTATGTTTTTAGTACCTAAATCAATATTAAATCTAGTTGAAAAATTATTTCCAAAATTTGCTACAACTTTATCAAAAGATGTAGTTTTTACAACATTTTCTAATATATGAATATGTTTTTTTTGAAATTCATCCACCTTTATATGAGTTAAAGATAATTTAAACTCATCATCAACATTTATTTTAAAAATTAATTCAACAACAAATTCGTTAATCAGTTCTTTTTTCGATTCTTTTTTCTCTAGTTCATTTTCTTTAGTGTCTGTTTTACATCCAAAAAAACAAGCTAAAGCAAAAAATAAAATTAATTTTTTCATATTATTTATTATTATTCATTCTCCTAATTGATTACCAACAAATATCTTGGTTAAAGTTTAAAATTATGTATTTATTATTCACAAAAATACTATAATTGAAATATTTTAGTGTTAGATTTCACTAAAAAGAATTTTTATCATTAAAACGTATCTAAAACACCAGTTAATGCTTTCTCCCAATTCATTGGTGTAAAATTTAAATTTAACACTACTTTGTTTTTACACATTACACTATATTTTGGTCGCTTTGCTTTGGTTTTAAAATATTTTAGTGGAATTAGTTTCTTTCCTTCAAAAGAATTTAAATTGTTTGCTATTTCTACGGCTAAGTCATACCATGTTGTAGAGCCTTTATTACTAAAATGATAAATACCATAATTTGTACTCTTTATTTTTATTAAGTGGTATAAAAAACAGCTTAAATCTATACAACTTGTGGGTGTTCCTGTTTCTGCTGTTGTTATTTTTAGATCTGCTTTCTCTTTAATTTTACTTACTATAGTTTTTACAAAATTTTTACCATAGCTTGAGTATAACCATGATGTTCTAACAATAAAATGCTCATTTAATATATTAGAAATATATTGCTCTCCTTTTAATTTAGATTTTCCGTATTGGTTAATTGGGTTGGTTATATCTGTTTCAAGATATGGGCTTTCTTTTTTTCCATCAAACACATAATCTGTTGATATATGAATTAAAATGGTTTTATTTTCTTTACAAGTAAGGGCTATGTTTTTTACAGCTTCCGAGTTAATTTTAAAAGCTAAATCAATATAGTCTTCAGCTTGCTCTACATTAGTATAGGCGGCACAATTAATACAATAATTAAAGTTGTTTGCTGAGAAAAAATTAGAAACCAATTCAAAATTGGTGATGTCTAATTGGTTTTTACTAACAAAGGTAAATTCAATATCGTCATTGTTTTTATTATATAATTCATATAATGTTTTTGCTAATTGTCCGTCAGCACCAGTTACTAAAACTTTTGTTTTCATGGCAAAATAGCATTTTTAAATGATGATAGAATATTATCTTTTTTTGAAATAATAATTTCTTTCTCTGGTAATTTCCAATCTATATTTAAATCTTTATCATTAAAAATAATGCCCTGTTCAGATTCCTTATTATAATAATTATCACATTTATAAGAAAAAAGGGCTGTTTCACTAAGCACAATAAATCCATGTGCAAAACCTCTTGGGACTAAAAGTTGTTTTTTATTCTTTCCTGAAAGCTCTACTGAAATATGCTCGCCAAAAGTTTTAGAGTTCTGTCTTAAATCTACAGCTATATCTAGCACCCTTCCTTTAATTACACGCACAAGTTTTGCTTGAGCATATTTACCTGTTTGATAATGAAGACCTCTTAAAACACCTTTACTTGAGTACGATTCATTATCTTGAATAAAACTAATTTTAGAATTTGTAGCTTTATTAAAAGTATTAGTATTAAAACTTTCAAAAAAATAACCTCTGGTGTCTTCAAAAATTTTTGGCTCAATTATATAACAGCGTTTTAGTTTTGTTTCTAAAACTTCCATTTGCTAATATTTAATTTTCTAAGATACTAAGTAAATGTTTTCCGTAACCGCTTTTAACCAATGGTTTTATAAGTTCTTCTAGTTGAAGTTTATTTATATAACCCATTTTATAAGCCACTTCCTCAATAGCTCCAATTTTTAAACCTTGTCTTTCTTCTATTACTTGAACAAATTGAGAGGCTTGCATTAACGAGTTAAATGTGCCAGTATCTAGCCAAGCTGTACCTTTATCTAAGACACTAACTTTTAATTTTCCTTGCTTTAGGTATTCTTTATTTACATCGGTAATTTCTAACTCTCCTCTATGACTTGGTTTTATGTTTTTAGCAATATTAACAACTTCATTATCATAAAAATAAATACCTGGAACTGCATAATTAGATTTTGGGTGTTCTGGTTTTTCTTCAATAGAAATAACTTTTCCGTTTTCATCAAACTCTGCAACACCATAACGTTCTGGGTCGTTTACATGATAAGCATATATAATGCCGCCTTCGGGATTATTGTTTTCTTGTAATAATTTTTCTAAACCAGTACCATAAAAAATATTATCTCCTAAAATAAGAGCAACTTTATCATTCCCTATAAAATCGGCACCAATAATAAAAGCCTCGGCAAGTCCGTTTGGTGCTTCTTGAATTGCATATTGAAAATTACATCCAAATTTTTTTCCATCTCCTAATAAAACTTCAAACAATGGTAAGTCTTTAGGTGTAGAGATAATAAGAATATCTTTTATTCCAGACCACATTAATGTTGATAATGGATAATAAATCATTGGCTTATCGTAAATAGGCATCAATTGTTTACTAACTGCTAAAGTTAGTGGGTGTAAACGTGTGCCTGATCCTCCAGCCAATATTATTCCTTTCATTTTTATAAGTTATATTTATTTAAGTACCAGTTTATAGTTTTTTTTATTCCCGACTCAAAATTTTCCTCAGCTTTCCAACCTAATTCATTTTCAATTTTAGAGGCATCAATAGCATATCTAAAATCGTGTCCTGGTCTATCTTTTACAAAAGTAATTTGATTTTTGTACGATTTTTTAGCTGGTTTAACTTCATCTAGAATACTGCAAATTACATCTACAATATACAAATTGTCTCTTTCGTTTCTTCCGCCAATATTATAAGTCTCACCAGAGTTCCCTTTTTTATAGACTAATTCAATGCCTTTACAATGATCTAAAACATATAACCAATCTCTAATATTTTTACCATCTCCATAAATAGGGATATTTTCTCCTGAAATAGCTTTTCTAATTATAGTAGGAATTAATTTTTCGTTATGTTGTTTAGGTCCATAGTTGTTTGAACAGTTTGTTGTTACAACATTCATCCCATAAGTATGAAAATAACTACGCACTATAAAATCTGAAGACGCTTTTGATGCGCTATATGGGCTGTTTGGAGCATATGGTGTTTGTTCTGTAAATAAACCTGTGTCTCCTAATGTGCCATAAACTTCATCAGTTGAAATATGGTGAAATCTAGCTTTTTCAAAACCCTCTTTTATTTGATTTGGACCATCCATCCAATGTTTTTTAGCAACATCTAATAGGTTAAAAGTACCTGTTATATTAGTGTTTATAAATGCTCCTGGATTTGTAATTGAATTGTCTACGTGAGATTCTGCAGCAAAATGGATAACACCAGAAAATTTATATTGTTCAAAAAGTTGCTCAATTAAACCTCTATCGCATATATCTCCTTTTACAAAAGTGTAATTTGGGTTGTCTTCAATCTCTTTTAGGTTTTCTAAATCGCCCGCATAAGTTAAATAATCTAAATTTACTAGTTTAATAGTTGGGTTAAACTTTATAAAATAAGGTACAAAATTTGAGCCTATAAAGCCAGCTCCTCCAGTTATAAGTATTGTATTATTATTCATAGTTTTTAGTATAAGCAATAATTCTTTTAAATATATATAATAAACATAGCATTAGAAGTGCTAAAGCCGGAAAAATTAAAGAATACCTATCTAGTAAACTATATTTCACTTCTCCAACACCTTGGAAACTTGATATAACATCAAAAACCTTGTCCTCTTCAATTTTCTGTTCTTCTAAAGAATTTAATTGGTCTCTAATTTTATTCTCTTTCTCTAATAACTCAAATTCTCGAGTTGTAGATTTACTGTCGGTAGATAATGACAATTCTCCTAAAGAAAACTTTTGTGAACTCTTTTGAGATTCATCTATTCTAACTTTAATATAAAAGCTTTTTAAGCTGTCTATTTCTTTAAGTTGCGTTAATAAATTTTGC
>Ga0114956_1000784_pt1 | contig 24173 bp, 22 predicted proteins | sample MaitaG_FD_87304 | JGI IMG/M metagenome (GOLD analysis project Ga0114956, IMG submission 87304) | Marine algal microbial communities from Maine, USA - Maine_Asex2 metaG | ecosystem: Host-associated > Algae > Red algae > Unclassified | place: Maine, USA | collected 2015-01-05
ACCGCGCCATCCATCGTGGAAGCCAAAGACTTGTCCACCGTGGCCTCGAAGTTCCTGGCGAACGACCGCGCGAATGACTGCGTTGAGCCCAGGGCAATCACCACCTCCGGTGAGCACTCCGACTCGCATAGGGGTACCTGTGGTGGTGTCGGCGGCCACTAAATTACGCGCCGACAAGTTCGGCGAGGTCGACGAGGCGGTTGGAGTAGCCCCATTCGTTGTCGTACCAGCCTGCAATTTTGACGGTCTCGCCCATGGCCATCGTGAGGCCTGAGTCGAACGTGCACGACGCGGCGGTGCCAACAATGTCAGATGAAACGAGTGGCTCGTCGCTGTAGTCCAGGACTGGGGCGAGTGATCCGCTCGTGGCAGCGTCGCGGAAAGCCTCGTTGACTTGATCAACCGTCGCGTCGGAGCGAAGTGTCCCGACGAAGTCGGTAATCGAGCCGTTTGGAATGGGAACGCGCATGGCCATGCCATCGAGTTTGCCAGCCAGGTGTGGCATTACCAGGCCGATCGCACGGGCTGCACCTGTTGATGTTGGCACCACGTTTGCTGCTGCGGCACGAGCCCGACGCAGGTCTTTGTGAGGACCATCGACGATCGACTGGTCGCCGGTATAGGCGTGCACCGTGGTGATGAAACCCTTCTCGAGGCCGAACGCATCGTCGAGGACCTTGACCATCGGGGCAAGGCAGTTTGTTGTGCATGAAGCGTTCGAGATCACTTGGTCTTTGGCGGGGTCGAAGTCCTGTTCGTTCACACCAATAACGTAGGTTGCATCGCAGTCCCCTGAAGGGGCCGAGATGATCACTCGTGAGGCGCCAGCGGTGAGATGTTTGGCGGCACCCTCTCGGTTGGTGAAAAAGCCGGTCGATTCGATCACGACGTCGACCCCGAGGTCGGCCCATGGCAAGTTTTGGGGATCGCGCTCGTTCAACATGGTTATGGCTCGGCCATCGATCGCCATGTCTTGGTCGTCGTGCTTGATCTCGAACGGGGCCCGGCCATGCACCGTGTCGTACTTCAGTAGATGGGCCAGGGTGGCGACGCCGCTTAGGTCGTTGGCAGCAACCAACTCAATCTGATCGTTGCCGTGCAGAGCTCGGGCGAAATTGCGGCCGATTCGGCCAAATCCGTTAATTGCGACTCGAATAGTCATTGGTTCTCCTTGGAGTAACGAGGCGGTAGGTGTTCCGGGGGGGTGTTCGTTGGGAGTGGGTTGTTTGTTGGGCGGCGTCAGAGCAGCGACGCTGCGAGCAGCGCTGCGCCCATAAGTCCGGCGTCGTTGCCGAGCCCGGCGGTAGCGATGAGGTCGTCGTTGGCAGCGTGGCTGACGGAGTAGCCACCGAGGTGCCGTTTGGTTGCGGCGGCGATGCGGGGGGCAAGGTGCTTGCGGGCTCCGACTCCGCCGCTGAAGAGGATCTTGTCGGGCGAGAACGAGTAGGTCAGCACCCGAGCCAGTTGGGCCAGGTAGTCAGCTTCGAGATTCCACACGTCGTCTCGGCCATCGAGAGCCGACGGCGTGGCATTCCACCGAGCAGCAATCGCAGGGCCACTTGCCATACCTTCGAGGCAATCGGCGTGAAAGGGACAGACGCCTTCGAAGTCGTCGCCGGGTACACGGGTGACGGGCATGTGGCCGATTTCGATGTGGTCACGACCGCGGAACGGCACGCCATCGACAAGCACGCCTGCCCCGATACCCGTTCCAACCGTGACGTACGCAATTGACCGATGGCCGCGGCCAACAGCCATGCGGTGTTCTGCAACTGCGGCAGCTTCGACATCGGTTTGGATATCTGCCGGAACGCCGAGCGCTTCGCTCAGATGGTCGAGCAGTCGCGTGCCGGCCCATCCAGGTTTGGGCGTTGGCGCAATCGATCCGTAGGTCGCGGACTCGCGGTCAACAATGAGCGGGCCGAAGGACGCGATGCCGAGCGCTGCGACGGGTTGGCGGGCTGCGAAGAACGACGTGACGGCGAGCAACGTTTCTGAGGGAGTGGTCGTGGGGGCCCGCATTTGGTCAACGATCGCTAAATCAGCATCGAGAACCGCGGCCCGAAATTTGGTGCCGCCGGCCTCGACTGCGCCAAGGAAGTGCTCCGGAGTGCTGATTTGATCGGTGGTTGTCATGGCTGCGAAAGTACTCGAATTGCTAGAGGGGGGACCGGGCGGCGAGGTGAGGCTGCGGCAGGGAGGCTCGACAGCCGATAGTGACTATTTGGATATGACAACGTTGTCAAGCAGTTTACGTTGAGAATAGGGCGTCTTGACAACGTTGTCAACGGGCAGTACAAGTGATGCAGTGCAAGGGCAACAACGACCAACCATGAAGAACGTCGCCACGCTGGCCGACGTGAGTTTCAAAACGGTTTCACGCGTCGTCAACGGCGAACCCGGCGTTTCCCGTCAACTCAAAGAGCGGGTGCAAGCCGCAATCGCTGAGCTCGGCTATCAGCCAGACCATGGGGCCCGGGCTCTGCGCCAAGCTGCTCGCCAAGCCGCCACCATTGGGGTTGTTCACGCCGATATTGCGAACCCGTTCATGGCTGCGGTTCACAGCGCATTCGAAGAAGTGGCGGCTAGCCACGGCTGCCTCATTCTGAGCGGCACCTCGCTTGAACAGCCTGAGCGGCACGATGAACTGATTCGAGCTTTTACCGGCAGGCGAGTCGATGGGCTTGTCATCGTGCCCGTCGGGGACCCATCCCAAACCTCAGACGTGATCATCAAAGAAGTCAAACGCGGCACACCCATTGTGTTCGTCGACCGCGAACCTGGCCTCGACGCCGACGTTGTCATGAGCGACCATCGCGGCGGGGCGAAGCTTGCGACCCAACATCTCATCGACCACGGCCACCGCAAGATTGCGTTCCTTGGATCGCGCGAACACGTGCATTCAGTGATCGAAAGGCGGGCCGGTTTCGAAAGCGTGATGCACGCGTCCGCCGCCACCCCCGCAGCCGTTATTGGCGGTCTCCGCACCCCCGACGATTCAGCCAAAGCCGTTTACGACCTGCTCAACCTTCCGGTGTCAGATCAGCCCACAGCCATATTCGCAGCACAAAACGGACTCACGCTCGGCGCAGTCCGGGCGCTCCACGGCTGCGCACGCCATCGTGAAATAGCTCTCGTTGGCTTCGACCACATCGATTCCGTCGACATTGTCGATCCGGGGATCACGACTGTCCCTCAGAACGCCCAAGCCGTCGGGCGCAACGTGGGCGAACTTTTGTTCAGTCGACTCCTCGACGGCCGTACCGACCCGATGCGCAAGATTGTTCCCGTCACCTTGGTCCCTCGTGGATCTGGCGAAATTATGGCGCCCTAACTTCGACTACCATCCACTATCCGCCGCGCTCTTGGCGGCACCCAGTCCAGCTCGGCGACCAAACACCGCCCCCGAGGTCAGGCCGCTGCCGCCTGGATAGCCGCCAAAGAAGACGCCGCCAACAAGTTCGCCACAGGCATGAAGCCCCCTAATAGCGCTGCCGTCTGATCGCAACACCGAACCTTGGCCATCAACCCGGAGCCCCCCGTAGGTGAAGGTGATGCCACCCGTCACGGGGTAGGCCCGAAACGGCGGGGTGTCCAGTGCTTGGGCCCAGTTGGAACGAGGCGGGTCCACTCCCCTGGCGGCTTTGCCGTCCTTGATCGTTGGATCAAACGTTGTCGATTGATCGACCGCATCGTTGAAAGTTTCGACCGTGGCGAGAGCACGGTCCTTGTCTACGCCGTCGAGCTGGGCCACCAGGCCCCAAAGCGTCTCACTCTCGACGAAGGAGGCATCGTGAAACCGATATTCGCTATAGAGCAGATCGGCCACCTTTGCGTCGAAGAGTTGCCATGCGAAGTTGCCGGGCTGCTCAAGTACCGCGCGCCCAAACTGGGCATAGGTGTAATTGCGAAAGTCGCGACCCTCGTCAACGAAACGTTCGCCTCGGGCATTGAGCATGACGCCCAGGAAATAGCAGATTTTGCGATAGTGCTTGCGTTCAAGATGGGGCAGGTCCAGGTTCCCAAAGTCGGGCATGTGCTGATCCATTGGGGTCGCATGACAATTTTCGTAGATCCCATAGGCCTCGGCGCCCAGTCCGTACGCCATATCGAGTCCAACGCCGGTGTTATGGGGCGTGCCCCGCACCTTGGCGTGCTCCCAGACGGGCCCCAAATGTTCGACCCGACGCTCAACGCTTGCCTCGAAACCCCCGCACGCGAGTACGACGGTCTTCGCCTCGATTGACTCGCCTGAAGACAACTTCGCTCCCGTAACTCGCTCGCCGACCATCACGAGTTCCACGACCTCGGCTGAATATCGGATCCGTCCGCCCAACTCAAGGAAAACCTCGAGCTCGCGAGCGACAAGACCGGGGCCTTCGCCCGCGACCGCGAGTGTCAGTCCACCCCAAAACACATGCCGCCCATCTTTGGTAAAAGACTGACGGTCATAGATCGGTTCAAACCGAACACCCCGGGCGGCGAGCCACTGCATTGTCGGGAGCGATCCGTCGATCAAATCACGTTGCTCTGGGGATAGCTCTCGGCCCTCGTTAAAGCCGTGAAGGTCAATGGAGAACTCGTCAGCGGTGTAGAACCCGAAGTCGGTGACCGCCAATCGAGCGTCGTCGGGGTCGGCGAGCAACGGCAACAGATCCTCGGCTCCCCCATAGGCAAAGCGCATTGCGCCAGCGGTATAGCGACTGTTGCCCCCGGCTAGGTCCTCGCCTGCCTTTTCGACGACAAGCACCGACGCACCGGATTCACGTGCCGCAATGGCCGCGCATAGCGCAGCATTGCCTGATCCGACCACGAGCACGTCGACCGCGGTTCGGGCATTTGTCGGCACAGCCATGAGCCCTAGCTCGTCACGGTGAGCACCACAAGAACGAGGCCGATCAGGATGAATATCCCAGAAAGTACAAACGGCCAGTTCAGCGCTAACCAGCCTGGCTCACCAGTCTTGGCTGCGCCTGAGTTTGGGGAGTCGGTCGGTGCAACCGAGCTCAATGCTTCATTGGCGACCTGCGAGGAGAAGGCGGATTGGGCCACAAGCGGCGCACCTTTGTCGACGCGTTCGATTTGACCCGACTCAGCAAGACCAGATTCGTTGTTCGCAGGCGAGGTGGCCGATGGTTTCGAGAGTTTGCCTTTGTGGGCCCGGGGTACCGGGGTCGGTGAAGTTTCGAGCTTTGCGGCCACAGCTCTGCTTGGATTCTCGTGCATTGCCCGAATGAGGCCCTGCAGATCTGCCAGAACCTCTGGCGGCAAAGCGCTTGTGTCGACCGGTTGATCGGGGTTCGGCGCAGTCTCAGCGTCGTTATTCTGATTGTCCAATGTACCCATACAACTGTTCCTGAATTCGTGCCGGTTCTTCACCGTGGGGCGAAGTAGCTCGCTGTGGCCAGATAAACCTACTTCCAAGCGAAGACCGGTTGCTCAAGTTCGTCGACGCGAATCGACTCGCCTTCGAGCGCGACCGAGCGGAACTGGTACAGGATCGCACCTGTTGGCGCATGGATGAGATCCCCGCCGATCGGAACTTGCACCACCGGGCGATCACTCTCGGTGATGGATACAAACCGGGGCGAATCGGACCGTTGGAGTTCTTCGAAAGACACTCGGTGGATCGAGGCGACCTCGTCGGGATTTGCAACCGGTTCGATGTCGTCGCCAAGCCAGAACACAAACGGCGACATGACATAACCGGAACGAGTCGGATAGTCATCCAGGCGGCCAAGCAAATCACGTTCGCTCAGTTCGAGCCCAACTTCTTCGTGCATCTCGCGCAGCGCTGCCTGCAGCGGCGTCTCGCCGTCGTCGATACGGCCACCCGGAAACGCCCACTGTCGGGCGTGGGTGGACAGATGGGCGCCGCGTCGCGTGAGGAGCATTGCTGCGCCGCCTGCGGTGCCGTCGACTCGCCCCGTGAACCCCTCGTTCTCGCTCCCAGGCACATCGCCAACATCGAGCAGGCGATCTACGGATAGTTCGTCGACGCCGTGCAGATCGGCGTCGCTATCGAGCAGCACCAAGGCTACTGCGGCATGGCGGCGGCCTTCGAGTGGATGCACGCGCACCGGATGCGCCGACAGGTTCTGTGTGATACGCATCCGCAGTTCTTGGTCAAACTTCACTGCGCCACCATGACTGCTTGCTAGTCGATATGCCAAATGCATTTGGGTTAGCGACCAGTTAGCGACCACGCTGAACGTCATGGCATCGCACCCAACATATGACACACTCCTGTACGAGATCGAAGACAACATCTTGACGATCACGCTGAATCGACCCGAGAAGCTCAACGCGTTCAACAACCGCATGCGCGATGAGATCATCGACGCACTTGACCACGCTGATGCCGACGACGAAGTACGGGCCATCATCTTCACTGGCGCTGGCCGTGCGTATTGCGCCGGCGCAGACCTCAGCGGCGGCGGCGAGACCTTCGATCGCGACGTCAACGCCGACGGCGGCATCGTGAACGACGTACACCGTGACGGTGGTGGCCTCGTGAGCCTGCGCATCTACGAGTGCCTCAAGCCAACCATCGCGGCGGTGAACGGGGCCGCTGTCGGCGTCGGTGTTACTTCGATGCTGCCTATGGACATTCGCATTGCGAGTGAGAACGCCCGGTTCGGGTTCGTGTTCGCCCGACGCGGTATCGTGCCCGAGGCGTGCTCGTCATACTTCTTGCCCCGCGTGGTGGGGATCAGCCGAGCTACAGAATGGTGCTATACCGGCGAAGTCTTCGACGCCGCCGAAGCGCTCGACGGCGGCCTTGTTCGGTCCGTTGTTCCCGCCCAAGATCTCATGGCTACGGCTCGCGAACTGGCAACGAAGATTTCCAAAAACACCAGCGCGGTGTCCGTGACCCTCACACGCCACATGCTTTGGCGGATGCTCGATGTCGGCCACCCCATGGAAGCGCACAAAATCGACAGCCGGGGTGTGCAATACATGGGCGCATCAGCAGATGCGCGCGAGGGCGTCGAGTCATTCCTGGAAAAGCGTGACCCCAACTACACGCTTCGGCCATCGACGGATCTGCCGGACTACTTCCCGTGGTGGGCCGACCCCGAGTTCTCCTAGTCCCGTTGGTTCACCTACGGTCGGGTGATGCAGGAATTCACAGACCAAGTGGCCGTAATCACCGGCGGCGCCAGCGGCATAGGACTGGCGACCGCTCAGAATTTGGCGGGGCGAGGCGCAAAGCTCGTTCTGGCCGATGTCGAGCCGGCCTCGCTCGCAGCAGCAGTCGAGGCTCTCAAGTCAGAGGGCGCCGATGTCATTGGCGTGCCCACCGACGTGGCCGAACTCTCCGCGCTCGAAGCTCTGGCCGATGCCACGTGGTCGCACTTCGGCGCCGCGCACATCCTGTTTAACAACGCTGGCGTCGCGGTTGCCGGACCAATTGCCGAGATGACCCACGCTGATTGGAAGTGGACGATCGATGTTGATCTGTGGGGACCCATCCACGGCGTCGAAGCGTTTCTGCCCCGCATGATCGAGCAGGCCCAAGGGGGACATATCGTCAACACCGCTTCGTTTGCGGGACTCGTGCCCAACGACGATCTCGGTGTCTACTGCGTTGCCAAGTACGGAGTTGTCGCTCTAAGCGAAGTACTCCAGCGTGAGCTGCGTGAACACGAGATTGGGGTGTCGGTGCTGTGCCCGATGCGGGTCGCAACGAACATTGACGACTCCGGACGCAACCGCCAGCACGGTTACGGCGGCCCCGAGGCCCAGCAGTATCCGCAGGTCGACGACGCGACTATGGCCGGCCGAACCATCGAGGTCGACGAGGTCGCCCAGCTCGTGGTCGACGGCATCGCAGCCAACAAGCTCTACCTGTTTCCCCACCAAGAGGCCCGCTCGTTCATTGCCCGCCGCTTCGATCGCATTGACCGTTCGTTTGACTAGCCGCAGGTTCAACCGAGTCTAAAAAGAGCAGAAGGACCCGTCCTCTGCCAGACGGGTCCTTCTACGTGCTTGTGGGGAACTAGAGGCTAGTTAGCGCTCGTGTCCTTGGTTGAGCTACCAAACTTGTTGTACACGCCAGGCCAGAAGTTGTCCCGAGCTGACCAGATGCCACCGACACCGAACTTGATGACCAAGATGGCAGCAAGTGCGCTGGTGATTGCGGTGAACAGGGTGTCAACGATGTCCGAGGCGATTTGAACCTGGTCAAGAGCGGCCATGCCACCAATGAACCAGACGCCGATGGTTGCCACGCTGGTTGCAGCGTTGCCCCAGGTCTCGTTGGCGGTTGCGCCGCCGACGATGCCCTTAACAAAGTTGGCAACCATGCCCGTGATAACCACGATGATGAGTGCAACGATGAGCTTCGGAAGCCAATTGACGAGGTCGTCGACGAGCTGTTGGATTGCGTCGAGGCCGAGGGCTTCGACGGTCATCTTGATCACGATGAACATGATCAACCAGTAGATGAGCTTGGCGAAGAAGACGCCTGCGTCAGCGAAACCGGCCCGTTGGAGGGGACCGCCAATGCCAGCCTTGTCCATGATGCCGTCGATGTTGGCCTTTTGCAGGACCTTCTTGACGAGCTTGAAGATGAATTTGGCGATGAAGCGACCGATGATGAAGATCACCAATGCAGCGACGATGCGCGGCACATATTCTGCGATCGAGTCGAACGTCGTTTGGATACTTTGACTGAAATCGATTCCAGCAAGCCTTGTTGTCATTAATCCCCCTCAGGATCATTGATTAGGGAGGGAAAGGTTGCCCTCGCTATACAGACGCCCGGGGAACACGAAAAGTCGCGAGGTTTCTCAGAAGTTTTTGTAACGAAGTGTCGGCGCTAGACCGAACTTCGAGTTCGCTGCTTTAGGAAGTAGCACCTCGACCTACACCGTTGTGTCTCAGCGCCTGTCCGCCGCCACGTTCCGGTCCTACAAGCAGGCTCCGCAGTCAGGCTCAGCCTTTTGCGCTGCGGCCCAGCCGACCTAGGGTCAGAGGACCTCACGCTCAAGGGAGACCATGCGGTCCACCGGCCCCACAAATCAAGCCCCGTCAGATGCTCCCACTCAGTCGCTCAGCGATGTGCGCGTGCTTGAGATAGGTCAGATGGTTGCCGCTCCCTATGCCGCAAAACTACTCGCGGACCTTGGCGCCGACGTCATCAAAATTGAGCCAAAGGCCGGTGATCGTTCGCGACGCTGCGGGCCCTTTCCCCCCAATGGAGCCGATGATCCGGAGCAGAGCGGTCTGTTCCTCGGACTCAACACGAACAAGCGCAGCCTGGTTCTCGATCTGGATGACGCCAAGAATAAGGCAAGGCTTCAGGGGCTCGTCGCCACCGCCGACATTGTGTTCCACGACTTGACCGCAGCACAAAGCGTCGCCGTTGGACTCGATGCACAGGAGCTACTGCGCCGCCATCCATCGCTCGTGGTGTGTGCGCTCACACCGTTCGGTCATACAGGCCCCCATGCAGAATGGCGGGGCGAAGAGATCACTGCAGTGCACGGAGGTGGATGGGGCTATCTCATTCCCGGAGATGCGCCTGACTTGTCGACGCCACCACTCACCGTGTTTGGCCACCCAGCCTCCTGCCAGGCTGGCATGGCTGGAGCGTTCGCTGCTCTGGGCTCGTATTACAAAGCGCAATCAACCCGCATCGGCGAGTTCATCGACCTGTCGACCACGGCCCATGTGGCATCGATGCTCGAAGCGTCATTCATTGCGTGGAGCTATGCGGGGAAGACCGCGTCGCGTGCCGAAGGCCGATTGCTCAACCCATGGGGCATCTATACATGCAGCGATGGTTTGATCTTCCTGGTCACCGTCGAACAAGACCAGTGGGAACGCCTCGTCGAGATGATGGGAAACCCCGAGTGGGCGACGCTCGCGGTCTTTGCCGACAACGAGGGCCGAGCCGCAAATCGTGACCTGCTCAACCTATATCTCAACCAATGGACACAGCAGCACGAAGTCGAAGCGCTCTTCCACGAGGGACAGAGTCGCAGAATCTGCTTCGCTCCAGTCTTCACGATGGCTGACCTTGATCGCCAACAACATCTACACGACCGAGGATTCTTCGCTCACGTCGAGCACTCGCGAGCCGGGTCTGTCACCCATATGGCCGCCCCATTCCGGATGACTCCTGACGCCTGGGCACTGGACTCTGCGGCTCCGTTGCTCAATGCAAATCCCAACGCAACCTTCACAAAGTCGCCGCCTGCGCCTGCCCCGGCAGAGCCAGCGAGGGTGACCTCTCGACCACTTGAGGGAATACGAGTGATCGACTTCTCATGGGTCTGGGCCGGCCCGTTCTGCACAATGCATCTGGCGCACCTGGGCGCCGAGGTCATCAAGATTGAATCCTCGACCCGGCCTGGTTTAGGTCGACGTTTACCCATTCACCCGCCCGAGGTCGAGCTCAGCTTGAACACCTGTGGATACTTTAACCAATGGGACCAAGGCAAGAAGAGCGTCGAACTGGATTTGAGTCAGCCGGGCGCCATTGCTACCGCGCTCCAACTCGTGAGCGGCGCCGATGTCGTGGTGGACAATTATGCGACTGGGGTAATGGACCGCCTGGGACTGAGCGACGATGCGCTTCGAACGGCGAACCCCAACGTTATCTTGGCGTCGGTGACTGGATTCGGGCACACCGGCCCGTTAGCCAGTTACATGGGTTACGGACCAACAACTGCACCGCTGTCAGGCATGACCTCGATGACTGGTCATACCGGTGGCCGCCCCGAAGAAGCCGGGATCTCATTCGGCGATCCGGCGGCTGGTTTGACTGCGGCCTTCGCTATTGCAGCGTCGCTCGTTGGCCGACGCCGCGGTGGCCCTGCGACGCGGATCGATGTGTCGCTTTGGGAGGCAACGGCGGCCAACGCTGTCGAGCTATGGATGGGCCACGCACTCGGTGCGCCCCCGACCGAGCGCATGGGAAGCCGAAGTCCGTGGGCTGCACCCCATGGGCTGTTTCGCTGCGTCGGCGACGACGAATGGATTGCGATCGCCTGCACCGACGATAGTCAGTGGGCTGCCTTTGCGTCGTTGCTCGATGTATCCGGCGACAGCCGATTCCTCACAATCGCTGACCGCAAGGCGAACGAAGACGAACTCGAACAACTCGTGGCAAGCTTCACAGGCGACCAGGAGCGGTGGAAGTTGGCAACTCGACTTCAGGCCGCTGGTATCGCTGCGTACCCGTCATTGAGCTGCCCGGACCTCGAGCAAAGCGAGCAACTCATTGCTCGACACTTCTGGGAACACTTCGACCATCCCGAGGTCGGGCCACGCACACAAAGTGGCATCCCGTGGCGAATGACCAACAGTGATAATGGGGTCATGCATCGCGCTCCGCTCATGGGGGAACACACCAACGAGTTCCTGGATACTTCAGCCAGCTGAACCTGCCACGGCGCTGTGTCGCCGCTCGGTGCGATGTTTGCATTTCGAGCAGCCAGTAGTCGGCTAGATTCTCCCCATGACTGTGGTGCGAGAGACCAAGCTTCCCGGCGTAGGAGTTCGCCACGAGTTCAACACGAGCGAGGGCGCAACCGTCGCCGTGATCGTGCATCATGATGGACGAAGAGAAATCCTTGCCTATGACGAAGACGACCCGGATGCGGCTGCGTCGCTCCTCAGCCTGTCGGTAGCCGACACGCAAACAATGGCGGAAATTCTTGGTGTCAGCCAGGTCAGCGAAACAGTCGCCGAGGTGCGACAAGAGATCGATGCACTCACCATTGAGTGGATCGACCTGCCACCAGACTCTGAGTTCATTGGCCTGTCGATTGGCTCAGGCCGACTCCGCACCCGCACGGGAGCCTCGATCGTCGCAGTGATCCGCGATGGACAACCCGTGCCATCCCCCGAGGCTCACTTTGTGCTCCAGGTCCACGACATCGTCGTGGCGGTTGGACCGAGCGACGGCCTCACATCACTGCGCCACATCTTGGCGGATTGAATGACCCTGCCATGTTGAGCGGGCAGGAGGCTGTGCTCCTTGGGGCTGGGTCTACCGACACTGCTCTTGCGTTCCTTGAGGTTGGCGCCGTTGTCTTTGGGCTCGGTCTGTTGTCGCGCATCGCGAGCCGCCTGGGTGTCACTGCAGTACCCCTCTATCTCATTGCTGGGCTTGCGTTTGGCGAAGGCGGTCTCGCCAAGCTCGATGTCAGCGAGGACTTCGTGACACTTGCCGCCGAGATGGGCGTGTTGTTGCTGCTCTTCACGCTTGGTCTCGAGTACAACGACGCTGAGCTCCGTAACGGCCTGCGCACCGGGATTCCGCCTGGCCTGGTTGACATGGTGCTCAACGCTGGTATTGGTTTGGTTATCGGGCTGGCGCTCGGATGGTCGCCGCTTGCGGCGTTGCTGCTCGCCGGTGTCACGTGGGTGTCGTCGTCTGGCGTCATCTCCAAGGTGTTGGCGGATTTGGAGCGGGTGGGCAACCGTGAAACCGCGCCCGTGCTCAACCTGCTGGTGATCGAAGATCTCGCAATGGCGATCTACTTGCCCGTCGTCGCCGCGCTGATCGTGGGAGGAACGCTGTCTGAAACACTCGCCAGTGTCGCGGTGGCGCTGGGCGTGGTGGGCGTAATCCTGTGGATGGCATTGCGCTACGGCGGCCACCTCAGCTTGCGGCTTGGTAGCGGATCAAACGAGTCGGTGCTGTTGGGCGTCTTCGGGCTGGTGTTGCTCGTCGCGGGAGCGGCCCAGCTGTTCGAGGTCTCTGGCGCCATTGGCGCATTCCTTGTCGGTCTCGCTCTCTCTGGCCATGCCCAAGAACGGGCCCTTGAGCTCATGTCGCCGCTGCGCGACCTTTTCGCGGCCACGTTCTTTGTGTTCTTTTCGTTCCAGATTGACCCGGCAGATCTCGTCGACGTTGCCGCTTGGGCAGCTGCTCTTGCCGTGCTGAGTGGGTTGACCAAGGTGGCGACTGGTTGGTTTGCCGCTAAACGCCGAGGTGTTGGACCGCGCGGTCGGCTCCGAGCGGGCACGGTGCTTATTGCTCGGGGCGAGTTCTCTATAGTCATCGCCGCACTTGGCGCAGATTTAGCCGACGGGCCACAGCTCGGAGCGTTGGCCGCTGGCTATGTGCTACTCACCGCAGTATTCGGTCCGCTCGCCACCAAATTCTCCGACCAAATATCCGTCCGTGTCACCAAGAAGAAACCAACGGCGCTTCAACCGGCGTAACCAAAGCGCTTCAGGACCCTGGCTTGGCCGCCTTCGACAACAGGATTGCGAACCCGCCGATCGCTTCGCTCGCAAACACGAGCGACCCTGACTTCCCTAGAAGCGGACCCAGCCGTGTTCGATTTCGACTTCGGCGGTTTCGTAACCAGGTTCGCCGGGTAGCACGACCTCGTAAGCGCCGTCAGGATCGTTGACGCGAACTCGCTGCTCGGGCTGCCGGGCTGCCGCAACAGAGAGCAGTTCCTCAACCGTGTTGTAGCGAGCTAGGCATGCGAGCATTCGGTGCGTCACCGACATGAGAGCGAACTCGCCACCGCGAAACTGTTCGATGGCTTCGGCTGGTTCGATCCACCGATGTTCGACCACTTCTTCTTCGTCGTGGCGAGCCGTTTGATGCGGCGGCGCTGGCGCAACGAAGAAGCGAGTGTCGAACCGGCGAGGGGGACCCACGGGGGTAATGAAGCGAGCGACTTCGTGCACGTGCGATAGGTCGAGTTGGAGATTGTTGGCTGCGAGTGCGTCGACGAACAAGCCAGCGTTGGCGTGCACAGCATCTCTTGTTCTCTCAATGACATCAAGCGGGGCGTCGCCTGCGCCGAGCACCAGTCCGGCTTCTTCAACGGTTTCTCGCAATCCCGCAATCCACCAAGCAATGCCATTCGCAGCTACATCGAGCATTTCGGAAGCCTCGCTGTCGCTCAGACCGGATACGACATGGGTCAAGTTGGCGGCGTCGTCGGGATCGACTCGGCCCCCGGGAAAGACCCAAACGCTCGGTCCGAATACGGCCCGACTGGTGCGCTGCACCATGAGCACTTGGAGCGATGGCCGTTCGGCCACAATCATTACCGTCGCCGCATGGCGGATCGGCACCTGCTCGGGATCATCCACGGGGGCCTGGTGCGAGTAGCTAGACACCGGTCCAAGGTAGATGCCACGGCGGACGCGTGACTATTCAGCTACTAGTGTCCCCATGGCGGGTTACACGAGATTGACCAGGGGAGCCGCATGCCATTGCACTTCAACGCCGAAGAAATGGCCATCCGGAACTCGCCCGCACACACCGCACCCAACGCCAGGCTCGGCCGAACTGCAGAGGACCGTTAGTGGACTCTGCACGTTGGCAATTCTGGATCGATCGCGGCGGCACGTTTACCGACATCGTCGCTCGGCGCCCCGATGGCACAACGACAACCACCAAACTGTTGTCCGAGAATCCGCAGCACTACCCCGACGCTGCGATCGAGGGCATCCGTCGCCTGCTTGGTGTCACCCAAGGCCAGCCACTGCCATCAGATCAGATTGATTCTGTTCGCATGGGAACGACCGTGGCCACCAACGCACTGCTGGAACGCCAGGGTGTTCGCACTGCGCTTGTCACCACCACGGGCTTCGCTGACGCGCTCCGAATTGGCTATCAAGCGCGACCTGATCTGTTCGCTATGGACATCGTGTTGCCCGACATGCTGTATGAGACCGTCGTCGAAGTCGACGAACGGGTAACCGCTCACGGCGAAGTCCTGCAATCCGTCGACCTCGGTACGGTGCGTGACCAATTACAGGCCCTGTTCGATGATGGCATCGAATCCGTGGCCATCGTGTTCCTTCACGGTTACCGCTACACCGAACACGAGGCCGCGGTCGCAGCAATCGCTCGATCGCTCGGGTTTGATCAGGTCTCGGTAAGTCACGAAGTCAGTCCACTCATGAAGCTGGTCTCACGTGGTGACACCACCGTGGTCGACGCGTACTTGTCGCCGGTGCTGCGCCGGTACGTAAACCTGGTCGATGCGCAGCTCCGACCCACGGGCGAATCAGATCTCAGCCCCAACACCGAGCCGCGGCTCATGTTTATGCAGTCCAACGGTGGCTTGACCGATGCCCACCACTTCCAAGGCAAGGACGCGCTGCTCAGTGGTCCAGCTGGTGGAGTTGTCGGCATGATCAAGACTGCGTCAGCCGCTGGTTTCGACAAACAAATCGGTTTCGATATGGGCGGCACGTCGACCGATGTCTCGCACTACGCAGGCGAACTCGAACGGGTCTATGAGACCGAGGTAGCTGGTATTCGAGTGAGAGCGCCCATGATTGCGATCCATACCGTTGCCGCCGGTGGTGGATCGATCGTGCAGTTCGATGGCAGTCGCATGCGAGTTGGCCCGGAGTCCGCTGGTGCGGACCCTGGGCCTGTGAGCTACGGCAACGGCGGGCCGCTCGCCATTACGGATTGCAATGTGCAACTCGGTAAATTGCGAGCCGAGTTCTTTCCAGCAGTCTTTGGCACCACAGGTGCCGACCAGCTCAAAGAAGCCACCGTGCGCGAGCAGTTTGGTGAGCTCAGCAACCAGGTCCAGGCGGCCACGGGGCAGCCTCAATCTCCTGAGCAGGTCGCCGAAGGTTTCATTTCCATCGCGGTCGACAGCATGGCCAACGCCATCAAGAAGATCTCCGTGCAACGCGGCTACGACATCACCGGCTACACGCTGGTCTGCTTCGGCGGCGCTGGCGGGCAGCACGCGTGCCTGGTTGCGGAGCGGCTCGGAGTCGAACGAGTTCACATTCATCCGCTTGCCGGCGTTCTCTCGGCAGTTGGCATTGGACTTGCCGATATCCGCCACGTGGCCGATGAGGCAGTCGAGGCTCCCATCAGCCCCCAGGTCTTGGCCGACCTTGCTCCCCGATGGGAAGCGCTCACGGTCGCGGGGCGCACCGCAATCGCCGAACAAGGCGTGGCCGACGCCAAGATCACGACCGTGCAGCGACTGGGTCTTCGCTACGAAGGTTCCGACTCTCCTTTGGTCGTCGAAGCTGGTTTGCTTGCTGTGGTCACCGCCGAATTCGAGCGCATGCACCAGGCCCGCTATGGCTTCGTCGCTCCAGATAAACAACTGATTGTCGAGTCCATGCAACTCGAGGCCATCGGGGTAGCCGAAGCTACCGCCAGCCTGGGCGACAAAACCGCGACCGGCTCCGCAGACCCGTCACCCGTCACGACTCTCCAAACCTGGATGAAAGGTGGGTTTCACCCGACCCCGTTCTTCAAGCGGGATGCCCTTGGCCCGGGTTGCACGATCTTGGGACCAGCAGTCATCATCGAAGACACTGCAACCACCGTGATCGAGCCGGGCTGGACCTTGTCAATGAATCAGGGTCGCGACCTTGTGCTGGATCGCCAGCCTGCCAACTCGGGCCAAGACTCCATCGACGTCGACACCTCGGTAGATCCGATCCAGCTTGAGATCTTCAACAACTTGTTCATGAACATCGCCGAACAGATGGGTGTGGTCCTGGAAAACACCGCGGTCTCGGTCAACATCAAGGAACGACTCGACTTCTCGTGCGCCATCTTTGATCCCGATGGCGAACTGGTAGCGAATGCCCCGCATATGCCGGTGCACCTGGGGTCGATGAGCGAGTCCATCAAGTCGATCATCCGCCAGAACCCAATCATGCATCCAGGCGATGTGTATGTGATGAATGCGCCCTACAAGGGCGGCACGCATCTGCCCGACATCACCGTCGTCAAGCCGGTCTTTGGCGAAGGTGACACGGTGATCTTCTACGTTGCATCTCGTGGTCATCACGCCGACATCGGCGGAAGCGTTCCTGGCTCAGCGCCGGCCGACTCAACCAACGTCGACGACGAGGGAGTACTGATCGACAACTTCTTGCTCGTGACCAATGGCAGATTCCGTGAACAAGAACTGCACGAACTTCTCACCAGTGCGAAATGGCCTGCGAGAAACCCTTCCAAAAACATTGCTGATCTCAAGGCTCAGGTAGCCGCGTGCGAAAAGGGAACCACCGAACTACTCGCCGTGATCGACCACTTCGGGCTACCCGTGGTGCACGCCTATATGGGACACGTCAAGGACAATGCCGAAGAGTCGGTTCGGCGTGTCATCGACGTGCTGACCGACTCATCGTTCACCTACGAGATGGACGATGGCCACCGCGTCTGTGTTGCCATCACCGTCGACCGAGCATCCCGATCGGCGACCATTGACTTCACTGGCACCAGCGACACCCATCCGGGCAACTTCAACGCGCCGTCGGCGATTGCGTACGCTGCGGTGCTGTACGTGTTCCGGTGCATGGTCCGCGATGACATCCCACTCAACGCGGGATGCATGGAACCTTTGGAGCTGATCCTGCCGAAGGACTCGATGATCAACCCCAGCTATCCCGCCGCGGTAATTGCGGGCAATGTCGAGACCAGCCAGCTCATCGTCGACACCCTATTTGGCGCACTCGGTGTTCAAGCCGCTGCTCAGGGAACAATGAACAACTTCATCTGGGGCAACGAAACCCATCAGTACTACGAAACGATCTGTGGCGGAGCGGGCGCGACTCCTGTCGCTGCTGGATGTTCCGCAGTGCACACGCATATGACGAACTCGCGCCTCACTGATCCCGAGGTTCTGGAGTGGCGATTTCCCGTGCGACTTGAGTCATTTCGTGTTCGCACCGGCTCCGGAGGGCAAGGCAAACACCGCGGTGGCGATGGCGTTGTCCGTCGCATGTTGTTCAACGAAGCCCTCGAAATCAACGTGCTGTCGAGTCACCGCAAAGTACCCCCGTACGGACTTGGGTCGGGTGGACCTGGAGCGATCGGCCACAACCGCGTGATCCGAGCAAGCGGCGAAGTCGAGGAACTACCCGGTGTCGCGCAGACCACAGTGGCGCCCGGTGACCGCTTCGAGATCGAGACACCTGGCGGCGGCGGCTGGTCGCCCGAGAACGCTCGTCGTTAGGCCGGCTTGGCGATGGCAAGTAGGTTCAGTCCATGTGGATGCGCTTGCGACAGATTGCGGTAGTGGCGTCTGACCTGCAGAAGGTCGGAACCGAGATCACCGGGGTGCTCGGCGCCGAGGCCTGCTTCACGGACCCGGGCGTGAAACAGTTCGGGCTCAAAAACACCTTGTGGCCAATCGGGACTCAGATGCTCGAAGTGGTCACGCCCATCACCAATGGCACCGCTGGGGGCCGCTACATAGAGCGGCGCGGCGGCGACGGCGGATACATGGTGATCACCCAGGTCGACGATGTTGGCCGCCGCAGGGACCGGGCTCGCGAGCTCGGCGTTCGGGTTGCGTTCGACTTGCACCACCCCGACGATGGGCACGATGGCATCCAGCTGCATCCCGGCGACACCGGAGGCTCGTTCTTTGAGATGGACCAGATGCTCATGCCCGGCGGCGACGATGTGGGTGGACCCTGGTACCCCGCCGGAAAGAACTGGGAACCATATGTGAACACCAGTCGGGTGAAGGGCATCAGCGCCGCTGAATTACAGAGTCCTGAACCCGAACGACTCGCTCAGCGATGGGCAGAAATTGCCGAGATCGACTTGACCTCCGACGCCGACGGTCAACTCATGATGCAACTCGACAATGCCGTGCTTCGGTTCGTTGAAGCGACCGATGGCCGGGGCGAAGGCCTCGGCGGCATCGACGTAATAACGACCGACCGAGATGCAGTGCTCGAAGCCTCCGATCGGCTGGGTTGCACGGTGAGCGAGGATCAGGTTGCAGTCGCTGGTCTTCGGGTCAACCTGCGCTAGCAGCTCGGCAGTCTGAGGTGATCGCCACAGTGCGCAGGTTGATGCTGCCCACCCAGACCGCTTTCACGGCGGGCGAGGCGGCCACACTCGGCTTCACCTATTTCACCGTCGGCCTTACCGTGGCGGTGCTACACGTGACCGACGGAACCGCACCCTGGGTCATGATCGCTTCGGTCTTTCTGGTGAACTCGGTGACTCCCACCTTGGCATACGCAGCGGTCACGGCGTCGGGAGGATCAGCCGCAGCCGGCATCTTCAGTGGATGGCTCGTGTCTACCCGCTTTGGACTCTTCGCGGCCGCGATCGCTCCCCGTCTCTGGCCCTCGCGTGCCAAGCGAGCCATCGCAGCCCATGCATCGTTTGATCCCAACGTGGCCATGGCGATGCGAGAAAGCTCCGACGAGGGAGCTCGCAAGGTCTACGTTGCTGCGTCGTTGTGGTTGTGCCTGCCCTGGTGGATCGGCGGCACGATCGGCACACTCATCGGCTCCGGTTTGAGCGATCCAGGTGTGCTCGGCCTCGACGCAGTCTTCCCGGCTGCGCTGCTTGCCATCATCTGGCCCCAGCTGAACACGAAGAACCGCAACCCACTTCTGATTGCTGCCCTTGCCGCTGTGCTGGCCATAGCGCTGGTCGAAGCGACCCCGGGCGGCGTCCCCGTACTGGCTGCTGCTTGCGCTGCGCTGCTCACCTTGAGGAGTGACAACTAGTGCTCACCTGGTGGGTCGTGCTGGCTCTCGCTCTTGGCGTATACCTGCAGCGAGCAGCCGGCGCATTGCTCCTTGACACAGAGCGTCTTGCCCCGAACTGGCGCCGCGTGCTGAATGCACTGCCGCTCGCCATTATCAGTGCGGTGGTTGCGCTTGCGACGTTGAGTGACGATGGCGAACTGGGTATCGACGCGCGGGCTGGCGGGGTCGTGGTCGCGGCGCTGTGCGCGTGGCGCAAACTTCCGATGTTCGTGACCGTTGTCGCAGCTGCAATCACCACTGCTGCTCTCCGGGCCGTGAGCTGAGCAACAATGAGACACCATGCGACAGAGAAGGAACCAGTAGTGCAGACATTGCGAGTGAGCGAAATCTGGCGTTATCCGGTCAAGTCCGCAGGCGGCGAACGAGTTGCCATGGCGACCGTGACCGACCTTGGTGTGCTCGGCGACCGGTGCTGGGGACTGTTCGACACCGAGACCAACATGGTGCTCACCGCTCGGCGCACCCCGGAACTTCTCTTCGCTTCGGCCGCTCTCACCGGGGCCGATGTGACCATGACGCTACCCGATGCAACGACGGTGAGCAGCGCAGACGCTAGCTGCCACCAGCAACTGTCTTCTTGGCTGGGTCGCAGCGTCGAGCTGCGAGCTGCAGGCGCAGACGGCGGCACCTACGAAGCCCCACTCGACTTCGAGAACGACGAGAACTGGGTCAGCTGGCAGGGACCTGGCGGTGCTTGGCACGACTCAAAGGTCAGTCGCGTGTCGCTTGTGAGTCGAGCCACGATGGGTGACTGGGACCCGAAACGCTTTCGGGCCAACGTCATTCTCGACGGCGAGGGCGAAGACGACCTCATCGGCACCCACGTGCACATTGCCAGCATCGAGTTGGCGGTGATGAAAGGCATCGATCGGTGCGTGATGGTGACTCGGCCACAGCCCGGACTTGATCGCGATCTCGACGTGTTGCGCACGATCAACGCCGAGCGTGCAGCGCTACTTTCGGTTGGTGCGCTGGTGGTCACCGAAGGCACTATCTCCGAAGGCGACTCGGTCACACCGGTCGAGTCGACTGGCGGTTGAACCGACGTTCCAGCCACGCGCAGGTGGAGCGCGAATTCGGCCAGGTGCGCCTCTGGTCTTAGTGTTACCGCATGGAACTGACTGACAAAGTTGCAGTGATCACTGGCGGCACAGGAGGAATTGGTCAAGCATTGGCCAAGGCATTTCTGGCCCAAGGTGCTCGAACGGTCGTGATCTCTGACCTCGACACCGAGAAGGTCGCCGAGGTTGCCGCAGAAATCGGTTGTGTCGGCATTGCGTGCGATGTCACAAACGAGACCCAGATCGAAGCGCTCGTCGAAACAACGCTTACAGATCACGGCCCGATCGACCTGTTCTGCAGCAACGCCGGGTCTGTGTCTCGGGGCGTGCTGACCGATGCAAGCAATGAGGCATGGCAGCAGCAATGGGAACTCCACGTTATGTCACATCTGTACGCCGCTCGAGCCGTGCTCCCGTCCATGATCGCAAGGGGCCAGGGCTATCTTCTGAACACCGCCTCGGCAGCAGGTCTGCTCGCGGCAATCCCCTCGGCGCCGTACTCAGTTTCCAAAGCAGCGGCGATCAAGATGGCGGAAATGCTGTCGATTACGCACGGAGATCAAGGCATTGGAGTGTCGGTGCTCTGCCCCCAAGGTGTCAACACCGCAATGGCACCATCGGGCTTGGCCGATGGCGGCACCGACGGAATCATCGAGGCCAGCGAACTTGCGAACGCGGTAGTGCAGGGCTTACGCGACGAGAGTTTCCATATTTTGCCCCACCCCGAGGTAGGCGACTACATCAAGCGCAAGGCCGATGATCCGGACCGTTGGCTCAAAGGTATGCGACGGCTCAAAGCCCGGGCCGAAGAAGCCGAGGGCACGATTGGGTGGCAGCAATGACCGACTATTCGGCCTACCCGCTCTTGCACACTGACCTCGACGATGGCGTGGCTTTTACGACCATCGATGCGCCGCCAATGAACGTGATGGTGCGCGATCTCTTTGCTCAGCTCGCCAAGTTTGGCAACGCCGTGGCCGCAGACGACAACGTGCGCTGTGTGGTTTTGCGAAGCGATGATCCTGACTTCTTCATTGCTCACTTCGATGTCTCGCTTATCTCGACATTTCCTCACGACACGCTGGCCGAACGAACAAGTGAGCTTGGCGGCTTCCATCTCATGTGCGAGACCTATCGCACGATGCCAAAGCCCACGATCGCAGAGATTGCTGGCCGGGTCGGCGGCGGCGGCAACGAGTTGGCCATGTCCTGCGACATGCGGTTTGGCGCTATTGGCCACACGATCATCAATCAGATGGAAGTCCCGCTTGGCATCTTGCCGGGCGGCACCGGAACCCAGCGCTTACCCCGCCTCATCGGCCGGGGCCGGGCCATGGAGATGATCTTGGGTGGCATCGATGTCGATGCAGTGACCGCCGAATCCTGGGGCCTACTGAACCGTGCGCTGCCGCTTGACCAATTGCGGCCCCACGTAACCGCGCTCGCAAAGCGAATCGCCAGCTACCCGTCGGTCGCAGTGGCCGCCGCCAAGCAGGCGGTGGCGAACAGTGACACCTTGAGCCTGCACGACGGGATGCTCGAAGAGGCCTTCCTGTTCCAGCAGACACTGCGCGACCCCGAGGCTCGACGCCGCATGGAACGCTTCATTGAAGTCGGCGGTCAGACCCGCGACGCCGAGAAGAACCTGATCGAAACCATCGACAAACTGTGACTAACGAATTGCAGACTCCCCTGGCGTACCTTCACTTCGTGGCAGCACCGAGGTAATTACTCCAGCAGATGCCAAGTCGCCAATCTCGGTGTTCGAGTAGCCCAAGAGCTCTTGCAAAACGGCCACATTATGCTCGCCAAGTTCGGGCGGCAGGGGCTCGGTCCTGAAGATGGATTCGACCATCGAGATGTCGATGGACTGGCCCTTGCCGGTGGTCGTGTGACCAAAGAGTGCGGCCGAGATAGCACCGAATGCCATCATGCTCGCGCCGACATCACCCATCGGCGCAGCCGAGGCAAGTGGAGCACCGTTACGTTCGCCGGTGAGGGCGGCAGAACCCGCGTATGCCTGAGCGATCGGATCGAACCCAGGAGTATCGACGTCACAGGGCGGCCTTGGATCGAGTCGATTTCGACACCGGGTTCGCTGGCGGCCAGACTGTCGCCATGGCTGGACCACTCGAAGGAATCAAAGTCGTCGACCTGACCCAGGTGGTGGCCGGTCCGGTGTGCACGATGCTGCTCGCCGAGCAGGGCGCCGAGGTCACAAAGGTGGAATTCCCCGAGGGCGACATTCTTCGGCAGAACTCTTTGTTCGCCAAAAACGGCATGAACGCGCTCGAGCTGAACTGCAACCGTGGCAAGAAATGCATCTCGGTCGACATGAATACTGCAGAGGGCATAGCGATCGTCAAACGGCTCGCAGCCGAGGCAGATGTGTTCGTTCAGAACTTCAGAGCTGGAGCTATCGAACGCCTCGGCATTACCCATGAAGAACTTCGAGCTGAGAACCCCGAACTCATCACCGTGTGGATGTCCGGCTTCGGCCAGACCGGCCCAATGGCCGACGTGCCTGCATTCGATCCCGTTATTCAAGCAGTGACCGGGCATTGTGCAGTGCAGATGAACCCGAACGTGCCATTTCCCGACGTGCACCGAACGATCCTCGTCGACAAGTCGACTGCCCTTACGACCGCCCAGGCAATCACGGCCGCCTTGTTCGCGCGCGAACGCAGCGACGACGGCGTCGGTCAACATCTCGAAATATCAATGCTCGACGCGGCGCTGTACTTCTTCTGGCCCGACGGCGGCATGGCCCACACGCTGCTCGACGACGACGCTGGCGACGGCTGGACGCTGTACGACATCATGACGGTCACGGCCTGCCGCGATGGTCATCTCGTCTACTACTTGCAGGGCGACAGCAACTTCCAAGGTATGTTGCGCGCAATCGGGCGCAATGACATGGCCGATGACCCGCGCTATGGGACCGCCGCTGGGCGGAGATCCAATGGCGAAGCTATGGGTGAAATCGCAGCCGCGATCGAAGCGGGCTTTTACAGCCTGGAGCGCGACGAAGCGCTCGCACGACTGCGCAGCTACGACGTGCCTTCGGCGCCGATGCTTCAGGTCAACGAGATCCACGAGTTTCCCCAGGTCGTGCACAACCAGATTCTGCACGAATGGGAACACCCCAAGGCGGGCAAGCTACGCCAACCAAGGGCTGCAGCGACATTCTCAGACACCACACTTGATCACCGCTGGTGGGTAAGCGATCTGGGCGAGAACACCGACGAGATTTTGGCAAGCATCGGACACGACGGCGACAGCATTGCTGCACTCCGGAATGCTGGCACGGTGACCTGAATGCCAAGATGGCATTGGACTTGAGGAGAACACAATGGGGCAACTAGACCAAAGAGTGGCTGTGATCACCGGCGCAGCGAGTGGCATGGGACTCGCTACGGCCGAACGGTTCATCGCCGAAGGCGCCAGCGTTGTAATCGCTGACTTCAACGCCGACAACGGCGCAGCAGCCGCCGAACGGCTCGGAGAAAGATGTCGATTCACCAAGTGCGACGTGGCGGTCGAAGACGATGTCGCCGCCGCAGTTGCTCTCGCCACCGACGCATTCGGCAGACTCGATATTGTCTTCAACAA